>ERZ778503.656-NODE-656-length-27712-cov-8.512312_pt1 | contig 27712 bp, 26 predicted proteins | sample MGYA00510047_ERZ778503 | MGnify/ENA primary metagenome ERZ778503 (study PRJEB29527, sample SAMN07138965) | mouse gut metagenome | material: feces | host: mouse | place: China:Nanjing | collected 2016-01-25 ... | reverse complement strand
GACTGAAAATTAAGTGTTTAACAGCATAAATTTAATTTTTGTCATCTACTAAAGGAAATCTTATAAATTAAATTTGAACACTTAATTAGATGAAAAAACTGTAATATGGCAGGGTGTGTATCCCCACGACATGTGTCGGGATACACACCCTGTCCTTTTATCTGAACTCAACATAGTCGGCCAATACTGTATATGGCAATTGCAGATAAAGGATGCCGCGGAGGCCGCGTTTCACATAGCGCGACAGCGCTCCGGGACAAATACGGTCAAGACGCTGTCCTCCGGATGGGTAAAAGACATGCATCGTGTCCCATAACCCGCTGTATCTGAATGGACCAAGGCCATGCAGTGTCACCTCAAGCCCGGCATTAAGACGCGACTTTACGGCCTGCTGGCGCGCTATTTCATCGGCCGGCAACGGTTCGGCCCATGTGGATTTGTATGGTTCGCTCATTATCTCTTGTTTTTTGGCGCGGTTTTTGTTAAAAATACTTTATCCACCGGATATGTCGGCGTAATTATTTGTTATATTAACAAGGGGAGATACGTTTTTTATCGGTCTTCATGGCATTTTTAATACGCCGCAAGAGACCACAGCTTCCCTATTTATGTGAAATTCAATATTTTAAACTATAAAAATGGACAAGTTATCTTATGCATGGGGTCTGGCCATGGGCATGCAGCTCAAGGGCATGGGCATCAACGAACTGGAGTTTGATTCGTTTATGGATGGTGTGAAAGTGTCGTTCGACGGCGGCACTCCCGAAATCAGCCCCGAAGAAGCTCAGAAACTGATCAACGATTATCTGGAAGAACTCCAGAACAAGGCTACGGCAGCCGCTAAGGCTGAGGCTCAGGTATTCCTCGATGAGAATGCCGCCAAAGAGGGTGTGAAGGTGACAGCATCCGGTCTGCAGTATAAAGTGCTCAAGGAGGGTGAGGGTATCCGTCCGACTGCTGAGGATGAGGTGACTGTACACTATACCGGCAAGCTCCTCAACGGCACTGTATTCGACAGTTCTGTCAGCCGTGGCGAACCGGCGACTTTCCCGCTCAACCGCGTAATTCCGGGCTGGACAGAAGGTGTGCAGCTGATGAACGAGGGTGCCAAATATGAGTTCTTCATCCCCTCTGACCTGGCTTATGGCCCGCAGGGTATTCCGAACGTAATTCCGCCCCACTCTACCCTTATTTTCGAAGTGGAGCTTATCAAGGTCAACAAGAAAAGCGAGTAATTGACTCTCAGAATCTTATGAAAAAAATCAATATGATTGCGACAACGGCTTTGGCCATTGCCGCAATTGTCGCACCGACCCTTACGGCCTGCAGCGGCAATAACGATAAGAAGGTTGCGGATTCGGCCCAGGCTGAAAGTGCTGTAGTCGATATGGTTGCTGCCGTGCGCGACGATGAAGCCAAGGCCGGCGACGGCAACATGACTTATGGCGCCGACTTCTTTACCAACCCTGACAATAAGGCTGTCACTACTTCGGCCGGAGCCGGAACTTATGTAGAGACACCTTCCGGGCTGAAATACGCCATTATCGAGCAGGGTTCCGGCGCGACTCCCCGCGCTACGGATGTGGTGACGGTCAATTATGCCGGACGGCTCACAGATATGGATGGCACTGAGTTCGACAGTTCTTACCGCCGTGGCGAACCCACAAGTTTCCCCCTCAATCAGGTCATCAAAGGCTGGACCGAGGGTCTGCAACTGATGAAGGTGGGTTCGGTATATGAGTTCTATATCCCGTCCGACCTTGCTTATGGCGAACGTGGCGGCGGCTCTATCCCGCCCAATGCCCCGCTGCTCTTCAAGGTGCAACTTATCTCAATCGACACTCCCTCGGCTCAGGGGCAGGCTCCAGTCAATCCCTGATTGACGGATGGTCATGAAAGCGTGCATCTTACATATGACTGCCTCTTTTAGATTTATGATTGCAGCCGCTGTGGCCGCAATCATAGTTATTCTTCCATCCTGCACCGGACACCGCGCCGACAATATGCAGCCACTCGGCGAGACGGTGGAGGTGGTGGTCCCGGATGTGGATGTGGCCAGGGATGCGGATGTGGCCACCGGAGATGTCTCGGGAGATTCGGTGGTGGTGCAACCGGGTATCACTGTGCTATAATATTTACAAAAAGCTTCCACTCTTTTTCATATGAAACTCAGAAATTTGTTTTTCGCCGCCGGAGCCTCTCTGCTGATGCTCTCGGCTTGCTCCGGCAATGACAAGGATAATGGCGGAATGCGCACACTTGCCGACTACGACAATGTCACTACCGCCGACTCGCTGTTATATTATTTCGGCCAGCTGCGCGCCGCCGATTATTGGCAGATTACGTATAATGACTCTACCAAGGCCTCACGCGAGAGCCGCAACGAGTTTCTCAAGGGTATCCGCGCCGGTATGGATGCGGCCCGTGATAATGAGGCTTATAATCAAGGCCTCTATATCGGTGTGCAGATTGCCTTGAATCTCAGCGACTTCGCTGAGGATTATAATGTGGATTTCAATCGTCAGATTCTGCTCAATACTCTTGAGGACGGTCTGAAGAATGATTCTGTCGTGAATACAGGAGAGGCCAATCAGGCGTTCCGCCAGATTCTTCAGAAACTTACAATTCAGAAGGAGGAGACTGACCGCCACATTGCTTTAGAGACTCTGGCCGAGGCTGCAAAGGCCGGAAAGTGGCAGAAAATCTCTGAATCTCTCTATGCCGTAGCTCCCGCTACAGGTACCGGCGAGGGCGATATCCTTAAGGATGGAGATGTGGCAGGTGTCAAGGTGTCAATCAGAAATACCGACGGTAAGGAAATCGACCACCGCGACACTGACCGCATGAACATCGGTCAAGGATTCCCCGGCCCGGTGACTGAAGCGCTGCACACTATGAAGATTGGCCAGACTCGCAAGTTCTACACTACGGGTCCGGAAATGTTCGGCCGTTTTGCTGAGCGCTATAATGTGAAGCCCACACAGATCATCGAGTTTACAGTCGCTGTGACCGCTCCGGCTCCGGAGAAGGCTGACACGAAGGATTCGGCTGATGCCAATGCAGCTGCCGCCGCCCAGGCCGCGAAGCCGGGCCGCTGATCAGCACCCGCACATACACACTGACCATACAGAAGCCCCGCACCCTCCCCCGGCTGCGGGGCTTCTTTGCTGCTTCCGGTCCGTAACCTCTTACAAAGGCAGACTCAATCAGCCCCCCCCCATTATTTAATAGAAATTATAATCTGCTTTTGGCATTCTTATGCGTTATAAAAAGTTGCGAACGCTATATCTGCTTTGCATTTCTCACAAGTGAATCTAAATTTTACGATTCCAATATATTCTGTGGTTTTGATAATCTGCGTGATATAACCCACAGTATCGCTTACGAGGGAATATGCCATACCCCCATGAATTCTACAAAATGCCGTTGCACATGTAGGATAATACGGGAATAAAACCTATCAGAATCAACGGATATGCCGGATTGCGGAGGCATGACGGTTATCTTTGCGGGTATGAATCAATTCCGTAATTTAACCGATACCGTTATGAACTGCAAGCAATCCGGGAAGCATCACGTTTCGGCTGACAGTCAATCGAAGGTGGGCGATGAGGTGCGCCGCATAGTGGAGGAATATCTCTGCGGCACATGCCGCGCTGACCTTGACTCGCTCACGCCTATGCAGCGTCTGCAGGTGATGATCAAGCTCACATCCTATCTGCTCCCACATATCAAAGCCATTGATTTCAATCTTGAGCGTCCCGCCGATACCGGTACCCTCGCTTCCCTCTTCATCGGGCATCTGCCTGCCCCCCCTGCCCGTCAGTAATCTCCCTCTGGCTAAGGATTTCTTCTCGCGGCCCATCAGTAATCATTAGTAATATCCACTTTTTTTGCATTTTTCATTCATTATTTTTGGAATCAATATTTTTTTAGTTAAATTTGCATTAATTCAACAACCTACTAATCTAACTGCCTATGGCTCCTCTGAAATTCCTTTAGTGTAGGGAGAGTTCTCCAATTCATAACGAATCATTACTCTCCGCCTGTCACCTATCTTTTGCATGGATAATTTACACTATAATCACAAACCTTACTAACATGAAACAACTGCTTATTCTACTGCTTGCCATCTTAGGTGGAACACTCGGAATAGCTGTAAGGGCAGAGTGCATCGACTTCAGTCTGGAGTTCGATGAGCGCGACTATCAGATTGTGTCAAGCGATGGGATTGTCTCCATCCAATCCAGACACATCGAGGACATAGACCTTTCTGACGGGCCAATGATTCCCAAGCAGAATTTCAAGCCATATATAGCTCAGGGGGCATCCGCTATACAGCCTTATAGTATAGATGATAAAATCGTCTCTTGCGAACTGTCTGCAGGGACAAGATTACTGAATGTTTCCACACAAACAAGTTCGGACGAATGTGCTTCACTACTTAGCGTGACTGATATTCTCGGAGATACAAAACTGCGTCAACCTATTGGAGAGTCAGAGTCGACTCAACTCGATCTCAATGGGTTAAACAATGGAGTCTACGTCATAACCCTTACTATAGACGGAGTTAATGTAGATTCACGTAGAATAATGCTCAAATAATATAAACCAACCTATGAAACTACTAAGATTCTACATCCTGTCGGCTTTACTGACAGTGATGACATTCAGCTGCTTCGCTGAGGAGTATCTGCCGTTCCTGGAGAATGGGAAATCCTGGATTATATGCATATGCCAAAATGGTATAGAGAATGTCTATACCTATAAACAAGTTTCAGTATTAGGGAATGTCTATATTGCCGGACGTGAATGCAAGCAAATACAGGTTACTGACGTGTATCCCGTGGAAGAAGAATATTGCTATTGGGGTTTTAGAGATGCACATTTTATGTTTGAAACTCTATACGCATATGAGGAGAATGGAAAGGTCTACCGTATAAATCCTATTAATGGCAATCTCTATTTCATCTTCAGTATGCAGGAAGATTGGGACGAATACTATGATATGCATGGCCAATCGGCATGGGAGTATTTATATACCGAACAGCCCGTAACCACGATTGAGAATATCGCCGGTAAAGATCGGCGATGCCTTTGGTTCCCGCATTTTCAGTATCCAGGACGTGATGCCTGTGTAATTGAAGGTATTGGTCCATGTTACGATTTTTGGCCTGAGATACATCCTATGGGGTTATGTCAAACATATAGCTGTGTCCTCATTGAGTGCCGCATGAATGATGAGGTAATAATGACTGCTGAGGATTTCGCGGCTCTGAAGGCTCCGGGTACGAATGCCCTGCCGGAAATCAGCACCGAGGCTGCCTCATCAGCTGCCGGACACCCCTCCTTCGACCTGCAGGGACGCCCCGTCAGGAACCCCTCCCCCGGTACAATCCTGATTACTTCCGACCATCGCAAGATTCTGACCGAATGACCCCTCACGACCCTATCGCCCCTATCGACCCTATCCTCAAGTCCCTGCCGCACCGCCTCGCAGCCCTGCCGCAGGGGCTTGACCGCATAATTGCAACGACTTAACGACACCTATATAATCCTCTCCGCATTTTCTTACCGCATTTTTAAAGAAATCAAACGTTAAAGTTGCATTTATAGAAATCTATTTGTAATTTTGCACTAAGTAAGTGTTCAAATTTAATTTATACAATACGCGAGCCTGTTTTTTAGTCGATTTCGGTACGGACGGGCTATGCGACTGAGATACAATCCGAAAGCTGCAAAAACGAGCCGTAGATTGTATAAAAGATTTCTTTGCACTTACTGTCGTTTAAATTTGAACACTTACTTATGATAACAAAAGATCAAGTTGAAAGATTCTTAGAGGATTTCAGCCTTAAAATAAAAATATTCGGCATCCGATTTCGAGATGATCGCTCCAAAAATCAAAACAGTCTCTTGGAACTTGGGATTACACCAACCCAACGTCTTGACATTATCATGCAACTCAACTGTTATGATTATTCGGAAGGTCCGATAACAGATGAATTGAATAAGCAGGGTGAAATGTGGGTATTTGGCAAAGATGTTAAAGGGAAGGAGGTATATATCAAGATTACCCTTGGCAAACCGAACTCACATACTATTTGTATTTCATTTCATAAGGCGGAATTTCCAATGTCTTATCCTTTAAAACATGATGACTATGGGAAATAATATATTAGCGCAGGGGGAACGATTCTTTCAGGAGGAACGAACGGCTTTATTCCGCAAAGAGGAATTCGCATATGTGCATACCGGCATTATTGACGAGGATGGAGAAATGTGGACTACTACAGAACTGGATGAAGCAAATCTCAGTCAGGTGTACAATCAATACAGAGTACGGCATGGCATACCGTTTCCTGATGATATTGCAGCCCTTCGTAAGCATTACGGTCTCTCAGCAGCCAAGATGTCGCAGATTCTTGGTTTCGGCATAAATCAGTACCGTATGTACGAGGAGGGAGAAGTGCCAAGCATTTCCAATGCACGCACCATCATCGCGGCACATGAGAAGAGCATATTTCTGTCATTTCTTGAGGCCACAAAAGCGGATTTGACTGAAACAGAATATACTCGCATACATAAAAAGGTGGTAAATGCAGTTGGAGACTGTATCATCACCACATCGCCGTCGGCGTACAGTGGTTACCGTTCGCTCTCAAAAGAAAAGATTGCGGCGGTTTGCCATATGATTATATCAAGAATGGGGCCCGTATTTGTCACGAAGATGAACAAATTGCTATTCTATATAGACTTCATTCACTATAAGCGGCATGGATTCGGTATCACAGGTTTGTCTTACAAGGCATTACAGTATGGGCCGGTACCTGAAAGGTGGGGATTTGTTTATGCGGCCATCCCCGGCATTGAGATGGCTGAGTTCGTGTATCCGAGCGGACAGAGTGGCATCCGGCTTGAGATCCACAACCCAATCGACCACTTCTCTTTAGACGAGAAGGAAACTGATACGGTTAAGAGCGTCTGCCAACTGTTTGGCGACATAAGTGCCGGAGAAATCTCAGAAATCAGCCATCGTGAACATGGATGGATATCAAACCATACCGACCGCTCCACCATATCCTATCAGGAAGCCTTTGCCCTCCACTACACATAACCTCCTCGCGCCAAGTTCCCTCAATACCAAACCAGCATTTCTGGTAGGTAAGTGTTCAAATTTAATTTATACAATATGCGAGCTTGTTTTTTAGTCGATTTCGGTGCGGAGTGAAGGAGCATAGCGGGCTATGCGACTGAACGACAAGCCGAAAGCGGCAAAAAAGAAGCCGCGGATTGTATAAAAGATTTCTTTTCACTTACTATCGTTTAAATTTGAACACTTACTTATCCCATCGTCAGCTTCTGACCGTATTCCTACACCACGACTCAAATAGCCTCTGCATGAAGAAGGTATTCATAATCACCGCATATTCTCAAGATTCGTCATAAAGGTAAAATACCCTGACAGTCTGACCGCAATATATGTGTGGGATACTTATATTTAGAATAAAGTGGTTCTATCCACCTGTACTGCTAAGAACTGGAAAAATCTGAAATGTCTAAAATACAATATGCACAATATCACCTGTAATCATAAACATTTTAAATACTATATCTGTTTATATTTTGGATTGTAACTTAAAGAAGTTATAATCCCAAAAAAAAATGATTCTTTTAAATTCACAATTATGGGAAAGTACACCAAGCTTAGTGCTGATGAACTTGGACAACTTTCTGGTGGATTTTCACTACACTCCGCACAAAATATTGAGAAATGCTATCTCAATAATGTGAACGGCAATTGCGGTAATGGCGGTAATGGAGATACCAATACCAACTGTTCTTGTTTATCATGCGGTAAGGGGGAACTTCAACCACCCCCAGGAGGAGGTATCGGAACAGGTACCCATCTATAATTCCACGGCTCATAACCGAATATACTATGGAGGATAATACATAATTATCCTCCATAGTATTCCACTTTAATATCTAAAAATATCTAACAATAGAACATGATTATAAGCAGATATACTGAACCCATCCAAGATTTGACTGGCAATTATTATTTATTTAATTGCCTAACTAGAAAATGGATTTGTTTAGACCCCAAGCTCTATGATATGGTTCTCCAATACCACGATAAAATCGAGGTAATTGAGAGTATCCATCCTGATTTTTTTAAAATTCTAAAGGATGAAAAGTTTATCGTAAATACCCCCATCCAAGACTCTCAAAATGGATTACAGTATGTTGGAGACAGCTTCAATTCCTTTGACAATGTGGTTATCACTATTAATCCTACTTTGGATTGTAATTTGAAATGTTGGTATTGCTATGAGCAACGGCACAAGAACAGTGTCATGTCTCAGTCTGTATTAAAAGATTCAATTAATTATATCACATCCTTTCTTCGGGAGAAATCAATTAAATCTCTTCGATTATCATTTTCCGGAGGTGAACCATTATTGTATTATAAAAAAATCATCTCTCCTATTATAGAATCAATAAAACAAGAGTGCACTATTACCAACACAAAACTCTATATTACTTTTACAACTAATGGTCTTCTAATTACTGACTCGATTTTAGAGGACCTTCTGGATATTTCATCAAATGTCAACTTTCAAATAGCATTCGATGGTGCAAGGGATTATCATAATAAGGTAAAAAGCCTTGGTGCCAATTTCAGTTGCTATGACAAAGCCATCAGCAACTCAATCAATGCAATAAAGAAAGGGTATAATGTTATAGTTCGCTGTAATTATAACAAATCGACAGTATCATCTTTTATTGATGTTGTTGATGATTTAAGAGATTATCATCGCTGTCCCAATCTTAGATTCTTATTCCAACGAATATGGCAAGAAAATGAGGATGAAGAAATGATGTCACTCCGCAAATCTTTAATCAATAGTATTGATGCCCACTACAAAATAAATTCAAATCTTCACACCTTATTAGGTAATTCTTTGTATAAGTGTTATGCAGATTACAAATACAACATCGTAATTAACTATGATGGTTTGATTTACAAATGTACAGCACGTGATTTTGTAGAAAAAAATAGCATAGGGCACATTACGAAAGATGGCTGCGTATATAAGCAATCATATCTTAATATGATTTCAGAAAGAGCTTTATATGGAGAACGATGTTCAAAATGCCGTATACTACCAATATGCCCGAACTGTTCACAAGTTAGAATTGAACACGGTTTTGATTCTTGCCCCATAAATATTGATGAGGCTGGAATGAGAAGGAATATCAGGGCTGCATTTCGGGATATTACCAACATCCCTATAGACATATAACTCTCATATATTCAACAGTATGAGGTACAGAATTCTGCAAATAATACCACTCACATGCCTGTTCGGTGCGGCATCTGCCATGGCGCAGACGGAAGTCGCCGATACCACGCAAGTCACGGATATCGATGAAGTGGTGGTGACGGCATCCCCGATAGTCAAGACCGCCGGTGGATACAATGTCCGTGTGGCCGGCAACAAGCTGCTTACCGGCAAGTCGTCCATGCAGTTCCTAAGCTGGCTGCCGAATATCTCGCAACAGAATGGTGTGATTCTTATTAACGGCATTCAGGCAAACCGGATCACGATTGATGGCCGCAAGGTCACCGATCTTTCTGAATTACGAAGCATCCCGGCTGAAATGATGGAATCGGTGGAGGTGAAGTATACCGCCGATGCAGATATCCTGACCGACAACCCCGGAGGCACAATCGAAATACACCTTAAGAAGGCTTCTCCTAACGGATTTTATGGCAGTGTGCAGGGTGGCTGGGGTACAGCCTATAAAAGAGGTGCCGCCAATGAGAATGTGGGGGGGGCGTTTTGCGCGAAGGTGGGAAATCTGAATATCTTTGAATCCCCGTCGATGTCATGGCTTGATCTGGTGGAAAAGGCATCACAATCGGTAGAAACTGCCGATGTGAATGAGTATGCAGATATAATGGAGCGCACCAAATCCCATGCTTTCAGAAATAATCTCGGGCTGAATTATGAGATTTCGGATGCTCACAGTGTCGGTATCAACTGGAATGTCGGATTCTCCGGAGGCAACTTCGACAGCCGTCAGCATGGCACATCGGATATCAATCTATTCTCCACCTCCAAGACTTTCAATAATCTGCTTGCCGTAAATTACGCAGGCAGGATACTCCCGAATGGCGACCGTCTTTCGGTCTCGGCGGAATGGATGAGATATAAGTATACCATCAATCAGACTTTTTCCACGCCGGGATATGATAACCCGGATTGCGACTACAGTTCGGATTTCCTTAAAGGAAGTATTGACTATCAGCATTCTTTCGGCCGGCATGTCTTTAATGCAGGTGGAGTATACAACGGGGCGTGGATGCACGATACCCAATCCTATGCTGTCGCCCCGCAGACCCCGGGTACAAGGGATGATGTGGATGCCACCGCAGGGATGGTGTATGCCTCGATGCAGGGGCAGTTGGGCGAACTTAAGTATTATGGAGGCCTGAACTGGCAGATCAACCGTGTCAAGGCAACGGATGCACATACCAATACCCAGAATGCCGTCAATCCCACGGTGCAGCTATCGCTCCCTTTCGGCAGCCGGCGCAATAATCAGGTGTCGCTGCTTTACAAGCATATTCTTGACGATATACCGTATTACGCATTGTCGGAACGTCAGGTATGGAGTGATGCATATACCTACTCCATAGGCAACCGATACCTTAAGGCTCCCACCGAACATTATGTCAACCTGCTGCTAAGTCTGCTTGACCAGACCGTGAATCTTTCGGCAAGCTACAGCCGGGACATCAATACCATCTATTGGCAGACGTTTGACGACCCGCAACGACCGGGGGTGACATTTTCGCGCCCGGTAAATATCGCTCCTCTCGACATATGGGCGCTCCGCGCCGAACTGACACGCACCTTCTTCGGCTGCTGGACTGTAAAAGGGATTGCCCGCATAGGTTTCAATCCCGAAAACTGCAGTCTCGGAGGGGTGGATTACAAGGGCACACGCCTGCGCCAGTATTACTCGCTCTCTACCTCGCTCAATCTGCAACACGGATGGGGCGGCTCGATCAACGCATATATCGAACCGACGTACCGCTACCTCGACCGCACGTATCACACGGTATGGCAGATGGACTGCAGCGTCTATAAGACTTTTCTCAACAACCGTCTACAGCTGATTGCAGAATTCACGCCATTGGGACGGCGCCGACGGCTGGACCGCTACAGTGCCGCGACATCAGTATCGAAGACCATCCTGACTCCGGTGCAGCGCGGGAGCCTGCAGGTAGTATGGTATTTCAGCGGCGGCAAACGCGATGTTAATGTAAATATGCAGCAATCCACATTGCAACTCCGCGAAATCAAGGATGATTTCTGACCCGGATGATTTCTGAGTCCACCCCCGGCTACGGCTGACAGCCTATTCCACTACGGTGATGTGGAAGCAGGGGGATTTGCGCTCGTATTTCACCATGCAGCGGCCATGGATATGGAGGTCGTGGAGCACTTCGCCCAGGAGGTTCTTGAGATCTTCCTGGGTGTTGCTTTCTTTACCGTCGAGCGATTCGAAGCGGGTGTAGGTTATGTCGAAGGTGGTGCCGTACTGATGGGTGGATTCCTGCGTGGCGTTGCGGTTGACGCGGCGCAGCCGCCTGACAGTGACGGGGGTGCGGAGCACGCTGGTCACGATTATGCGGTATTTTCCTCCTCCCCGGGCTGCCAGTGAGTCCTGGAAGGTGCGTCCTATGTCGTGAAGCAGACGCGCTGCCTCGGGCACAAGGTAGGGGTAGGAGTGTTTCAGTTCGTCGACGGCGAAGTCTTTGTTGGTCTCTATCTTTACTATCGGGCGTCGGGTGTTGTAGTAGGAAGATATCCCGGTCATCGGCTCGATTCCCAGACGTCGAGCATGTGCGAGTTGATGGAGGTTGGAGTCGTTGAAGACTTTATGCAGTTGTCCGATATGTTTCACCGGAAGACGCCCCGGACTCACAGTCTTCGGCCTGCCGGATTCTTCGGCCGGAGTCGTATCTGCTGCCGGAGTGGCTTTATCGGCCTCTGCCGGTGTAACTCCCGCACTGTCGGTCACCCCGCGCAGGGAGGCGGATTCTGCGGCGGCCTCCATTGAATCCTGCATATACAGTTCAGAGTCCGAAAGTTCCTCGCCCCAATCGCTGCCATCACCTTCCCAGCATATGGTCTCCGCATAATTTCCGTCGACACTGCCGCCTGCGTGTCCGCATGACACAAGGATTCCGGCTCCGGCGAGAAGTCCCAGGCAATAAGTAAGTATTTTCTGTATCATCGTTGCACTCCCGCCCCTCGGCGGGAGGTAAAAGTATCTGTGTTATGTGCGTAGTGTTATTCGGGCAATGTGAATGTCACGGCCACTGTCACAGTGGCCTCGACGGCTTTACCGTCTTTCTCTGCGGGTCTCCATGCCGGCATCTTCTTCACGAGGCGCAATGCCTCGGCCTCAAGGTCAGGATCGACCATGCGCACCACCTTTACCTTCCCGACGCTTCCATCGGGAAGTATGCAGCACTCAAGGCTGACCACTCCTTCGATTCCGTTTTCCATCGCATTGGCCGGATACTGCATGTTGGCGGCGATATATTCTTGTATCGCCGCGTCGCCTCCGGGATATACGGGGGCTGTATCGGCCATAGCGCTTACAGCAGATGCGATGACCGTGATTATGGTGATAAGTATTTTTTTCATTTTGTGGAAGCTTTTCCATATCGGCGGGAAGCGCCATTCGGCTTATTATGCGGTGCGGCAGTGACACTACCGGCGCGCCGCACCCCTCCGGACTTCCCTGAGATATGGAGTGTAACAATCTGCGAAATTACCAAAAAAAAGCGAGATTACAAATCCTTTGGATTTTTTTTGATTTTACGATTGCCGACCGACTGCTTTCCGACTGCTTTTAATGGCCGGTTGTATCAGCCGGGGGCAATGTGCCGACTGCGGGGGAATCGACGGATGAAGCGGCTGTCGCGGCTCCTGTCGCGGAAGCCGCGTGATAGCGGGCGCCGGTGCAGAGGAATTCGCGGAGGAAACCTCTAAGCACGCGCATGAGGTTCACACGGTCGCCGTTGATAATCTGAGAAGTCACTTTTTCGGCTTTCTTGTCGTTGTAGCCCGCCCCTCCGAACCGCAGTTGCGGATTGCGGAACATTCCTTCTATATTGATGCCGAATGGGAACGGCAGGGGCGATTTCTCGACTGCGATATGATAATATAGTGCTCCATTGAAGTTGTTGACGCCGAGCATACGCAGCCGGTAGCGGTCGAAGCTGAAGTCAAACGGATAGAGCTGCAGAAGATTGTCGTGCACACATGCCTGCACATCGATATCCTCGATGTGGATATCGCCGTCGGTGCGGATGAGCATCATCCGGGTTATGCGACGTATGAAGTCGCTCTGATGCACTTTGAGTTCACGCCCCTCGAGATTCATGTCGGCCCTGGCCGAGGGGATATCGAGATACATGGTCGGGAAAAGACGGCATCCGAGGGTGCCGTTGACCGACAGCAGTCCGGAAAGATTGTGCATCTGCGGCATCATTTCGAGCAGTGAATGGAATTTGTTGAAGAAACGGACTATGTCGATTCGTTCGAGATGAAGGTCGGCGCCAAGGCGCATGGCCTGCCGGTCGGATGTGTCGTAGATGAAGGAGGCTTCGGCCTCCCCGAATGAGGTGCCTATGCCAAGACGGTGTATGTCGAGCACTCCGCGCTCCACCCCGATTTCGGTCACTATTCCGGTGAGGTCAAGATTGGTGTAGTCGGCTTCTCCCACCCTGGCTGTCACAGAGGCACGGATATTACGCGGGATGAGCATCGCAACGGTATCGGACGGTGATGATGCGGGATGCCTGCGGAGTGCCTTTTCTCCTCCGGCTCCATCTACATAGGCGTGTGAGAGGGCGTTGATGTCGATTCGCGGCACACTGGCTTCAAGGTCGATGAGCAGCGGATTCTCCGCCGAGGGCGGGAGTGTAAGAAATCCGCGGATGTTGCCTATGCTGCCGCTTAGGTGGCCGGGGGTGCCTGACAGGGATATCGCCATGTCGCGCAGATGCAGCCTGTCGGCATCAAGGGTGAGGTCGATATCGGCTATATAGTCGGAGTCGGAGAAGGCTTTGCCGCCAAGGGTGCAGCGGGAAGCCTGCATGTCGGCCTTGAAGTCGTAGCGGTTGAGTATGGCTGCAAGTGGAGAAGGTATCCCGAGGCGTAGAAGTTCGGGAGTATGGGCCGGAGAACCGGGAATTTGCGCCGTATCCGGCCTGTGGGTAATACTATTGGCGGTGTCTGGCGTGGAGCGCTGAGAAACGGAAAGTGCAAGGCGCGGCCCGGTCACTATGTAGCGGTCAGTGCCTCCGGCCACTGTTATGCTCCGGGCTGCGACGGAGAGTCCGTCGGAGAAGAGATGTCGCATTCCTGATGCCGTGGGGCGTCCCACGGCATCCTCAATCTGAAGTGCGGAGGCTGCTACGCTGACATTGCGGTCCGGGGATTCATACCTGACAGTGTCGGCTTGCAGCGACATGCTGACAGGAAATCCGCGCCGCAGACTTTCAGGAGTTATGTCGGAGTCGGTGCATGCCGAGGCCTGAAGTCTGAGACCGTCGGCCGATATACGCCCCTGGCGGATGTCGGCTGACGCGCGGCTGATGTCGACTGTCACGCTGCTGCACAGCGCATCGAGTGAGCCGGGGGAAAGCGCACGTGCCGATTCTCCCGTCTCGGCATGGACTCTGGATGCACGGACATTGATACTGTCGGACGGCATACAGAGCCGGAAATCGGTGACATCGAGCGAGCCGCGGCTGTGAATATCAAGCACTCCGCGGCTGAGTGCGGCAGCAGAGAATTGCGACAGGGAGAAGCGTAGGTCAATCAAGGATGAGAAGTATCCTGACGTGCGCACCCCCGCGGCGGCGGGTATAAACCGCATCAGGTCTTCGATTTCGCCTGAGGCTGATACCCGGGCCGATATACAGGGATCGGCCACAAGATTGTCTGCATGGGCCTCGATGGTGGCATTCACTCCGGGGACGGAAATACTGAAGGGATGGATTGCGATATAACTGCTGTCGGGCGACTCTCCGTCGAATACAAAGCATCCGCCCACGGCCGAGTGGCGCAGGGCATAATTGTGCAGCCCCCGGCGATTGCCGATGCTGACGGAATAGTCGATATCTCCTTCCGGAATATTAAAGTCAACCTCTACCGACGGGAATGTATCGCTTAAGAAACTCCATGACGAAAGCAGCCGTGCCGATGCGCTGACCGGCATGTCGGCCTTTATCCCCTGTAGGGCAGGGAGATATTCGCGGGGGATGTAGCCGAGAAGGTTCATGAAGTTGACGGCTGAAATGCGATAGTCGAATGATTCGAGGCGCGGATCATCGCCCATGCCGACCGACATGGACAGATGGCTGTGTATCTCGCCGAGATTGACGGCATAGTCGCTAAGCGACACACCGAAGGGGTCGAAGCGGAACCGGAGGTCGCCGTCGAGACTGAACGGAAAATCGCGCAGCACCTGCAGTCCTGACGATGAGGCTGTAAGCACACCTCCGATGGAGAGTCTGTAGGTATTTCTGCCATCACGGCCTGCATGCCGGCCTGCTCCGGCATTGTGTCGCAACGCCATAGTGTCAAGTCTGACGGAGGCCCGCGAGTTGCCTGATACCGAAATATAGCTCAATGCGCCGGGATGATGCAATTCCAGTTCCCTCACTGAGAAGTAGGGCACGCGGCGCAGTGTCTCACCCGATGACGGGAGTATATTGTAGTTATTGATGCTGTCGTTGAGAGCCACGAGGTTGACGCGCAGTCCGTCAAGCCATACATCCTGCAACACATAGCGGTTGAGCAGAAGATCGACGACATTGATGCTGCCTGCGAAACCTGATGCACACCCCAGGGAGTCGGCATCCTGCGGAAGCCTGTCGCGCAGAATGGAAGGGACGCTGTCGAGTGCGCGCGACCTGACGCAGATTGAATCAGTAATGATACGCAGACGCGGGAAACTGCTCCAGAGCGTGTAGTCGACACTTTTGACCCTCACATCGGCATTTAGATATCTGCTGCCCTCGCGGCTTATGAGTGATGAAAGTCGCTCCGGATCAAGATAAAAGGTCAAGGCTGCAAGCAGCACCGCTATAAGCAGCATTAGCGCTCCGACCGTAATCCCGATGGCTTTCAGCAGACGCGCCGCAAGACTGCGCTCCCTGCGCCGTTTAACGGCGGGAGACGATGCGGCGGCATGTGTCGGTATGTTCTGAACGTGCTTTTTCATAGCCTGATATGGTTTATAGCGGTGGAGTGCGCGTGGCTGTCAGTTAAACGCCGCAAGACGGCCGGGGGTTCTGTTGTCGGTTTTTTTTCGTAAATTTGCATTATGATTAAGTTTGCTCTGATTGACATGGATGGTGTGCTCTATGACTCCATGCCATACCATACTCTCGCCTGGCAGCAGATGCTGCAGGAGATAGGGATATCTACTGACCGCGATGAGTTCTATCTTTACGAGGGGATGACCGGTAAAGCCACCGTCGACATTATCTTCATGCGAGAACTCCATCGCCACGCCACCGACCAGGAGGCTACACACCTGTATCGCCGCAAGGCGGATATTTTCGTGGCAATGGGGCAGAAACACACCATGCCTGATGCCGACCGCATGATCCGCACGCTGATGGAACATGGAGTGGGGAGGGTACTCGTCACAGGCTCAGCCCAGAATTCACTTATCAGCCGGCTTAATGAGGATTATCCGGGAGCGTTTGCCGATGATATGAGAATCACGGCTATGGATGTGACTCACGGCAAGCCGGACCCGGAGCCTTATCTGCGCGGGCTGGCCAAGACGGGGGTGAAGCCTGAGGAGGTGATGGTGATCGAGAATGCGCCTCTCGGGGTGCGCGCCGGCAAGGCGGCGGGGTTGCTGACAGTGGCTGTCACCACGGGGCCGATTCCACGCGAGGCTTTCGAGCGTGAGGGAGCCGACCTTATTTTCCCCTCTATGGCGGATTTCGCCGATGCATTGCCGGAACTGCTCGAATCTGCTCCGCATTATTCTTTGACCCGAACTGACACACACTATCAACATGACTGACGTAATTTCATTGTCGACCCGGATAGCACACCTTATCGATGAGGCATCTCCCGACCGCGCGTTTATACTGACCGATACGAATGTGGCCGGCATCGAGGCGCCCCTTATCAATGCTCTGGCCGGGCATAAGCTCGTAGTCGGCCGACCGATTATAATCCCTGCGGGTGAAGAAAACAAGAATCTTGAAGAGGTGGCCCGCGCGGTGGCTCAACTGTCGGATGCCGGAGCCACACGCCGGTCGATGCTGGTGTGCATTGGCGGGGGAATGGTGACGGACCTCGGCGGCTTTGTAGCTGCTATATTTAAGCGTGGGATTCGCCATATCAATGTATCTACCACATTGCTTGGTGCCGTAGATGCATCTGTAGGGGGCAAGACAGGGGTGGATTTCGAGGGTCTGAAGAATGAAATAGGGGCATTCCATATGCCTCTGGAGGTGCTGGCCGACACGCTGAGTTTCCGTTCGCTCCCCCCGATAGAGATTCTTTCAGGGTTCGGGGAGGTGGTGAAGACCGCTTTTATCGCATCTGAAGAGATGACTCTGAGAGTGCTGGGGATGTCGCCCGCCGAGGCTGATGATGACGCTTTGGCGGAGATATGCTGTTTCTGTCGTGATGAGAAATTGCGGGTGGCAGAGGCCGACCCTATGGAGAAGGGGCTGCGCAAGGTGCTTAATTTAGGACATACGGCCGGACACGCTCTGGAGTCGCTGATGCTGGAACGCGACACTCCCGTGCCGCATGGATGCGCTATTGCACACGGATTGCTTGTATCGCTGATTCTCAGCAATATGATGTCGGAGCTTACGCAACAATGGGTGAGCCGCTATGCGGCGTGGCTGCGTGCGAATTACAAGCCTCTACCCTTCTCATGCAGCAATTATGAGCGTCTATGGCAAATCGCCATACATGATAAAAAGAATTCCGGGGAGTCCGATTCGCTTAATTTCGTATTGCTGAACGCGCCGGGCCATCCTCAGATTGACCGGCCCGTGACACGGCCTCGTCTGGAGGCTGCTCTCGACATTTATCAGGAACTTCAGGGACGTTGAATGAGTGTCTGGATTTCAACCCCCTTCACTCAGAGAATGTCAATGCCGGCGCTGCGTATTTTCGACAATAGCTTCCAGCCGGGAGCCATGCGGTAAGCTGCCTCTGCGCCTTGCGGCACTATGAGGGTGCAGCGCCGAGAGGCCGCCGTGTCATCCGGCTCGAAGAGGGAGCTGCCGCATTCGAATGCGGGGGGCACTTCGGAACGTGCTTCTATCTCTGTGAGCTTCGGGCAGTCGGCTACTATCAGTTCGCCAAGTTCGTTGCCGGCGGCAGGGAGCACAAGCCGCCGCAGACTGCGGCAGCCCTCGAAGGCGTAACTCTCAAGCTGACGCAATGCGGCAGGCAAGACCACCTCTTCTATACTTCGGCAGCCGCTGAAGGCATTGTTGCCGATTACGGTGAGTGAGGCCGGGAAGCGCACAGATTCAAGGCTGTCGCATCCGGCAAATGCCATGGCTCCTATTTTGGCGAGGTGCTGCGGAAAGCTCACCTCCGACAAAGCCACACAACGCAGACACAGTTCGCGTTCCACCTCTCGCATCCCGTCAGGTAGCGACAGACGTCGCAGACTACGGCATTCGCGAAAGGCGCCCTCCCCTATTGCAGCGATGCCGGAAGGGAGACTGATTTCTTCAAGACGGCTGCATTCGGCAAAGGCGTATTCGCCGATACTGCGGCAACGGCTGCCCGGTTCGAATTTCACCCTGCGCAAAGCCGGGCATCCGGCGAAACAATAGTCGGGTACTTCTTTCACATAAGCCGGGATAATCATGAGTGTGTCGCCGGGTGTGTACCCCAGATTCTCGGCCACCCCATCCGGGCGCAGCACCGAACGGTCAGGATTACCGGCCATGACCGGAGCGATTGCTGACAATACGAATAAAAACAGTAGGATCGGGTGAATTCTCATCTGTCACGTGTGGCGGCATCTGAGCCGGGGATTAAAGGATGATTGAGAGTCACCGGATAGATTTTGGTGACATCTGCGGTATCGGCCTTGACAATGATAATCCGGCTCTCGCCACGCCAGGGCACAGGGGCATGGTAACGTGCCAGTTCGACACGCGCCGGGAGATTGGCCAGCTGCAGACGGCGTAAAGTAGCGGCCACATGGTCGTCTTTGGTGCTGAATATGATATCGCCCTCGTAAGGCTTGATGGTGTCGGCTATCGATTTATAGGGGATTATTATCCCTTCGAATGTCTTGAACACATCGCCCCGGCGTGCTATTGTCTCCACATATCCATATTGTATCTCCATTGTGGAATAGGGAGTTATGTAGCGTACATACAAAGCGAATATGCCGCAGGCCACAACTGCTCCGGCTATCAGCCAGAACCAATAGCGCCAGTTGCGCGAGGCTGGACGCAGATGTTCCCATTCGTCGTCGATATCGTAATATTTGGGATCTTCGGGCGATGGTGCGGGCACCTTCACCGGTTTCGGCGCTTCCGGCTGATACGGGGTGTTGAAATAATCATCGTCTTCCGTATCATCGGCCTTTCGTCTGAATATCATATTTCAGTATTTAAATATCAGTAAGCATCATTTATCAGTAAGCATCATTTTATTTATCTAAGCAAGTGCTCAAATTTAAACGATAGTAAGCTAAAGAAATCTTTTATACAATCTGTGGCTTCTTTTGAGCCTCTTCCGGCTTGTCGCTCAGTCGGATATGTTAATATCCACCCTCTCTCCGCGCCGGAATCGATCAAAAAACAATCCCTCATATTGTATAAATATAATTTGACCACTTACTTAGCAGCTTATACTCTTAATTAACACTTACCTGCATGGTCTTGTTTTCTTTGTTTTGGGGGAACAAAGTTACACAAAATCTGCATATAATCCAAACATGATGGCATGTTGAAACAGAAAAAAGGCCGAAATCACTTCGGCCTTTATTCTTCAATTAAAACAACAATAACAACTTTTTCAGAACGCTTATAGCAGTATATCTTTTAGGGGCTTTTTGATACGGACATTCAAACAAATCTTCTGATTTTCTACCTGTTGACTCATTGCTGAGTTTCGCAGCCCCTTTATCATTCGATTTACGTATATATAACATTCCGTCGCAAAAGTTGGTTCGCCACAACTTACTTTTTTTTCAAAAAAAGTAGTGAATCGCGGCCTTTGATGTCTTGAAACGGGTCAGAGGCGAATCTTGCGGGTGCCGGAGGGTGCGGCGTCTATATAGATGCCGGAGGGGAGTTCTCGGAGCTGCTGCATGTCGGGATTCTCAAGCAGAAGCACTCCGCGAAGGTCGTAGATGCGGCGCGGCTCCGATGCTGCGGGGACGCTCAGTACTCCTACCCCTGTGTCAGGCAGAATATCCGGCATACCGTACTCAGCCGCCGGGTCAATCGGGTCGGCAGGCCATGAGGGTGAGTAGACGGCGTCGGGATGGAGATCTTCGGCTCCGGCAATCTCTGTCGATTCCTCGCCAAGCCAACCAAGATTCTGAAGGACTCCGGTGTGTACCTTCACGAAGTCTATCCGCTCAAGCTCCACCTTGCGGCCATCTTCATCCACAGCCCAGTCGATACTGAAACCCTTGTAGGCGGCATTGGGCAGATTGTCGGCATATCCCCAGTGCAGTGGTTTGGTGGCCCACTGTTTTCCATCGCCTTTGAGATCAACGCCGTTGTCGGCCAGGTGAGTGCCCGAAAATTCCAGTGTCTCTCCGAGCCATTCAGGCCAATAGCTCTGTGTGTGGAACGACACCTTATGCAGCCATCCCTCAGTCGGGGCCTCACCGGGAACCTCCGTCAGCGACCATGCGATATATTCGGAATCTATCACTGATTTGTTGGATGGGTCAGGCACTGCCACATGGCCGGGGGCCGGACGTGTGTACACCACACTCGCCTTATGATGAGTCGTGGAGAGCGCGTAGTCGCTGCCTGCAAGTTCATACCATGGGTCGTCAGGAAGTCCGTTGCCGTTGACGTCGACACTCACACTTACCACTCCCGGCTCGGCAGAAGTCGACGACGACGGCATTGCATTGCCGTAGACCTGGAAGTCATAGCGTCCGTGGAGATTGACCACCGGATGATCAAAACCGAACACCACATAACCGCCATAGGCTCCAAGCGTAATCAGCCCGGGGGTGGCGGCACCCACAAGCTGTTCACCCGCCTTGGCGGCCATCGCGGCGGCATCGTCGCCAGGCTCATATTCCGGCATAGTATTGACAAACTGGCCCGGTGCCGGACGATATTCATACACTCTCGAAATGTAGGGTGAATTGGCCCATATCCCAATTCCCGGAATGGCAGCAGCTGTCAGCGCCACCATCCGCAATATGTTTCTTTTTTGCATAATCTTTTAGGAAGCGCCTGCCGGCGTGCCATATCGAGGTCGCTCCGGCCGACGCCTGATTAATAATCCGCAGGAATCACACATAGTCAGAGCCGAAGCGCTCTTTGACATCGTTCACCACCTGGCGGATGCGCTGTTCCTCTTCTATCGGACAAATCAGCAGAGCATTTCCGGCATCTGCCACCACATAATCCTTCAGGCCGGAGGCCACGATGATACGCTCCGGATGGTCGGTGGCCATAATGGTGCCGGTACAATTGTGCTGCAGCACACGGCTTCCCTGCGTTACGTTGCCGTGTGCGTCATGTGGCGAGGCCTCATAGAGAGCCTTCCAGCTTCCGAGGTCGCTCCATCCTAAGTCTACGGTCTCCACATATACGTTGCCGGCCTTCTCCATGATGGCATAGTCGATGGAGTTGGATGGGGCTGTGGCGAAATTCTCTTCTATAAACCGGGTTTCTTCCGCAGTGGCGTAGCATCCCCGGCCTGAGGCAAAAATCTGACCTGTCTCGGGGTCATGCCTGTCGAAAGCGTCGAGTATGCTGTCGGCACGCCACAGGAATATACCGGCGTTCCAGTAAAATTCACGACTTTCGATAAATACCTTGGCCAGGTCGATGTTCGGCTTCTCGGTAAATGAACGCACCTTGTAGAAGTCGGGCACGCCTTCTACAGGACTACCCTGCTGTATATAGCCGTAGCCAGTCTGCGGTGATGTAGGCCGGATGCCGAGAGTGAGCAGACGGTCGCCACCCTCCACGAAGTCGAACCCCCGCTCCAAAGCTTCATGGAACGTCCGCTCGCGGAGCACAAGATGGTCGGAGGGGAGAGTGACAATCGAGGCCTCCGGATCTATGGCATGGATATGGTGTGCCGCCCAGCATATGCATGGGGCTGTATTGCGGCGTGCCGGCTCAAGCAGGATATTTGACTCCGGCACCTCCGGCAACTGTTCGCGCACCATCGGTGCATAGCGCCGGTTTGTGACAAGAAAGATTCTTTCGGCCGGCACGACATGTAGCACTCGATCGAAGGTGAGCTGGAGCAGACTCCGTCCGGAGCCGAAGAAGTCGAGAAACTGCTTCGGTTTCTCCTCGCGGCTGAAGGGCCAGAACCGTGAACCCACGCCGCCGCACATTATTACGCAGTAACGCATTTTCTGGATATGTTTTTAATGTGATATGGGAGAGAGACATCGGGATATCGGATAAGTAAGTTAAGTAAGTGGATGGGGTTTCTCTTACACACAGTCGGAGGCTTATTTTCCGACGCTTCAGGCTTGTCGCTCTGTCGGATATGCTAATACTGCTGCTTCACTCCGCACCGGAATCGACTAAAAAATAAGCCCGCATATTGCATAAATTAAATTTGAGCACTTACTTATCAGCACTTCTTATCAGATGTCGGATACCTTGAACTGATGCTTTACACCCTCGACCACATTGAGCATATAGTCGCCAAGTTTCTCAGCCTCACCTATAAGGTCCATGAAGAAGATGCCTTCCTGATAGTCGTAGACCTTATTGTTGATATTGTAGATATTGTCGTCGCGCAGACGGTTGCGGAAATTGTTGATTTCACGCTCTTTATTGTAGGCTGTTATGATATTGGCGTCTTCGGGAGTCTCCATCTGGCGGAGCAGTTCGAGCATATTGTTCATCGCACCGTCCACCATGTCGTACATCTTGTCGATTTCCACCATCACCGGATGGTCAAACTCCACATGAATCTGATTCTTGCGGTTGAGTGTCTTGGCCACATTGAAACAGCTGTCGGCAATCGACTCTATCTCGGAGATGATGCGCAGCATTCCGGCGATACGCATCTTGCCCTCGGGAGAAAGGCGTCCCTCGGCCACACGGTTGAGGAAATTGCCGATCTCTATCTCCATACGGTCGGATATATCTTCATATTTCTCAAGGCGAGAATAAAGGTTGGTGTATTTATCGTCTTTTTCCTTCAGATGTATCAGCTCGCGGGCCATGCCGAGCATACGCGACACTCGCTCTGCATACACCAGGATTTCCTTCTGGGCCTGGGTGATGTTAAGCTCTGATGTGCCAAGCATTCCGCGGCCGATGAATTTGAGCGAGAATTCCTCGTCACTCTCCTTATGGCGTGCGGGCATAATCCAGCATACTATCTTTACATACAGCCCCGTAAACCATATCATGATACAGAGATTCAGAGTATTGAACACCGTCGGGAACATCGCCAGTGCGAATGCCATCGACGCCTGAGCCTTGGCGGTCAGTCCGCCGGCCGGGCTGAGCAGTGTTGTGTCGGCCATGGCGGCCTCTTCAGCTACGGTGATTGTGAGCGGATTGGTGCCTTCAAGCCATTGTGTGATTTCGGCCACGAGCGAGACGAAGGGCTGGAATATGAAGAGCACTATGATTGAGCCGAGCACATTGAAGAGCACATGCCCCATTGCGGTGCGCTTGGCGGCAAGATTACCACTCAGAGAGGCCAGCACGGGGGTGATGGTCGTGCCTATATTGCCTCCAAGAATTATGGCGCATCCAAGTTCAAAAGTAATCCATCCCTGTGAACACATAATCAGCGTGATGGCAAATGTGGCGGCCGAACTCTGCGCCACCATGGTCACGATGATACCTATGAAGAAGAATATCAGCACCGAGCCATACCCCATCGATGTATAATGCGTCAGGAACTGCAGCATCGAGGGATTCTCCTGTAGATTCGGCACATAGTGCGATATCAGGTCAAGCCCCATGAAGAGGAAACAGAAACCTATCAGAAACTCACCCAGCGACTTATAGAAGGATTTCTTCATGAAGAGCATCGGCACGCCTACGGCAAGCAGCAACACGCTATAGTCGGATATGTTGATTTCAAACGAGAAGGCCGATATGATCCAGGTGGTGACCGTAGTGCCCACATTGGCACCGAATATCACGGCCATTGCCTGTCCGAGTGACATCAGGCCGGCATTTACAAAACTGACCACCATAACCGTCGATGCCGACGAGGACTGGATGAGTGCCGTGATAAGCACTCCGGTAAGCACTCCGGTCACACGGTTTTTGGTCATGATTCCGAGAATGTTGCGCAGTCGGTCGCCTGCCACTTTCTGGAGTCCTTCGCTCATCACTTTCATGCCATAGAGGAAAAGGCATACCGAACCGAGCAGACTGATGAAATCAAAAATCGAATAATTCATAGATATGGATTATAGCATGTACCCGGGCTCCGGCATTTTTCCGGAACTCTCGCAATATATCAACATATATGATTAGCGAGTGTTCTCCGGACATGACCGAATCCCGCTGCAAAGTTAATGCAAAACCCACATATTACCAAACATTTCACTCCTCCCCTCAACGACCATTGGCAAATCGGGACATGACGCATTCCGTGTGTCGTCCTGCTCTCTGCCTAAATATCAACCCGGACATTACAGCTCTTATGCGACACATCGCCCGGCAGATGGAAAAACATGCGGGCGATGGCGCAGGGATATGAACTTTTTTTTGTAATTTTGCAATTTGATGGCTGCTACAAACGCATCTCTCCCTCTATACTGTGCCGCAGCAGAGCCTCATCAATGTCAGATACTGATACAATTATACTTACATACATACGATATGAAAAATTTCAAGCGCACGCTTATCACTTCCGCCCTGCCCTACGCCAACGGGCCGGTGCACATCGGCCACCTGGCCGGCGTCTACGTCCCGGCGGATATATATGCACGCTATCTCCGCATGAAGGGTGAGGAGGTGCTGTTTGTAGGAGGAAGCGACGAACATGGTGTCCCCATCACCATCAAGGCAAAGAAAGAAGGGGTCACGCCGCAGGATATCGTCGACCGATACCACAACATCATTAAAGATTCGTTTGCCGATCTCGGCATCTCTTTCGATGTCTATGGCCGCACCACTTCCGAGACACACCGCCGCACGGCGTCCGATTTCTTCCGCCGCCTCTACGAGAAGGGAGAGTTTATCGAAAAGACTTCCGAACAACTATATGACGAGCAAGCCGGACAGTTCCTCGCCGACCGATACGTCACCGGCACTTGCCCGCACTGTGGCAACGAACACGCCTACGGCGACCAGTGCGAACAGTGCGGCACATCGCTCAACGCCACCGATCTCATAAATCCTCGCTCTGCCATCACCGGCAATACTCCGGTGCTGCGCGAGACCAGCCACTGGTATCTCCCCCTCGACAAGTGGGAACCTCGTCTGCGCCAGTGGATACTCGAAGAGCATAAGGAGTGGAAGAGCAACGTCTACGGACAGTGCAAGTCATGGCTCGACATGGGACTTCAGCCGCGCGCCGTGAGCCGTGACCTCGACTGGGGTATCCCCGTGCCTGTCGATGGGGCCGACGGCAAGGTGCTCTACGTATGGTTTGACGCCCCGATCGGCTACATCTCGAATACCATCGACTGTGTCGGCGATGACTGGGAACGCTGGTGGAAAGACCCTTCTACACGTATGCTGCATTTTATCGGCAAGGACAACATCGTGTTCCACTGCATCGTATTCCCCGCCATGCTTATGGCCGACGGCTCCTACAATCTTCCTGACAATGTGCCTGCAAATGAGTTTCTCAACCTTGAGGACGACAAGATTTCCACCTCTCGCAATTATGCCGTGTGGCTTCATGAATATCTTCAGGAACTCCCCGGACGTCAGGATGAACTGCGATATGTGCTCACCGCCAACGCTCCGGAGACGAAGGACAACAATTTCACCTGGCAGGATTACCAGGCCCGCGTAAATTCGGAACTGGTGGCAATATTCGGCAATTTTGTCAACCGCACTGTAGTGCTTATGCACAAGTACTATAACGGTGCCGTCCCCTCCAGAGGAGAACTCCTCGACATCGACCGCACGATGATGGCCGAGGTGCAGGAGAGTGTGAAACGACTGGGAGAGAATCTGGATAATTTCAAGTTCCGCGAGGGGCTGAAGGAAGCTATGAATGTGGCACGCATCGGCAACAAATATCTGGCCGATTGCGAACCATGGAAACTCATCAAAACCGATGTGGAGCGTGTGAAGACCGTCATGAACCTTGCCGCGCAAATCTGCGCCAATCTGGCCGTGGTGTTCGAACCGTTCACCCCCTTCTCTGCAGCGCGGCTTGCCGAGACTTTCCATATGCCGCGACTTCGATGGGACATGGCGGGCCGCTTCGATCTTATCGCCGATGGCCTTATCACCGAGAAGGCGCCGCTGCTATTCGAAAAAGTGGAAGACAGCGTGGTGGAGGCCCAGGTAGAGAAACTCCGCAAGACGGTGGAGCAGAACCTGCTCGACGCATGGCAGCCCGAAGTCGTGAAGAGCGCTGTGAGCTACGACGATTTCGCCCGTATGGATATACGCGTGGGGCGCGTCATGGAATGTTGCAAGGTGCCTAAATCGAAGAAACTGCTGGAGTTCCGCATCGACGATGGAATGGGTGGCCGCACCATCCTCAGCGGGATAGCCGCATCCTACGAACCCGAAGACCTCATCGGCAAGGAAATCTGCTTTATCGCGAATTTCCCTCCGCGCAAGATGATGGGACGCGAGTCGAACGGCATGATTCTGTCGGCCGTCAATCCCGACGGAACGCTGACCGTAATCGGCCCGCAAGGTGAAGTGAAGCCGGGCTCCACTGTGGGATGATTCCTACATGTTATTCTTCCGACAGTTTTTTGTGGGAAGGGGTCGCACGACCCCTTTCCACTTTCACAAATAAGGTGGGTGAAAGGTGGGGGCCTCAGAAAATTTGAGTGGAAAGTAAAAAAAATGACCGGAAAATTTGGTGGTTTCAAAAAAAGGCATTAACTTTGTACTCGCTTTGAGAAGGCAACTAATTAAAGCAAAAACATAATTAAATCGGGGTGTAGCTCAGTAGGTTTAGAGTACGCGTCTGGGGGGCGTGAGGTCGCAAGTTCGAATCTTGTCACCCCGACTTAAGCCAAGAGGCCATCAGCAATGCTGATGGCCTCTTGGCTTAAATCAGGATTGTATGGTTACGATGACCAGATGCCCGGCAGACTATGCGGCATAATCACATAACCCGAACGGCCGAGAAAAGCAGATTTTTTTTATTGCACCGGATTGCAAATCTTCACAACACATAGTGTGATCTCTCGCAGCCGCTTTATTACATAAGTAAGTGTTCAAATTTAACCGATAGTAATTGAAATGGAATCTTTTATACAA
>ERZ778503.649-NODE-649-length-27822-cov-5.687255_pt1 | contig 27822 bp, 16 predicted proteins | sample MGYA00510047_ERZ778503 | MGnify/ENA primary metagenome ERZ778503 (study PRJEB29527, sample SAMN07138965) | mouse gut metagenome | material: feces | host: mouse | place: China:Nanjing | collected 2016-01-25 ... | reverse complement strand
GGCGTTTTCAGCAATCCGGAAAGAAAATTACCAATACGTTTTTAGAGGAAAGGTAGTGAAAAAACTCTATATGGCGAAAACCCATCAACACAACCATAGAGCACAACAATTGGGCATGATGCAGGCAGGCGTTGTAGCCCGACAGGCCTGCTTGCGTCCATACAGCAGTCCATACACGCAGGCAAACGCGCCGCTTACGGATAAAAAGTGGCAAAATTCAAAAAAAATGGCTAACTTTGCAGCCGGAATGCCCTAATATGGAGTCTTCCCAAATGAAATGAATCATCAAAAAATACTTTACATCTCTCAGGAGATCAATCCCTACCTGCCCTCGACACCCATGTCGCTCTTCGGCCGCAATCTGCCGCAGGACATACAAAGCCATGGCTACGAAGTAAGAACGTTTATGCCCAAATACGGCAGTATAAACGAGCGCCGCAACCAGCTTCACGAGGTGATACGGCTTTCGGGGATGAACATATCTATTGATGACAACGACCATCCTCTGATAATCAAGGTGGCCACTCTCCAGCCCACCCGCATGCAGGTGTATTTCATTGACAATGACGACTATTTCGAGGGTCCCGGAACAAAGGTTCTCGAAACAGAGTCATCGCCGGAGGACAACGACGAGCGTTCGATGTTTTTCGTGCGCGGCGTGATTGAAACCGTGCGCAAACTCCGCTGGGATCCCACTGTAATACATTGCACCGGATGGATCACCGCGCTTGCTCCGCTCTACATACGCCATCTTTATCAGGATGACCCGGGGCTTTCACGCTCACTGGTGGTCTACTCGCTGCGTCCGGAATCATTCGAGGGCAAGCTCGACGCGCGATTTGCAGAGAAGCTCAAGATGGCCGGCTTTACCGATGAATGCCTGCAATCGCTTGGCGGCGGCGACTTCGACTGGATGACCCTCAACAAGCTCGGAATCGACCACAGCGATGCCATCGTAGTGACGACTCCCGACATACCGGCCGGGCTGGTGGAATATGCACGCCAAAGCGGCAAGCCGGTGCTTGAATATCCGGGGCCGGACGGCGAAGAGGCCACCACTGCCGCATACCATGATTTCTACCAGTCGATTCTCTCGCAAAAGGAGAATGACTCCAAATCTTCAGACTAAAAAAGCTCAAAAGCTCTCCCCTACCTGCATAAACTATGAAATGCCCGCTGATCATTACGGCCTTAGGCTCACTGCTGGCTCTGTGTGCCTGCAACGATGACTCCACTACCATCGGCTCCACTCTGGTTGACGATGTGATGACATCCGAAATAGTTGTCGACTCGACATTCAGTGTGACGGGTCGCACCGTTGACAATCCTGTGGTGCAGAGCCGCACCCTGACCCAGCTGATAGGCCGGCTCGATGCCAAGGAGTACGGATCTATCGAGTCGGATTTCGTGTGCCAGTTCATGCCTTCCATGAATCTTGACACCGCCGGAGTGACTGCAGCTGATGTGGATTCCTGCAAACTCATCATGTTTATGACCACCAATGACTTCACCGGCGACTCTATCGTGCCGATGGGACTGGAGGTGTACAAACTGAACAAGGCTCTGCCGTCGCCCATATACAGCAACTTCTCTCCGGATGGTTATTATTCGACCTCCGACAAACTCGGCGAGACTATCTATACGGCCAATGCACTCTGGAATGACTCTGTCAACCAGCTGTCGTTCCGCTCCGTTCAGGTCGATCTTCCGAAGTCGTTGGCCACAGACCTGTTCAACCATTTTGAGCGAGTGCCTGAAGACTTCACCACCCCGGCGGCATTCACCTCATGGTTTCCCGGCATTTATGTGACAAACACATTCGGATCTGGACGAGTGATGAACATCACCGAAACCCGAATCAATGTGTATTACCGCAAGAAGATGCAGGTGACTGTGAACGATGTAGAGAAGGACACAATCTATAACCTTGTGCGCTCATACATGGCTGTGACTCCCGAGGTGATCACCAACAACAACATTGACCTGACGATAAGCCCCGAGATACGAGGGATGATCAATTCGGGCGACAATATACTCATAGCTCCGGCCGGAACGGAAGTGGAGCTGACATTCCCCTTGGCCGACATCCTTGCAAGCTACCGCCGCGGAGCGAGCAAACTCTCGGTGCTCAACAACGTCAGCTTCGAGATACCGGCCGAAGAGATCGCCAACGACTACAATATCGAAGTACCGCAGCATGTGCTCATGGTGCTGAAGAACAAAAAAAGCGAGTTTTTTGAAGAAAACAAGATCGCGGATTCGGGCACCTCGTTCATGGCCACATACGACGCCACAAAGAAAAGCTATACATTCAGCGAGATGCGCCAGTATATACTCGACATGCTTGAGAAAAGCACTGTGACGGCCGATGACTGGACATTCATACTGACTCCGGTAAATCTTGAAACCGAGACCACCTCGTCGAGCTATTATACATCCGGCACGACGTACATAACCAACGTTTCGCCATACGTCACCAAACCGGCTATGGTCAAGATATCTCTTGACAAAGCAAAGATAAAGATGACCTACAGCAAGCAGTCGCAAAAATAAGCGATCAGCGAATATACAGACATAACGAAGCGGTGTATCATGGCTTCCCAAAGCCGATGAACACCGCTTCTTTTATCTATCCGGGATCCTTTCAGCTATGTCGTGGACGCGTCATACCAGACTTACCTTCATGAGCAAGATTCAAAGGCTGTCGGCAAAAAAGATTAATTTGACAGCGCCCAATAAGCAGCCACCCGTATGCACTACAGCAGTGGCAGAAGCTGATCGGCGGCTTTTTTTGTATCGACCTTTGTGATCACTTCGGTAATAACATGATCGGCATCGGTGATGAAGGTGGTGCGCACTGTGCCCATATATTCCCGGCCGGCCATTTTCTTAAGCTGCCACACACCGAAAGCCTGATTGACTTCAGTCGAAGGGTCGCTCAGGAGCAGAAACGGCAGAGAATGCTTTTCGGCAAACTTGCGGTGGCTTTCGACCGAATCCTTGCTTATGCCGATGAGCGTATAACCCTTATCGAGCAGAGCCGGATAGGAGTCACGCAGCGAACAAGCCTCGGCTGTGCATCCCGGGGTATTATCCTTCGGATAAAAATAAATCACAAGCGGCTTTCCCGCAAAATCGGAAGCCTTCACTTCAGACCCATCTGACGCGAGTCCGAGCAAAGAGGGGATTTTATCGCCTTTCTTAAGCATGATAATTAACTTTTAGAGATTAGTTGGTAATATTAACGTCATCAGTAACCCGTGGTTAACGGTGGCGTTTGTTTACGGATCGCCATAATAAACCAGTCGTTAAACGGTTATTTACAAAGATAAACAAATAATGCGACGAATTCGCACTCTGCCGAGCGGAAAAAATGAGTAACTTTGCAAATTAAGAGTATGTTTGATTTTAACACGAAGAAATATATATGGACTTCTTTCTATCCCCTCAAAGGTCTTTTCGGGCGATTTCCGTCAAGTTTCATCGGTCACGATGCCCGCATCGCTCCCTCCTCAACTCACGCAAATCTCTCCGAAAATCCTCTTTGAGTGAACAGAAGTGAAATTCAAACATACTCTAAGTAGCTTATGGATTTCAGACTTGCATCAGAATACAGTCCGACCGGCGACCAGCCGCGTGCGATAAAGGAGCTTGTGGAAGGCATCAATCAGGGACTGCCGGCCCAGACATTGCTTGGAGTGACAGGCTCGGGCAAGACCTTCACCATGGCCAACGTCATAAAGGAGGTGAAGCGTCCAACCCTGATACTAAGCCACAACAAGACTCTGGCAGCACAGCTCTACAGCGAGATGAAGAACTTCTTCCCGGATAATGCGGTGGAATACTTCGTATCGTATTACGACTATTATCAGCCCGAAGCGTATATTCCGTCGGTAGACAAATACATCGAGAAAGATCTGATGATCAACGACGAGATCGACAAACTGCGGCTGGCCACGACATCGGCTCTGCTGTCAGGACGTCAGGACGTGATAGTCGTCAGCTCTGTGTCGTGCATCTACGGCATGGGCAATCCGGAGGACTTCAACAGCAATGTGATCGAGGCATACCGCGGCCGCAAGGTGAGCCGCAACGCCTTTCTTCGCGAGCTTGTAGGCGCCCTCTACAGCCGTAACGAGATGGAGCTTGGTCGAGGCAATTTCAGGGTTAAGGGCGACACAGTCGACATATATCTGGCCTACGAGGAGATCGTGGTACGTGTCACCTTCTGGGGCGACGAGATAGAGTCAGTGTCAAGCTATTATCCGCGCGACAATGTGGTGCTCGGCAAGCACGATTCATTCAAAATATTCCCGGCCAACATTTTCGTCACCTCTCCGCAGCGCATGGCCAGCGGCATAGCACAGATAGAACTTGACCTTGGAGAACAGGTGGGCTTTTTCAACCGCGAAGCCCGCGAGCTGGAGGCCAAGCGCCTATATGAGCGTGTCACCTACGACGTGGAGATGATGCGCGAGGTGGGACACTGCCCCGGCATCGAGAACTACAGCCGTTATTTTGACGGCCGTCAGCCGGGCATGCGTCCGTTCTGCCTGCTTGATTATTTCCCGGACGATTTCCTTACCATCATTGACGAGAGCCATGTGACGGTGCCACAGATCCGGGCGATGTATGGCGGCGATGTGTCGCGAAAGATGAATCTTGTGGAATACGGTTTCAGACTGCCTGCGGCTCTCGACAACCGCCCACTGAAATTCGAGGAGTTCGAGTCGCTTACGAAACAGGTAGTGTATGTCAGCGCCACCCCTGCCGACTATGAGCTTGAGAAGAGCGAGGGCGTGGTGGTAGAACAGCTTATCCGCCCCACCGGTCTGCTCGACCCGATAATAGAGGTCAGACCGTCGCTCAACCAGATCGACGATCTGATGGAGGAAATACAACTTCGCATCGAGCGTCAGGAGAGAGTGCTGGTGACCACGCTGACAAAGCGTATGGCCGAAGAGCTCAACGACTATATGACTAAGCTGAAGATAAAGACTGCCTATATACACAGCGATGTGGATACTCTCGACCGTATAAGAATACTCGACGATCTGCGTGCAGGCGTCTATGACGTATTGATCGGCGTGAATCTGTTGCGCGAGGGTCTTGATCTGCCGGAGGTATCGCTGGTGGCCATACTCGACGCCGACAAGGAGGGTTTCCTGCGTTCCCACCGGTCGCTGACACAGACCGTAGGCCGTGCCGCACGTAATCTCGGCGGCCGCGTGATAATGTATGCCGACAAAATCACAGACAGCATGCAGCTGACCATTGACGAAACCAACCGCCGCCGACAGATACAGCTGGCCTATAACGAGGAGCACGGCATAACTCCGCAGGCGATAGTCAAGGCCCGCAACCGCATAATCGGGGTGGACACCGGCGATGATGACACGGCATCGCAGAGCGCAGGATCACGCTCGGGCAAGCCGGCAGCCAAAAGCTCGCGCCGCGACGGCCAGGCGTCGAAAGTCATTTATGAGAATGAATACACCGCTCAAGTCGACATTGCCGCCGATCCGGTGATACCCTATATGACGTGCGAGGAGCTTCAGCGGTCCATCACCCGCAAACGGATGGAGATGGTCGAGGCCGCCAAACGGATGGAATTCATCGAAGCCGCCCGTCTGCGTGACGAAGTGTTGAAGATGGAGCAACTGTTGAAAGAAAAAGAGGAAGCGTGATGACCGACCCTGCATTTGACCTGCGGAGGTTCCTCCCGATTTCGGCCAAAGAGATGAAACTGCGCGGCTGGGAAGAGGCCGACGTGATATTGTTTTCGGGCGACGCATATGTAGATCATCCGTCGTTCGGCGCGGCTGTCATAGGCCGTGTGCTCGAACATGAGGGGTATCGTGTAGCCATCGTGCCTCAGCCTAACTGGCGCGATGATCTCCGCGACTTCAAGAAGCTCGGACGTCCGCGACTCTTTTTTGGAGTGTCGCCCGGAGCAATGGATTCGATGGTGAACCATTACACCGCCAACCGCCGGCGCCGCAGCGATGACGCCTATACGGCGGGCGGACGCCACGGCGCTCGCCCCGACTATCCGAGTATCGTATATACGGAGATATTGCGGCGACTGTGGCCTGATGTGCCCATAGTGCTCGGCGGCATAGAAGGGTCACTGCGGCGTCTGTCGCACTATGACTACTGGCAGGACAGGCTACGCCCCTCGATACTGCTCGATGCCAAAGCCGACCTGCTCGTCTACGGAATGGGCGAACAGACCATACGAGAGATAGCGCATGCGCTCGATTCCGGCCACAGTATCGACGAACTCACTGACACTCCACAGACAGCCAGAATAGTGTCTGCGTCAGAAATCCCTGCCCCCGACGCCGACAACATCATACTCCACAGCTGGGACGAATGTAAGGCAGACAAACGCCTGCAATCGGCCAATTTCAAGCATATAGAGCAGCAGAGCAACCGCATGCACGGCGCAACGATATGGCAGCGCTACGGCGATGTGGCGGTGCGCGTCAACCCGATGCTGCCACCGATGACCACGGAAGAGATAGACGCCTCGTTTGACCTGCCGTATACTCGACTCCCCCACCCACGCTACAAAGGGAAGACGATCCCGGCCTACGAAATGATACGCCATTCGATCAACATGCACCGCGGATGCTTCGGTGGGTGCGCGTTCTGCACCATATCGGCCCATCAGGGCAAATTCATAGCCTCGCGCAGCAAAGAGTCGATCATGCGCGAGGCTGAAGCTGTCACCCGCATGCCTGACTTCAAAGGCTATATCAGCGATCTCGGTGGTCCGTCGGCCAATATGTACGGCATGCACGGACGCGACCTGTCGATATGCAGCCGCTGCATGAGGCCATCATGCCTGCACCCCTCGCCGTGTCCAAATCTCGACACAGACCACAGCCGTCTGCTTGACATATATCAGTCGGTCGACAGGCTGCCCGGTGTCAAGAAATCATTTATAGGAAGCGGCGTGCGCTATGATCTGTCGATGCATCCTACGGGAAGAAAAGAGACGGACGCCACCAACCGCCGGTATAATGAAGAGCTGATCGAACGCCATGTGTCGGGACGCCTCAAAGTGGCTCCGGAGCACACCGAGCAGCGTGTGCTGGAAGTGATGCGCAAGCCCTCGTTCGACCAGTTTCATGCGTTCAAGCAGATTTTTGACAGCGTCAACCGCCGGTGCGGACTCCGACAGCAGCTGATACCCTACTTCATATCGAGCCATCCGGGATGCACCGAAGCCGATATGGCTCAGCTTGCCGTGAAGACCAAAGAACTGGACTTTCATCTCGAACAAGTGCAGGATTTCACTCCTACACCCATGACTGTCAGCACCGAGATATATTATTCGGGTGTACATCCATATACAGGCAAACCGGTCATCTGCGCGCGAACCCGCGACGAGAAGCTGGCGCAGCGAAGATATTTCTTCTGGTATGACCATACCTACCGCAGAGAAATAATCGACTCCCTGCGACGAATCCACCGCCCCGATCTGATAGAACAATTATATCCAAGAAAAAAATAACCGTAAGTTTATGAAACAACCAATCATTGCAATGATGGCATCAGCACTTCTGGCAAGCTGCGGTCAGAATCCTTCGGCCGACAGCGGAAATGTGATCGACAAGTCGGATTTCAAGCCTGTCGACCGCACCTACACCAGCGAAGTGCTTGAGGCATTCGGCCGTGTATCGGCTCCATGTGTATCGCCCGACGGCACCAAAGTGCTCTATGGCGTAAGCTACGAGAGCGTAGAAGAGAACAAGAGCAATCTGGATCTCTATGTCATGAACACAGACGGCAGCGAAGCCCAGCGCCTGACCGCCACTCCCGGCTCGGAGAACGGCGCCGTGTGGATCGACGGCGGCGAGCGCATAGCGTTTATAAGCCCTGTCGACGGCCAGCCCCAACTGTGGGTGATGAACGCCGATGGCAGCGGCCGCAAGGCTCGGTAGAGGGCGGCATAGGCGGATTTCTTTTCGCCCCCGACGGCAAGCACGTGGTATTGATAGCCAACGTGAAATATGCCCGCACAGCCAAGGATACATATCCTGATCTGCCTATGGCCACAGGCCGCATCATCGACGATCTGATGTACAAGCACTGGGATGAATGGGTTACGGAAGTGCCCCATCCGTTTATCGGCAAATTTGACGGCGACCGGCTGACCGACGTGGCCGACATAATGGCCGATGAACCTTATGAAGCTCCGATGAAACCGTTTGGCGGCATCGAATCCTTCGCATGGAGTCCCGACAGCAAGAAACTCGTCTATGTGTCGCGCAAGAAGACCGGCATGGAGTATGCCCTCTCGACCAACTCCGACCTCTATCTCTACGATCTTGACAACAGCACCACGACCAATCTCACAGATGGGATGGAAGGATACGACACACAGCCGGCATTCAGCCCCGACGGCACGACCCTCGCATGGCTCAGCATGGAACATGACGGGTATGAATCGGACAAAAACCGCATATTCACGCTCGATCTCGCCACAGGCAAAAAGACCGATCTCACCATCGACTGGGACTACACCGCCGACGCGATCGCATGGAATCCCGACTCGAAGTCGATCTACTTCATCGCTCCCAAAGATGGCGTGACTCCGATCTTCAGCATCTCCACAGCCACCCGTGAGGTAAGCGTAGTGGCCGAAGGCCAGTATGACTACGAGTCGCTTGCCCCGATCGACAGCACCACCCTCCTGACCATGCGCCACTCCATGGTGGAGCCAAACGAGATATTGGCTGTGAAGGGTGGAGAGATCAAGCAGCTCACCAATGTCAACACAGCCCTTCTGTCGTCGATCGACATGCCTAAAGTGGTAAAACGCATGGTGCCCACCACCGACGGCAAGCTGATGACCACATGGGTGCTTTATCCAGCTGATTTCGACAGCACAAAGACCTATCCGGCCCTGCTTTACTGCCAGGGCGGACCTCAGTCGGCCGTGAGCCAGTTTTTCAGCTATCGCTGGAATCTCGCCCTTATGGCCGCACACGGCTATATCGTGATAGCTCCCAACCGCCGCGGACTGCCCGGGTTCGGCACCGAATGGAACGCCCAGATCTCCAAGGACTACGGCGGACAGAACATGAAGGACTATCTCAGCGCCGTCGACGACATGAAGCGCGAATCATACATCGACAGCAAGCATATCGGAGCTGTCGGAGCGAGCTACGGAGGCTTTTCCGTCTACTGGCTTGCCGGCAACCATGACGGCCGCTTTGCCGCATTTGTGGCTCATGCCGGAATATTCAACACCGACGCCCAGTATCTCGAAACCGAAGAGATGTGGTTTGCCAACTGGGATCTCGGCGGTCCGTTCTGGGACAAGAGCAATGCTGCCGCCCAGCGCTCTTTTGCCAACTCTCCCCACCGCTTTGTCGACAAATGGGACACACCAATACTCGTCACACATGGCGAATATGACTTCCGCATACTCGCCTCGCAGGGCATGATGGCCTTCAATGCCGCCAAACTCCGCGGCATCCCGGCCGAGATGCTCATATTCCCCGATGAAAACCACTGGATCCTGAAGCCTCAGAACTCCATACTGTGGCAGCGGGTATTCTTCCGCTGGCTCGACCGCTGGCTGAAGCCCGATGCCGAGCAGAAACAGTAACCGGCATATCGAAGGCGCTGTGTCAAAATGTGGGATTTTGACACAGCGCCTTTACTATATCTTAAAAATCAGTTGATATTATCAGTAACCCGTGGCTTGCTGCGAGTCACTTATTCTGTGTGTTTTCAATCAGGTTAGTCCATCATGACAATCAGTCGGTCAGCTGTGGAGGCAATATGGGCATAGCTCCGTTTTTAGTGCACACATAAGCTGATGTATGCACGGCAAGCGAATGAGCTTCCACCACGCTCTTGCCTTTGAGCAACGATGCTATGAACGCAGCCGTAAAACTGTCGCCCGCTCCCACTGTATCGGCTACTTCAACCATAGGTGTCGGATAAAACGAAACATTACCCGGGGTGAACACATAGCTGCCGTTGATACCACATGTGAGTATCAGCATTTTCAGATTATATTTGCCAAGAAGTATCCAGCACTTGTCCTGAAGGTCGATACCCGGATATCCGAACATCCGGCTGACTGTCACCAGCTCTTCATCGTTTATCTTCAATATGTTGCAACGTTTCATGGAGTTGCATAGAATCTCCTTGTTGTAGAATCCCTGGCGCAGATTCACGTCGAACACAACAAAACTGTCGCCTTTGCCGGGCATGGCATCCAGAAAACGGTTGATGGTATTGCGTGAGACGACATTACGCTGTGCGAGAGAGCCGAAACACACCGCTTTTGTACGTGCGGCGAGAGATTCAAGCTGCTTTGTCCATGGAATGTTGTCCCATGCCACGTTTTCCTTGATTTCGTATTGCGGAACTCCGGCCTGATCTATTTCGACCTGTACGGTGCCGGTCGGGTATGGCACTTCAGCTATAAGCTGATTCAGACCCTTGGAGGTAAAGTTCTCCACTATTTCTTTGCCGAGTGCATCGGCGCCCACAGCGCTCACCACGCAGCTTGGCAGTCCGAACTGGGATACGTGATAGGCAAAATTGGCCGGCGCACCGCCGATCTTCTTGCCTTCGGGCAGAACATCCCACAAGGCCTCACCCATTCCTACTACCATATCTATGTCGTTCATATCGGTTGAGTTATATTTATAAGGTTAGTGTTCAAATTTAAGCGATTGTGACAGAAATGCCTAAAATCACCCGAAAAAATCTCAGAAAAAACTCGCAGCTGATTATTGAGAGTTACTTATCTTTTTATTTTAACGGTGTAGCACAGCAGGTAAACGACTCCGGCGGTCATAACAGCCACCGCTCCGATCTGCCCCATGGCATCGGCGGCATATCCCATGGCCAACGGAAATACCGTTCCGCCGAACAGTCCCATGATCATAAGACCCGACACTTCATTTTTTTCGGTCGGCGCCGACATCAGCGCCTGAGAGAACACCACCGAAAATATGTTGGAATTACCGAATCCTATCAAACCTATGCCTACATATATCGGCGCAAGGCCGGAGCATGCGAGCAATATGCCCATGCCTGCAAGCATCATGAGCACGCTGACGGCAAAGAACAACCGTGGAGAGACCGTACGGAGGATAAATGCTCCGAGGAAACACCCTACTGTGCGGAATATAAAATAGATTCCTGTGGCGAATCCGGCCTCTTCAAGCGGCAGTGCAAGACGCTCCATAATGATTTTGGGAGCTGTGGTATTGGTACCCACATCTATCCCGACATGACACATTATGCCAATGAAGCACAGCAGCACAAACGGACGTCCGAGCAATCTGATACACTCTCCTATGCCTGATGCCCTGTCGGGTCGTTCCTCGTCGATAGGTGTGGCTGCGAGCAGTGAGATAGACAGGAAGCTTATGACAGCATATATCACGAACAGCGCTCTCCAGCCGAGTCCGAATGTGGGGAACACGGTAGTAGCTCCCCATGCGGCTATCACGGGGGCGAGAAACGAGGCAATCGCTTTGACAAACTGTCCGAAAGTGAGTGTCGACGCGAGTTTGTCGCTGCTGATAAGATTAGTCACCAACGGATTAAGCGATGTCTGCATTATCGCATTACCTATTCCGAGCAGCGAGAATGATATCAGCATGACAATATAGCTGTCGCCAAAAGCCGGAATGAACAGTGATACAGCCGTAACCATCAGGCTGATCAGAACGGTGTGTTTTCTTCCGATACGGTTCATCAGCATGCCCGTGGGCACCGAAAATATCAGAAACCAGAAAAACACGAGAGAGGGGAAGAGATTGGCCTGCGCATCGGTAAGATCAAGATCTTTCTGCACATAATTGGATGCCGTGCCGACAAGGTCGACAAACCCCATTACAAAGAAACACAGCATCACGGGCAATATCTGTATCACGAAGGATTTGCGACTGGTGACAAATGATTGAGCCATAATCTAAAATATGTATTTCGGTTAAGTAACTCTTAAAAATTAGTTGATATTATGAAACTCGTCAGTAACCCATGGTTTGCTGCGGTACTTTTTGATTTTGTCCGGCGTTTTTTGCTTTCATCCTCAGTTGTGTAGCTCGGCTACACGCCCTCGTCTTAAAGCAACAACCACTCGAACAAATCTCAAAAATCACTCGCAGCTAATTTTTGCGAGTCACTTATCAGTTTTCTTTAATTGAGTAGATCTGTAGATTCTCGATCTTCGCGTTGCCTCCCCGCGCTGACACGGAGAGTCGCGTGTATGGGATTGTCGGAAACACCAGGTTGGTCATCACGAAGTTTCCGTTATTGCCGAACACTTCGATACTTGACCTGTCGATGAATATTCTCAATGATATTCGGTTGTCGGTTTCAAATGTGGGTGCGACAGTCACTGCCGGGAAATCCTGACTGAAGTCGACCACTCCGCTTTTTGTGCGGTCAAACGACAGAGTGTGGGCGACGGCATCGTACATCATGACTACTTTCCCACCGTCACTGTTGCTTAGCTCGATCTCGACAGCTCCAGATTTTCTTGCATCAACGTCAAACACTATCTCGCATACGCCATCGTTGGCCGAAGGGAGAACGTAAGTACGGGATTTTCTGCCGACGGAAGCTTTTCTGACTTTAAGCGACAGGCTGCCACGTAAGGCCGTAAGTTCCGGCGACGGCTCAGATGACAGATATATCTGTCCGTCAGCGACTTTGAAGAGCCGAACCTCGCGCGGCAGGGTGTTGGCACTGCGGAACTGCATTGTAGGCACCTCTGCGGCATACTGCCAATTGCTCATCCATCCGATCACTGTTCGACGGCCGCCGGGGGCATCACTCCAGCTTACGGTTGCATAATGGTCTTTTCCGAAATCCATCCACTTTGTAGGGATATTGCCATCGGCATCGACATCGGCCTTGAAAGTCTTTCCGTCGAATTCGCCTATAAAATATTGTGTGGCGCTTCCGCCGAACGGGCCGCCGGGGTTGAGATTGCACAGCATCACCCACTTTTCTTCGCCACTGCCCTCGACCGGCAGCCGGAACAGATCGGGACACTCCCAGACACCTTCCTGGGCGCCAATGCCCTTACCGAACGAACTCTGCAGAGTCCATTTCTTCATGTCAGGAGAGGTGAATATGAGCATTTCGTGTTCGAGCGCATGAGCCAGCACGAGCACCCACTGCCGGGCGTCATCGTCCCAGAACATATTTGGATCGCGCGCTTCGGATTCAAGAGTCAGCACAGGGTTTGCCGCGTATGTACGGAATGTCTCGCCATTGTCATCACTCCATACAAGGCTCTGAGTCTGACTTGCATCGGCTGATGTATACAGCCCGACTACAGCATTCTTTCCGTATCCGGCCGTAGAGCTACGGTCGATGGCGCAGCTTCCGCTGAACACCATTCCGAGTCCGTCGGGCTGTATTGCCACAGGATGATGATTCCAGTGGACAAGGTCTGTCGATGTGGAGTGTCCCCACGAAAGGTTCTGCCATTTCGATCCATAGGGGTTGTACTGGTAATACAGGTGCCATATCCCGTCTTTATAGAACATGCCGTTAGGATCGTTCATCCAGCCATATAAGGGTGTGTGGTGATAAGCCGGGCGATATTTCTCGCGGTTGACGGTGTCGAACGTATCAGCAAGCGAGATATTATTCCAGCAGGCATCATCGGCGGCTTCTCTTACCGATGAACGCCCCTGATTGGTGAATACGTTCATCACCACTTTATGCCCGCGGTAAGGGGTGAGGTCAAACGGTACATAATAGTCAACTCTGTTTTTCGCCAGTCTCACGTTGATGGTACGGTCGAGCCGTCCGTCGACAAGAACGTTGATTCTTGCGTCGTCGTGAGATTCCTGCACCGGAAGCAACAGATACTTTCTCTCGCCGTTTACTCTTACGATGGTATTGTTTGTACCCAGATGGTTTATTTCCACACCGTCAAGCGGCGATGCACCGGCCATGACCGCTGTCAGTCCAAGCATCATCATGACCGCGATGCCTTTTATAGTCTTGCTCATTGTTTATGATTATTGGTTAAGTAAGTAACTCTTAAAAATCAGTTGATATTATCGAACCCGTCAGTAACCCGTGGCTTGCTGCGGCTTCTTTTTAGCCGATTTCGGATTGTCGCTCTGTCGGAATATGTAGATATTCTCCTTCGCTCCACACCGAAACACTCCATAAGACAAGCTGAATATTATAAAAATTCGACCACTTGCCTCGGCCGCTGTTTCACGATGCAAAACTACTCAAATGCCAGGAGCAGGGATATAAAAAATTGTGCATAGCCTATCAAATATGTTGTTTTGCCCGATTTTTAATGTCTTATGCACTTTTTTTATCGGATAATGGTTAAATTTGCACAATCGTAAGGAGGGTCGACACACACTTGACTGCCAATAGTCCGGGCAGGTGTTTACCGATCACCACTTACACGCCATTCATAAATAGATGTTTCATCAGGCTACCGCGTGCCTTAAACCATAATACGTCATGTTAAGATTTTTTCTATCATACTGTTGGCTGGCTCTGTTGTTTATCCTGTCGGGCTGCACTGAGGTCAAGACCTATAGAATCGGTGTGTCGCAATGCAGCGAGGATGACTGGCGAATGAAACTGAACGATGAGATCAATCGCGAGATAATGTTTCATGAGGACGCCGAGGTGGAGATCCGATCGGCCAACGACAACAGTGCAAAGCAGATCGATGACATCAGATATTTTGTCAGCCACGGTTTTGACATAATAATAGTCTCGCCCAACGAGGCGACTACCCTCACTCCTGTGATCAGGGAAGTATACGGGAATGGAATGCCGGTGGTCATCTTTGACCGAAACATCAACGACAACACATATACCGCACGTATCGGCGTGGATGACGAGGGCATAGGACGCTCGGCGGCCACATATGCCCGGAATCTGGCCGGCGACAACGCCAAGGCCATAGAGATCGGCGGTCTGGAAGGATCCACACCAGCCTACGGACGCCATAAGGGCTTTGCAAGCGAATTCGAATCTCTCGGCGGGACTCTGCTTGCAAGCGTGGCAGCCGACTGGAACAAAGAGGACGCAATCAGGGTAGCCGACTCCCTTCTGAAGCTGTATCCCGAGGTCAATCTCATATACGCCCACAACGACAGGATGGCGATCGGCGCTTCGGAAACGGTGAGACGCCTCGGACGTGACGACATAAAGATCATAGGCATCGACGCCGCACCTGAAATAGGCATACAGGCTGTGGCTGACACTCTGATCGACGCCACATTCCTTTATCCAACAGAGGGACACAGAATCATACAGACGGCTCTTGCCATACTCAAGGGCAAACCATACAACCGGGAAACCATACTCCCCGCATCGTCGGCCGTAGACCTGAGCAATGCCGACATACTTCTGCTCCAGAACGAGACTCTTAAGGAGGAGACCTGTAAAATGAGACTGTTAAAGGCCCGTATCGATGACTATTGGGCGCAGCATTCATCGCAGACATCACTGTTTTATGCGAGCATCGCGATCATAATACTTCTGTTCGGCGTGGGTTTTCTGCTACTACGTGCCTACTGGCAGCGCAGCCGCCACCAAAAAGAGCTTATGACACAGAACCGCCTGCTCGGCTAGGAGCGCGACAAGCAGGCTCTACTCAACAGTCAGCTGCAGGAGGCCACACAGTCAAAACTGATGTTTTTCACAAATGTGTCGCACGATCTGCGCACTCCTCTGACACTGATATCCGAACCTGTAGCCCGACTTGCATCTGCCGATAATCTCACTCCCCATCAGCACACCCTGATGAAGATAGCTGACAAAAACGTGAGAATACTGCAACGGCTGATAAACCAGATACTGGATTTCCGCAAGTATGAGAACGGCAGGCTTGAACTGCGGCTCTCGGAGGTGGATTTCAGCCGGTCGGTCAGCGACTGGATGGAGTCATTCCACACAATTGCCAGAGAGCGCGACATGAAACTGTCGCTTGTATGCAGTCCGGCTGACACTCCCATGCCAGCCGCCATCGACGTGGAGAAGATCGAACGTGTGTTTTTCAATCTGCTTTCCAATGCGCTGAAACATACCCCCGACAACGGATCCATAACCGTTTCGATCGAGTACGACGCACAGAACATCGTACTGAAAGTGGCCGACACCGGCGAAGGGATAAGCGAAAGAGATATCGGCAACATATTCGACCGTTTCTATCAAGCCGACCGCATACACCCCAGAGGTTCGGGCATAGGGCTATCGCTCGCCAAGGCATTTGTGGAACTTCATGGCGGAATCATCACGGTGGAAAGCGCTCTCAGAAAAGGATCGGTGTTTACTGTTGTCCTGCCGGTAAGACACGTGGCCGAATCGGCTGTGGACACCGAAAAGCGGATCGACCACGACAGTGTGAATTCTGAACTTGGCCGCATAGAGTGCGAGGCAGATACGACAGTGGACTCCGGCAAACCAATCGTGCTCATAATCGACGACAACAGGGACATACAGCGGCTCATCGGCGAGTTGCTCAATGATGACTACAACATATTGACGGCGTCAAACGGCAAGGATGGAGTGGCCAAGGCTGCCCGCTATGTGCCCGATCTGGTCATCTGCGACGTCATGATGCCCGTGATGGATGGTATGGAATGCTGCCGCCGTATCAAGAACGAGATAACCACATCTCATATCCCTGTGCTGATGCTGACGGCATGTTCGATGGACGAACAGAGAGCACAGGGTTATGAGAGCGGCGCCGACGGCTATATTTCGAAACCGTTTGACAGCCATGTGCTCAAAGCCCGTTGCGCGAACCTGATTTCATGTCGCAAACGCATAAAAGAGCTATGGCTGACGACTTCGCCTCATCACAATGCAGGCAAAGACAGCGACGGACGGCCACAGACCGAATCGGGCGCATCAGTCACCACCCCGTCCGATATAGACAATGAGTTTTACAACCGCTTTCTCACTATATTCAAGGAAGAGATGGGCAATGCCGACCTCAACGTCGACGCTATCGCCTCAATGATGGGACTTGAACGGTCGCAATTCTACCGCAAGATAAAGGCTCTGACCAACTATGCGCCGGTGGAACTGATACGTCGCCTGAGACTTCAGCGTGGACGGATGCTGCTGACCACAACCGACAAGACCATCAGCGAGATCGCATACGAGATCGGATTCTCCAATCCGGCATATTTCACTAAATGCTATCGGGAAGCCTACGGCGAGACTCCTACTGCCGCACGCAACCGACTGACCGGCCCGACTTCCTGAACAGTGACGGTGGGCGATGCCGTCACAGCATTCCGCTGCAACTCCGTGCGGGACTATGTCACCCAAGCTCGGATCTGGGCTTCAAAAGCCCCCCGCCATAGAGAAACGAAACATGGCGCTGTGTCAAAAAAACGGCTTTTTGACAAAGCGTCATTGTTGTTATCCTGATGGCGAATGGGGTTGTCAGAGCGGTTGGACTGTTCCCCCCTTGCTACACATATCATTAAAAACAGGGCATTTGACATTAAAAATCGTGCATTGCACAAAAATTCATAGTCTGAACATCATCTATTATATGCTGTCCATGGCGCATAGGGCTACATTTGCAGCAAAATTCACAACAAACTCAAAAACCAATCATAGATGAAAAGAACAATTCTCGGTGCAGTATTGCCGTTGCTGATGGCAATCATGGCACAGGCACAGAACATTGCTGTGAGAGGAACAGTGCTTTCAGAAACCGATGACGAACCGCTTGTCGGAGCGTCTATCTTCTGCGAGGCCAACAAAACCTCGGCCGTCACAGACATTGACGGCAAGTTTGAGATTTCGGTTCCTGGAGGAGCTCTCCTGAAAATATCGTATGTGGGCTTCAACACAACCCATGTCAAAGCCTCTGCCGACATGACGATCCATCTTGAAGAGAATATCGAGTCGCTCGACGAGGTGGTTGTGGTCGGTTACCAGACTGTAAAAAAAGCCGATCTTACCGGCGCCGTATCGGTCGTTTCCACCAAATCGCTTGAAACGTCGTCAGACACAGATCCAATGCGTGCCCTTCAGGGTAAGGTGCCGGGCATGACGATAACCGGCAACGGTTCGCCGAGCGGCACCGGCTCTGTGCGTATCCGCGGCATTGGTTCGTTCAATGCCTCACAGGATCCGCTGTTTGTGATTGACGGGGTTCCTACCACAGCGACACTGAACTCACTCAACATGAACGATATCGAAAGCATGCAGGTGCTGAAGGATGCCGCTTCTGCATCGATCTATGGCTCTCGTGCCGCCAACGGTGTTATAATCATCACCACCAAACGTGGCAAAGCATCGCAAGGCAACAAGATCAATGTGAGCTTCTCCGCGAATCTCACTGCACAGTTCTATTCATCTCAGTCAACAATGAAGCTGCTTGACACTCCCGGATATGCCACCGCAATGGCTCAGGCGGCTATGAACGACGGCATCGATCCTGCAGCGTATGCTTCGAGCTACGGCCTTGACCTCCATGCTCCGTCGGGATATCCAGTCAGGATCTATGACATCGCCAGCAACAGATATGTGGATTATACGGTCAACGGCCTGTATGACGGATATATCAACTCCCGGCGCACCATGATGATGTCGAACACCGACTGGCTCGACGAGATTTCCCGTACAGGCTTTTCCCAAAGTTATGACGCATCGGTCTCATCGGCCACAGACAAGAGCACGGTGTTTTTCTCCATGGGGTATAAAAAGAATGACGGTATACTGAAATATACCGACTTCGAGAATATCGCGGCTCGTGTAAACTCCACTTTCAATGTCAGCAAGGCAGTGTCGGTAGGTGAGAACTTCACTCTCACACACACCAAGCAGGTCGACTGCCAGCCGATGGAAAACGCCCTGAAAATGCCAACGACAGTACCGGTGTTCGAAACCGACGGCACTACTTATGCCGGTCCGGTAGGCAGCATGGCAGACCGACAGAACCCCTTGCGCGAACTTGCTTTCAACAAAGACAACGCCCTCAATATATGGAGGCTATTCGGCAACGCATTCATCGACATCAGACCCGTCAAAGGACTGACACTGCGCAGCAACTTCGGCCTCGACTATGATGCGGCCTTTATACACTCATACAATTATACCTTCCACAGCGATATTGTCAACAATGACACCAATTCGACAACCCTCTCGCAGGCCAATGACTCCAAGTGGACCTGGACCAATACGGCCAACTACAGCCTCACTCTGGCCAACGACCATACGCTGACCCTTCTGGCCGGCATGGAGATGTTCCGCCAGAGCCGCATAGACTTTTCGGGCTATAACGAAGACTATGACATCGAGACCCCCGACTATATGTATCCCGACGCATCGGTAGGCGTGGAGAAATCGACCGGCAACAAGTCGGCCTACGCCCTTGTGTCATATTTCGGCAAAGCCGACTACAACTGGCGCAATCTTCTGCTGGCATCATTCACCATACGCCGCGACGGATCGTCGCGCTTCGGCCGCAACAACCGCTACGGAACTTTCCCGGCGGCCACACTCGGCTACCGTATTTCGGAAAACATCAGAAAATCGTGGCTCAATGACCTGAAGATACGTCTGTCATGGGGCAAGACCGGCAATCAGGCTATATCCAACACTGCCCGCTACGCACTCTACGTGACCGATTACGGCAATGACCGCGTCACATCGACCGCCTACGACCTCCTGCTTCAGCAAAGCGGCATTTTCCCTTCAGGATATGTTGCCAGCCAGACCGCCAACGACAATCTGAAATGGGAAACGACGATACAATACAACGCCGGAATTGACTACAGCTTGTTTGGAAACCGACTGTTCGGAACGGTCGACGCATACATCAAGGATGTAAAAGACATGCTCATAACACCGGCCTATCTCGGCGCCATGGGTGAAGGAGGCGCATCATGGCTTAACGGCCCGTCGCTGCGCAACTGGGGCATGGAATTCCAGACAGGATGGCGTGACGAGCTGAACTGCGGTCTTTCCTACAGGACATCGCTCAATCTTGACTTCTTCCGCAACCGCGTCACATATCTTCCCTCCACAACTACCGGCTCGTATGCCCACACTACCAGCGAAAACCTCGTGGAGTCGCGACAGCCTTACGGCTCGATGACGGGCTATGTGTTCGACGGTCTGTTCCAGACACAGCAAGAGGCCTCGGCATCGGGACAGGACAATGCGCGCATGGGAGGGATGAAATATGCCGATCTCAATGGCGACGGACGTATCACCCCCGATGACCAGACCTGGATATTCAATCCCGTGCCGGATCTGTCATTCGGCCTGAATGTCGAACTCGGATACAAGAATTTCGACTTCCAGATGTTCTGGCAAGGTGTGTTGGGGCAGGACGTCTACAACAACCAGAAGTTTCAGAACGACTTCTGGAGCGTGACCGATGCCGGAAGCAACAAGGGCAGTCGCCTGCTTGGCGCATGGCTTCCTGACGTCAACACCTCGTCGACCATCCCGATGCTGACCACCAACAATAAAGGCGATGAAGGCCGCGCATCATCCTACTTCGTGGAAAACGGCTCATACGCAAAACTCCGCACGCTCCAGCTCGGTTACAGTCTGCCAGACAAGCTTCTTTCGAAACTCCGCATGAACAAGGCTCGTGTATATGTTTCAGGACAGAATCTGCTGACAATCAAGAGCCGTTCGCTCACCTGCTCCGATCCGGAAAATCCCAATTGGGCGTATCCTATACCGACATCCGTTTCATTCGGACTCCAACTTGATTTCTAATCCTGCAACAGCATCCTAATAATGAAAGCAATAAAATACTTACTTCTGTCAGCTATCCTACCGACATTTTCGGCGTGCAACGATTTCATTGACGTTCCACCGACAGGAGTCATCGACGGAGAACTCGCATATTCCCAGCCAGACAAAATGGTGAACGCAGCCTATGCCTCGCTTGGCGACTGCTGGTATTCCTATCCCTTCAATCTGTGGCCTTATGGCGATCTCGGATCTGATGACTGCCTCAAAGGTGGCGGCGGCACAACCGACACCGGCTATCATCCCATGGAGATCTGGTCGACACTCACTTCCACTCCCGGCGAGCTCGACGAACTGTGGTATCGTCTTTACTGCAACATATCGCGATGCAACCGAGCACTTACAGCGCTGGAACAATACGGCATAGAGAAACTCGGCGGAGCGACAGCAGCCCGGCGTGAGGCGGAGATCCATTTCCTGCGCGGCCACAGCTACTTCAAGCTCGTCACCATGTTCCGTCAGGTGCCATGGATCGACAAAGCCGTGTTCGAACAGAGCACACACGAACAGATAAAAAACAATGAATTCACCTATCAGGAACTGATGGGAAAGGTGATCGGCGAGTTCGAGCTGGCTTTCGAAGGTCTTCCCCTCGAAGCGGAGGATGGCGGCGGACGCGCCAACAAGGTGGCCGCGGCGGCATATCTCGCCAAATGCTATCTGACTCTTGCCTGGGGCGACGGATACGAGGCTACTACCGGCACCGGATTCATAAACGCGGAATACATGAACAAAGTGGTGGAATACACCGAGATCGTAAAGAACTCCCGCTATGGGTATCTTGAGGATTTCGGCGACATATTCCTTCCGGAATACAAGAACAGCAAGGAATCCGTGTTTGCTGTGCAGACCTCGCAATATACTGACGACAACACTCGTTTTGGCCGCGCCAACTGGTCGAATACCCTTAACGGCTGCTGGGGCATGTGGTCGTGTGGCTGGGACTTCCACAAACCGTCGCAGAATCTGGTCAATGCGTTCAAGACACAGAACGGTCTGCCGATGTTCGACTCGTTCAATGACACCGACATCTATCCGGTCAACGGCATACCATCCACCCAGAAATGGGATCCGCGCCTGTTCCACACGGTCGGAATGCCAACATTTCCCTACAAATACGAGGATGAGTACATCATGACGCTCGACAACTCCCGAACGCCTAACACCTATGGCTACTACACTTCGCTCAAAGAAGTGCCGCAGCGTAGCGCCGGAGAAACTTTCGAGGGTTCATGGCAGGCTTTTGCGATGAATGACTACGTGATACGCTACACCGACGTGATGCTCATGCGGGCCGAGGCGCTGATAGAGCTTGGACGTCTGCCGGAAGCCCGCGAAATCATCAACGACATACGCCAGCGCGCAGCCAACTCGATCGACAAGCACATAGCATATGCCAGCGAATATTGCGAAATATCTCCCTATCCGTCTTCATATTTCGCCAGCAAGGAAACCGCACGCGAATGCCTGCGCTGGGAGCGACGCCTCGAAATGGCCATGGAAAGCAGCCGCTACTTCGATCTGCGCCGATGGGGCATAGCATCCACTGTGCTGAACGCATATTTTGAGTCTGAAAAAAACTCGGTGTATAATGACACCAGATACGGACAGTATTATCAGGATGCCCACTACACCGCAGGCAAAAACGAATTCTATCCGATCCCCTACAACCAGCTTTATTATGTTCCCGGACTGTATGTGCAGAACAAAGGCTACAACTGATCAAGGATACATGTCATAACGGCTCATCCGGGCCGCTATGACAACGCACTTGGCCAAACGTATGCACCTCAAAGGCGCTGTGTCGAAATGTCGGATTTTGGCACAGCGCCTCTACTATTTTTTACCGCGCTGTGTAATCATCCTCTGCTGAAACTACGGCAGCAGTCATTAAGAGTATGTTTGAATTTAACACGAAGAAATATATAGGGACTTCTTTCCATCCCCTCAAAGGTCTTTTCGGGCGATTCGCGTCAAGTTTCATCGGTCACGATGCCCGCATCGCTCCCTCATCAACTCACGCGAATCTCTCCGAAAATCCTCTTTGAGTGAATAGAAGTGAAATTCAAACACTCTCATAGAGATTGTCTAAAAATGTGTAACTTTGCGGATATGTCGAAAACCGCACTGAAAAAAGTTTTGGCCGGAATGTCCGCCCAACAGCTCACCGAGCTAATAACCGATCTCTACGAGGCCCGAAGCGAGGCCAAGGAATATCTCGATTTCTACATCAATCCCGATATAGACAAAAAGATGGCCAAGACAAAGTCGCTGATAGCCAAAGAGGCCGGCCGGACATCGCGGGGGCGGGCACGTCCGCGAACAACACGCATCAGACGATTCATAAAAGATATCGAATCGCTCAATCCCGGCGCCGAGCATGTGGCCGAGGCTATGACCTACACCGTCGAACAGTTTTGTCTCACAGGCAGCGTCAACTGGGTCAAGGACACGACACAACGCAGTGTCGGTCGTCTTGTGGCCGACACTGTCAGGCAAGCCGACCGCGGAGGTATGCTTTCGATTTTCCTGCCACGGCTGGAAAAAGCGATAGCCGATATGGACACCCGCAACGCCCATAGCCGCGATTTCAGGCGGCTGCTGTCGGAAAGCCTCGACGAAGCCGTAGCCTCGCTCTGATCCGTGCCATGGCGCAGTGTTGAGGTGTGTACATCGGTGGGCGGCGGTCTATAACCTGCGGTTTTGCGGGGGAAAAGATTTGCTCGGCGGTGGAATATTGCGTAATTTTGCACTTCCGACATAAACAATCAAGCAAATACAGAAACCAACCATACGCACAAAATGAACGAGCTTGCCACCAAATACAACCCTTCGGAGGTTGAAGACAAATGGTATGACTACTGGATGCGTCACGACCTCTTCAAGAGCACTCCCGACGCGCGCGAACCCTATACGATCGTTATCCCGCCGCCCAATGTCACAGGCGTGCTCCACATGGGCCACATGCTCAACAACACGATACAGGACATACTCGTGCGCCGCGCCCGCATGACGGGCAAAAACGCCCTGTGGGTGCCCGGCACCGACCATGCTTCGATAGCCACAGAGGCCAAAGTCGTGGCCAAGCTTGCCGAAAAGGGAATCCAGAAGAGCGATCTCACACGCGATGAGTTTCTGAAACACGCGTGGGACTGGACTCACCAGTATGGAGGCATCATCCTGCAGCAGCTGCGCAAGCTCGGAGCCTCGTGCGACTGGAGCCGCACCGCTTTCACTATGGACGAACTGCGGTCGAAAAGTGTCACAAAGGTATTTGTCGATCTTTACCGCCGCGGGCTTATCTACCGCGGCAAGCGGATGGTCAACTGGGATCCCAAGGCCAAGACCGCTCTGAGCGACATTGAAGTGATCTATAAAGAGGAGCACAGCAAGCTCTACTATCTGCGCTATTATATAGTCGGCGAGGACAGGTATGCCGTTGTAGCCACCACCCGTCCGGAAACCATTATGGGCGACACAGCCATGTGTATCAATCCCGACGATCCCAAAAACGCCCATCTCAAGGGCAAGCGTGTGATCGTGCCTCTGGTTGACCGTGAGATACCCGTGATCGAGGACGATTATGTCGACATGGAGTTCGGCACAGGCTGCCTGAAAGTCACCCCGGCCCATGATGTCAACGACTACATGCTCGGCCAGAAACACAACCTTGACACGATCGACATATTCAACGACGACGCCACCATCAGCGAGGCTGCCGGCATGTACATAGGCATGGACCGCTTTGCCGTGCGCGAACAGATAGCCAAGGATCTCGCCGAAGCGGGTCTGATCGAGAAGGTAGAAAATTACGAAAACAAGGTCGGATATTCGGAGCGCAACGCCGATACCGTCGCCGAGCCTCGCCTGAGCAACCAGTGGTTTCTGCGCATGGACGAGCTGGCTCGTCCGGCCGTAGGGGCTGTCGACAGCGACACCGTACGCTTCATTCCTGAAAAATTCAAAAACACCTTCGACCACTGGATGGCCGAGATCCACGACTGGTGTATCTCGCGTCAGCTATGGTGGGGTCACCGTATTCCGGCATGGTATCTGCCCGACGGCTCGTTTGTAGTGGCCATGGATGCCGACGAGGCTCTGAAGCTCGCATGCGAGAAAGATCCGTCGCTCACCGCCGCCGACCTGCGTCAGGAGGAGGACGGCCTCGACACCTGGTTCTCGTCGTGGCTCTGGCCTATCACACTCTTCAACGGCATCCTCGATCCCGACAATGAGGAGATGCGCTACTATTACCCTACCACCGATCTGGTGACAGGCCCCGACATCATATTCTTCTGGGTGGCCCGCATGATCATGGCAGGCTACGGATTCGCAGGCAAGGAACCGTTCCGCAACGTGTACTTCACCGGCATAGTCCGCGACGAGATAGGCCGCAAGATGTCGAAGCAGCTCGGCAACTCCCCCGACGCTCTCAAGCTGATAGCCGACTACGGCGCCGACGGAGTACGCGTGGGAATCATGCTCTGCGCACCTGCCGGAAACGATATACTATTCGACACCAAACTCTGCGAAACCGGACGTAACTTCTGCAACAAGATATGGAACGCCTTCCGTCTGGTCAAAGGCTGGGAGGTCAGCGCTGAGGCCACGCAGCCCGAAGCTGCACGTTTCGCCATATCATGGATGAAAGAGCGTCTGGCACAATCGACCGAGGAGATCGCCGACCTCTTCAGCAAATTCCGCATATCGGAAGCCCTTCGCGAAGCCTACCGCCTGTTCTGGGACGACTTCTCGTCATGGTATCTCGAAATGGTAAAACCGGCCTATGGCTCTCCGTCGGACAGCGCCACATACAATGAGACCCTCGGCATATTCGACTCTCTGCTGCGTCTGCTCCACCCATTCATGCCCTTTATCACCGAAGAGCTGTGGCAGCATCTCACAGAGCGTCGCGACGGCGAGTCGATCATGTATGCGCAGATAGAGCTGCCGGCCGACCGTCATCCTCACGAAGCCCGGCTGATGGAAACCGTCAAGGCGGCAGTCAATGGCCTGCGCAACATCCGCGCCGAGAAAAACATCCCCAACAAGGAGCCTCTTACCGTCAACATAATCGGCTCTTGGGACAAGGCTGTCGATGCTCCGGTGATGAAACTCGCCAACGCCTCGGCCGTCAACCACAACGCTACCAAAGATCCGGCTGCAGCCACATTCATGGTAGGGCTGACGGAAATCAATGTGCCGCTGCTCGACTCTATCGACGTAGAAGCCGAAACGGCCAAACTCGAAAAAGACCTCAAATATTATCAGGGCTTCAAAGTCAGCGTAGAGAAGAAACTCGGCAACGAACGCTTTGTCAACAACGCCCCGGCCGCTGTGGTAGAGGGCGAGCGCAAGAAGCTGGCCGACGCCGAAGCAAAGATAGCCACCATCACCGCCGCACTCGAGGCGATCAGAAAATAAACGACAGCAATGGCACAGAAACCATCCATCCCCAAGGGCACCCGCGACTTCGGACACGAAGAGATGGCGCGCCGCAACTATATTTTCGACACGATCCGCAGTGTGTTCAGACTCTACGGATTCAATCAGATCGAAACTCCGGCCATGGAGAATCTTTCGACCCTCATGGGCAAATATGGCGAAGAGGGCGACAAGCTGCTCTTCAAAATCCTCAATTCAGGCGACTGGCTTCGCGGCGCCGACCGCACGATGATCGACTCCGGCGACTACGTGCATCTGACCCCGAAGGTGAGCGAAAAAGGACTGCGTTATGACCTGACGGTGCCGTTCGCACGCTTTGTGGTGCAGCACCGCGACGAACTGACGATGCCGTTCAAGCGTTTCCAGATCCAGCCCGTATGGCGTGCCGACCGTCCGCAGAAAGGACGCTACCGGGAGTTCTATCAGTGCGACGCCGACGTGGTGGGCAGCGACTCGCTGATCAACGAGATCGAACTGTTGCAGATCATCGACGAAGTGTTTGCTCGTCTGGGCATACGGATCACCATAAAGCTCAACAACCGCAAGGTATTGGCCGGAATAGCCGAGATGATCGGAGCCCCGGAAAAACTCACAGACATCACCGTGGCCATCGACAAGATCGACAAAATAGGACTTGACAAAGTTAAGGAGGAACTTACAGAGCGCGGACTGACCGACGATGCCATAGCTCGCCTTGAGCCGGTGCTTGCCATCGGCGGCGACACAAAGATACGTCTGAACGCACTCAAAGAGATCCTCGCGGGCAATGAGACCGGACTGCTCGGAGTAGCCGAGCTGCAGACCGTCATAAACGGAGCCGAAAATCTCGGGATGCGTGCCGAAGTGGAACTCGATTCATCGCTTGCACGCGGACTTAACTACTACACCGGCACTATCATCGAAGTGAAGGCCCGCGACGTGGAGATAGGATCGATCACCGGCGGAGGCCGTTATGACAACCTCACCGGAGTGTTTGGTATGCCCGGGCTATCGGGTGTAGGCATATCGTTCGGCGCCGACCGCATCTACGACGTGCTCAACCAGCTCGACCTGTATCCGGCCGAGGCCACATCGTCGACCGAAGTGATGTTTGCCAATTTCGGAGATCAGGAGGCCTCAGCGGCCATGGCCATGATGAAGACCATGCGCGAAGGGGGCATAGCCTGCGAGATTTATCCTGACGTAGCCAAGATGAAGAAGCAGATGACGTATGCCAACGCCAAATCCATTCCTTACGTGGCACTCGTAGGCGAAGAAGAGATGAAGCAGGGCAAACTCACTCTGAAATCGATGGCCAACGGCGAACAGACCCTCGTCACTCCACAGGAAGCGATCAGAATGGTGGCCGGGCATTGACTTCGGAATTCGTTCAGCAAATCGTACGTAATCCGACGTCGTGCCAGATACTATCCGATACGATTTCATTCAAAAATAAAATAATCTGAAATTTTTTCGGGGTTTATTGCTACATTTCAGAAATAATACCTACATTTGCATTGAAAACAACAGATAACGCATGACACGATTTAGCGCATATTATTATTCGTATTTTTATTTTACCAAAAATAAAAACGGGATTTCGCATGCCTGAATCAACGA
>ERZ778503.647-NODE-647-length-27873-cov-7.124488_pt1 | contig 27873 bp, 17 predicted proteins | sample MGYA00510047_ERZ778503 | MGnify/ENA primary metagenome ERZ778503 (study PRJEB29527, sample SAMN07138965) | mouse gut metagenome | material: feces | host: mouse | place: China:Nanjing | collected 2016-01-25 ... | reverse complement strand
GTCGTATCCGCTGCGGCGTATCTTGTCAAGAATGCGGTCGGTCTCATCCTGCTCCTTTCTCTTGCGGGCGTTATATTCCTGGTCGCTTTCCCTCCGGCTGATATATGTGTCGTCAGCCTTGCGGTTGGAGTGCTTCTCCCATGAGCTTCTCATCCTGTCGAAGAACTGGTGCCCGCGGTTGCGCCCGAAGTTGCCGTTACCCCCGTTGCCGCGCCAGTATCTTATCATGATATATCCGAAGAGCATGCCGCCGAGGTGTGCAAAATGCGCCACGTTGTCGCCTTTCGTGCCGAGCGCGAAGAACAGTTCCACTGCTGCGTAGAACATTACGAACCACTTTGCCTTTATCGGTATGGGCAGCGGAAATATGAAGATGCGCTCTTCCGGGAATATCATTCCGAAGGCGAGCAGTATGCCGTATACAGAGCCGGACGCTCCCACGGTGGTCCATGCGTTAAGCAGCACGGAGTTTACCCTGCCTGCCTCGATGAGGTCGGCTATCCCGAACGACGGCACCTGATCGCTCATCATGAGATAGAACGAGCCGAGCTGCGTAAGCTCCTGTATCAGTCCGGCTCCCACGCCGCATGCAAGATAGTAGAAGAGGAACCTCTTCGGACCCCACACATTTTCCACCACGCACCCGAACATCCAAAGGGCGAACATGTTGAAGAATATATGTTCCAGCCCGGCGTGCATGAACAGATATGTGAACAGCTGGTAGAAGTGGAAGTCGGATGCCAGCAGGAAGTGCAGTCCCAGCCTGTCGTTGAGGTCCACGCCCACTCTTCCGAACACGAAAGTGGCGGCGAACATCAACACGTTAATAATCAGAAGATTCTTTGTTATGACAGGTATATTGCGCATGTGGTATATCTTTATGTTTATGTCTTACAGACGGCAAAAATACGAAAAATATCCGTTATAAGGCATAAAAACACGCTGTTACGCGGTTTTTTTCAATAATTTACTCACTTTTTCGCCTTTTTTGTTTGGTTTATAAAAGGTTTCAATTATATTTGCGAAATAATTAACGGAATATATTTCCTAACATACTAATAATTAATAACTAAAAGATTATGAACAAGACAGAACTTATTGAGAAGATCGCAGCCGGTTCAGGTTTGACCAAGGCTGATTCTAAGAAGGCTCTTGACGCTACGCTTGCAGCTGTCAAGGAAGCTCTCGTTGCCGGCGACAAGATAGCATTGGTTGGTTTCGGTACATTCAGTGTTAACGAGCGTCCCGCCCGCGAAGGTATCAATCCGCTTACAAAGCAGAAGATACAGATTGCCGCAAAGAAGGTGGCTAAGTTCAAGGCAGGTGCCGAGCTGGCTGACGCACTGAACTAACCGGCAGTTTTCTCGGACATAAAGACAAGCAGTCATGCCCCGCGGGGCATGACTGCTTTTTTGTTTCTTGTATCATCCTGACTGTCAGGATGATACCTTTTGGGTTACAAGAAGCCGCCTTTTACACTCCAAAACGCCGTCTTTCAGGCTCTGAAAGACGGCGTTTCAGACCCTAAGAGGTCAGCCCCGGAAAGCGCATACATATCCACGTGGCGTTTCAATGGCATCTCATGCGGTGGAATAAGGAACAATAAGACAAAAGGAGCCACGCCGTTATTGTTTCCGGCATGGCTCCATTGCACATATCAGGACAGCCCCTGCTGCCTGTAATGAAGAAAGAATGTCAATATCCCGGGTTCTGGTATTCGTCCGGATTGTCTATGAGCTGCATCTCTGCATTAGGTATCGGACGCAGATAGTGTATGTCCTTGTTGAAGCGGTTTATCTGCGGATTGCATTTTGCTATACGGCTCTCGAATGCACGGAAGCGCTTCAGCGTCATCCAGCGGTTCCACTCTCCTATCATCTCGCGTGCATACTCATCCAGCAGGAAGTCGGAGTTGATGTCCGATGTGCTCACGTCCATGCTGTGGTCGTGTCCCTCGCATGAGCGGTTGCGCAGGTCGTCAAGACGGCTTTTTGCACCGGGCAGATTGCCGAGACGCCACTCTATCTCTGCCGACAGCAGGTATGTCTCGCCCAAACGGTATATTATACAGTCGGCTGCCGAATACGGCTTGTTGGCATTTGAGCCTGCATACAGCGACGGCGTGTCAGCCTTCTTGAGGCTCGGGAAGAACTTCAGCGGCTTCTTCGTGTCGGCATAGTTCATGTCCACGGTGAACGTAGCATAGCGCTTGGCATCGCGCTCAGCCTGTGTCATGGGCTTGCGTGAGATGTAAACGGCGGTATCTCCCAGCGTTATGTCGAATGCCGGGTTGCCCACACGTGAGGCATCCAGCCTGTAACGTGTCGCGTCAGCCTGGCTCCACGTATACTTCGTGCCGGTTGCATCGTTTGCCTTGTTCACATAGTATGTGTCCTTGAAGAAAGCCTTGTAGCGCTTGTCCTTCTCGCCGTAGAGGTCGAGCATGTACTTGCTCGGCTCCATGTAGCAGTTGCCCTTTGCCAGCTTGGGCACGGCAAAGCCGTTAACCTCCGTGGCATAGCTTGCCACCATTCCGTCAAGGAACACTCCCGAGGTATTTGCGTTGTATGCTTCGGTGTGCTTCCATACGCGGTTGAAATAGTTTCCGCGCGGGTTGTACGCCGTTATCGTGGAGTGGCATACGATGAAGAGCGACTCCTCGTTGGTCTTGTTGTTGCGCTCGTCAAACACCTTGTCCACGTCGTCATAGAGCTTCACTCCCAGTGCTGCGGCATTGTTTATGAGATAGTCGGCAGCAATTTTCGCGTCTTCCAGCAGTTTGCGGCTTTCCGCCTCGGTCAGTGCCGTGACGTTGCCCAGCCCGTCGGTGTATGTCGAATAGGTGAGGCATGCCTTTGCATAGAGGTGGTATGCGGCGGCGCGCGTAACGTGTCCTCTTACCTCCTGCGTCACGGGAAGGTTCTTCATGGCAAAGTCGAGGTCGTCGAGTATCACCTTGTAGAAGTCGTTCACCGTGCTGCACTGCGGTGCAGAGACCGTGCTTGTGGTGGGAACGAGGGGCAGATACTTTCCTCCCCACTGCTCCACGATGTTGAAAAGGGCGTGTGCACGGATGAAGTGTGCCTCGGCAACGAGGGCGTTTATAGCCTCGGGCGTCATGTCCTTAACCTTGTCGGCATACTGTATCGCGGCGTTGCACGAGTTCAGTATGGCGTAGAAACCTGCGTAGCCCTCGTTCAGCATGCCGTTCGACGCGCCGAAGTCCTCATATCTCATGAGCTTGCTCCAGTTGCCGTTGATGCCCTCGGGATTGGCATCCTGCCAGATGTCGGTTCCGCCCTCGGCAACCATCAGGTATGTGTCTTCCGCCTGACCGTATACGATACGTATCAGGTCGAAGTAACAGTCGTTCACTTTCTTCTCAAATCCGCTCGGCGTGCTCCACTCCTGATCGGTGGACACTCCCGACGGGTTATATTCGTCAAGGCTGCATCCTGTGGTGAACATCACGGTGGATGCAAGTGCTATGGACAGCAATTTATGTCTTTTCATTGGTATTTCTTTTTAGAATGAAACATTTACACCGAATACGAACTGCTTTGAGAGGGGAGCGTCATCGTCGTTGCCGCCCTTCTCGGGGTCGTAGTCTTTAAGATAGTCGCACTTTGTATAGATGAACGGGTTGCTTGCCGTGAAGTAGAAGCGCAGGCGCTCTATGTTTGCCTTCTTCAGCAACTTCTTGGGCACGGTGTAGCCCAGAGTGATGTTCTTAACCTTCAGGTAGGAGCCGTCAAAGAAGTTTGCCCACTGCTGGTTGGGGTCCTGACCGTTGGAGATGCTTGCATCCGGGCGCGGATAGCGTGCGCTCTGGTTTTCCGGTGTCCAGTAGTCGCATACCACGGGCGACGGCGTAAGTCCGTCGGTACGGTACCATCCTGTAAGTCCGTAGTTGATTGTCCACTTCCAGCGGGCTATCAGGAGAATGCTCAGGTCAAAGTTCTTATAGGTGAAGTTGTTCAAAAGGCTGCCCTGCCACTTAGGATCTGCATTGCCCAGTACATAGTAGTCGTCGATGTTCAGCTTGTAGTCTGCCTCGCCCTTTTCGGCAATGTGCACCTGACCGGGCTTCTGGCTGTATTTCGCAGCCTCGTCGGCTTCAGCCGTACCCCATATTCCTGCGTACTTGTGACCGTAGTATGTATGCACTGCCTCGCCTGGTATCAGATAATACTCGTTGAACGGCAACGGACCCTCTGTTGTTGTCTTCACTACCTTGTTCTTGTTTGTGGCGAAAGCAAGCGTCGTGTTCCACGTAAACTTAGGACCTGTGAAGTTGCGGCTTGTGATGCTCAGTTCAAGACCGGTGTTGCGTGTCTCGCCAACGTTAGACCATATTTTGAACGGTGACGAGCCGTATCCTCCCGCTGCATACGGCAGGCTCTTCTGGAACAAGAGGTCCTTGGTGTTGGTGCGGTACCAGTCGAGTGTCATGCTTATGCGCTCATTGAAGAGTCCGAGATCAAGGCCGATATCGAAATTGTACGACTTCTCCCATCCGAGATCTTTGTTCGCAATGTTGATTTGGTAACCGCTGTAAGGAACGGCAACGTCCTGGAAACCGAAGATGCCGCTGCGGCTGTAGGCAAGCGTTGCATACTCGCTTGCACCGGCATTACCCGTCACACCGTATTCCGCACGTATCTTCAGGTTGGATATGAAATCGAGCTTCTTCATGAAAGCCTCATCGCTTATGCGCCATGCAAGGGCTGCTGCGGGGAACACGTCCCACTTGTTTCCCTGGGCAAGAATTGACGAACCGTCCCAGCGGCTGCTGATACTTGCAAGATAGCGTCCTTTGTAGCTGTAGTTTATACGTGCCGCATAAGACATCTTCTGGCTTTGCACGTATGATGAAGAAACCGACGGCGTGCCTGTTGCTGCACCGAGGTTGTGGTAGCCGTAAGAGTCAATGTCAAAGCCGTTGGCAATCGCCGTCACCTTCTCGCGGCGGTCCTTGGTCCATTCCGTCACGCCTGTCACGGTGAATTCGTGGTCGTCCTTTATCTTGAAATTATATGTAAGGATGTTCTGCCACTTATAGTTATATGTGAAAGTGTTCGGCACCTCGGCAGTCACCTTGCCGCTCTCAAGTCCCTGATACGACTTTGTTCCGGTATATATGCCCTGCTTGACGTTGCGGAAGTAGCCGCCGAGCACGCTCTTGAACGACAGCCCCTTCAGTGGCGTAATCTCCACGTATGCCTGCGGCGCGAGACTCAGGGTCTTCACATTATTTACATATTGCTGTGAACCGGTGTCGGCAAGAGGGTTCATGTTGCCGTCGCCGAGAGGATAGTCGACAAGCTTTCCGTTCTCATCATAAGGCGTTCCAAGCGGAGGCATGCAGAGCACGCGGTTCCAGATGCGGCTGTAACGCTTGTCGTTGTCTGAGTACATGGCATACAGGTTGAGCCCGTATTTAACCATTTCGTTTGCCTTGAAGTCGAACTTTGCACGTGCCGAGTAACGCTTCAGCTCGTCGCCCTTCAGCAGACCTTCGAGGTCGTAGTAGCCAAGTGAGAAGTAAGAGGTCATGCGGTCGTTGGAGTACGACGTGTTGAGGTTGTAGCTCTGTGTCTTTCCCGTCTGTGATGCAAGTTCCGACCAGTCAACCCACTGACCTTTGTCGATGTAGTCCTGCATGTAGTTGGGGAACAGCTTGCCGTCGTCTTCCGGACCGTTCCACACACCGGCGGCACGCTGTGCCTCGCGGCGGAAGTTGATATAGTCCTGTCCGGTGTTTACTTTCGGGAAGCTGGTGATGGTGTTCCAGCCGTAATAGGCATCAAGGTCTATGGAGAACTTGTCTTTCTTAGGTGTCTTGGTCGTGATGATGATAACGCCGTTTGCACCTGCGGCACCATAGATAGCGGTGCTCGACGCACCCTTGAGTACCTCTATCGACGCGATGTCATTGGGATTGAGTTCCTCGTATGAGCCTTCCATGCCGTCGATGATGAACAGCGGATTGTTGTCTCCGTATATCGAACGGACACCGCGCAGGTTCATGTTCACGCCCGAACCTGCCTCACCGTTGGATCTCGTAATGTCGAGACCGGCAACCTGACCCTGTATTGCCTCGATGACGTTGCTTGTCGGCATACGCACGATGTCTTCTGCCTTTACGGACGATACTGCGCCCGTAAGGTCGCGCTTCTTCATCGTACCGTATCCGATGGCAACAACTTCGTCGAGTTCCTGCGCGTCGGATTTCATCGTAATGTTGAGGTTTGACTGTCCTTCAGCTTTCACCGTGACCGTGGCGTAGCCCACGTAAGAGAAAACAAGTGTTGCACCTGAAGGAACGGAAAGTGAGAAGTTACCGTCCACGTCGGTAACACAGCCTGAGCCAGACTGACCCTTTATGGCAACTGTAACGCCTATCAGCGGGTCGCCGTTGTCGTCAACGACCGTGCCCTTGACTGTCTTTGTTTGGTTAACTTGTTGTGTTTCAATGAGTTTTACCCCCCGAAACACTGCTGGCTACCATGGGAACAGGCATTGACAACGTGCCAACGGCAAGCCCGCAAATAACCAGTGCGCGTCCATGTCTCTGACCGAGTACATCAAATAGATGACGCATGTTTTTCTGATACTTCATCGGTAATTAAAAGATTGGTTAATAATAATATGTCAAAAAATAATTGTAAATGCTATTAGATTTAATCCCAACCGCAGCCTTCCATGCTACCTTTGTTCATCATAGGTTGCTGCAAAGATAGGCTTTATTTATTAAAAACAATGAAAACGACCGCTTTTTTTGATGCTAAATGTGTTTTTTTTACAATAAAAAGCACGTTCCGGCTGAAAATAACAGGCAGCCGGAACGTGTCGGGATAATAGTATAAGGTCAATCTTCCATTGACAGTATGACGTCTTTTCTACGCGACTCAGGCATCACGGCGAGGCGTTCAACCTTGCCGTTTCTATAGACGCACTCCACTGTTGTCTGCCGCGGAGCATGCAGCTTGAAGCTAACGTTCCACTCCTTTGGCCAGCATGGCAGCAGCAGGATGCTGTCGCCGACGTTCTGCATCAGCATCTCCTGAAGTGCAATCATCCCCGTGCCGCCCCAGTTGTGGTCGGGTGTCCAGTCGTGACCGGGTCCGAAGAAGGCAGGAAAGCGGTGCCTGCCGTCCTGCAACTTGCGCCAGACAAGGTCGCGCGCCTCATCCAGCAACCCGAGCCTTGCACAGAATATGGCATCCTGATGCCACGACTCATGGCGGTTCTTCTGCCAGCGCGGCTGGTCTATGCCGTAGCGCCATGTGTCGCGCGCCACCTCAAGATCGGGTCTGCCCAGTCCGTACATGTCGTATGGAAACACGGGATAGAGCTGGTTTATCTCCACGTTCATAAGCCGCTCGAACGACTGCGCAGGGGCTATTACCTTGTGTCCCTCCATGATGCGGAACGGCAACGGCGGCATGTGGGACAACATCTCCTCCCATTTTGCACGACTGGTGTCGCTCAGATATCTGTCGGGCAGTGCCAGCAGTTCGCGCAGCACGGTTGTCAGCGCGGCAATGGTCTGCGATGAGTTTGTCGCCATTTTGTATGTCTCGCCTGCCGTTCCGGGATAGAAGATGTAGTGTTTCTTCCTGTCGAACGGCTGCACCGTGCGCTGAAGGGCAAGCATGCGGTAATGCTCATCGAAGAAGGTAAGGCAGCTTTCGATAAACGGAATATACGGGCTTATGTCGCGTCCCTCGTATGTGTTTGTGCGTATCATCATCAGACAAAAGTCCATCACCGTGTCCCAAAGATACTCGCAGTAGCCGTTTGCCTGCTTCCCTCTCGGGCGAAATCCCGTCCGCGGCTCCATTCCGTAGCTGTATGCCACGGGCAGACCGAAGTTCTCTATCTGCTCCGTAAAGCATGCACCGTTGTGTCCCCAGTATGACTCTGTCATCAGTTCGGCGTTGCGCTGCATCCTGAGATAGTAGCTGAACTGTGAGTTCATCATGTCCCAGTCGCCTGTTTTCAGCATCGGCCAGTAGACAAGCCGCTGGTTCTGCGCAGTCATCGACGCTCCTCCCCACTGGCGGAAGTCGGGCGAAAGACGTCTGTTGCCTTTAACATAACACGGGTCGAAGGTGAAGAGCGAGCCGTTGAACTTCGTAGGAGTGTCGCCATAGGCATTGCATGCCAGCATATAGCGGAACAGCCGGTAGTTGCGCGCAATCTGCTCCGCCCTCGGGTCGGTGTCGCTATACATGTTTATATGGCTTCTCTCCCAAAACTCCTTCCACCAGCGCAGCGATGCCTTACGGTCGGCAGCGGTCGTTGCAAGCTGCCTTTTCTGGATGTCACCGAGCTTCCGGCGCCATTCCGAAAGCGTAGGAGTCTGCTCCACATGCGTGGTTATAGTGATGCTGATTTTCTTCCTTGGCGCATCCGAGACGAGGCTCCACGAGCGGTAGTCCGTATCGGCATAACATCCTGAGCCGGTGCTTCCGGCAACAAGCCCCGTGCCTTGTACAAGCCCGCCGAAGGTACGGTTCTTCACAGGGTTCCACAGTTTATGCTTTATGTCCTGCAGTTCCTCACAGTCCACGGTGCGCTGAAAGACAAAGTCATCGCGGTTGCGGTGGTAGAAAAGTATCTGGTTTCCGTCGAAAGCCACGCTGTCCGGACGTATATAAATATTCTCCTTCGTTCCCTTCATGCCACAAAGGTGGGCGTCCTCGCCGCTGAGCGGGTAGTCGCTGAAGCGCCAGTTCTCGTACGTAAGGGTTGCTTTCTGCGCCTTGTCCGACTTCACGTCCACGTGGACAACGGGGTGGAACACGTCAACCCACAGTGTCACGACCGTGTTGTTGCCGCCGTACAGGCGCACGGTGCCGTCTTCCGGCGTGAGCACCTGCCTGAAATTCTTGTCAAAACCGGCATCGGGCAGGCTGAGCCTGACGCGCCCGAGCTTGAGCAGGGCATTGTTCTCGTCGAAACAACTGCTGCGGGAGAGATAGAAAAGGATGTCGTTGTTCTCCGTCCAGACATTGAGTCCGGTCTCTCCGCCGCCACACGGCATCGACTCGGAGCTGTTCTTGCTCTGCGAGTTCCACGTCACATTGAAGTCTCCGGGCGTCTGAAAGCGTCCGCCGCTGACGCCCGTGCACATAAGCAGCATTGCCAAAATGTATGATAGTCTTGTCTTCATGGTATAAAAAGAAACTTGTTCCTTTAAGATAAACGGTGTTCTTCAGCCTGTGTACCTATTATATATATAAGATATGTTGCCGGCATAATGGCTTCAGCGAAGCACCTGCATGATGAAGTCCCAGTCGCTTTTCAACACGGCATGGGGACCTTCCCGCAGGCGGTAGACAATATTTTGCGGCTTGCCGTAAAGGCTGTATGCGGGCATGGCATGCCTGCACCCGAGTTCTTCACCCTTAGGATCCGCCCACAAATCCTCCGTTCCGCTTATCACAATAAGCTTTCGGGGAGCAATCATTGCCAGCAGTTCGTGCTGGTCGAAGGGCAGATATTCCTCGCGATGACTGAACTGTCTGAAGTTTCCGCAGAACCAGTGGTAGCTCCATTCGTTGACACATTCAACCGTCTCTCCTACGCAACGGCGCGACAATGCGGCACCACAACATCCTGAGTTTACCGACACCACGGCTGCAAAACGCCTGTCCGTGGCTCCTGCCCACAGAGCAGTCTTGCCAAGCCGGGAATGTCCCATAACCGTAACATTGTTCATATCCACCACATCGGAGGCAAGTCTCTCCATGGCATCGAGCGCCCTGCTCGCCGTCCACGACCAGCATGCTACCGCTCCCCATTCGTCGGGGAGGGGATAATTCTGCCCCTTCCGGTAAAAATAGCGGTGAAGACGGCTCGACTTGAAATCATCGCGTGCCTTGTCAGGCTCGGCATCCGTATAGCAGAAAGTGGCAAGCACATATCCATGGTTCAGCAGGGTGTCGGTCTGCCATGCCTCGCCTCCCTTTGCACGTGAGCCGTCTTTGTTCCACTGCCAGATAGAGTCGCTGGGGACAAACGACAGCCCGAGGATTGTCTTTCGCGGCATATCGTCCTTTCTCCTGCCGTTTTTCCACACGAGGGTCAGCCTTACGTCGGGTCCGCCGGCAGTGAGATGAAGCATTATGTCCCTTCTTGTCGCCTGTCCGTTCCACACCTTCCGGTCTTTCCCCTCAACCTCGAAGCCGAACGACAAATCCTCCCGTGGCTGCCTGCCATACATGTATGTAGTGAAAAGCTGCATGAGCTCGGGGCGGCGCCTGCTCTCCCACTCCTCAGCCGTCGTCACCTTCGTCCCGTCAAGACAGGTCATCATGTCGGGCAGAGTGTACTCCGGCACCAGTGCTTCATCGTAGTTGGCATTGTTGTAATAAGCCCTGAAGAAGTCGCGGTCTGCCACTCTCCTCTCATACTGTGCCATGCAGCATGCCGATGAAACCGCCACGGCAAGGGTGCTGATGATAATTCTTCTTGCTGTCATATATGTTTTTTTGTTGTGAAATAACGGATTATATTATAAATAAAGAGGGTGTGCCGGCACATCCTCTTTATTGTTATTACGGTATAAGGAGTCGGAAATCTCGGAGAACTCTGAGAACTCTAAGGTCTCCGAGAACTCCGAAATCTCAGCCTCACTTAGACACATTGTCCGGGTTCTGGGCACCTTTAAGCGCCTTGTTGCTGTCAAGGTCGCCCTTCGGAATTTTGAACAGATATGTCTTCTTGGGCTTGAACACAATATCGTCTGACATGTATGTTATGCCGAGTTCCTTTGTCTTGCGGCACTTCTCCGCAGCGAAGTCGGCAAGCTTGTCCTTGCGCAGCTCGTCGAAGAACACCTTGCCCTCGCCCACGAACTCGTAGCGGCGCTGATTGAGGATATCGTTGTCGATGTCTGCCTGTGACGTCTCTAATGGAAGAGCCGTAAGACCCGCACGCTGGCGCACCTCGTTAAGCTGCGTGATACCGTCTCCGCCGTTAAGCAGGTTGGCAGCCTCGGCATAGTTGAGCAGCACCTCCGAATAGCGCAGTATGGGGAAGTTGGCATTAGGAGCCTCCAGCGAATAGGGCGTGCGGTTGTCGAAATACTTGCAGTTGAACACGGCGCGGATCTCCGCCGGACGGTCGTTCCAAGCCTTTGGTTCCCACGACAGCGTGTTGACATTGTATCGGCAAGGCTGCGAAACAAGAGACTTCACGTCCGGACCGCACAATCCCTCAAAGTATGAGAGCAGGGCGTTGGCACGCTTGTCGCCGTTCTCTAACATCTCCTTGTAGAGCAGTCCGGAAACGCCGAAGCGGGCATACTGGTAGCAGCCCATATAGGCATTGTTTGTCCTTCCCAGTCCGAAGCGTATGTGCATGCAGTTGCTTTGTCCTGCCTGTTCCGAATACTGAAGCTCGAATATCGACTCTTCACAGTTCTTGGCAGCAGCATTGAACCAGTAGAAGTTGTCGGTAAACTCAGGCATCAGCTTGTATATCTTAGACTTGATGACCTCGTAGGAATAGTCCTTTGCCAGCTGCAGGTCTTCCCTGTTATTGTCGTTCATCGTAGCCTTGTAGAGATAAACCTCGCCGAGCGCAGCCTGGGCAGAGCCTCTCGATGCGCGCCACACATCATATCCTGCCGTTCCGCGGGGCGGAAGATATGTCTCCGCCTGCTTCAGGTCGTCGATAATGCGCTTATAGGTATCGTCCACCGAAGCTCTCGGAATGTCAAGCCCCTCAACACCGTTGGTATAGGTCGTGGAGATAGGAACTCCGCCAAAGAGGCGCAGAAGGTGGAAATATGTATAGCCACGGAGGAACAATGCCTGTCCCTTTATGCGCTCACGCGAGTCGTCGCTCATGCTCACTGCATCGACACGTCCTAACACCACGTTCGCCCTGTTGATACATTCGTATGCCATAGCCCATATCTTCATCACTCCACCCACAGACTCGCTGTTGGCGTATATCCACTGCGACAGTTCGTGCATGTTGTCCTTGTTGTACGTCGGCCAGCCCTGTTCCGTGAGCATTTCGATTTCTGCCAGATAGAGAGCGTTGTTTCCCGAATACAGGCGGCGGAAGCGGTTGTATGTTCCGGTGAGCGCCGTCTGCACCTCAGCCTCGGTCTTATAATATGAATTAGGGTCGATGAATGTATACGGTTTCTCATCGAGGTCGCTGCAACTTGTCAGCGAAGCCCCTGTTACAGCCATAGCCGCCATGGCAACGCCTGCCATCATATATTTAAATGTCTTCATTGTATATGCTTTTAATTAAATTGTTTAGAACTTGATATTAACTCCAAATATCACTGTCTTTCCATAAGGATTGGACATGTCTCCGTTCTCCGGGTTGTACCCGTTATGGTTGGCAGACGTTACGAAGTTCTGTAAGTTCACGTTGAACACGAGGCTCTTGATATATTGGGTCTTGATGAGTTTGCTGAAGTCATAGCTCAGCTGGATGTTCTTCAGCACAAAGTATGACCAGTCGGCGTTGGTGCGGTCGGAGAGCACAACACCCTTTGCACCTATGCCGGGAGCCGTTCCGTTGGGATTGGTCTCAGCGTCCCACATGTCGTGATAGCCGTCTTTCGAGGGCACGCCTATCTGGTTCTTCACGCTGTTGTCAACCCACAAGGAATAGTTTCCGGTGTCCTGATAACCGATAGCCCATTTCGTTCCGTTGGTGTAATGGTTCTCGGCACCCGACATCGAAGCATATTTGAACGCGCCCTGTCCGTAGACCTGCAGCTTGAACTCCTTCCACTGCACGCCGAGGTTCAAGCCGTAGAAATACTTTGGCTCGATGCTTCCGATGCACTTCGTATCCTCAATGGAGAGCTTGCCGTCGCCGTTGACGTCTTCATACATCTCCGAACCTATGCCAACGATGCCTTTCAGACCGGGCATCTTTTCGAGATAGGCGTCGAGAGCTTCCTGCGACTTGATTATTCCCTGAGAGCGGTAAGCATAGACACCGTTGACCGGCTGACCCACCTCAAGAACTCTCGACAAGCCTGTCGTAGCAGTACCGTCATGGATGGTGATGCGGTCGGCGCCGTCGTAAAGCTTCTTTATCTCATTCGTGTTGTATGTGAAGTTTCCTCCTACGGTCACCTTCCAGTCCTTGTCCCTGTAGACATCGGCACTTGCCGCCAGCTCTATACCGTAGTTGCTGACCTTGCCCACATTGCTGAGGACATTCGAATAGCCTGATGTCGACGGTATGGGCACGCTGTAAAGCAGGTCCGTTGTCTGGCGGTTATAATAGTCGAAGTTAAGGTAAATGCGGTCGATGAGGGTGAGGTCGAAGCCCGCGTCAAACTGCTTGGTGCTTTCCCACTTCAGCTTAGAGTTGCCCACTTCCTCGTAGAAGCCTACGATAGAGCTGGTTCCGTCGGAGTAATTGCCGTTGCCTGTAGAGGTCTGCAAACGTGCAAGCGACTGGTAGTTTCCGATTTCCTGGTTACCTGTCACACCGTAGCTTGCACGGAGCTTCAGGTTGGAGATGATGCTGTTGTCCTTCAGGAAGTTCTCTTCCGATGCGCGCCATGCAAGACCCACCGACGGGAATGTTCCCCACTTGCTGTCCTCGCCGAAGCGCGACGAGCCGTCGAAACGTATTGTTGCCGTGAGCATGTAGCGGTCCTTGTATGCGTATGTGCCGCGTGCCGTCCAGGAGATGAGGCGGTTGCTGTAGATGTCGCTCTGCACCTTGAGCGATGCAGCGTTTGCTCCGGAGAAGTCGTGTGCGCCAAGCGCATCGTTGGTAAACTGTCCTGACATCTGCGAATAGCGGTATTTGTAGTCCTGCCATGAGTATACTCCGGTCAGCGACATGCGGTGGTCGCCCCACTGGTTGCTGTAAGTCAGGATGTTATCCATAAGGCGCGACTCCTGCTTCGTCCACCGGTGCATGCCCGAACTTGTCGTCGAGCCAGCCTGTATGCCTTTTGCCGTCTGTGATGTGCTGAACTGATACCGGTTTGCAACCTTGGTGTCGTAACCGATGTTGAGCTTATAGTTGAAGTGCTCGGAGAAGTTCACCTGGGCAAAGAAGTTGCCGATGAAGCGTAGGCTCTTGATGTAGTCGTCGGTGGCACTCATGTCTGCGAACGGGTTAAACACCTCGCTGTGCTGTATGATGTTGTAAGAGCCGTCCTCGTTGTAAGGCAGGTCGGTAGGATATGCAAGGCGGAAAAGGTCGTTGGTGACCTGGTTTGTCAGTATGTCCTGCCGCGAGCTTGTCAGCTGCATGTTCGATCCTATGGTGAACCACTTGTTGAACTTGTGCTCAAGATTTGAGTGCAGGGAGAACTTTTCGTATCCCTGTGCCTCAAGCAGTCCGTCCTGATTGTAGTAGCCGGCAGAGAACATGTATCTCGTATCGTTGCTCATGCCGTCGAGCGTCAGCCCGTAGTCCTGTGTCAGCGCAGAGCTTTTTATCACTCCCTTCTGCCAGTCATAGAACCTGCCGTCATACTTCCCGCCGGGGAAAGGCTCCGTGCCGCCCTGTATCTTGGTTGCCTTGTTAACATAGTCGATGAACTCCTGTCCACTTATAGTCTCTATAAGGCGTGAGCGCATCTTTACGCCCATGTTGGCATGTACCGTTATGTTGTGTTTTCCCTCCGAGCCTTTCTTCGTGGTAATCATCACCACTCCGTTGGCACCGCGCGAACCGTAGATAGCCGTTGCGGAGGCATCTTTCAGCACCTCCATCGACTCGATGTCGGCAGGGTTGATGTCGTTCATGTTGCCGTCTGTCAGGGCAAACCCGTCAACGACATACAGCGGGTCGGTGCCGGCGTTGATAGACGCCGAGCCGCGGATGCGCAGTGTCGGTGCCTCACCCGGCTGGTTGTTGGTGAATACGGCTACTCCGCTCGACTTTCCCTGCAGAGCTTCAATCGGGTTTGACGCCATTACAGATGTTATGGCGTCGCTGCGCAGCGATGTCGTGGCACCCGTAAGGTCGCGCTTTTTCATCGTACCGTATCCGATGGCAACAACTTCGTCGAGTTCCTGCGCGTCGGATTTCATCGTAATGTTGAGGTTTGACTGTCCTTCAGCTTTCACCGTGACCGTGGCGTAGCCCACGTAAGAGAAAACAAGTGTTGCACCTGAAGGAACGGAAAGTGAGAAGTTACCGTCCACGTCGGTGACACAGCCTGTGCCTGACTGCCCCTTTACGGCTACAGTAACGCCGATCAGCGGGTCTCCATGGTCGTCGATGACCTTACCTTTGACTGTCTTTGATTGGTTAACTTGTTGTGTTTCAGCGAGTTTTACCCCCCCCGAAACGATTTCGGCTATCATAGGAACAGGCATTGACAACGTGCCAATGGCAAGCCCGCAAATAACCAGTGCGCGTCCGTGTCTCTGACCGAGTACATCGAATAGATGACGCATGTTTTTCTGATACTTCATCGGTAATTAAAAGATTGGTTAGTAATAATATGTCAAAAATAAAACATAAATGTTATTAGATTTAATCCAAGGTGCAGCCTTCCATGCTGCATCTGTTCATCATAGGTTATTGCAAAGATAGGCTTTATTTATTAAAAACAATGAAAATGACCGCTTTTTTTGGTATTAAATGTATTTTTTCTTTAATAAAAAACTGACAAAGCACAAAACAGCAGGCGGAAAAAAGGAAATTCCTTTAACTTCTTCTAACTTCATATAACTTCTTTAACTCCTTACTCCATTTACTCCTTATTCCCATCCAACGCATGAATGTATGTCTAAACTCAACTCTTCCAGCCTGTAGGGACATATTCTTGTATTTGTCCGTTCGTAACATCCTGATATCCAATGGCTGTTTGGCGGACAAATACAAGAATATGTCCCTACAGGCTGGAAGAGTTGAATTTTGACACACATTCCTATGCGCTCATAGGGCTTTCAGCCCGTAAAATAAGATACAAAACCTCAAATTGTTTTATATCACTCCGAATTTCGGATGCTCCTTATTTATATATAAGAGGACATACCGTGGCTTTACAGCCATGGTTCTCCAGACTTCAATATATCATCTTTTATTATATCAGGAACTATACTGTGACCTTCCGTCTTGCAAAAGATGCCCTTTCAGGCTCCGAAAGACGGCATATTGGAGCCTGAAAGGGCACCTCTTGCAAGACGGAAGATATCATCCTGATTTACAACAGGTTAGAAACAGGGGTCAGACGAGCACGATGTCGCGGAGTTTGTCGAAGTTGTCGATGATGTATTCCGTGCCCAGTTTCTCCATCTCCTCACGCGTGCCGTTGCCGTATGTGACGCCCACGGCACGCACTCCGGCACGGTGTGCCATGAGCACATCAAACTGCGTGTCGCCAACGACAATGGCGTTCTGCGGCGATATGCCCGTCTTGCCGAGCGTCACGAGCACCATGTCGGGGGCAGGCTTGGCATGTTCTATGTCGGTGGCGCATATCACGAACGATATATACGGCTCCATTTTCATCTCCCTCAGAAATTCTACGAGGGTGTCCCTGCCGCGGCTGCTGGCAATGGTGACAAGTATGCCGGCATCGTGAAGCGCCTTTATCGTCTCCACCACATGCGGAAACACCGGCACGGCACCGGGCTTGTTGTTTTCAAAGAAAAGCCGTGTGTAGGTCTCGGCGCACCTGTCGCCCATGTCGTCGTCCATATCTATAAGTTGCGTAAACGTCTCCTTGAGGGGCAGACCTATCATCGCCGCACACTGGCTGTCGGTGCGCGGCGGCAGGCTAAGTTCGCGTATGGTCTGCTGCATGGTGTCCACTATCAGCCTCTGCGTGTCTGCGAGAGTGCCGTCGAAATCGAGTATCACAAGCTGTGTCTTACTGTTCATTGTCTTATTGTTTTATTTAATATAGGTCTTATAGGACTTATAAATCTTATAGGACCTATAATGTTATCATCTGTCTTTCCTGTCTTCGCATCATCACAGCCACCGTGTTGAGCCGAGCATAGCCGTACGACATATACATGAAGCCGCCGTACGGGTTGCCCGTCCCCCACGAGTTTTTGCATATAAAATAGCGTCTGCCGCGGGCATCGCGGGCAATGCCGACAAGCTCCATGCAGTGGTCGTCGGTGACCGAGAATGTCTCGAAGGCACGCTGGCGCTGCTCCTGCGTCACGGTGCGGCTCTCGTCGGGCAGGAAGGCGGTGCCACGGGCAAACGAGAAGGTTCCTCCGCGCGTGCCTCCCTCCCAGCAGACGGGATGTCCGGCAAGGAGCGATGCCTCGACACGGCTCATCAGCGTGTCTATGGGAAGATTGAGAAATGTGTCGTGGCTGTAGTTGTCGGGCAGCTCGAGGTCGACTTCCTCGCCGAAGGGATGATGCGTGAAGCTCGTCAGCGCGATATATTCGTCGGGACGGCACACGCTGCGGGCAAACTCCACCGGCGTATAACGCGCGCCATACATATATATATTATAGGGCAGCGGGGCTATGTCACGGTCGAGGATATCGTCCACCTTGCCGCGCCACCGCACAATCCCGGTGCGCGCCCTGACAGCCTTTTGCGCCGACTTCTCTATCTTGCGGCATGCCATGGCAACGTCGCCGCCACAGCGGTACGAGTCGTAAGGCATCGCCCCGTGGGTCATTATCAGGCGGACAAGCAGGGGCATGGTGCCGCGGAGGGACAGCGGCTGCGCAGCGCCGGTAAGGTAGAGACGGTCGGCACGGCTGCGCAGCAGCATGCGCGCCACATAGTCCGGCGAGAGGTTTACCGAGTCGCCCTGCATCAGGTGCTCGCTCTCTATGGTGGCAAGCATGGCGTATGCCCAGCAAAGGGCGTCCCTGCCCTGATGCTTGACGGGCGTGGTGCGTATGAGGGATATCGTGGTGAAACGGGGCGCGGGCGGCATGACGGCTGCTTTCCTGCCACAGGAAAGGAAAACAACGAATGCCGCCAAAAATGTAATATATTTCTTCATCATACCGTAGGTCTTTAGTTATGCCCGGGCAAACGCGCCCCGGCACAACGGTGCAAAGTTACGGCAAGACCGAGACACGGCAAAACATTTTTAGCGGTTTTTATATTGATATGCAACGGTTTGTGCATGCGGATAACACAAATATTTAGTAACTTTGCAGCCATGAACCAGCAACAGTTATCTGATTTTGAGATAATGGCACCCGTGGGGTCGAGAGAAAGCCTCGCGGCAGCCATACAGGCAGGTGCCGACTCGGTGTATTTCGGCATAGGGCAGCTCAACATGCGCGCCCACTCGGCAAACACTTTCACTGCCGACGACCTGCGCGAGATAGCGGAGACGTGCCACGCCCACGGCATAAAGACTTATCTTACGGTGAACACCATAATATATGGCGAGGACATAGAGACCATGCACGGCATCGTGGACGCTGCACACGAGGCGGGCATATCGGCGGTGATTGCGAGCGACGTGGCGGTGATGACATACTGCAACAGCATCGGGCAGGAGGTGCATCTGTCAACGCAGCTCAACATATCGAACATCGAGGCTCTGAAATTCTACGCCCGCTTTGCCGACGTGGTGGTGCTGGCGCGCGAGCTGAACATGGACCAGGTGGCGGAGATATACCGCGGGATAGTGGAAGAGAACATCTGCGGACCGTCGGGAAAGCTTGTCCGCATAGAGATGTTCTGCCACGGCGCGCTGTGCATGGCGATAAGCGGAAAATGCTATCTGAGCCTCAACAACACGGGGCGCAGCGCCAACAGGGGCGAGTGCATGCAGCTGTGCCGCCGCTCGTATACGGTGACGGACACCGACACGGGCGACCAGCTCGAAATAGACAACAAATATATCATGAGCCCGAAGGACCTGAAGACAATACGCTTCATAGACCGCATGATGAATGCCGGCGTGCGCGTGTTCAAGATAGAGGGGCGCGCACGCGGACCTGAATATGTCTACAACGTCATCAGGTGTTACAAGGAGGCTATGGCGAGCGTGCTCGGCGGGACGTTCACCGAGGAGAAGAAAGACGAATGGGACAAGCGGCTTGCCACCGTGTTCAACCGCGGCTTCTGGGACGGATATTATCAGGGGCAGCGTCTCGGCGAGTGGAACAGCCACTACGGAAGCTGCGCCACGGAGAGGAAAGTGTACGTGGGACGCGGCGTGAAGTATTTTTCAAAGCTCGGAGTGGCGGAGTTTACCTGCGAGGCATGCGAGTTTGAACCGGGCGACAGGCTTCTCATCACCGGTCCTACGACGGGCGTGATGTATGTCACGCCTGACGAGATACACGGCGACAACGGTGCCGTGGCAAGGGCGGAGAAGGGCACGCGCGTGAGCATAGCCGTCCCGGCAAAGGTGCGTCCGAGCGACAAGCTGTTCAAACTGGTGAGCACAGGGAACGGCTCTGACAACGAAACGAAACAATAAAAAAATAAGGACAATGACAATAAACGAACTTCAGGATGAGGTGATAGAGGAGTTTTCCGACTTCTCCGACTGGATGGACAAATACCAGTATCTCATCGACTTGGGAAACGAACAGCAGGCTCTCGACGACAAATACAAGACGGAGAGCAACCTCATAGACGGCTGCCAGAGCCGCGTGTGGCTGCAGGCTGACTTTACGGACGGCAAGGTTGAGCTTACGGCGGAGAGCGACGCACTGATAGTGAAGGGCATCATAGCACTGCTGATAAGGGTCCTGAGCGGGCACACTCCTGACGAGATACTCGCTGCCGACCTGTATTTCATAGACCGCATAGGACTGAAAGAGCACCTCAGCCCCACGCGCAGCAACGGACTGCTTGCCATGATCAAGCAGATAAGGCTTTACGCCCTGGCATTCAAGACAAAAGAAGAGAAACCACAACAGCATGATTAATAATCTTTAATTACCGCAACAGCATAATCATGTAATTGGCAATTCGTAAATCCAAACTCCAAATTCGTAATTATAATTCTTCATTCTCTATTCTTCATTCTTCATTTAATATGCGTAAGCTTAAGACCATAGAAATGCACCGTATGACGGTTGACGAGTTCCGCAATGCCGAGAAACTGCCGCTTACGGTTGTCCTCGACGATGTCCGCTCGCTGCACAACGTGGGCAGCGTGTTCCGCTCATGCGACGCATTCAGGATAGAGGCGGTGTATCTCTGCGGCATAACGGCGACGCCGCCGAACGCCGAAATACACAAGACGGCACTCGGAGCGGAAGACAGCGTGGCGTGGAAATATTTCAAGACTGCGGCAGAAGCCGTGGCGGAACTGCACGGGACAGGGCACAAGGTGTTCGCCGTGGAACAGTGTGAAGGCAGCACCAGACTGCACGAAATGGATGTCGACGGCAGCGGAAGATATGCCGTGATACTGGGAAACGAGGTCAAGGGCGTTCATCAGGAAGTGGTGGACATGAGCGACGGATGCCTCGAAATACCGCAGTTCGGCACCAAGCACTCGCTCAACGTATCGGTTACGGCGGGCATGGTAGTATGGGAGTTTGCCCGGCGGCTGCTCCTCGACGTGCGCTGAAGACACCCGCAGCGTGCCTGAAGGCAAGCGGAAGGCAAACGGCAAGATGAGTTTTTATAATCATTTTATGGCTTTTTTCATAAAATAATGAGTATCTTTGCCACCGTTTTAAGTTTAAAACATAAAGAATAACAACATTTACATATTTATGGCTTATACACGTATGACGGCTGCCGAGGCTGCAGCCTTGATTAAAAACGGAGAGAACATAGGTCTTAGCGGCTTCACGCCGGCAGGTACGGCAAAAGCCGTGACAAAGGAACTGGCAAAGATTGCCGTTGCCGAACACGAGGCGGGACGTGAATTCAAGGTTGGTATCTTCACCGGAGCGTCGACAGGTCAGAGCACCGACGGCGACCTGGCAAACGCACAGGCAATAAAGTATCGTGCGCCATATACCACCAATCCCGACTTCCGCAAGCACGTCAACATGGGTGAGATAGCATACAACGACCTGCATCTGAGCCACATGGCACAGGAGCTTCGCTATGGTTTCATGGGCGAAGTGGACTGGGCTATACTCGAAGTGTGCGACATCGAGGAAGGCGCAGACACCTGCAAGGCTTATCTAACGGCAGCAGGCGGCATAAGCCCCACCGTGGCACGCCTTGCAAAACACGTCATACTGGAGCTGAACTCATTCCACAGTCCGGCAGCAAAATACCTGCATGACGTTTACGAACCGCTCGACCCGCCCTGCCGCATGCCTATTCCAATAACAAAAGTAAGCGACCGCATCGGCAAGCCTTACGTTGAGATAGATGCCAAGAAGATTGTAGGCGTGGTTGAATGCAACATCCCCGACGAGGCAAGGGCTTTCAAAGACTCCGACCCCGTAACGGACAAGATAGGACATAACGTTGCCGAATTCCTCGTTGCCGACATGCACCGCGGCATCATACCAAGCTCGTTCCTGCCGTTGCAGAGCGGCGTCGGCAGCACGGCAAACGCCATATTGGGTGCTCTCGGACACGACAAGAACGTGCCGGACTTTAACGTCTACACCGAAGTGTTGCAGGACAGCGTTGTCGGAATGATGCTTGAGGGACGCGTGAAGGATGCTTCCTCATGCTCACTGACCGTCTCCAACGAGTGTCTGAAGCAGATTTACGACAACATGGACTACTTTAAGGACCACCTGACACTGCGCCAAAGCGAGATATCAAACTCTCCGGAAGTAATCCGCCGGCTTGGTGTGATAGCAATAAACACGGCTATCGAGGTTGACATATACGGCAACGCGAACTCCACGCACATAAGCGGAACGAAGATGATGAACGGCATCGGCGGCAGCGGCGACTTCGAACGCAACGCCTATATCAGCATCTTCACATGCCCGTCGGTGGCGAAAGGGGGTCTCATAAGCTCCATCGTGCCTATGGTAAGCCATCACGACCACTCCGAACATGACGTAAACATCATCGCCACAGAGCAGGGAGTTGCCGACCTAAGAGGAAAGAGTCCGGAGGAAAGGGCACGCGAGATAATCGAGAAATGTGCTCATCCTGACTACAAGCAGCTGCTTTGGGACTACCTGAAGATAACAAAGTCGGGGCACACACGCCACTATCTGCCTGCTGCCTTTGCAATGCACGACACGCTGATGCGCAAGGGTGACATGCACCTTACAGACTTTGCAGAGTATATAAAGGACTGATCTGCCGTAAGCCCGGCAACATGCAGCGGGGCGACAGCAACTGAACAGAATGGTATAAAACACTATATCGAAGCGTAAATAAGAGAAAAATGCCGGTCGGGAGCAGTCCCGCCGGCATTTTTCTCTTATTCTTTTAATTAATTGGACTAATTGGTCTAATAAGTCTAATTAGTCCAATGGCTGTCTTCCTGTCAACCGTCACGCCTCGTGAAGATAGAGGTTCCAGCCCAGATAGGTCTCTATTGCCTCGTTAAGGACATCGGCAACGTCGGCACGAACAAGCGCAACATGATGCTCGAAACCGTTCTTGCAGATATACTTCATGAGCTTCTGAAGCTCAGGAACCTGCGTAACGACGATACATCCGTCCATTCCGTACGGGTCGTCGGTAATCTTTCCCTCGCCGAGATAAGCCTTTATGCAGCCCTTGGTGTCGTCGGTGGAGATACGGAAATAAGTAAAGTCACCGGCACTGACCTTCGCATAGACTGCTCCAAACGTGTTAATCTTGCCCAATGTGCGGCCAAGCACGCCCAACGGACCAAGCTTAAGGTCGTTGTTGCCCACAAACGAGCGCGGGAAGTTGCCGCAGTGGGTGCATACACACTTGTTCCTGTCCTCGGCAAAGTTGTTGTTCCAGTCGGCAAGAGCAGCCGGTTCGCCAGATGCAAGGGTAAGCGCAAGCATAGACACGGCACCCGCGATGTCGGTCTCGCAGGCAGCCGGAATACCCTTGTCGCTGAGCATACTCATCGTGACACATGCCGCACAGCCGTAGTTCTGTTCAAGAGAGTCCCAGCACTGTATTGCCACCGCGTCAACCTGATTTGCCTCCACCCAACGCTCTACGGCAAGTCCGAACTTTGCCTGAAGCATGAGTTTCTCCTTATACGACTCCGGAACGGAAGCGTAGTTGCATACTTTCTCCATCTGTGCAATAAGTTCCGGATCGTTGTCGGCAATGGCATTTGCCGCAAAGATAACCTCGCTGAGGTCTGCCGGAACAACCGTTATGCCCGAAGCCTGCAACAGTTTCTCGCTGGCACGGCATGTGTTGAAGCCCAACGGACGTGTACCGATCTGTCCGATGCGCGCATGTTTCAGCCCGTTGACAACGCGGCACACGGCTGCGAACTTGTCGATATCCTTTGCAAGGAGGTCCGAATAGATTGAATATGTATGCAGTGTGGTGTCAGTAAACGGTATTCCGTACTGATACAGGTTGTTGCACACCGATATCTTGCCGCAGAACGCATCGCGGCGGCTGTCCAAATCGACCTTGTCATTCTCGTCGTCGCAAGCCTGAACCATTACCGGCACGTTGAGGTCGGCAACGCTTATGGCATTGATTATGCCAATTTCAAAACCGAAGTTGGGCAGCGATACGATGATGCCGTCTATGCGGTCGCGGTTCTGGCGGAACAGTTCCGCACACTTCAGTCCGTCCTCACGCGTCTCTATACTGCTGCTTCCCGTAGGCGTAGCGTCTTCGGGAAGGATTACATAGTCGTATCCTCCGGCTTCCAAAGTCTTCAGAAGCTGTGCCCTCACGTCGCGTGCCAGTTCCGAGTTGAAGTAAGCTCTCGTGCCGATGATGACACCGAAGCATTGCTTTTTCTTGTTTTTCATAATGTATGATGTTGTTTTGTTGTTTGTTTATTGCTGCTTGTTTTGATGGGGATAATAGGGCTTATAGGTCATATAAGGCTTATAAGCCCTATCAATATTTACTTGACGAGCTGCCCCACAGCCCTGCGCCATCCGGCAACAAGTTTCTCCATGTGCTCCTCGTTGTCCTGCGCTTCAAGACGCCACTTGCCCTTGCGCAGGCGAGCCACCTCGTCGAACGAAGCCCACACCTTGCGCGAAAGACCGTTCATTATGACGGCTCCGAGCGCCGAAGCCTCCTCTATGTCCGAACAGTTTACGGGAACGCGCAGGCAGTCTGCCTGAAACTGCATGAGCAGCCTGTTCTTTGTAGGTCCTCCGTCAACGCGTATCTCCTTCAGCGTAACGCCCGCCTTTACGGTCATAGCCTTCACAAGGTCGTTCACCTGATAGGCTATCGACTCGAGTGCAGCCCTCAGGAAGTGGGCACGCGTCGTGCCGAGGGTAAGTCCGAAGACAGCTCCCTTCACCTCATCGTTCCACCACGGCGCGCCAAGCCCTGCAAATGCGGGAACGAGATACACGCCGCCGCTGTCGGGAACCGATGCAGCCTCAGCCTCAACATCTGCCGGCGAGCCAATCATCTTGAGCTGTTCCTGAAGCCATTTGAGCGTTGCGCCCGTGCAATGGATGTTTCCTTCAAAGGCATAGAACACCTTTCCGCACGCTGCAAAACCGATGGACGTAACCAGCCCGTCGGGTGCCGGTGCCGCCGTCTCGCCTATGTTTACCATCACGGACGAGCCTGTGCCATACGTAGCCTTGCCGAGTCCTGCCTCGAAACACATCTGTCCGGTCAGCGCACCGTGCGAGTCGCCTATCACGCCGGCAATCTTTATCGGCTTTTCAAACAATCCCCCGAGCGTTGTCTCGCCGAAAACGCCGTCGCAAGGCAGCAGTTCGGGCAACATTGTACGCGGTATTGTGAATATGTCCAGCAGCTCGTCGTCCCACTGCATGGTGTGTATGTTCATAAGCATGGTGCGCGACGCGTTGGTATAGTCAGTCACATGACTGCGCCCTCCGGTGAGCTTCCATACCAGCCACGAGTCTATCGTGCCCATAAGCAGCTCTCCCTGCTCAGCCCTGCCGCGTGCCCCCTCAACGTTGTCGAGTATCCATTTGGCACCGCTTGCAGCGAAATAGGGGTCTATGAGCAGTCCGCTTTTCTCCTGCACCACCTTGCCGTAGCCATCGGCTTTCAGCCTGTTGCATATCTCCGCACCACGCACGCACTGCCACACCACGGCATTGCACACGGGCTTGCCCGTTGTCTTGTCCCACACAACCACCGTCTCGCGCTGGTTTGTTATCGCAAGCGAGTATGTGTTTTCCGACAGGTTTTCGCCTTTCAGCAGCTCTGCCGTTGCTTTAAGGACATTACCGTAAATCTCCTCCGGGTCGTGTTCCACCCACCCGGGCTTGGGATAATACTGCCTGTGAGCCACGTTTACGCGCCTCAGCATCTCACACTTGTCCGTGAAAAGCATTGCCTTCGTTGCCGACGTGCTTTGGTCTATTGCTATTATATAGTTCATGGTATTGCTTTTTTATTATGGAGTAAGGAGAAAAGGAGTAAGGAGTAAGGAGGAGAGGAGTAAGGAGATGTGGAGTAAGGAGTAAGTAGGATAGCTGTAAACTACAAGGAGTATCCTACTTACTCCTTATTACTTTTCTCCTTACTACTCTCCTCCTTACTCCTTACTACTCCAATACTTACTCATTACTACTTACTCCTTTTCTCCACATCTCCTTACTACTTACTCCTTCTCTCCTTACTCCTCATCTCCTTACTTCTTCCCCAAGAAATCCAACGCACTCTTCACGATGCCGTCGGCATCAAGTCCGTAATGCCTGAAGATTTCCTTATTTGTTCCGTGAACCACGTCTTCGTCGGGTATACCGAGTATTCTCACGGGAACAGGATTTTCCGAAATAATCTCCGTCACCATTGCTCCAAGACCGCCGAACATGCTGTGCTCCTCGACGGTTATTATCCGCCCGGTGTCGGCAGCAGCCTTGAGCACAGCCTCCTTGTCGCATGGCTTTATCGACGACATGTCGAGCACACGTGCAGCCACGCCCTGCTCTTTCAGCGCCTTGCCTGCCTGAAGTGCGTGCCATACGGTCTCTCCCGCCGCGATTATCGTCAGGTCCTTGCCGTCCATGAGCATGTTTGCCTTGCCGAGGGCGAACTCAAAGTCGTCGTTCTCATACACCTCGGGCACTGCCGCACGTCCAACGCGCACGTATACAGGCTCGGGATAGTCTACGAGCAGCTCCACCAGCTTGCGTGTCTGACGCGCGTCGCACGGCAGCACGATGTTCATGCCGGGGAATGTGCGCAGCGCGGCGATGTCGTGCAGGCTGTGGTGTGTTGCTCCGAGGGCACCGTATGCCACGCCGCCGCTCACGCCGAGTATCTTCACCGGATTGCGGCTGTATGCAAGGTCAACCTTCACCTGCTCCAGACTGCGTGCCACGTAGAAGCACGCCGGTCCGCAGACAAACACTTTCTTGCCGCTGTGTGCCAGTCCGGCGGATATGCCCACGGCATCCTGCTCGGCTATTCCGCACTCCACAAACTGTTCGGGCAGCTGGTCGGCAAAGTCGCCAAGCGTCACCGAGCCGCGCGCATCGGATGTCACGGCAACGATGTCCTTGTCTTTCTTAGCCAGTTCCAACAATGTATCTGTAAAACTTTTTCTACATGCTATCATATCTTCCGTGTTTTTAAAGGTTGTCTATTCTTTCGGTTATCTCCTTCATCGCAGCCTCATACTGCTCCTGCGACGGCACGCCGTGATGCCACTTTGCGATGTTCTCCATGAACGACACGCCCTTGCCCTTCGTGGTCTCCGACACCAGCAGGTGTGGCTTGCCGTTGGTATAGTCTATGCTGTTGAACGTGTCGATGATGCTCTGCATGTCGTCGCCGTTCATTGTCTTCACGTCCCAGCCGAATGCCGACCACCTGTCGTGTATGTTGTCTATGCCCATCACGTTCTCCGTGTTGCCGCTAATCTGCAGGTGGTTGCGGTCTATTATAGCCACGAGGTTGTCCAGATGATACTGGTTGCCAGCCATTGCCGCCTCGTATATGGAGCCTTCGCCCTGCTCGCCGTCGCCCATGAGCACAACGGTCTTGTAAGCCTTGCCGTCCATCTTTGCCGCTATCGCCATTCCCACGCCTATGGGCAGCCCGTGACCGAGCGCGCCGGTGTTAACCTCGATGCCGCTCACCTCTATCGTGGGGTGTCCGGAAAGCACCGAACCGTACTGTCCGAGGGTGTCAAGCACCTCTTTTTTAAGAAAGCCCTTTGACTCGAGTGTAACATAGAGAGCCTCCACACAGTGCCCCTTGCTGAGCACGAAACGGTCGCGGTCTGTGTTTTTCGGGTCCGCGGCATTTACATTCAGAATGTCAAAATACAGAGCCGTAAGCACGTTCAGGCACGAAAGGTCGCCACCGATGTGTCCCGCCTTGGCATTGTAGATAACTTCGATAAGCCGTCTGCGGTTGATTTCAGACTGCTTGATGAGTTCGTTTATTTTCATAATATCGTTCATTTAATAATGTCTTACAAATTTAAAATAATTAAATAAAAAGACCAAAAAAAGCCGGTATTAACCTGCCATATTAATTTTATTTAATGGTTTGCCCGCTGCAGCCGGCAGACACCGCAAAGCCGTCGCGGAGTGCCATGGCGGCGTCCCCAAAGGACATATATCATCTTCCGTCTTCCCAAACGCCGTCTTTCAGGCTCCAATATGCCGTCTTTTGCACGCCGGAAGGGCACTTTTTGGAGGCTAAAAGATATCATCCTGGTCTTCAACATGTTACATGCAAGCTTTTGAAACATGTTAGCAGAAGTAAGGAGTAAAGGGAGTAAGGAGGTAAATATGTTGCAGGCGGGCTTTTGAAATGTGTTACCAGGGCATGAAAAAGACAAAGGACACAACCGCTGAAGCTGTGTCCTTTGTCTTTCGGTGGGCCAACCAGGGCTTGAACCTGGGACCTCCAGATTATGAGTCTGTTGCTCTAACCAACTGA
>ERZ778503.641-NODE-641-length-27973-cov-7.515617_pt1 | contig 27973 bp, 25 predicted proteins | sample MGYA00510047_ERZ778503 | MGnify/ENA primary metagenome ERZ778503 (study PRJEB29527, sample SAMN07138965) | mouse gut metagenome | material: feces | host: mouse | place: China:Nanjing | collected 2016-01-25 ... | reverse complement strand
CCGTCCGGGCGGCGGAGATTTCAGCGGAGGGCGTCAGCATCTACAAGCATGATCCAAAGGGGAAAGTGGCGTCAGCTTACGATTCTCTGACAAAGGAGGTGAGCGCAGATGGGCAGTAACGCAAAACCAAGAAGCGCATCAAAGGTTGCTCTGGAAAGTTTTGATGATTTGTTCGGCGGGAGTGCTGCACAGGAAAGCGGCGTTGAACAGATTATCAATGCGCCGCTGGCAGAGCTTTACACGTTCAAAGACCACCCGTTCCGGGTGGAGGACGATGAGAAGATGGAGGAAACAACCGAGAGTATCCGCCAGTATGGGGTGCTTGTGCCGGGGATTGCAAGACCGAGGGCGGGCGGCGGCTATGAAATCATAGCCGGACACCGCCGCAAACGTGGCTCGGAGCTTGCCGGAAAGACGGAGATGCCTGTGGTTGTCCGCAACTACACCGATGATGAAGCTACGATAATCATGGTGGATTCCAATATCCAGAGGGAAGATATTTTACCGAGTGAGTCAGAGAGCTTGAGGAGCGTAGAGCTATTGCAAGAGAACGTTCAAGGAAATCAGCAGAAAAGCGTAAACAGAGAGCAGAAAATGACCCTGAATATGCGAAATATTTGGAAGAGAGAAATACAGAATATAACAGACGGCATACCGCAAGAAGAAAGGAGCAGATGGAAGCCTTGAGAGCCAGGGCGGAAGCCGGAGATCAGGAAGCACAGAGTCAGCTTGCAGAGCGTAAACAGTATCAGGTTAGAGCCACAGTGAGGAGCTACAGAAAAATGCGTGAAGATGCATTGAATGGAGACCCTATTGCAAAAGAGAGATATGATAAAACACTGGCTATGAGACGTGAAGCGTATCATTCAAAGAAAAGTGAACAGACAGCCTGACAATATGCATATGATCACGATACATTAGTTGCAGAATTGATGAGAATAAGCGGGAGCGATGCAATTAGGAACTGTAGATAATTAACCACTCAAAGTAAATTCTCTGAAAGCCTGAAAAATCAAGGCTTTTGCATTTATGTTTTGAGCGGCAATTTATCTACAATTCCTTATTGTAATGGACAATGAAGTATGGTATTGTATAGATGGTTTATGGTATAGACAATCCGCAATCCTATCAGAGTGATAAATTCACTTTTGTAAAAGAACACACAATGATACCTCAAAAACACATAGACGAATTAAAAGGATTTGAAAAGTTTGTTTTTGCCAAGCTATACACAGGCGGCTTTTCCAAAAAGTTGTACCGCTTGTTTGAATATGCAAAGAACTAAAAGTCAAATTCCAGTCTTGTTGTTTAGGAGATTACAAAAATGAAAAAGCTTTTTGATGTACCAGATTCATATAAAGAACACATAACTAAGTTTGATAGTAGTGATGGCTTTTTAGCGTTGGGGATAATAGTAACATATTTTGTTGTTATGACTATTTCTGGTATAATTGTACAATATATTTCTCAATTGCAAATCACTATTATAGGTGGAGGAATCAATGTGTTTTTTGTGGTTTTGGTTCTTTTATGTCTTAAAATGAGACATCAGGGAATTGAAACAATAGGGTTAAAAGAAGGAAATATTAGATTATCTTTTGTCTTGGGCGGCACATTGGCAGCATTCCTTTTCTTTTGTAATTGCTTATCAAATGTATTGTTTGAGCACCAATCTTTTATTGATTTTGCAGATATACTGATATATTTTGTCTATTTTTTTACTGTCGGACTAGTTGAAGAGGTATTATTTCGAGGATATCTTCAGACTAGATTGCATTCTCTTTTAAAACATATCTTGTTGGACGTGCTTGCAACAGGAGTACTGTTTGTATTGATGCATTTTCCGTTCAGAATGGTTGCTTATGACATGTCATTTTGGGAGATCATATCAAATGTAAGATATATAGCAGATTTGTTTATAACACATCTTATCTTGTCTTATATTAGAATCAAATCTGATAGCTTATATGGTGCAATCCTACCCCATTGGGTTTCGGATTTTGCCTATAGAATTGTTACACATATATAGAAAGTTAAATTGTAAATGTAACAGGAGTAGTGATTAAAAAACTGAGAGATGAATTTGAATTTTACGAAGGAAATTTGAAATGAATAGGATAGATACAAAAGGACTTTTATTAAGAATTTTTATCCCCACAATAGTTTTGAGTATGAGCTATTTGATATTGGGACATTTTTGTAATATACCATACATACTGCTATTTTGCATTTTGGGAACAGTTATATTATTACCAATGGAATTAGGTATGATTATATCAGCAAGTAAAAAAGAGTATGGTACGTATTCTTTAAAAAGTGCATTAGAGGGTCAGGAGCAACTCGCATTATGGAAGATAGTGTTGATTGCCTTTGTTTTCTTTGGTATAGCAGGCTTGCTCTCAGCATTTGTTGCACCTATTGAAAATCATATTTTTTCAGTGGCAAGAAGCAATTTGCTTAGTAATTTACCGATAGGTTTTGATTGGACAGATTACGAATATCTAAAATTTTTTTCAAAACCCATAATAATCTTTACTTGCGTATACTACGGCATTTTTAATGCGTTAATTGCACCGATAACAGAAGAATTATTTTTTAGAGGATATTTGACATCACATTATAAAAAGCAAAGTTCGTTTACACCAATACTTATAGCTGTTTTGTTTTCGCTTTATCATTTTTGGTTGCCTTTTAATAATGTATTTCGTATATTGGCATTTGCACCAGTTGCATATGTAGCATATAAGAAAAAGAATATCTACATAAGTATATGTTTTCATTGCTTGTGTAATCTGTTTTCGGTGGTGAGTTTTGTGTTGGAAGTGATGGGATAAATTCGATTTAACAAGACACTTGAAACTTCCAGGTTGTCGGATTGTAAAGGCAGAGCCTTACGCAAGGTGCAGGAGAAAGACTCCGCTCGGGTTAAGGGCGAAGCGCCTTAGCAGGTCAAGGGTGCAACCATTGCCCAGTTAGTGGCGTTTCGCCACTAAGTACTGGGTATTGCTTGTAGCAGAGCTTCACAAGATTAAGCAACTTCGTTGCAAATCCCTTCGGGAAAAACTAAATATTGTTATTATTAACAGACTGAGTAGAGAGATTTACTTGGTCTTTTTTTGTAGAAAAAAAGAAAGGAAGAGTTGAATGAAAGCAACAAGACATAATGGAAGGTCGGGAAAGCATGGGACTTATGATGCCAAACATAATGACCGCAGATTTGATGTTGAGAACAGTGAGCATATTGACGCAGAGAGGACGAAATTCAATGTCTATTGGGACTGCTATCAGGGTTATAGTCTGCCAAATGATGAAAACGAAAGAAATCGAAAGAAATCGAAAGGCAAGGCACTATGACCGTGTAAAAACGATTGATGGTATTCTTGAAAATAACAAAACGTGTCCGGAAGAGACTTTATTACAGCTTGGAAACATTGACGGAACAGTTTCAGCCGATGTACTTGCTCAGATTAGTGCAGAATATTTTGAGGAATTTAATAAGCGATATGGTTCTCACGTCCATATTTTGGACTGGGCTTTGCACCTTGATGAAGCTACTCCGCATATCCATGAAAGGCACGTTTTTGACGCATTGAACCAGTATGGAGAATTATGTCCCCAACAGGATAAGGCATTGGAAGAATTAGGGTTTGAACTTCCGAAGCCGAATGAGAAAAAGGGAAAGTACAACAATCGGAAGATGGTCTTTGATGATGAGTGCAGAAAGCTGTTCATTAGCATATGTCAGAAGCATGGATTGAATATTGATGTTGAACCGGTCTATGGTGGTGTGAGCTATTTGGAGAAGCAGGATTTTATTATCATGAACCAGCAGAAACGTATTGACGAGAAGCAAGCTGTCTTAGACGGACTTATGATGAAGATAGAGGACGTAAACGCAGTTGTTGAGGAATGTTTATGTTTACGAAGCAATGAAAGTTCTTTTGTTGGGGGCAACTTCAAGAGTGTTTCATCCGGGAACGAAATTTGAATATATGCTGATACTTGTGGGCGGTCAGGGAGCCGGAAAGTCAACTTTTTTCAGATTCCTTGCCATGAATGATTCGTGGTTTACTGATGATCTGAAAAAGCTTGATGATGAAAATGTGTTCCGGAAAATGCAAGGACATCTGATCATAGAACTGTCGGAAATGATAGCGACTGCCAGTGCCAGAAGCATTGAAGATATTAAGTCTTTTATCAGCAGACAGAGTGATATTTACAAAGTACCTTATGAAACACAGCCCAAGGACAGACCAAGTGAAATACAGGAGGCGTTTCCCGGTATAAAGGGCTTTAACCGAAGAGGACTTTATAGAATGAAGCAATTCTATGAAACTTATAAGGATAATGAAATTGTGACACCACTGGTGACACAAATTAGCTGGACGAATCACTTGCTGATAATGTCGGGTTACCTTACTGAATTGCTGAAGGACGAGAATAACTCTATGTGGTCGGCTGTCCTTTACGGCATTTCATACAGCGATGGAGAAATCGTGACGGTAGCATTATCTCAGGTCGGCAATGTCGGCGGAGAGCCGTACTGGAGTTGGTACGACTTCAATTCTCGTGTGGAATGGTGTGCCTGTTTCGTAAGCTGGTGCGCTAACGAGTGCGGCTATATTGATACTGGGGTTATCCCGAAATTTGCAGGTTGCGTCAACGGCGCACAATGGTTTAAGGACAGAGGACAATGGCTTGACGGATCTGCCGAGCCTGTTCCCGGAATGATTATTTTCTTTGATTGGGAGAGCGATGGTGAAACCGATCATGTTGGAATTGTGGAAAAAGTCGAGAACGGTATTGTTTACACCGTAGAAGGCAATTCCGGCGATAGCTGCCGAATCAATCAGTATTCAATAGGGAATTATCAGATTTACGGATACGGTGTGCCACAGTATTAGAAAACAAGCCGTTTGCAGAAATGCAAGCGGCTTACATAAAATCAACTTTACAATGTTTTTACAATCGCAAGATAACGAATTTGATGTTCGGTCGGTATAATAAAACCGTAATCGAAAAGATTATAGAGAAAAAACAAAAGGAGAATTTGATTATGAAAACAAAGAAAATACTTGCATTAGCACTTGGCGCAGTTTGTGTTTTCGGTATGCTTGCCGGATGTGGAAAACAGGAAACAGGTACAGTTTCAACAGATGGTTCTACCTCTATGGAAAAAGTAATCGGCTCGTTGAAAGAAACCTTTGAGGCAGAGAACGAAGGAATTACCGTTACATACAATCCCACTGGTTCTGGTACAGGCATTACAGCAGTAGCGGAAGGACGCTGTGACATCGGACTTTCCAGCCGTGATTTGAAGGATGAAGAAAAAGCAAAAGGACTTGAAGGAACAGTTATTGCTTATGATGGTATTGCAATCATTGTCAATCCCGAAAATACCGTAGATGATCTTACGATTGAGGATATTGCCAAAATCTATACTGGTGAGATTAAAAACTGGAAAGAAGTCGGCGGTAAGGACGCTGAGATTGTCTTAATTGGAAGAGAAGCAGGAAGCGGAACCCGTGACGGCTTTGAATCCATTACGGGAACAAAGGATCAATGCAAATTGAAGCAGGAACTTACCTCTACCGGAGATGTGATTACGACCGTTGCGGGGAATCCGGCAGCAATCGGATATGCGTCTCTTGCTTCCGTAAAGGACAGCGTAAAAGCATTGAAAGTCGGAGGCGTAACGCCCAGCGAAACAACAATTAAGGATGGCAGTTATAAGGTGCAGCGTAATTTTGTGCTGGTTACGAAAACCGAGGGTAAACTGTCTGATGCAGCACAGAAATTTTTTGACTACATTACTTCAAGCGACGCTTCGGAAGTAATCAGGAAAGCAGGAGCCGTACCGGTAAAATAAAGGACTGTAAAAGCGACGGCGATAAGAAACCGCCGCTTTTCACATTTTGAAAGGAATGTAGTGATGAAGAAAAAGAGATTATTTGAAACCATCATACACGGCATATTCCTGATATTGGGGCTTATTACAGTAGGATTTGTTTTGCTGATTATAGTGTATCTTATCATATCGGGTATTCCCGCTATTCGGGAAATTGGAGTTTTCAAATTTCTGTTTGGGAAAGTTTGGGCTTCCACAGCAGCAAAAGCTTCCTATGGAATCCTGCCGTTTATTTTAACCAGCGTTTACGGTACAGCCGGCGCTATCGTAATCGGTGTACCGGTCGGCTTTATGACCGCTGTATATCTTGCGAAGCTTGCTTCGGAGAAAATAAAAACCATTATGGGATCAGCGGTCAGCCTGCTTGCGGGAATCCCGTCGGTGGTTTACGGTCTTGTGGGAATGCTTGTATTAGTGCCAACAGTTCGGACGCTGTTTCATCTGTCCGACGGTGCAAGTCTGTTTGCAGCAATGATTGTTTTGGCGGTAATGATTCTCCCGTCAATTATCAAAGTTTCCATAACCGCATTGGAAGCTGTACCGAAGGAATATGAGGACGCATCTTTGGCACTTGGCGCTACTCCGGTGGAAACCTATTTCCGGGTGTCTGTTCCGGCGGCAAAAAGCGGAATTGCGGCGGCTGTTGTGTTGGGCGTAGGACGTGCCATTGGCGAGGCGATGGCAGTAATGATGGTGGCAGGAAATGTAGCCAATATGCCATCCCTATTTGGGAGTGTGCGTTTTCTTACAACAGCAGTTGCTTCAGAAATGTCTTATTCAAGTGGGTTACAACAGCAGGCATTGTTCTCCATCGCCCTTGTACTGTTTCTCTTTATTATGCTGATAAACGCTGCACTTAATTTCTTTTTGAAGCGGGATAAGGAGGGTTCAAAGTGAACAAAAGTCGAAAAGGATATATTTTTACTATGAAGCTGCTCATGTGGCTGTCAGTGGGAATTACGGCGGCACTTGTATTGTTTTTGCTCGGATATATTCTTGTGAAAGGAATTCCCCATATCACTTGGGAACTGCTCTCTACAAAACCGAGCTATATTGAAGAACGCATTGGGATTCTGCCAAATATTCTGAACACCTTGTATATTATTCTTGCCACGCTTGTTTTTGTAATACCTCTTGGAGTGGGGGCGGCGATTTATTTAACGGAATATGCAAAGAATAAAAGAATTGTTACGGCGATTGAATATGCTGCGGAAACCCTGTCGGGAATCCCATCAATCATTTACGGGCTTGTTGGTATGTTGTTCTTCTGTCAGTTTTTAAATATGAAAACATCCCTTTTGGCTGGTGCGCTGACGCTTGTTATTATGAATCTGCCTACTGTTATGCGCACTACGCAGGAAAGCCTGAAAACCGTGCCACAGAACTACCGGGAAGGTGCGTTCGGACTTGGAGCCGGAAAATGGCGGGTAATTCGTACTGTGGTACTTCCCGGTTGTGTGGATGGGGTGGTCACAGGATGTATCCTGTCAGTCGGAAGAATTCTTGGCGAATCGGCGGCGCTTTTATTTACAGCTGGACTTGCCCACGAATTATATGGATTATTTGAGGGGCTGCAAAACTCCGGCAGTACGCTGACAGTAGCGTTATATGTTTATGCAAAGGAACAGGGTGAATTTGAAATAGCTTTTGCGATTGCCGCAATACTAATGATTATGACGCTGCTTATCAACCTTGCCGCTGATATTGTCAGCCGTTATTTCAAGAAAAGGAGAAGCCTATGAGCAGTATAATGACAGTAAGAGATCTGTGCTTATGGTATGGAAAAGCACAGGCACTTAAACATATCAATATGGAAATCCCCGAAAAAAGCATAACGGCGCTTATCGGTCCGTCGGGTTGTGGAAAATCCACATTTTTGAAAACACTTAACAGGATGAACGATTTGGTTTCCAGCGTTAAGATTACGGGCGAAGTTATGTATAACGGTGAGAATATTTATGACAATTCAGTTGATGTAAACGAACTTCGTAAAAATATCGGAATGGTGTTTCAAAAACCGAATCCATTTCCAATGAGCATTTATGACAATATTGCTTACGGACCTCGTACACACGGAATTAGAAGCAAAGCAAAACTCGATGATATTGTGGAACGCTCACTCCGGGATGCAGCTATTTGGGAGGAAGCAAAGGACAGGCTGAAAAGAAATGCTTTGGGACTATCCGGCGGTCAGCAGCAAAGGCTCTGTATTGCGAGAGCACTTGCAGTAGAGCCGCAGATTCTCCTGATGGATGAACCGACTTCGGCGCTTGATCCAATTTCCACTTCGCATATTGAGGAACTGGCAATGAAGCTGAAAGAAAAATATACGATTGTCATTGTTACACATAATATGCAGCAGGCTGTCCGTATCTCAGATCATACGGCATTCTTTCTGCTGGGGGATTTGGTTGAATTTTCAGAGACAGAAGCAATGTTTTCACAACCGGGGGATAAACGCACAGAGGATTATATTACAGGGAGGTTTGGTTAAATGCGGTCAAAATTTGATGAACAACTGGAACTGCTTCATAAAGAGCTTATTGAAATGGGCGCTCTTTGTGAAAATGCCATAGCAATGGCGGCAAAAGCACTCTCAGAGGGCAACACGAAAATGGCGGCAAAAGTCCCCGAATTGTCAACTGAGATAGATAGAAAAGAGAGGGATATTGAAACCATGTGTATGAAGCTGCTCCTTCAGCAGCAGCCGGTGGCAAAGGATTTGCGAACGATTTCCTCCGCACTGAAAATGGTGACGGATATGGAGCGCATTGGGGACAATTCCGGCGATATTGCAGAAATTGTGACTATGGCGAACATTTCACCCTCCGATAATACGGAGCATATTCAGGATATGGCAAGAGCGACAATCAAAATGGTAACAGACAGTATTGACGCCTTTGTGAAGAAAGATATAGAGATTGCAAATGCAGTCATTACCTACGATGATGTGGTAGACGGTCTCTTTGACGAAGTAAAGACAGATTTGATAGAAAAGTTTGGTAATCCTGAATCAAACGGAGAAAAAGTTCTCGACCTTCTTATGATTGCAAAGTATTTTGAGCGTATGGGTGATCATGCGGTGGAAATTGCAAAGTGGGTATTGTTTTCTATTACTGGAAGGAAAGAGAGATAAACGATAATTTCATTGCATATAAGCAAAGTCGAAAAAGGGGCGGGTTTATGCTATAATATAATATGGGTATTTTTATGCAGAAGGAGAATGACAATGATTTATTGTGTAGAGGATGACAATGGAATTAGAGATTTAATGATATATGCTTTAAATTCTGCTGGGTTTGAAGCAAAAGGCTTCACGGACGGTACAGAATTTTTTAGTGCGTTGCAAGCGGATCAGCCGAAACTTATTATACTTGATATTATGCTGCCGGGTGATGACGGAATCACGATTCTAAAAAAGCTTCGTAACAATACTGTTACCGCAGATATTCCGGTTATTATGGCAACAGCCAAAGGAACTGAATATGACAAGGTAATCGGTCTTGACGCAGGTGCAGACGATTATCTTGCAAAGCCATTCGGAATGATGGAAATGGTTTCCCGTGTGAAAGCTGTACTTAGGCGGACAGCTCCAAAAAACACCCCAAAAACTTTAAAGGTGGGAAATCTTGAAATAAAGGAATCTGAGCATACTGTTTATGCCTGCGGCGAGCGTATCACGCTTACATTAAAAGAATACGATCTTTTGTATTTGTTTATGGATAATCTTGGAAAAGTTTTCACCCGTGACAGATTATTACAATTAATATGGAGTTCTGATTATATAGGCGAAACAAGAACAGTCGATGTTCATATTGGAACTCTCCGTACAAAACTCGGAGAATGTGGAAGTTATATAGAAACTGTCCGAGGCGTTGGGTATCGAATGGAGGCGAAGCTATGACAAAAAGAATTTTTCGTACTGTATTCGTTGTTGCCATCAGCATATTTATTGCTTCAGCCGTACTTTTTATGACTGTACTGTATGACTATTTTTCTGGAATCCAACAAAATCAACTGCGTATGCAAATAGATCTTGCTTCACAGGGCGTTGAAGATGAAGGACTTGATTACCTGAAAAACCTAAATATAAAAGATTACCGTGTTACTTGGATAGGAACAGATGGTAAAGTTCTTTATGACAGCATATCAGAGGCTGATGAAATGGAAAATCATTTTGAACGGGAAGAAGTAAAAGAAGCACTTTCAGAGGGATATGGTGCAAGTTCCCGTTATTCCTCCACATTAACGCAGCGTTATCTCTATGGCGCAAAGCGACTGCCAGATGGAACTGTTATCAGGCTTTCAGTAACACAGAATTCTCTGCTCATACTTACACTCGGTATGTTGCAGCCAATTATGATTATATTTGTGATTGCTATTATTTTATCAGCTTTTTTAGCTTCGAGACTGTCAAAGAAAATTGTTAAGCCGTTGAATGAATTAAATTTGGATAAACCTTTAGATAATAATGGATACGATGAACTTTCTCCTCTGCTTCGGCGTATTGATACACAGCAAAAAGAGATTAGTCGGCAAAGTGAGGAATTAAAACAAAGGCAGAATGAGCTTGAAGTGATGACCTCCGCTATGTCTGAGGGAATTATTTTGCTGAATAATAGAGGAACTGTTTTGAGTATCAACAAGGCGGCTGCGAAACTATTTGGGACAGATTGTTTTTGCATAGGTGAGGATATCGTGTCAATAAACCGCAGCTTGGAATTAGCCCAATTGCTTAATAAGGCGAAGAACGGGGAACATTCAGAAAGAGTTGTGGAACTTGGATGTGGTCAGTATCAAATGATGGCAAGTCCTGTTATTTCAAACAATATAGTATCCGGGATTGTGCTTTTAATACTTGATGTAACGGAGAAAGAAAAGGCGGAACAATTACGTCGTGAATTCACAGCCAATGTTTCACATGAGTTAAAGACGCCATTGCATACCATATCGGGAAGCGCTGAGCTTTTGGCGAACGGTATGGTAAAGCCGGAGGACATTCCCATCTTTTTAAAGCGTATTTACTCTGAAGCACAACGCATGATTCAATTAGTGGAAGATATTATACGGCTTTCACATTTGGACGAAGGCGCTGAAGATATGAAATGGGATATGGTGGATTTATATGCGGTAGCAGAGGAAACGATAAATTCTCTTGCCGACGAAGCAGAAAGCAATGGGATAAAATTTGAACTGTATGGAGAAACTGTTTTGATCAACGGCATCAGGCAGCTGCTTCAGGAGATTATATACAATCTCTGTGACAATGCGATCAAATATAACTGTAGGGGCGGTTCGGTATCTGTAGGGGTAAAGAATGAAAATGAATTTGCTATTCTGACCATCACCGACACGGGTATCGGCATTCCGGCAGAACATCAAGAGCGCATTTTTGAACGATTTTATCGAGTAGATAAAAGTCATTCAAAAGAAATAGGTGGTACAGGACTTGGACTGTCTATTGTAAAACACGCTGCAAAACTGCATAATGCGGAAATTGAGTTGCACAGCATTGTAAATAAAGGTACTGAAATTACAATCAAATTTCCTAAAAACTAAACATAATGAAAAACAGAGTCGTAGTAAAAACTGCGGCTCTGTTTTTGCTTTACAAGGATTTTATCAGAGTGCGATAACAGATTTGATGTTATTTTGATAAACTTAATCTGATAGAAAAAGCAGCCTTGCGGCTACTTTTCGGGTGCAGTATCAATTAAGGCTTTCGCAGTTGCTTTAACGACTTCTAACGACCGTTCATCGCAAGCTGAAAGCATACGGAGGAGATTTTCTACCTCGGAATCTTTGGACGGCTTCTTAGGGTAGAAAATCGAATCCGCAGAAATGTTCAATTCCCGGACGAGCTTATGTAGGACATCGAAGCTCGGCTTCTTGCCCTCATTTTCGATTCGGTATAGGTATCGCTCGGTAATATCTACTTTTCGTCCGTCCAAATATCGGAAAACAGCGTATTTCAACTCTGAAAAAATCTGATGTTAAGCGGTACTATAATTATCTTGCCGACGAAAGAGGATTAAAGGCTTCTACGATTGACAGTATCCATACCGTGCTTCATCAGATTTTGGATATGGCGGTTGATGATGATTACATTCGTAACAATCCGTCTGACAATGTGTTGAGAGAGCTGAAAAAATCTCATGTTTTTAAGACGGAAAAACGCAGGGCATTAACACGACCTGAGCAGGATTTGTTTCTTGACTATCTGAAGAACACGCCGAAAGCACAAAACTGGTATCCGATATTTGCGGTAATGGTCGGTACGGGATTACGAGTTGGTGAAGTGACCGGGCTGAGATGGTGCGATATTGATATGGAAGAAGGCATTATTGATGTTAATCACACTTTGGTTTACTACGATCACCGAACCGATGACAGCAAGAAAGGCTGCTACTTCAATGTGAATACAACAAAAACCCCAGCGGGCAACAGACAAGTACCAATGCTTGATTTTGTAAAAGAAGCCTTCCTTATGGAAAAGGAAAGGCAGGAAATGTTTGATTTACATTGCGAGGTTATCATTGACGGGTACAGCGATTTCATATTTATTAACCGCTTCGGGCAGGCTCAACATCAATCAACGCTGAACAAGGCAATCCGCCGGATTATCCGGGACTGTAATGATGAGCAGTTATTGAAAGATGAAAATGCGGAGGTATTGCTGCCACACTTTAGCTGTCACTCTCTCAGACATACATTCACGACAAGAATGTGTGAAGCAGGAGTAAATGTGAAGGTAATTCAGGACGCACTCGGTCACAAGGATATTTCCACCACGCTTAATATCTACACCGATGTGACAAAGGAACTCAAGCGCTCCGAATTTGAGGGACTTGACTTATACTTCAAAAATGAGTAAAATAATATAGTCCTGATGTTCCCGTATCGGGAATGTCAGGACTTCTCTTATAAAATCAGAAGTTAGTCATAAGAGCATACATCATTTACATCAAATCGTACACATACACGATGTAAAAGTGATTCATAGTATGACCTGATTACAGATTGACAATCTGGAGAATCGAGAAAATAGGACAGTAAAACAGATTATGGAGGAACTTATCAATATGACCGATTTCGTCCCGACAATGAAGTCCTTACCGAACGAAAAAGGCTAAAAAGTCGACGGATTTTGGAGAAATACGCTATTTATTGCGGGTTTGCGGACTTTGAAAAACGCCGAAAATTACATCTTTAATGAGCGAAGCGAAATATTTGTTTTTGCCGGATACGACAACGACAAAATCAAGGATTTCCCATGTGATACTGTAATAAATTTCTGCTAGTAGAACCAAAAGCTGATGAAAACCAAACTGGGCGAGAGTGCGTAACTCTCGCCTGTCATTTTTGCGCAGTTCGTAATTAAAATAAGATATCATTGCCAAGGCAGAATCATTGTCATAAAATATTTTTCACAGAATGACGGTCAAAAAGAATCGGGTCTACTTTTTGATGTCGGTTTAGGCTTTTTTGTTTGCTTTGCAGACCGCTGATTAGGGTTTCCGCGGTCAGCTTGCCCAACAGGTCGATGGGATGCCCTATGGTGGTGATGCCTAAGAGGTCAGCCCATGCAGAATCATCATAATGGATTAAACTGATATCCTGTGGTATCTGCAGGCCAAGCTGACGCAGAGCTTTAATCGTATTGACGCCGACGACATCACTGATGCTGATGATGGCGGTGGGCTTTGAAGACAGTATTTTGGTGACAATTCTATCCTTTACGAACTCCGGATTATCAAGAAGAAGAATGTTCTGCGGATCCATCGGAATGTGATAATCCTGAAAAGCGAGCTTGTAGCCGGCAATCCGCTCCTGAAAAACAAGATTGTGAAAGCCGATTAGGACAATATCCCGATGCCCGCTGTGTATCAGGCGCTGCGTGGCAAGGTAGGTGCCATAAAAATCGTTGACGATAATAGAATCAAACTCGTCATAGGAACGGGCAAACAACTGGAGCGGGTATAGATTCTGGTTTTGAAGCTGTGTATAAAGACTTTTCTTTACATCGGGATTGGCGATATCGGGGCTGAAGATAAGACCGGAAATCGGGAAAAATAAAAAATCCCGCACTTTTTCATCGAGGGAATCCTGATCCGGCCTGCTGAAGCTGATTAACAGCTTGTAATAAGCTTGGTTCAGGGTGTTCTCGATAGAGTGAATCAGATTGCTGAAAAAGGGATTCTGCACATCGTTGATAATATAGCCGATGGTATGATTTTCACTGGATTTTAAGTTGCTTGCAAAATAGTTGGGGACATACCCTAATGTGCGGATGGCATCCTGAATAATCTGTAACTTTTCAGAAGAAACAGATTCAGGTGAGCGCAATGCCCTTGATATGGTAGATTTTGAAATATTTGTGTAATTTGCTAAATCATTGATTGTTATTTTTCCCATTGTAATTCCTACTCTTTTAATGATCCTATCATAACATAGTGATATTTTGAATGCAAGTCTGCCTGCCGCCTTAGTACGGATTGGAGGGCATCATTTCCCATACGTTTACGGTACCGAAATCCGCGCCGTCGGAGATGACGGATACGCCTGCTGCCGTGTCGGGGCTGGAGGGATAAACACGGCGGCAGATTGCTTGCCGTTCATTTGCAAATATCTCAATAACTGCGTTGTCTACAAAAATATCTATGAAGAGCATTTCTCCATCGTCAAAAGAAAGAGGCGCCGCTTCCCGCAGCATACGTCCTTCGCAGCCGCTGTGGGTGGTGTCCATAACCAGTTCGCTGCGAATAATATCCACATATAACGAAGTGTACTGTGCCGTGATATTGTCGCTGCGCACGATAAAACCTGCATAACGCGCTTTCAATGGGTTGATTTTTGCCTGCAGGCGGAAAGAGAGTCCGTTTTTTACGGAAAGGGGCAATGTGCCGTGACATTTCCCTACCGAAAAAGTTTGCGGGTTATATTGCAGACGTGTAAGCTCGTCAATGGGAGCCATCCGCAGTCCGCCGTCATACCAGAATTCGCGGGGGAGCCCATATACGCCGCTCCATGCAAAACGGTTATAATCGTCTTCAGGATTATCCTGCAGCCAGAACCAGCCAATCTGACGGTTTTTATTATCGATTAATGCTTCGGGGGCGAAGCAGGTGTTGTCCGCCCATGAAAAACGCCCATGCTCTTTGGGGATAAAAGTTTCGCCCTGCAAAGCGCCGATATAGTATTGCGCGCCTTTGTTGTGCGATATAAAGAGCTGGAGCCACTTATCGGTCAGATGGCCCCCGCTGCGCCGATCAGGTAGTCGTAGAAAGCTGGGGCACATATCGTCCTCGGACGCATCCGGCCAGTCGGCGCAGGGATGGGGGTTATGATAAAACCGATGGACAAATTCCCAGTTTACCAAGTCCTTGGAGCGGAAGAGCTCGGTCCAGTCGCCCTTATAGTTTTCTTCGGAGTCCGGTTCACGTCCGTAATTATCCAGTACAGGCTTGTTGCCGGTCTGCATATAGTAGTAATCGTCTTGCTTCCAAATATTGCTGGGGTCGGCACAGCCGATGTGTTCCACAATTCCGTTTGTCACAATATCGGTAGTTCCCCAGTATTTGTGGGAGCCTTTTACGGCTATCGGATAGATGCGTTCCCAATGGTCGTAGGGGGGTCTGGAAAAAGCGAGGGCAATCCCGCCGTTGTCCAAGGAGCGGTCTTTGGAATCGTACTTCCAAAAGGTAAGATAAGCCGTGCTGTCGTCGTCCACAAACGCACCGCCGCTGAAGCAGCCATGGTCTCTGTCCTCTGCGGTCAGGGCGTCAGGATGATTGCGCCAATGCAGCAAATCGATGGAGGAAATGTGTCCCCAGTGAAAAGCGCCTGTTTCTTCATTGGCGTAAAGGTACATCAGATGATAGCGCCCGTCTGCATAGAAGGCACCGTTGGGGTCGCCGGGAGTGCCGTTGCTGTCGGGAATGGCAAAGTGATACCCGGGGCGGTGCCAATCTGCCAGTAGTTTGTTCCGGTAGTGCCTGACGGAAACAATGGTGTTTGCTGAAATGTCTGCCATATTTCGTGTCCTCGTATCGTAAAGTAGTATTATTTATAGTCCCTCTCCAGAGACTTATCATACAAATATTGGGAACGTTTTCATAATATTAAACTAGCACAAAGAATTAAAAAAAGCAAGAAAAAATAAAAAACATTGTTGACAATGACAGAAATATGGGATAATATGAAGCTACAAACAGGGAAAATGCGAAAACAAAATGGGAACGTTCCCATCAGAAGGGGGGAAGTATATGAAAAGAAAATTGATCGGGATGCTGGCGGCGGTTTTGTTGCTGACACAAGGATGTGCGGCGGAAGATAAACGGAAATCGGATTACGATATTCCTATCGTAGATGAGGAAGCTGCAGGGCAGGAAGACGAAGAGATGCCGGATACGCAGCCTGAAACAGAACAGACGGAGGGGGAAGATATGGCGCAAGCAGCTAATACGGATAAAGAGGCAAAAATACATTACAGTCCTGAAGGGTATTGCATGTGGGATAACTGGTATGTGGAGAGAGACGGGGAGATTCACTTAATTCATTTAAAAGGACTTGCCGGCGGAATGGATTACGATGCTGCCAAAGAGAACAGGAGAGGCTACGGACATGCGGTCTCAACGGATTTGGTGCATTGGAGCGAGCAGGCAGATATTCTTAGCTTGGAAGAAAGCACAAATCCGTTAGACAGAGACTTCCGGTATACAGGCTGTACCATAGAGCGGAACGGTGTCTATTATACTTTTTATACCATGCGAAAGGGACAGGGACAGCGGATTGGCGTGGCAACTTCTGAAGATTTGTATGAGTGGGAAGAGTATGAGGGAAATCCGGTTTTGGTTCCCGATGAAAAATGGTTTATCACCTTTGCAAATGAAAACGTAAGCAACCATGCGGCATGGGGGGCGACGGTGGACTGCAGGGACATGCTGGTGATAGAGGATAAGGAGGGAGAAGGATATTGGGGATATTTTGTAGCTTCCGCAGACACAGGGAGGACAAGTCCTACTGCTGTGATTGGCGTGGCGTACTCTTATGATCTTTTAGAGTGGGAGCAGTTAGGAATTGCTTATATGCCAAGAAGCGTGTCCATGCCGGAGATGGTTGATGTGTTTCAGATTGGGGAAAAATGGTATATGACGCTTACTACGGCAAAGAATAATGGATGCATCAGCGGCTTTTCAGATCCGTATATTACAAGGGCACAGATTTATGCCGTAGCAGATTCTCCCACAGGACCGTTTGTGGAAAATCCTGACGACAATGTAATGATGGGCGGGCAGATTAACAGCGGGTATAGTTCGCGAAGTATTATCTTTAATGGGAAAAGGAGGGTTTTGTACACGGACAGCAATAACGGTGAAGCAGTACTTTCTCTGCCGAAGGATGTGGCGGTAAATGAAGAGGGACATCTGCGGCTGTATTATGCGGCGGACCTGTTGGAAAATCTTCGTACAGGCGTCCTGTCGGATATGATTGCGGTTCAGCCAAATACAAGCTTTGCATGGAATACAAAGGGCGGCGTGTGGAAGAAAGAGGAGAATATCTATAGCTGTACCACGGATAAAAATAGCTGGCAGTCTTTTTTGATGCGGGGGATGGCGAATAACATGGAGTTGGAATTTGTTATGGATGCCGAAAGCGACTGCTCAATGTTTGGAATTGTTTTGTCTTCTGAAGGAGACGGAAAGCTCTTGCATGATTTGAATCATATTCTGGTGTTGGACCTGCAAAATAACAGGGTTTATCTGACGAATGCGGAATGGGATTTGGCGAATTGCAGGGAATATGAGTTTGAGGAGAAAAAAGAATATCACTTCCGCATGATTCTGCTCGACAAGACCATAGAGCTGTATATCGATGACGAGCTGGTATTTAACTCCGGTGTCCATAACACGGGTGCAAACAGGGCGGGCTTGTTTGTAAACGACGGCAGTATATGGGTAAGAGAACTGGGATTCTACAGTCTGGAGGATTAGGAATGTTTTGCGCGGGACAAAAGCAGCGCAGAAATGAGGTAAAGATGGAAAAGAGAAAGCGGATTTTTAGGCGCATATGGAAAAATAAGACAATTTATATTGTCCTTCTGCCTGCTCTTGTCTGGTATCTGATATTTGTCTATGTACCGATGGGAGGCCTGATGCTGGCTTTTAAGGATTATAAAGCCAATCTTGGCATTTTGGGCAGCCCGTGGACCGGACTGAAGCATTTTGAGAATTTGTTTCGTGATGTGGATTTTTGGCAGTCTGTGGGAAGGACGCTGAAGATTAATGTGATAAGGCTGTTTGTTACGTTCCCTGTGCCGGTTATCATAGCGCTTCTGTTTAATGAACTCAGAATACGCAAATATAAGAAGGTACTGCAGACGGTTTTTACATTTCCCCATTTTTTATCGTGGATTATTATAGCCAGCGTGCTGCGGAATGTACTTGCCTATGATGGCATTGTCAATAGCATTATCAGTTTGTGCGGCGGAGACGTTGTCAATTTTTTGGGGAACAAGAGGATGTTCCAGCCCATGCTGTACCTGACGGATATCTGGAAGGAGGCGGGCTGGGGAAGTATTATCTATCTGGCGGCAATATCGGGAATCGACCAAGAGCAGTATGAGGCGGCAGATATTGACGGCGCCAGCCGCTTGCAGAAAATGCTGCGCATTACGCTTCCGAATATCATGCCGACCATAGCGGTTATGTTTATTCTGGCGGCAGGGGGTATTATGGGAGCGGGATTTGACCAGATATTTAATATGACAAATGCGGCGGTTCGGGAATCGGGGGAGATATTGGATATGTATATTTACCGCATCACCTTTCAGGCGACGCCGAATTTTGGATTTTCTATGGCGGTCAGCCTGTTCCGATCAATCGTAAATATGGTGCTGCTTGTGATTGCTGACCGTGGCAGCAGGCTTTTTGGAGGAAACGGCTTGTTTGGCTAGGAGGAAGTTTATGAGAAAAAGAAAAAAGAAAAAGATAGGCGGCATGGACATCTTTGTGTTTCTGGTACTGACGCTGGGTGGAATCATTATTTTGTTTCCCTTTTGGAATATGCTGGTGATTTCTTTTACGACGCAGAAAGAATATATGCAGACAAAATTGTTGTTTTTCCCCAAAAATCCCGTATGGGATGCCTATAAAGCGCTGCTTGGGGACGGGAGAATATGGATTGGGTTCCGCACGACCTTTCTCTATTTGATACTCGGCGTGCCGTTAAATTTGTTTTTGACTACGTGCCTGGCGTACGGGCTGAGCCGCAAGGATTATCCGGGCAGGAAGCTGATAAGAGGGTTGATTCTATTTACCATGCTTTTTGGCGGCGGTATTATCCCGCTGTATCTGGTTATGAAAAGCCTGAACCTTACCAACACCATATGGGCGGTGATACTGGCTTACGGGGTAAATACTTTTAATGCCATTTTGATGAGTAATTTCTTTTCTTCGCTTCCGGAATCCCTGTTAGATTCCGCAAAGTTAGACGGGGCGGGCGACTGGAAGATGATTCAGCGAATTATCATGCCGCTTTCAAAGCCGATTTTTGCAACAATATCTTTGTTTTATATAGTAGACAGGTGGAATGAATGGTATAACTCCATGATATTCGTGCGAAAAAGCAGCCTGCAGCCTTTACAGCTTGTGCTGCGGAGTATTGTTATAGATTCACAGGTAAAAGCAAAGATTTCCAGTATGGGTGTTGTGGCTGTGGAAGAATATGCATTTGATACCGCAATCAAAATGGCGGCGGTTGTGGTTACTATCATACCGGTAATGTGTGTCTTTCCTTTTCTGCAAAAACATTTCGTGAAAGGGGTGATGATTGGGGCGGTAAAAAGCTGATGTGACGGCTGACACGATAATTGATGAGATAATCCAACAAAATAAAAATCAGGAGGTAAGATGATGAAGAGAAAGTGGATGGCGGTGTTTTTGGCAGTAGTAACTCTGGCACTTGGCGCCTGCGGCGCAAAGGAAGAGGGCACAGAGGGACAGAACGGTACGGTAAACAACGAAACGCCTGCGCCGACAGGTGATGCGGGCAAGGATGAGGGGGAAAAAGAGTACGCGGAGCATCTGGTGATAAGTCTGGCTTCGGTACAGGTAAATGAATCGGTGGACTATAACAATGGCGATGAATTTACAAAATGGTGGACTGAAAAGTTTAATTTTGAATGGGACGTAATCGGGCTGTCCTGGGATGTCTGGGCAGAAAGACTCCGCGTATGGATTAATTCCGAAGATATGCCGGACGTTGCCACTTGGGATTATAATCATGGCGAAGCGATGAATTATATTGAACAGGGACTGCTGTACAGGCTTCCCGACGACTGGAAGGAAAGATGGCCCAATGTGGCGCAGGCATATGAAGATTCCCAATTAGGACCCGCGTTGGAAGAGATGGCCGGCGGCACCTATATCCTGCCGAAACCGATTTTTTCAACCGTAAAGCCTACGGAAAAAGTGGTGCCTCATGTAACGGTGTATCTGAGGAAGGACTGGGCGGAAGCAGTCGGCTTTGAACTGAAGGATTATTATACCGTGACGGAGCTTTTGGAGTACGCAAGGCTGATAAAGGAACAGGACCCGGGCAATGTGGGCGCGGCGTTGGTGCCGATTGCAGCGAGACCGGAGATGGCACTGAACATTTTTATCAAGTCGAATGCAACGTATGCAGAGGGCGGTTTTTATAAGGATGCAGACGGCAATTACCAATGGGGACCGGCAAATGAGGACACCCTTACAGGCCTGCAGCTATACCAGCAGGCTTTCAAGGAAGGCTTGATTAGCCCTGAGTTTTATGCCTATACGGGTACGGACGACAATGCGCAGTTTTATGTGACCGGTGTTGCCGGAGCGACTATGATGCAGGGCATGGCGGGAGCGATGACCCAGTGTGAAACCAGCATGAGAGACAATCTGGGACTGGAGTATGATGACGTTGTGCACACCTGCTTTATCATTGGGGAGGATGGAAAATATCATAGTCCGGAACAGATTAACTATTGGACAACCGTTATTTTTTCTCCCAGCATTTCACAGGAAAAATTCGAGAGATATATGGATATGATGGATTTTGCAGCAAGTGAGGAGAATAATGTGTTCCTGCGCATGGGCTTCGAGGGCGTTGACTGGGAGTATGATGAGAACGGCGAAATCGTATCCCTGCTTGGCGACAAGGTGGCGAGTGAAAAGTATCCTTCTGTATATCCCTGTTATGACGCCATGTATATTTTGGCAGATGAGTTCCAGTTAATTAATCCTTCTTATAAGAAAGAGTTCAGAGACAGAGTGGTGAAGCTATACGAAGAAAAATATGCGCTGGGTGATGAGGCAACCATTCCGTCTATCGACTGGGATGTGCAACTGTACAGCTCGGATGCAAAAAATAAACTGAGCTATAACTGGATTAACGAATACGCGGAGCTGGTTTTGGAAGAGGGCGATTTGGAGACAAACTGGAGGAACTGGGTAGAAGAACAGCAATACTTAATCAGTCCTGTGATTGATGAGCTGAATGCAGAGTTTGGCGGTAATTAAGAAACAGGGGCTGCATGACAGCCCCTGTTTTATAAATATGATTCGGGTGTCAAAAGCCCTGATTGAAGGTGCTTCATGTCAATTTGGGACAGGGCTTTTGACACCCGAATCTAAATATAGGAAAAGGTTGGGACGGAAAGGTGTGAAGACAAGATGGGAAGATGGAAAAGGATGTTGTATCAGCCTGTGCTGCCGCTGGGTCGGGATGGAAGAAACGTTACGGGAAGCGAGGCGCATATTGCACTGTCAAGAGAAGCGGCGCAGGAGGGCATGGTTCTTTTGAAAAATGAGGGAGAGCTGCTGCCGTTTTCTTCCGGCGTCCGGCTGGCACTGTTTGGAAAGGGAACGATAGATTATGTAAAGGGCGGCGGCGGAAGCGGTGAGGTTGCAACGGCCTATGTGAGAAATCTGTATGAAGGGTTAAAAATAAAGGAAGAGGAAGGAAAGGTACGGCTGTTTCACGAGCTGCCATGCTTTTATGAGCAGGAAATGAAACGGCAGTATGCAGAAGGCGCGATGCCGGGTATGAGCAGGGAGCCGGAAGTGCCTGCCGCTCTTCTGGAAGCGGCAAAAGCGTACACGGATACGGCTGTTGTTACGATTTCCCGATTCTCGGGGGAAGGCTGGGATAGAAAATGTCAGGTCAATGAAGAGGGCTACGAGCTTTATGAAGAGGAAGTCAGGCAGATGGAGCTTTCTGCGCGTATTTTTGAAGAAGGCGATTTTTATCTGACTGCCGGTGAAAAAAAGCTGATAGAGACGGTAAAAGAGAACTTCGGGAAAATAATCGTTGTCCTGAATATTGGCGGTATGATGGATACTGTCTGGTTCAAGGACTGTAAGGAAATAGGGGCGGTGCTGCTGGCATGGCAGGGTGGAATGGAAGGCGGACTTGCCATGGCGGATATTCTCTGCGGAGATGTGAATCCGTCCGGAAAGCTGACGGACACCTTTGCGGCGTCGCTGGAGGATTATCCCTTTGCCGATGATTTTCACAAATCTGTCGAGTATGTGGAGTACACGGAAGATATTTATGTGGGATACCGTTATTTTGAGACGCTGCCGGATGCCTGGCATAAGGTGAATTATCCTTTTGGTTTTGGGCTTTCTTTTACAAGCTTTGCCATTGAGCTGTTAGAAGCCGCAAAACGGGACGGGAAGATTGCAATGCAGATTCTTGTGACAAATGTAGGAAGGCGTGCGGGAAAAGAAGTGGTGCAGGTGTATTATCAGGCGCCGCAGGGCAGGCTTTTCAAACCGGCAAGACAGCTTGCGGCATTTGTCAAAACAAAAGAGCTTGAGGCGGGTGAAAGCGAGCTGCTGCAGATAAACTTTGCGGTGCGGGATATGGCATCCTATGACGATTTGGGAAAGGTATGCGCTTCCGCCTATGTGCTGGAGGAGGGAGACTATCGCTTTTATGTGGGAAACAGCGTCAGAAACGTACAAGAGTCAGCCTTTGTCTATTCGTTGGAAAAGCCGGTTGTGGTAGAGCGGTTAAGTGCTCGCGTTGTGCCGATGGCGCTTGAAAGGCGCCTGCTTGCAGACGGGAGCTTTGAAGTTCTGCCGCAGGGCGTGCCCATGGAGGAAGAAGGGCTGCCGCGGCAGGATAAAAAGAGTCTTGAAGCATATGCGCCGGCGGTTCGGGGCAGAGCGAGGATTGCTTTTGCAGAGCTGTGGAATCAGGAGGTCCCGAAGCTTTTAGATGTGGCAGAGGGGAAAAGGAGCATGGCTGAGCTGTTGGCGGCGCTGTCGGACGAGGATTTGATACATTTGCTGGGCGGGCAGCCCAACACGGGCGTTGCCTGTACGTTTGGTATTGGCAATCTGGAGGAATATGGAATCCCCAATGTGATGACTACCGACGGTCCGGCAGGTGTACGGATTGCCCCCGACCGAGAAATCTGTACCACGGCATTTCCCTGCGCAACCCTGATTGCCTGTACGTGGAACACAAAGCTGGCGGAACAGATAGGACGGGCGGCTGCAAAAGAGGTAAAGGAGAATAATCTTGCCATATGGCTGGCGCCGGCAGTCAATATCCACAGGAATCCCCTCTGCGGAAGAAATTTTGAATATTATGCGGAGGACCCTTTGGTGGCGGGAAAGATGGGAGCGGCGATGGTAAAGGGCATACAGTCGCTGCATATCGGCGCCTGCGTGAAGCATTTTGCGTGTAATAACAAGGAAACGAACAGAAAGGACAGCGATTCCCGCATTTCAGAGAGGGCGCTGCGAGAAATTTACATTAAGGCATTTGAAATCATTGTAAAGGAGGCGGCACCTTACATGATTATGAGTTCCTACAATCTGATAAACGGTGTGCAGGCTTCCGAAAACAAGGAGCTGATAACGGATATTCTGCGGGGGGAATGGGGGTATCAGGGCGTAGTCACTACGGACTGGTGGTCCCATGGAGAGCACTACCGGGAAATCAAAGCCGGCAATGATGTAAAAATGGCGGCGGGCTATCCGGAACGGGTGAAGGAAGCCTTAACGCAGGGTTATATCTCCAGAGAAGAGCTGGCTGTCTGTGCAAAAAGGGTGCTGGAGATGATATTGAAGCTGGACTAAAGAAAATAACCTGCCCTAAGAAAATCCTAAGAATTTCATAACAAAATTTCGCTAAAAAACCGAGGAATCCCTTCATAAACGACGCGCTTGCTTTTGCTAAAATAGTTGCATAAGCAGGCGCGCTTTATATTGCGAAAAAGCAGGAAATGGAGAATACAAAAGTTCTGCGGTTTTTGGGAAAGGAAGTATGTTTTATGGAGAATTTTAGGGAAAAGCTTACTGCGTGTGTGCCCAATGAGGGCAAAACGCTTGTAATTGAGACGCGGGATTACGGCAAGGTTATCCGGTATCCGGTAAAAACGCATGTTGTGATGAGCAATGAAGATATATTTGCGCTGATGGACAGATATGTGACAGGAAAGGTAAAAAGTGATGACTATGTATTTATCAGCGAAAAGGTAATTGCGATTTGCCAGGGGCGGGCATACGACATTGATGAACTGAGGCCCCGACGACTTGCAAAATTTTTAAGCCGGTTTGTCTACCAGTCGCCTTATGGCATAGGGCTGGGCTCCCCGTGGACGATGGAGCTTGCCATCAGGGATGTGGGGACTGTCAGAATATTGTTTGCGGCACTTTGCGCCGCGATTACAAAGCCCTTTGGCAAGCGGGGCATTTTTTATAAAATTGCCGGCATGAAGGCACGCGCCATAGACGGTCCCTGCGCCTGCACCATTCCGCCGTATAATCATTTTGCAAAAATGGCGCCGGCAGCGCCAAATCAGGTTGCAAAATCGCTGGCGGAGCATATCGGCTGCGGGGTGGTGATTATCGATGCCAATGACCTCAATGTGGAGGTGCTTGGAAAAAGCAGCAAGGATATAAACGACAGCTTTTGCAGGCAGGCATTTCGTGACAATCCCTTAGGACAGTCGGCACAGTCAACGCCGATTGCGGTGGTGAGGCGGATTGACCGTGCCGCTGCATCACCGCAATGTGGGCGGAGTGAGGGCGCTATTTTAAAAGCGTCTCATATTTGAAATGTGACATCGACTGCTTCAGCAGCAATACGGCAAGGAGCGCACATACAATGCCAATCACGAGCAAAAGCCATGCGTTAATCAACAGAACGCCGGTAAACTGTCCGACAAGCAGCATAAGAACAGGAAAGAGCAGGAAAACAGCGCCCTGCTGCGCGTCCTCCACACTTTGGGCTTTGGCGGAGGTTTTGACAATCAGCGTGATGGCAATCAGCGAAACGGCAGGCGATACCAACAGCAGAATAAGCAGCCATTTGGCGTCAGGCAGGAGAAAGAAGCCTGCAAGCAGACAGGTTTCTGTTTCCAGTACGATGAGCATCACCGCAAAGGAGATGGCAGAGACCAGCATACTGAGCAGGAAAGCCGCCAGTACCTTGGCGCGGAAAATCTGCTTTAAGGACAGGGGACAGTATAAAAGTGTTTCCAATGTCCTTTTTTCTTTTTCTCCTACAAAGGAACAGGCTGCCATAACCGATGCTGCCATAATGGGAATCAGCATAAAAAAGGTAGGAAGCATATAGTTTAACAGAAGGCGGAGCATGTTCTTGAAAGTGTCCTCATTTTGTTCCGCCAAAGGAAGCATGGCAAGCAGCTTTTGAAAGTCGGGACTTTCTGTCGGGGCAAAACGCATAATAAGGATAAACAGCGTAGGTACGAGAACGGTCAGCACGATGGGAACGACCAGCAGCGTGGCAAACATCCGGTGGTTAGAGGTGATTCCCCGAATATCTTTTTTGACAATGGCAAGTATCTGATTTTTCATTGCGGCAGTTCCTCCTTTTTTCCTGTCAGGGTAAAATAAATGTCTTCCAAAGATGGCAGCTTGGAGGAAACATGATAGATTTGCCCGCCTGCGCCGGCAATTTGCTGCACAAGCTGTGGAATTTCGTCTTCGGACCGGATGGGAAGTTCGTAGGTGTCGTCGTCTGTGCGGCGGGCAAGGTCCGGCGGCATATTTTTGACTTTCAGTTTTACCTGCATACCGGCATGTATTCTGCTGCGGAGCGCTTCGAGAGTGCCCTCTGCTATCAGCCTGCCTTCTGCCATAAGACCGTAGCGGGTGCAAATTTCCTGCGCATAGCGGAGCTGATGGGTGCAGAGAAAAACGGTGATGCCCTTTTCGGCAGACAGTCTGCGTATCATGGAATGGACATTCTGCGCGCTTTCGGGGTCCAGTCCCGAGGTGGGCTCGTCCAAAAACAGAATCTGCGGCTGGTGAACGAGGGCCCGCGCAAGAGAAAGGCGCTGACGCATACCGGTAGAATAGGCGGCAAGCTTCGTATCTTTTGCGTCGGACAGCTCAAGCTGTTCCAACAGTTCCATGCCGCGTTTTTTGCTTTCCGTTTCGCCAAGCCCAAACACAGAGCCGTAAAAGATAAGATTCTGGATTCCGGTGAGGCTGTCGTACATCTGCGCGTGTTCGGTAACGACGCCGGAGAGCGCATGTACTTTTTCCGGATTTTGGGAAGGTTCGATTCCAAATACGCTTGTGCTTCCTTCTGTGGGCGAGAGCATACCGTTTAGCAGCTTTACGGTGGTGGTTTTGCCGGCACCGTTGGGGCCTAAGAAGCCGAACACTTCGCCCTGCGAGAGGCTTAGGCTTACGGAATCGACGGCTTTCTTACCGCCCGCATAGATTTTGGATAAAGAGTTCATGGTAACTGCGTTCATAATAATCCTCATTTCTGCGCACGCTTTTGAAGCAATAAAGCCATACTGATTGCTTGTGCATAGCAAGTTTGTGCCAAGTGCGCACAGGCACAAATCCCGAGTATAACGGAAGGTTTACCGCAGGCTGTTCTTAAGTCTGCGAAGGATATCCTGAAACTGTGTATGGCTTGCAAAAGGGGCAAAAGCAGGATTGTTTGCAATGGAATCAATCATGCTTTTGCGGACGACGGACTCGTCCCTTGGCAAATCGCTTCCTAAGGCAAGGGTATTTTCCAGCCATTCATCAAGAAGGTCAAAATAGGAATCTCCGTGAAGCTTCATCGGATAGATGTCGGACGAAACCAGCTCTGTATAGCGCTCCAGAGCGGCGAGCGTTTGACTCTCGTCTCCCCGTTTGGCAAACTCCTGCGCAAGAACCAAGTATACTGACAGCAAAGTGCCGGGATGCAGGTCTTTTAATGAAAATGCTTCCGCAATGGCAAGGATACGCCTGCGCGATTCTTCAAAAGAAACGGTATCTTCCCCGCATAGAGCCATATAGGAGGACAGCAGATTCAATAATGTAATCAACGTCTGGTATATGCCTGCCTGCAGTGTGCGCCTTGCCTCTGTCAGATTTCCCTGCATCTGAAAGGCGGATGCCAAAAGCGGTTCTGGTGACATCATAAGTACCGGCCGGGCAGAGAGCAGAGAGAGAACCTCGTCGCTTCGTCCGAGCTGAAGCAGGCAGAGCGCCTGCATGTTCATTGCCAGTGTCTGCAGCGCGACGTCGTCTGTCTCTTCTCTGGTGCGGATAAAGAGCTCCATGGCTTCCTCCAGTGTATTGGAAGAAGCTTCGGGTGAGCCGGCAAGCATACAGTGATTCACATACAGGCTGCCAATCTGAAACAAAAGAGGGGCGCAGGAAAAGTATTTTTTTACAATGCCGCGGCAATGTCCCATAACTTCTGCAAAAGGTTTTTTAAAAAAATCATGGCATATCTGCCGGTAGAGCCTGCGGATATCTTCTTTTGTCATTTGCGGTTCATAGCCAATCAGCTCGTCGATGCTGATATGAAAAAAAGTGGCAAGCTGCGGCAGAAGCGTGATATCAGGATAGGTGGCGCCGGTCTCCCATTTGGAGACGGAAGCATTGGAAACGCCCATGTATTCCGCCAGTGCCTCCTGCGTGATGCCGCGCCTGCGGCGGTTTTTTATCAGATTTGGACCGATGTTTAATTCTTTCATAAATAATCTCCAATAAGACTTTGCTAGTAGTATTATAAATTTTTTGTTCCGTTATTACAATGGAT
>ERZ778503.631-NODE-631-length-28121-cov-9.482327_pt1 | contig 28121 bp, 26 predicted proteins | sample MGYA00510047_ERZ778503 | MGnify/ENA primary metagenome ERZ778503 (study PRJEB29527, sample SAMN07138965) | mouse gut metagenome | material: feces | host: mouse | place: China:Nanjing | collected 2016-01-25 ... | reverse complement strand
GACCTGAATAAGCCAGGATCTTGCCCATAGAGAGCACACCCTGTCCGCCGAAACCGGCGATGATGATTTCTTCCTTCATAAGTGTAAAGTCTTTATGGGTTAGCGTTTATTTCACATCCTTGAGGTCGCCCAGCGGATATTTGGCAAACATGTGCTCGGCCATCCACTCATTGGCCTTTTCGGGGCTCATTTTCCAGCCGGAGTTGCAGGTGGCTACCACTTCCACCACCGAAGTGCCCTTCTTGTCGAGGGCGTTCTGGAATGCCTTCTTAAGGGCGGCTTTTGTCTTGCGCACGTTGGCCGGAGTGTGTACAGACTGACGGGTGACATAGCATGTGCCGTCGAGGATGGCCATGAGGTTGGTGATTTCCAGCGGGTGTCCGTTGAGGTCAACGCGGCGGCCATAGGGAGTAGTGGCAGTCTTCTGCCCCACGAGTGTCGTGGGAGCCATCTGTCCGCCGGTCATGCCATATATGGCATTATTGACGAAGACCATCACGATATTCTCGCCACGGTTGGCGGCATGAATTGACTCGGCAGTACCGATTGCCGACATGTCGCCGTCGCCCTGATATGTGAATACCACATCATCGGGCCATAGGCGCGAGATGGCAGTCGCCACTGCGGGAGCGCGGCCGTGGGCGGCCTCGACCCAGTCGACATCTATGTAATTGTAAGCGAACACGGCACAGCCTACGGGCGATACGCCGACAGTCTTCTCGGCGAGTCCCATTTCGGCTATCACCTCTGCCAGCAGCTTGTGGATTACACCGTGGCTGCATCCGGGGCAGTAGTGCATATGCACTTGGTCGAGAAGCTCAGGTGCGGAATATACCTTATTCTCGGGGCGGATTATATCTTGGATTTCCATTGTTGGAGTCAGAAGTTAGGTGGGGTGGCTTTTATCTGATGATTTTCTCTTCGAGGGCCTTCACTACCTCGTCGGGGCTGGGGATGATACCGCCGAGTCGGCCGAAATGCTCTACGGGGAGATTGTCGTGGACTGCGAGGCGCACATCTTCGATCATCTGTCCGGCGTTGAGCTCTACGCAGAGGATACCCTTTTTGCCTTCGGCAGCGCGGGCGATAGCCTCTGTCGGGAAGGGCCAGAGGGTGATTGGGCGCACGATGCCCACCTTGATACCCTTTTCGGCGGCGATTTCCTTGGCCTTGGTGCAGATACGTGCGATAGATCCGAAAGCCACGATAAGATAATCGGCGTCTTCCACATCGATTTCTTCCCAGCGGGTCTCGTTCTTTTCGATTTCGCGGTATCGGGCCTGGAGAACATGGTTGATTTCTTCCATGCGGGCAGACTCAAGTTCGAGCGAGGTCACCACATTGCGTTTGCGGGCTCCCTTGCGGCCGTCGGCGGCCCAGGGGCACTGTCGGCGGATTTCCTCCTCCGTGCGTCGGGGACGCTGCTCCGGGAGCACCACCTTCTCCATCATCTGACCGACGATGCCGTCGGCAAGAATCATGGCGGGGTTGGTGTATTTGAATGCCAGGTCGAAGCCGAGGCCTACGAAGTCCACCATTTCCTGCACCGTAGAGGGTGCGAGCACGATGAGGTGATAGTCGCCGTGGCCACCACCCTTTGTGGCCTGGAAATAGTCGGCCTGCGAGGGCTGGATTGTGCCAAGGCCCGGGCCACCGCGCATTACGTTGAGGATGAGAGCCGGCAGAGATGCGGCTGCTATATATGAGATACCCTCCTGCTTGAGGCTGACGCCCGGGGAGGATGATGAGGTCATCACGGCTTTGCCGGATGCAGCGCCGCCATAGACCATATTGATTGCTGCAACTTCCGATTCAGCCTGAAGCACTACCATGCCGGTTGTCTCCCATGGCATGAGTTCCTCGAGTGTCTCCAGCACTTCCGACTGGGGTGTGATGGGGTAGCCGAAGTAGCCGTCGCAGCCGTAGCGGATTGCAGCGTGGGCGATGGCCTCGTTACCCTTCATGAGTCTTACCTCTTCTTTCATATTCGGTGTAATGTTAATTCAAGGTTTTATTTAAGGATCTGTGTGCGTGGGGTCAGTCCACTTTCACGCGATATACTTCGATACAAGCGTCCGGGCATACAAGAGCGCAGGAACAGCAACCGATGCATGCATCTGGATTGGCCATGTAAGCATAGTGATAACCGCGGTCGTTGACCTCGTTAGCCTGAAGCGACAGAGTGTCTGTCGGACATGCCACCACACAGAGGTTACACCCCTTGCAACGCTCGACGTTGACTGTGACGGCACCTTTTATTTTTGCCATACTTGATTAATTTTTAAATACTTGGCAGTTTTAAGGATTGCTGCCATGTTTTCCATGATGTTACTTTCCACAAATATACACGTTTTGCGGCGTATAGAGGGAGTAAAAAAATATGTTATACAACAGAAACTACTGTTTTGCAGTAAGTTTTTCGGTCAGTATCTCCATCCCTTTCGTGGCCGGCGCCTTTATCACGGTGAGATTCGGCAGACCGTGTGTGGCGGCAGGATTGGGGTCTATATAGTAAATCGGAGTGCCCGGACGCACGCAATTGATGAGTCCTGCCGCCGGATAGACCACGAGCGATGTGCCGATCACAACGAATATATCGGCCCGGCGCACCAGGTCGACGGCTGCCTCGATCATTGGCACCGGTTCTTGAAAGAATACTATGTGGGGCCGCATCAGGTCGCCCCTGCGTCCGCGAGTCTGAGGTGTGGTGTCGAGGTGGGCGGCATCAAGGGGTTCGATGTAGTCGGGGTCGCTCACGGAGCGTATTTTCATCAGTTCGCCGTGCAGGTGCATCACGCGGCTTGAGCCGGCGCGTTCATGCAGGTCGTCGACGTTCTGGGTGATGACATACACATCATAGTCCTTCTCCAGAGCCGCCAGCGCACGATGGGCGGCATTTGGCTCAGCCTGAAGCAGGGCATGGCGGCGCTCGTTGTAGAATTTATGCACGAGTGCCGGGTCGCGGCGGAATCCATCGGCTGAGGCTACATCCATCACTGGATAATTCTCCCAGAGTCCGTCGGCATCGCGAAAGGTGCGAATGCCGCTTTCGGCCGAAATTCCAGCTCCGGTGGATACCACCAGTATTGGTTTTGACATAATAAGAGTCTCCTATAAATATGTTACGCCGGGCCGACTCTTGAAGTGGCTTGGCGAGGGTGTGTTTTTTTGAGATAAGAGGAGGAGAAAGTTGGAGCGGGGTGATACCGACGATTTTTTTTGAATTTTTTACATCGTTTTTTCTCCCGATTCCCAAATTTATAACTATTTTTGCAGATAATCACTATGCAAGAGTATTTTTTTTGGAACTTTGACGTTTAGAATGCTCCGGCATATGATAAATATGGATGAATATGGGAAAATATGCTCTTGTCGAATAGGGCATTTGCTTATCAATTCGAATCAAAATAAACAAATAATTCTAACGACATGAAAAAGTCTTTACTTACAATGATGCTTTGCGGCATCGCCGGCATGGCTTTCGCCGCCGGTACAGTTGAGAATCCTCTGTCGGTCGACGACCTGATTGAGGCCGGTACTCCCGCCGAGGCCACTGATGTGGTAGTGAAGGGTTATATCGTAGGTGTGGTAGATGGCACATCTTGGGAATCTGATGCCCGTTTCCAGGCTCCGTTCACCACTACCTCCAATCTGATTCTGGCATCTTCAAGCACAGAGACCGACATCGAGTACTGTCTCCCCGTGCAGCTTCCTTCAGGCGAGATCCGCACAGCGCTCAGCCCTTCCGGTCATCCGGAGAATCTGGGTCATCAGGTGATTCTCACCGCATCCAACACCAAGTATTTCGGTGTCAACGGTCTGAAGTCAGTATCCGCTTATGAGTGGGTGGGTGATGCTCCCGTGGCACCCGAAGTGCCCGAAGAGAAGCGCGGCACAATCTACAATCCCCTCAACGTGGCCGACTATCTCACCTATGGCGAAGATGGAGCTACCGTGGAGAACTGCTGGTTAGAGGGTGTGATTGTAGGTTATGTCGACGGCAAGTCAATTGATGGCGCGGTGTTCGGCGCTACGGCCCCCGAGGGTTCGGAAGTATCTGCCACCAACATTCTGATTGCCGGTTCGGCTGATGTGAAAGATGTGGCATCCTGCGTTGCCGTGCAGCTTCCCATAGGCGATGTGCGCTCGGCCCTCAATCTTAAGGACAATCCCGCCAACCTCGGCAGAACCGTTGCCATGCACGGTGTGCGCGAGAAGTACTTCGGCGTGACCGGTTTGAAAAGTGTCGACCGGTATTACTGGGAAGGTGAGAAACCCGTTGACCCCACTACCGATCCCAACGTCGCCTACTTTGGTCTGACAGTGCCCGGCACAGGATGCGAAGACTGGACTCTCAACGACGGCACACTCCCCGAAGGACTGACATACGTATGGTACTGGGCTGAGAAATATGGTCTTTGCGCGAGCGCATTCAAGGATGAAACATGTTTTACTACCGACGCATGGGCTATGTCACCCGTAATCGACCTCACAAACTTTGAAAACGTCGCACTCACATTCTCGCAGGCTGCCAATAAGTTTACAGGTGCCGTAGCCGACCAGGTTTCTGTAATGGTGCGCGAGGCAGAGGGCGAATGGACAAAGGTGGATGTTGAACTTCCCGCAGGCAACAGCTGGACATTTATCGACAGCGAGGCCGCTCTGGCCGACTGGTCAGGCAAGAAGATTCAGCTCGGCTTCCACTACACATCGACTGCGGCGTCAGCCGGCACATGGGAGATCAAGAATCTTAAGGTGAAGGGCACTAATATATCCGGTGTCGAAGAAGTTGTATTCGGCGAGTCTGAGGTACGTGTGGAGGGCAGCAGCATCGTGGCTCCCGCAGGGTCACGTGTATTCAGCCTCAACGGCTCAGCCGTTGGTACTGAGAATCTTGCAGCCGGTGTGTACGTAGTGGTTACACCCTCGAAGGCTGTCAAGGTGATGGTGCGCTGATCTGATGCGCGCAACAGTCGCTGATGCCCCGGTGGCATAAGGCGGCGGCTGTTTCTCAAAAAGTAGAAAATAATAAAAAGGTAAAGCGGCGCTTCATCTCGAAGCGCCGCTTTTTTGGGTGGCTCCTTAAGCGGGATGACGGCATTCCACTTCCGCCATCTGGTCCGCCGGATGACTAATAGACCGTCTGTTTCTCTCTATACTTGACTCAAAGGAGTCACCCGATCAGTGTGTGTGTACCAATATTCAACCAAACAAACATCTTCTAATGGCGGTCTTCCACCTCCGCCACTGGATGATGGCTGCATTCTGTTCGCACAGTTTTAAGGAAGCCAACTATCCTAATGATTCAATGATGTGAGATATTGAAGCATCAGGAGTGTTTTTGTTTCTGTGGCGTAAAGTTGCAAAATTTTCATCATAATACCAAATATTTGTTCAAAAAAATCTAAATTTTCGAAAAATACTTCCTTGTTGGGGCTAAAATATGTTGTTTAACATATTTTTAATTCGAAAAAACAAGTGTTCAAATTTAATTTATACAATATGCGGGACTGTTTTTTAGTCGATTCCGGTGCGGAGTGAAGGAGAATATAAACATATTCGGCTGAACGACAAGCCGGAAACGGCTAAAAAGAAGCGCTTCCGGATTAGACCGCTTCCAACAAAAAATGTGAAAGCAGGGGTCGCAGATTTTGTTGGAAGTGGTCTTGTATATGTATCTTTCATTTACTGTCGGATTTCCGTACAATTGCTATCGGTTGAATTTGAACGCCTACTTAAGTGTCATGTGTATACAGGAAGCAGTGTCCGGTGACGGCATAGGGCACAGATAGGGGGCATCTGTAGCGGCGGGATTGGGGTCCGGGCAAAAAAAAGACCGGCTCCGGACAGTCGGTGCTGTCAGGAGCCGGAATTATAAGATTGATTGGAAAATCGCGGGATTAGCCGTTCACTTTCTTCATGTAAGAGATGAGATCGAGCACCTTGTTAGAGTAGCCGATTTCGTTGTCATACCAAGAGATTACCTTCACGAAGTTGTCGGTCAAGTATACACCGGCGGTAGCGTCGAAGATAGAAGTGAGGGGGCATCCGAGGAAATCAGAGCTTACCACAGCGTCCTCAGTATATCCGAGCACACCCTTGAGCTCACCTTCTGCAGCAGCCTTCATTGCAGCGCAGATAGCCTCTTTGGTAGCGGGCTTCTCGAGGTTGCAGGTCAGGTCGACAACAGAAACGTCAAGAGTGGGGACACGCATAGAGATACCTGTCAGTTTGCCGTTAAGCTCGGGGATAACCTTGCCCACAGCCTTGGCTGCACCTGTAGAAGAGGGGATGATGTTGCCGGAAGCAGCACGGCCACCGCGCCAGTCCTTCATAGAGGGACCATCGACAGTCTTCTGAGTTGCAGTAGTAGAGTGTACGGTAGTCATCAGACCCTCCTTGATGCCGAAGTTCTCGTGGAGCACCTTGGCGATGGGGGCAAGACAGTTGGTGGTGCAAGATGCGTTTGACACAATCTGAGTGCCGGGAACGTATGAAGTCTGGTTTACGCCTACTACGAACATGGGGGTGTCGTCCTTAGAGGGAGCAGACATTACCACATACTTGGCGCCAGCCTCGATGTGAGCCTGAGCTTTCTCCTTAGTGAGGAAGAGACCGGTAGATTCAACTACGTATTCAGCGCCTGCCTCGCCCCATGCGATTTCCCTGGGGTCGCGGCATGCAGTCACGCGGATAGCCTTGCCGTTGACAATCAGAAGGCTCTTCTCCAGATCGTAGTCTACAGTGCCGTCGAAGCGACCGTGCATTGTGTCGTACTTCAGCATGTAGGCCATGTAGTCAACGGGAAGAAGGTCGTTGATGGCTACTACCTCGAGATCCTCTCTTTTTGTAGAGGCGCGGAACACGAAACGTCCGATACGGCCAAAGCCGTTAATACCGATTTTTGTCATTGTTACTATTACTTAATTTGGGTTCTATTTAAGTTTTTTATTGGTTGCGTAAAATTTTGTTTGCTTTTTTTGTTATAAAAGCAGCCGGAGCCGCGAAGATGATTCATATCATTACCTGTAGAGGATGACACTGTCATCCCGTCGACTCGGAACGAGTCTTGTTTCCAACCGCAAAATTAGCAAAAAAATTTCTAATTTTGCTTGCAACAGGAGCTAAAGTTTCATCGCAACCCCCTTTTAAACGCATTTTATGTGCCGTAAGGGTATCCGGCATTGTGCGACTCTACTTCCTGACCTCCTGCCGGCAGTGAGGATGGCAGCAGGGTTCGTACTAATATAACCCTTTGAAACCCCAAATCTATCGTATATGAGTAAATTTTTAAATGATTTTAAAGAATTTGCCCTGAAGGGCAATGTGATTGATATGGCAGTCGGCGTTATCGTGGGCGGTGCGTTCGGCAAAATCGTCAGTTCGCTGGTCAATGATATCCTGATGCCGGTAATCTCGCTTTTCACCGGAGGCGACGGATATAAGAATCTGAAGTATGTCATCACTCCGGGTTCGCCGGCGGCCGACGGGGTGGCTGCTGTCGAGGAGGTGGCCGTCAACTATGGTCTGTTCATACAGAACATTGTGGACTTCATCATCATAGCGTTCTCTATTTTTGTGGCGCTGCGTGTGGCCATGAAGCTGAAGAAGAAGGAGGCTGAACCCGCTCCTGCCCCGGCTGCTCCCCCTACCAGGGAGGAAGTGCTGCTCACCGAAATCCGCGACCTGCTTGCCCGGCGGGATGATGTGGCGAAGAAGAAGTGATCTGCCGCGATTTCCGCAAAAAAAGGGATGCGCCCGCCATTGCCTGGCGGCGCATCCCTTTTTTGCGGAGTATGTCGTCGGTTGCGGAGTAGTCTGTCAGACGTTGAAGCGGAAGTGCATAATGTCGCCGTCCTGCACCACATATTCCTTCCCTTCCACGGCCATTTTCCCGGCCTCCTTGACGGCTGTCTCGGAGCCGAGGGTCACGAAGTCGTCGTATTTGATTACTTCGGCACGTATGAATCCCTTCTCGAAGTCTGTGTGGATAATGCCGGCGGCCTGTGGAGCCTTTGTGCCGCGTATGAATGTCCAGGCGCGCACTTCATCGGGTCCGGCGGTGAAATAAGTCTGTAGGTCGAGCAGACGGTAGGCGGCGCGTATAAGACGGCTTACGCCCGACTCCTGCAGTCCGATTTCGTTGAGGAATTCCTGACGCTCCTCCCACGTATCGAGTTCGGCGATTTCACTTTCAGTCTTGGCGGCCACAACCATCAGGTCGGAGTCCTGTCCGGCGATTGCCTCCCGCACGCGCTCCACGTATTCATTGCCGGTGGCGGCTGAGGCGTCGTCGACGTTGCAGACGTAGAGCACCGGCTTGTTAGTGAGCAGGAATAGTTCGCGAGCGAATTTATCCTCATCCTTCGTCTCGAAGCTTACGCTTCTGGCTGGGCGTCCCTGTTCGAGGGCCTCTTTATATGCTTTAAGCACCTCTACCTGCATCTTGGCTGTCTTGTCGCCTCCGGTCTTGGCCTGTTTTTCGGTTTTGGCCAGACGGTTGTCGATTGTCTCGAGGTCTTTGAGCTGGAGTTCGTAGTTGATTATCTCCATATCGCGCACGGGGTCGACAGTGGTGTCGACGTGGGTGATGTTGTCGTCATCGAAGCAGCGCAGCACGTGCAGCACGGCGTCCGTCTCGCGTATGTTGGCGAGGAATTTATTGCCGAGTCCCTCACCCTTAGAGGCACCCTTCACGAGTCCGGCGATATCCACGATTTCCACAGTGGCGGGCACCGTGGAACGGGGCTGGCACATCTCCACGAGGCGTGTCAGGCGGTCGTCGGGCACTGTGATCACACCCACATTAGGCTCGATGGTGCAGAAGGGGAAGTTGGCAGACTGTGCCTTTGCGTTGCTAAGGCAGTTGAAAAGAGTGGATTTGCCCACATTGGGCAGTCCCACGATACCACATTTAAGTGACATTTCGGTTTGGTCGTATTGCTTTATCAGTCATCTTTACGTGTGTGGGGGGGGCCATGCAATGGTGCGTACACTCCTCGTAAAGATGCCTTGGGTTATAGTTCTGGTTATTTTCCGTTTGCCGCGTTTTTGGCGGCCGGAGTCTCTTCCCATCTGTAGAGGCGGTCGGAGAGCCGTATCTTTTCAGGCACGGGCATAGAGAAGAGCTGACCTTTGGTCACCTTCTCCACCGGGTCGACATCGAGGCGCAGTTGCTCAACCTTGAATATCAGGGCGCCGGTGGTAGGACCGGTGAGCACCACCTCGTCGCCCACATTCAGTTCGCCGGCTTCGAGTCGGAACTCCCCCACCCCGAGTCGAGGGAAATATCTGGTGGCCTTGCCTATGTAATGCTTCACCCGAGTGGCAGAGGAACCGTATTTAGCGCTCCATTCCCCCAGTCTCTGCCCCATGTAGTAACCGTCCCAGAATCCGCGGTTGAAGATTCGTGCCAGCCGTTCGTCCCATGCGGCCACCTTATCATCTGAGTAAGAACCGTCGCATATGGCCTTTAGGGCCTCTGAATAGCAGCCGACAGTCTCCAGCACATATTCCGGGCCGCGTGCGCGCCCCTCAATCTTGAATACCCTCACTCCTGCCTTTACCATGCGGTCGAGGAAGTGGATTGTCTTCAGGTCTTTGGGCGACATGATATACTGATTTTCCACATCGAGCTGAGCACCGGTCTCCTTATCGGTCACGGTGTAGGACCGGCGGCATATCTGATTGCATGCTCCACGGTTGGCCGAGGAGTTCATCTCATGCAGACTCATGTAGCATTTTCCGCTCACAGCCATGCATAGCGCGCCGTGGCAGAACATTTCGAGTCTCACCGGCATTCCGTCAGGACCGCATATATTCTCCTCGCGAATGGCGCGTGATATTTCAGCCACCTGGTCCATCGATAGTTCGCGGGCGAGCACCATCACGTCGGCGAATTGGGCATAGAATCTCACAGCCTCGATATTGCTGATATTGACCTGAGTCGAGATATGCACCGGCTGCCCCACGGCATTGGCGTAGGCGATGACGGCTATATCGGAGGCGATGATTGCCGATATTCCGGCCTGTCTGGCTGCATCGACAATGGAGCGCATACGCTCCATATCGGAATCGTAGATAATGGTATTTACAGTGAGATATGTCTTCACGCCGGCGGCATTGCATGTGGCGGCAATCTCGCGCAGGTCGTCGAGAGTGAAATTGGAACTTGAGCGCGAGCGCATGTTGAGTCCTTCGATGCCGAAGTAGATGGCATCCGCGCCGGCGGCCAGAGCGGCTGCCAGCGACTCCCGGCTCCCCACGGGAGCCATTATTTCAAAATCCTTGCGTTGTAGTGTCATTGTTAACTCATTTGGTGGCCAGATAGATGCAGACTGCCCCGGGGAAAACCGATTTCCAGGAGCATCCGGAGAATCCGGCCTGAAGCATGATTCGGCTCATGGCCTCCCTCTGAGGGGCAGCCTCGATGCTTTCATGGAGATATGAATAGGCGCGCGGGTCGCCGCTCATCAGGCGTCCGGCCACCGGGATGAAGCCGCGTGTGTAGGCTTTATACAAGAGGCGCGACAGAGGGGCAGTGGGTTCGGAAAGCTCCACCACGCATATCACGCCGCCTGGGCGCAGCACCCGTAGCATCTCACGGTATCCGCGTGCCATATCCTCGAAATTGCGCACTCCGTAGGCCACGGTGACAAGATCGAAACTGTCAGAGGGCAGCGGCATCTCCATGCAGTCGCCCTGAATGAAGCTGATGCGCTTCTCTTCGGGATAGTCTGCGAGTTTGCGCCGCGCGATGTCGAGCATTCCGGCCGAGAGGTCGATTCCGGTCAGTGCGGAGCCGGGCCAGCGTCGGCGCATTGCAAACACCACATCGCCAGTGCCGGTAGCCACATCGAGCACACTCTCCGGCGTCTTTCCCAGCCTGCGGCAGGCCAGCCGCAGGGCCAGATTTCGCCAGTGGGTGTGCATCCCGAGGCTCATGCAGGCATTCATGATGTCGTAGGCGGGTGCGATCGAGTCAAACATCTGTTCGACCTGTTCCCCCTTCCCTCCTGAGGCATCATATGGCATGATGCGCTCGGCTCCCTGTCGGTCTTCTGGTTCCTTCATCGGATAATGGTCAGACTTATCGATTATTGCTCAGCTTTGGCCAGTTCTGTTTCTGCGGGGCGCTCCACGAGATATTTCACATAAGAGCGGCGTCGCTTGTTGAGGGTCGGATTGAAGGCCTCCCACTGGTTCTGCACTTTGGCATTTCCTTCCATTTCAGGATTTGATTCGGCCCATTTGAACCCTTTCTTGATATACTGCGGAATGAGGTCGACGAAGAGCAGAGCGTTGACTCCCTTTGCCTGATAGTCGGGGCGCACGGCCACGAGCAGAAGGTCGACCCGGTCGTTCTTCCCTTTCAGCCCTTTCAGCAGATGCCACCATCCCGTCGGGAAGAAGCGTCCGCGCGATTTCTGGAGCGCGCGGCTCATGGAGGGCATTGAGATTCCGATTCCCACAATCGTGCCCTCGGCATCGGTGATGATTGTCACCAGGTCGAGGTCGAGCAGATTCAGATAGTCATCGATATACTTGTCGATCTGTCGGTCTGTGAGGCGTGAGAACTGATAGAGGTCCTTGTAGGCGTCGTTGATGAGATGGAAGAGGGCTTTGCCGTAATCCTCCTTGATTTTACGGCGGGATTTATACTTCACCACCTTCAGCCCGAATTTCTTCTTTACGATTTCGGCTATGCGGAGATGTTTTTCGGGTATGCCGTCGGGGATGGCTATGAGATATTCCACCCAGTCAGACTCCTTGACATAACCGTGATGCTCGAAGTGTGCCGGGTAATAGGGATAGTTGTAGATTGTGGCCATCGTAGACAGCTGGTCGAATCCTTCGATCAGGCATCCTTCCTTGTCGAGATCAGTGAATGACAGGGGGCCGATCACCTTCTCCATCCCTTTCTCCAGGGCCCATTGCTCCACGCGAGCCAGCAGCGCTCCCGACACCTCCTTGTCGTCGATGAAGTCTACAAATCCGAATCGTGCGGTCTTTTCACCTGACGACTCGTTGACCTGACGGTTGATAATTGCTGCAATACGTCCCACGGGTATGCCATCGCGGTATGCCATGAAATAGTCGGCCTCACAGAAGTCGAAGGCCGGATTCTTTTCCGGGTTGAGCGTTTCGAGGTCGTCTACCACGAGCGGGGGCACGAAGTAGGGATTGTCCTTGTAAAGGTCAATGTGGAAATGAGTGAATTCCTTGAGTTGTCGGCGTGTCGGAGAGATTTGTCTGATTTCTATCATCGGTCCTGTAGAGTTATTTTTGTCCGGTGGCCGCCGCTGCGGCCGCCGGGAGGATTGGGGCGTCATGCTGCGGCGCGTATGTGGCCGCAGCCGGCAACCAATGCTTCCCGCTGGCGTAAATATGGGGGATACAACTGGCGGAAAGACATGGGGCTATAAGTCGAGCAGAAGCCATACCAGCAGCAATATGATGGCTATAAGAGCTGCCAGCACCACGTAGATGACGGTGGTGGAGCGGCGCTGCATGTCGAGCTGCAGATCCATGAATGTGCGGTATGGATGCGCCTTGTCAGTGGCCTTGTCGGCTATGCGTCGCAGACGCGGCAGTGATTCGGGGAGATTGTCGAGCACTTCGGCCAGCACCCTGCCATAGCTTTCGATGTCAGCAGCCGTGTCTTGTTCGGAGAGTGAGGCTGTCTGGTCATAGCCTACGTTGATAAGCTTCAGGTTTTCATTATATTCGGTGAAGATTATCGACTCAGGGGTGATGGGATGATGCACGATATGATTTTCCTGAATATAGTCCAGAGCATCGAGCAACTGAGTCTTGAGCCGCTGCACGATTTTGGGAGTGAGCCTCTTCTCATCGATAAGGCGGCGCAGCGAATAGCCGTAGACGTCGTCGGTGATTATGGCCTTGCCGATGCCGGGCACTTCCTCGAAGTCATTGACCATCACGATATTCGGATGTGCCAGATTATAGCGTGTGTCGAATTCCTTCTCAAGCATCTGCCTGTATTTTTCCTGGTCGGCATATTTCTGCTTGAGGGCCTTGAGCATCACCCATTTGCCATGTTTTCGCACGGTGTAGACATCGTAGAACTCCTCTTCCCATTCAGGGAGCAGCGTCAGGTCGCTCCACTTTCCGGATGGGTCGTCGATCGGGATTTTCTTCTCCTCTTTGCTGAGGTAGCCGGGATACTCGTTTGGGCTCATATTGCTTTGGATTTACAGTCGTCGCACCGGAGGCGTCATATTCCGGCATTGCGTATGCATGACGCGGCGACAATGGGTTAAGGAAATGAGAGGTTAATGGGGGGGATAGAAGATGTCCGGCACCGTGGCGGAGGGGTCGGGCGATCGTGGTGGGGTATGGGATTTGACCCCTTCGCCACGGCGCCGGGCATGTATGGTGGGTGAATCAGTCGATTATATCGAATCCGGTGTATTTGCGCAGGCATTCAGGCACTATGATACCCTCCGGAGTCTGATTGTTCTCCAGCAGGGCGGCCATGATGCGGGGCAGAGCCAGAGCCGAGCCGTTGAGCGTATGGCAGAGGTGAATCTTCTTGTCAGAGTCACGATAGCGGCATTTCAGTCGGTTGGCCTGATAGGTCTCGAAGTTTGACACCGACGACACCTCGAGCCAACGCTTCTGCGCTGCACTCCACACTTCGAAGTCAAAAGTTATGGCGGAAGTGAACGACATGTCGCCGCCGCACAGGCGGAGTATGTGCCAGGGGAGTCCGAGCTTTTCGAGCAGCCGCTGCACGTGGTCCTTCATCTCTTCGAGAGCCGCATAAGAATTCTCGGGCTTCTCGATCCGCACAATCTCCACTTTATCGAACTGATGCAGGCGGTTGAGTCCGCGCACATCCTTGCCATAGCTTCCGGCCTCGCGCCGCCAGCAGGGGGAATATGCGCAGTTGCGCTTGGGCAGTTCGGCCTCGGGGATGATCACGTCGCGGTAGATATTGGTCACCGGCACCTCGGCTGTCGGGATGAGGTATAGGTCGTCGAGCGTCACATGGTACATCTGCCCCTCCTTGTCGGGGAGCTGCCCCGTGCCGTAGCCCGAAGCGGCATTCACCACAAACGGAGGCTCTACCTCAGTGTATCCGGCCTCGGAAGCCGAATCGAGGAAGAACTGTATCAGAGCCCGCTGCATCCGGGCACCCCTGCCGATGTAGAATGGGAATCCGGCACCTGTCACCTTCACACCGAGTTCGAAATCGATGAGATTGTATTTCTTTGCCAGTTCCCAGTGCGGGAGTGCGTCATCGGGGAGGTCGGGCATCGGGCCGCCGGTTTTTTCCACCACATTGTCGTCGGCGGTCAGTCCGAGAGGCACGGCGTCGCAGGGTATGTTGGGCACGGCGAGCAGCAGTTCGGTCTGCTTCTGCTGGCATTCTGCCAGGCGGTCCTGCAGCCCCTTGGTGCCCCCTTTGATTGCGGCCACCTCAGTCTTTGCCTTCTCGGCCTCCTCCTTTTCACCCTTTTTCATATGTATGGCGATTGAGGCGGCGAGCTGTTTGAGCCGGTTGGCGTCAGAGTCGCACTTTGTCTGGAGGCGGCGGCGCTCGGCGTCGATTTCAAGAATCTCTGTGATGACCGGACGCGCGTCGAACCCCTTGACAGCAAGGCGCTCTATCACGAATTCCGGATTGTCTTTTATCACTTGAAGCGTAAGCATGGGATATAGCTGTGTGTGTATCGGTTAAAGTGAGAGATATGGAGAGATATATCCGGGCAGAGAGGAGTTGTTTGATTCCGGAGAGATATATAGACTACTTATGATTATTTATCAGAAGGATGTCAGAGATTGTTGAGAATCTCCCTTACAGCGGCATTTATGGCCTTACCCTCGGCTCGTCCGGCCAGACGCCTGGAAGCCACCCCCATCACCTTCCCCATATGTGCCGGGCCTGTGGCTCCGGTCTCGGCGATGATTTCGCGCAGCTCCTTGTCGAGTTCCTCGGCAGAGAGCTGCTTAGGGAGATATTCTTCGATTACGGCAGCCTCGGCCAGTTCGTTGGCAGCCAGTTCGGGGCGTCCGTTGGATGTATAAACCTCGGCGCTCTCCTTGCGCTGTTTCACCATCTTCACTATTATTTTGAGGGCTGTTTCGTCGGAAAGCTCGCCATTGGCGCCTTTTGCGGTCTTGGCCTCCAGAAATTCTTTCTTGATGCCGCGGATTGCCTCAAGGCGCACTTTATCGCGGGCCAACATGGCCTTGCGGATGTCATCGCTGACCTGATCAAAAAGATTTGTTGCCATTGAAATTATATGTTATTATCAATATTATCGGTTCTAATTTGCTGAATGCCAAGTGTATGTATGCGTTGAGGCTGCTGCATGGGCATAGTCGCGCCGCGCGTGCGCACACACGATTCAGAATGCAAAAATAACGTAAATTTGTGAGTAAGACAAATTTATCGTATATTTGGAGTAAATTTCTTTTTCGAAAATCTAATCATCATGTTCAAAATCACAAGCAAGCGAGAGCTTGCACCCCGTATCACCGAGATGCGAGTCCATGCCCCGAGGGTGGCGGCATCTGCCAGGCCCGGCCAGTTCGTCATAGTGCGGGTGGATGATGAGGGAGAGCGTATCCCGCTGACTATATGCGATTATGATGCAGCGCAGGGCTGGGTGACGATTGTCACCCAGACGGTCGGCGTCTCCTCCGCCAAAATCAATTCCCTTGAAGTGGGCGATTCATTCATTGACTTTGCCGGTCCGCTTGGCCGCCCCTCCGATCTGCTTGACCTTCCGGAAGAAGAGCTGAAGCGCACCAGAGTGCTCTTCGTGGCCGGAGGCGTGGGCACAGCCCCCGTATATCCGCAGGCCAAATGGCTCTCCGAGCATGGAGTGCGCCCCGACGTCATAATAGGGGCGCGCACGAAAGATCTTTTCACATATGTCGAAGAGATGAGCCGTGTGGCCGACGTGTATCTGGCCACCGACGACGGCTCTGCCGGGTTCCACGGCCTTGTCACGGCCCTTATCGAAGATCTCATAGAGCGACGCGGCCATTGCTACGACCGTTGTGTGGTGATCGGGCCGATGATTATGATGAAATATGCAGCGCAGACCACCCGCCGGCTGAAACTCCCTACCGTAGTGTCGCTCAACGCACTGATGGTCGACGGCACCGGGATGTGTGGCGCCTGCCGCGTGAGTGTGGGGGGGCAGACACGCTTCACCTGTGTCGACGGCCCCGAATTCGATGCCCATCAGGTTGACTTCGACGAGGCGATGCGCCGTCAGAACATGTATCGGGGCAATCCCAAGACCGATCTCTCCCGTCATCACTGCGAGTGCGGGGTGCATTAAGTGTCACAATTGAAAACTACAGGCTCTTAAATGACGTATTGTGAAAGAGCCACTTAAGCCTTATAATCAAAGTATGGCAAAACAAATGACTCCGCGCACCCTGGTGCGCGAGCAGGATCCGCAGGAGCGGGCCCGCAATTTCAAGGAGGTATGTCTGGGCTATGATGCCGAGGAGGCGCGACGCGAGGCGGGGCGCTGTCTGAACTGCAAGGTGCCGCGCTGCCAGAGCCAGTGTCCGGTGCATATTGATATTCCCGGTTTTATATCGGCGCTTGCCGCCGGCGACACGGCCGGAGCGGCCGATGTGATTTCGCGCGACAGCAGCCTGCCTTCAGTCTGCGGCCGCGTGTGCCCGCAGGAGAGCCAGTGTGAGGGCGCCTGTGTGCTGGGCGTGAAGTTCGAGCCTGTGGCCATAGGCAAACTTGAGCGCTACGTAGGCGACTGGGCCATAGCTCACGCCTCCCGGCGCCATGTGGAGTGCGCTCCGCGCAACGGCCGCCGTGTGGCCGTGGTAGGGTCAGGTCCGGCCGGTCTGGCCTGCGCCTCCGACCTGGCACGTCTCGGCTATGAAGTGAAGATCTTCGAGGCGCTTCATAAGGTAGGGGGAGTGCTTGTCTACGGCATCCCCGAGTTCCGTCTCCCCAAGGAGGATATCGTGGCCCGTGAGGTAGAGAATGTGCGCCGTCTCGGAGTGGAAATAGAGACAGATGTGGTCGTAGGGCGCACCATGACTGTCGACGACCTTCTTGACCGCGAGGGATTCGATGCCGTGTTTGTCGGTTCTGGAGCCGGTCTGCCCCGCTTCATGGGTATCGAGGGGGAGAATCTGAATGGCGTCTTCTCTGCCAATGAGTTCCTGACCCGCGCCAACCTGATGCATGCCTATCAGGAGGAGAGCGATACCCCGATTTTTGCCGGACACCGTGCGGTAATCGTAGGTGGCGGCAATGTGGCGATGGATGCTGTGCGCACAGCCAAGCGCCTTGGTGCGGATGCGGTGATAGTCTACCGTCGGTCGGAGGCGGAGCTTCCGGCGCGTGTAGAAGAGGTGCATCATGCCAGGGAGGAGGGTATAGTGTTCCGTATGCTTACCAATCCGGTGCGTGTGCTCGGCGATGAGAATGGCTGGGTGCGCGGTCTGGAATGCGTGGAGATGGAACTCGGTGAGCCCGATGCCTCCGGACGCCGCTCGCCGGTTGTAAAGGAGGGAAGCAATTTCGAGATAGAGTGCGATGTGGTGATTATGGCACTCGGCACGAGCCCCAACCCTCTGATCAAAAGCACCACCGCCGGACTTGAGACCAACCGCCGCGGCTGCATCGTGGCCGATGAGGATGGACGCACAAGCCGTCCGGGCGTATTTGCCGGTGGCGATGCCGTCACCGGTGCGGCCACTGTAATTCTGGCGATGGGAGCCGGGCGCAAGGCGGCCCGCGCAATCCACGACTATCTCACCTCTGCCCCCGCAGAGAATTGATAACCGCCGAATGCGGAAAGACGGGAGAAACCGCAGACTGTCAGAGGTCTGTCGTTTTCTCCCGTTCTTACGTCATATGGAGTCCCCGGCGGCGGGGGGGGACCCTGATGTCGAGGTGTCAGAGTTTATGGAGCACGCCGTTCTCTTCTGTATTGATATTGATACGCGGAGGTTCACTGCTCTTGTGGTTCTTGCCGAAGAAGACGTTCCATTCAAACGTCAGACTCACGAGATTGGCGCGGTCGCGTACGAAATACTCCGTATTAAGTTGCACCGGGGATTCGGCCACAGTGCGCTGCGATTCCTTCCACCCCTTCCCGAAGGGGCATCCTATGTCAATGCCGAGCGATAGTGATTCCTTCGGACGATAGCTGAATCCCACATTCCATGACTGTGTACGCGGCATTATGAGCTGTCCTATGGCAATTCTGCCGGGATACTGGTATGAGGCGTATACGGTCCATTTCTCAAGATTGAGCGAAGTCGAGGGCATTAACTGAACCCGGTAACCTGTCCAGTCGTATGTCGGACTTGCCCCTTTGATAGATCCGCCGATGATGCGGGCGTCGATGGTCCATATTGTGGAGCCGAGAGGTTTTACGGTAAACTGGAGGGTCCCCGTCAGCTCGTGGTATTTAAGAGGGTGAGTGTGAGCTGTAACGGCAGGTGGCACTGTAGTGCCGGCTGCAACAAAGAGTGAGGCCGGGAGACTGCGTAGCAGCTCCCGACCTCGGGGGATAGGATGGATTTGGGGAAGTAGCCCATAGCAGAGTCGAACTGCTCTTTAGAGAATGAAAATCTCTCGTCCTAACCGATAGACGAATGGGCCGACGCAATCCTTATTGCAGCTGCGTCAAGACCACGAGGCCGTCGCATGCTGAAGGAAATATTTTTCAATAACGGGCGGACGTGTCCGCCAACAGTTTACGCAAGTTTATTGATATGAAGAGCAAGGCCGCTGCAAAGGTTAGAGGCTTTGTTCTTAGAGATAATGTTCTTGCGGCCAAGGCGCTGAAGGAGGGCGCTGACTTTGTTGTAAGCCTCAGTAGCCTCAGCTTTGTCAGTCATTTTGCGCACACGGCGAACGGCGTTGCGTGCGGTCTTTGCCCAATAGCGGTTCTCGAGTCTTCTCTTCTCCGCCTGGCGAATTCTTTTTAATGATGATTTATGGTTTGCCATCTTAAAAGTTGTCTTTTCTTTCTGTCGTTTTATTAAATTGGTAGCCCATAGCAGAGTCGAACTGCTCTTTAGAGAATGAAAATCTCTCGTCCTAACCGATAGACGAATGGGCCACTTTAGATGCAACTGCCTCCTTCTCGATAGCCGGGTTATATACTCCGCCCTACGGCGGGGCATTTTGCGACTGCAAAGTTAAGTAACTTTTTCTACACTTGCAAGTTTTTCGGCAATTTCTTCAAAAAAAATGCTTAAAATTATGTTAGGATTCCGCGTTGTCCTCTTTTTCTACTGTCTGGTTATGCTGTTCAGTGGTGGTCAGCCGGGGATGTTTTTTTCTCTCTCTGTCTCTGTCGGCAAATGTGCCGCGCAATGATCGCGCGGCGGCGCGGCGAGCCGCCGGTGCGGATTTCAGCGCTGACGGCGCAATCGTTGCCATTTTTTTGCGCGTTTTCTTCAAAAAAATCATTAAATTTGTGTGCAGGTTCGTTATTCGGACATGTTTATAAGCTGTACCCCCTCCCTGCATCTCTCAGCAGGCGTTGCGACCGCCTCATGTGGTCATGCCGGGGAGTTGTTGTGTTTAATTTAGAAGAGACTCTTATGATTCCGGTTTACTGTATCAATATTGGCGAGGAAATCCATGTGGAAGGCGGCGTGCAGCTCATGCAACTCGCTGTGCGGCTGGCCGACCGGCTCCCCTTCACCCCAATCTGCGCCCACGTCAACAACAAGACAGAAAATCTATCCTACTGCATCTATGCTCCGAAGCAGATAGAGTTTCTCGACGCCGACACCCCCGTGGGGCGCCGCGTCTACGTGCGTTCGCTCTGCATGCTCCTCTATAGGGCTGTGCGCGAGGTGGTGCCGGCCGCGCGTCTGCGCATCGAGCATTCCGTCTCCGGCGGCTATCTCTGTAATCTGTTCGGCTCCGACGGCAGGCAGATCATCCCCGATGCAGCCATGATCGATAGTCTGCTTTCGGTGATGCGTTCACTCGTGGAGCGCAATCTCCCCTTTGACTTCAAAGAGGCGCCCACAGAGCAGGTGACAGACATATTCCGCGCCCAGGGACTCGATTCAAAAGTGCGGCTTCTGGCTTCCAGAGGAGAACTCTACACCTCCTATTACACTCTCGACGGAGTGGCCGACAGCTATTATTCAGCCCTCGCACCCACCACGGGGTTTATACGCATATTCGACCTGCGGCTCTACCACGAAGGATTCCTGTTGCTCGGCCCTGACCCGGTGAATAAGGATGTGCCGCGACAGCCGGTGACGCAGGAGAAGATGTTTGAAGCCTACAAGAAGCATCTGCTCTTCAACCGCACAATCAAGGTCAGCGACGTGGGCGAGCTCAATCATGCCATACAGTGCCGTCACACGGCCGAACTCATCAATGTGGCCGAGGCGATGCATGAGTCATTCCTCAGCGACATAGCCTCCGACATAGCCCGCCGCAACCGCGACGGGGGGGGAAGGGTGGTGCTGCTTGCCGGGCCATCGTCGTCGGGCAAGACCACCACTACCAAGCGACTGGCAGTGCAGCTGATGACCAAGCTCAAGACTCCGAAGATGATATCGCTCGACGATTATTTCTTAGACCGCGCCGCAACCCCCCTCGATGAATCGGGCGACTATGACTATGAGTCGCTCTACGCCCTCGACCTTGAGCGCCTCAACTCCGACCTGCGCGACCTGCTGGCCGGACGCCGCATCAATCTGCCCACCTACAGTTTCGAACTCGGCGAGCGTGTGGAGCGCGAACGCCCGCTCGAACTCGAGCCTGACGATGTGCTTCTCATCGAAGGAATCCACGGACTCAACCCCGAGCTGACAGGCACACTCCCCTCGGACGACATATATAAAGTCTACGTATCGGCCCTCACCTCGCTCAGCATCGACGACCATAACTGGATATCCACCACCGACAACCGGCTGCTGCGCCGCATAGTGCGCGATCATAAATACCGCCACACCTCGGCTCTCGACACGCTGCGCCGCTGGCCCAGCGTGAGGCGTGGCGAAGAGAAATGGATATTCCCCTTTCAGGAGAATGCCGACGCCACATTCAACTCATCGCTCATATTCGAACTGGGGGTGATGAAAAACTATGCCGAACCGCTGCTGCGGCAGGTGCCCCACAACAATCCGCTATACGGCGAGGCCTACCGGATGCTGAAGCTTCTCGGATACTTCGAGCCGATTCCGGCCGACCAGATTCCGCCGACATCGCTCCTGCGCGAGTTTCTTGGCGGGTCGTCGTTCCATTACTGATGTTCCCCCCCCACTCCATCTCCTCCGCCGGCCATACCTTGCCGGCATACGCAAGATTACTAAAGAGCCTATACTCTTCTCATAGACAGCACAATGAAAGAGATTACCGACGAAAACATCGACCTCCTCGAAAATATAATCGACAATCATGATGAGGATGCCGCCCGCCGCGAGTTGCGCGACCTCCACCCTGCCGATATCGCCGAACTCCTCGACCGCCTGAGCCTCCGCGAGGCTGAATGGGTGTTCGACCTTCTCGACGACAAGGAGAAGCAGGCAGAAGTGCTAATGCTCCTCGATGAGGAAGACCGAAAGAAGATACTGTCGGGTATGGACCCCGAGCAAATCGGCCATTTCATCGACCTGCTCGACACCGACGACGCCGTCGACCTGATCCAGGACCTCGACAAGGAAGACCGCGACGAGGTGATACAGCATATCGACGACATGGAGCAGGCCGGAGATATCGTCGACCTCCTGCAATACGACGAAGACACGGCCGGCGGCCTGATGGGCACGGAGATGATCGAGGTCAACGAGAACATGTCGATGCCCGAGTGCATCCGCGAGATGCGCCGCCAGGCCGAGGACCTCGACGATATCTACTACGTGTACGTGGTCGACGACGACCAGCGCCTCAAGGGTGTGCTTCCGCTGAAGAAGATGGTGACCCACCCCTCGGTGAGCAAGATAAAACACGTCATGGAGAACGACCCGGTGTCGGTGCGCACCGACACCCCGATTGAGGATGTGGCCATCGACTTCGAGAAATACGACCTTGTGGCAATGCCCGTAGTCGACAGCATAGGGCGTCTCGTGGGCCAGATTACGGTCGATGACGTGATGGACGAGGTGCGCGAGCAGTCGGAACGTGACTATCAGCTGGCTTCCGGTCTGTCGAGCGACATCGATGCCGCCGACTCCGTGTTTGCCCAGACCAAGGCACGCCTCCCCTGGCTCCTTATCGGCATCATCGGCGGTATCGTCAATTCGGTGATTCTCACCGGATTTGAGGCACAGATAGCCGCAGTGACAGTACTGGCCATCTTCATCCCCCTGATCGGGGGCACGGGTGGCAACGTCGGCGTGCAGGCCTCGGCCATTGTGGTGCAGGGTCTGGCCAACGGCAAACTTGAGCTTCGCAACGCCGGGCGCCAGATCGGGCGCGAAGTGGTGGTGGCGCTGATGAATGCCGTGGTGATTTCGGCCACGGTGCTGGCATATGTGCTCATCACCCAGACCGGAGCCTACGCCGTGGCATTCGCCGTGGCGGCCTCACTCTTCTGCGTGGTGATATTCGCCACGGTATTCGGCACGATGGTGCCGCTCACCCTTGAACGTTTGAAAATCAACCCGGCTCTGGCCACAGGCCCCTTCATCCAGATCACCAACGATGTGGTGGGGCTGCTGATATATGTGGCCATGAGCACATGGATGCTGTCACTTATCCCACTATGAGCATGAAGACGGAAACACCCCTGATGAAACAATACGCCGAAATGAAGAAGAAGCATCCCGATGCGATACTTCTCTTCCGTGTAGGCGATTTCTACGAGACATTCTCCGATGATGCCATCGCCGCCAGCGAGATACTGGGGATCACCCTCACGCGGCGCGGCAACGGCGCGGCCACTTCGGTGGAACTGGCCGGATTCCCCCATCATGCCCTCGACACTTATCTGCCCAAACTCGTGCGCGCCGGCCGCCGGGTGGCCATCTGCGAACAGCTTGAAGATCCGAAACTCACCAAAAAACTGGTGAAGCGCGGCATTACCGAACTCGTCACTCCGGGGGTAAATCTCAACGACACCACACTCCCTCCGCGCGAGAACAACTTTCTGGCCGGACTTCACTTCTCCGCACCCGACAGGCAGGGAAACCTGACAGTGGGCGTGGCCTTCCTCGACCTCACCACCGGCGAGTTCCTCTGCTCTCAGGGCGACCCGGCGTTCATCGACAAGCTCCTCACCTCCATATCACCCAAAGAGACATTGCGGATGCACGGCACACGCCGCACCTGCGAGAGCCTCTTCCCGACGCACAAAAGTGTCTATAACGAGCAGGACGACTGGATATATACCTCCGAGGCCGCCCGCGAGCGTCTCTGCCGCCAGTTTGGCACCGACTCGCTCAAAGGGTTCGGTGTCGATGCCCTGCAGGAAGCCGTGATTGCCGCCGGCTCGCTGCTGCATTATCTCGACTTCACATCACATACCCATACGCGCCATATCACCTCTCTCGGGCGCATCGATTCAGGGGTGTACATGCACCTCGACAAATTCACGATGCGCAACCTCGAACTCCTCCAGCCGGCCACCGAGGGAGGGATGGCGCTGATCGACGTGCTCGACCATACGGTCACTCCAATGGGGGCGCGCATGCTTAAACGCCGTGTGGCCATGCCGCTTCTCGACATCAGAGGGATCACGGCGCGCCAGGACTGTGTGGAACACTTCTTCCGCGCGCCTGAACTACGCTCATCGCTCACCGAGCGTCTGCGCCGTGTGGGCGACCTGACCCGACTGGCAGGGCGCCTGTCGTCGCAGCGCGTAGGCCCGAAGGAACTGCAGGCTCTCGCCCTCTCTCTCTCGGAACTGGCGGTTGTGCGCGGCGAACTCTCCGGCGTAGCGTGCCCCCCTCTCCGTGAGCTCGGAGAGTCGGTCGACCCTTGTCGCGAGGCAGTGGCCGATATACGTAACACGATCGCCCCCGACCCTCCCGCCACCATCGGCAAATCCGACTACATCAATGCCGGAGTCAACGCAGAGCTTGACCGCCTGCGCGACATATCGTCCAACAGCGAGCAGATGCTCCGCGACATCCAGAAGCGTGAGGTGGAGGCCACCGGTATCCCGTCGCTGAAAATCAGCTACAACAACGTGCACGGCTTTTATATCGAGGTGCGCAACACCCACAAAGACAAGGTGCCCCAGTCGTGGGTGCGCCGCCAGACTCTGGTGGGGGCCGAACGCTACATCACCCCCGAACTGAAAAAGTGCGAGAACGATATCCTCAATGCCCGCGACAATATCGAAGTGCTGGAGCGCCAGGAATATATGGCCCTTCTGGAGCGTCTGACGTCACGCATATCGGCCATAATGCGCAATGCCGCCGTGGCCGCCGAACTTGATGTCTATCTCTCGCTGGCCGACGTGGCCGAGCAATACCGCTATGTGCGTCCGGTGATTGACGACTCGCGGGTGCTGAGCATCACCGAAGGGCGCCACCCCGTCATAGAGCGGCGCCTGCCGCCGGGTGAGGCATATGTGGCCAATACACTGGCACTCGACCCCGACAAGAGGCAGGTGATGATGATCACCGGACCCAACATGAGCGGTAAATCGGCCCTGCTGCGCCAGACGGCACTCATAGCCCTGATGGCTCAGACGGGAAGTTTCGTCCCCGCCGACTCGGCCCGCATCGGCATCATCGACAAAATAATGACCCGCGTCGGAGCCTCCGACAATATCTCGGCCGGAGAGTCGACTTTTATGGTGGAGATGAACGAGGCCGCATCGATACTCAACAACATGTCCGACCGCTCGCTTATTCTCTTTGATGAACTGGGTCGGGGTACATCTACCTACGACGGCATCTCCATCGCCTGGGCTATCGTGGAGCATATACACGAGAACGGACGCGTGCGTCCGAAGACGCTGTTTGCCACTCATTACCACGAACTGAACGAGATGGAAAAGAGCTTCAGCCGGATTGCCAACTATAATGTGTCGGTAAGTGAAATCAACGGCAAAGTCGTATTCATGCGCAAACTCAAGCCGGGAGGGTCGGAGCATAGTTTCGGTATCCATGTGGCCCGGCTGGCCGGTATGCCCCCGGCCATAGTGCGCCGCGCCACCGAGGTGCTCCACCGTCTCGAAGAGTCCGCGCCGGCCCCCGACTCAATTGCCTCGACTACGGCGCCGGCCCCGGGAAAGAGCGTGCCGAAGGTGCGCAAGGCCAAGGTAAAGGATCTCGCTCAGGCACCCGCTGATGGCGTGCAGCTGTCAATCTTTCAGCTCGACGACCCGCTGCTCTGCCAGATCCGCGACCAACTGCTCGACCTCAGCATCGATACCCTCACCCCCCTTCAGGCCCTGACCAGACTCCACGACCTGCAGGCATTGCTGCGCGGCCATGACTGACGCGCAGTCGAATCCTTCGTAATACAAAAAATCCGTTCACTCGCTTATGATTAATCCCGATACCGCCGACCATCTCCTTCTCGACCTGCATACCCATCACCCCGTGCCACAGCCCGAAGCCATAGTGTCACTCGACCCGGCGCAGCTCCCTGCCGAAGGGGCATACCCCGGCCAGGTATATTCGGCAGGGATTCACCCATGGACACTTGCCGGACTGTCCATCCCCGCCGACCGTCTGTCGGCACTCCGACAGGCCGTCATGCGGCAGGATGTGGTGGCCGTCGGCGAGACCGGAATCGACACAGTGCATCCCGGCTGCGTCACTATGGCGGGACAGCTCAACGCTTTCCGTCAGCATATCGAGCTTAGCGAGGAGGTGGGCAAACCCCTTGTGATACATTGCGTCAAAGGGCAGGATATAATCGCCGGCGTAAGGCGCGACATGCGCCCGCGCCAGGCATGGGCTATACATGGGTTCCGTGGCAAACCGACGGTGATGCGGATGTTTGCCGACCTCGGGATATACGTGAGTTTCGGCATACGGTTCAACTCCGACTCTCTGCTTCAGGTACCGGCCCACCTGATCCTTGCCGAGACCGACGAGACCTCCGGGCGCATCGAAGACGTGATCGGAGCCCTCAATGCCGTGCGCCCCGACATCACCCCCGAACTACTGCATGCCAATCTCCTCCGCTTTCTCACCCCGCTCTGATTCATCACAGCGCGAGAATAGAGTTGAAGTAGTGCAATTTTACCCTCCCATACCCAAAATAACCCCGCGCCGACACACGTTTTTTCACGAAAACCATTAATTTTGCACCCCAAATCTACCGAGAGGGTAAACAAACAGTGAAATCCATCTGTTAAAAAAGAGATTTCACTATTGGTACACCACCAATCACAATAATAAAATAAAAACAATCAGACAAAATGAAGAAGAAATTCCTTCTCCTGCTTGTAGCAGCACTCCCGATGGTATTCGCCTCCTGCGGCGATGAGAAAGAAGACATCGATCCCGTCAACATCTCACTTGGTGTGAGCTCGTTTGATGTATATTACAACAACGAATATCAGCTCGAATGCAACATCGACGGCGCGACATTCACAAGCTCCAATCCTTTCGTGGCAGTAGTCGACGCCTCCGGCAAAGTGACCGGCAAACACGTGGGTACAGCCAAAATCAAAGCCTCCTATCAGGGCTACAACGTGCAGGCCACCGTCAACGTGCTCCCCTCCAATACTGACTTTGAGATGCCTGTACTCAGCTGGGGCGCGACTAAGAGCCGCATCAAATCACTCGTAGAGGAAAATCCCGATATGCAGCCTGTGTCGTTAACAGATCCCAACGCCCTTGGATACACAACCAACGGTAATCTCCCCGGCTATAGCTACAACTTCGTAAGCGATAAACTCACAGCCGCCACAATGGTAGTGACAGGTCAGCAGGATGAGGAGGGCAATCTTTACGGCTATCTCCAGCAGTACTACAAAGAGTATGGCAAAAATTCCGAAACAGGTGCAATCTACTTTTGCGACGCAGAGTCAGTGACTAACGCCTCCGTAGTGCTCGAATACGGCATAGACCTCGGGCCCACAACAGACTGGGACAACCCCAACTATCTCGTAATCTGGCGTGAGAACTCCAGCACCAAGACCCGTGCCACCGGCGCACCCGAGCGCACCGACTTCGATGCATTCCGTGCAGCCGCACGCGAAGTGGCCGCCAGCTGCAAGTAACAGATAATCCATAAAATAAGCAAATAAAAGATGAAAAAGATTTTCGGAATCCTCTGCGTAGGATCAATCACACTGCTCGCTGCTTCCTGCGGTGGCAACAAGACCGCCGACAATGACTCTATCGTTGATACGATGGAAGTAGTGGAAGAGATTTCTGTCGACTCTGTTGCACCCGACTCGGTTGAGTTGGTTGAGGCTGAAGAGGTAGTCGACGAAGCATCTGCCGCTGCCAAGAACGCCGCCACAACAGCTACCAAGGCTGCATCAACAGCCACTAAGGCCGCAGGCACCGCTGTAAAGGCCGCAGGCACTGCCGTTAAGGAAGAAGCCGCAGCCGTTGAGACAAAGGCTAAGACTGCCTCTGAGAAGGCCGCAGCAGCCGTACAGAGCGCCGCTAAGAAGGGGCAGCAGGCTGCAGAGAACGGTATCGATGATGCCGCAGCTCGTGCCAAAGCAGCCATGGCAGCCAAGAAGGCCGCTCAGGGCAACTAAAATCACGAATCTTCGCAGGGCATACCACCCTGTCACGCAAAAAAAGCGCACCGACCTCCACAGGTCAGTGCGCTTTTTTGCTGTCATAATCCTCACGCTTGCCATTCCACATATCGGAGCATGATACAGCGGTCTCCCCCAAAAAAGTCACACTCTCTTGCTAAGAGAGTGTGATTTAATATAACGCCCTAATTATTAAGACAATATAAACCTCGATTTACGTCTGTTTGCAAACATTGCTACCATAACCCATCCTTCCCCCCTCTGAATTGGGAATGCGGCGCTGAAAAATTATTTGCCCCGCGTCCCTCGCGCCCATCGCGCTACTTCCCACCGAGCGCCCGTCAAAAGAAGCGTGAAGAGCGCGAGGAACGCTTTATTTGCTCCGCGCCCATCGCGCCCCTTGCGCTCCTCGCGCCACTTCCCTTCTCCGAGGAGCATGACACGGCTCTTTCATTTAACCTAAAATAAATAGCATATCTTCCCTTACCCGGTTCA
>ERZ778503.629-NODE-629-length-28210-cov-9.472207_pt1 | contig 28210 bp, 14 predicted proteins | sample MGYA00510047_ERZ778503 | MGnify/ENA primary metagenome ERZ778503 (study PRJEB29527, sample SAMN07138965) | mouse gut metagenome | material: feces | host: mouse | place: China:Nanjing | collected 2016-01-25 ... | reverse complement strand
ACTGGTCGGTAAAGCCTATCTAACATAATCTCAGGAAAATTTAAACAGGCTCTTAAACAGTTTCTTATGGGGATATTGAAGTTGTTCCCTTTTGGGAATGGGTTATGTCACCACCTTTCACATAGTCTTTCGGCAATATCCCGAACTGTTTCTGAAAGCAACGGGCGAAGTACGAAGGATTATTGAATCCTACAATGTAACAGACCTCATTAATCCGGTACTCTCCTTCCCGCAAAAGTTCTCCCGCAGTTTTGAGCCGAATCAACCGGATATAATCATTGGGCGGCATTCCGGTCAGTCCTTTCAATTTGCGTTGTAAGTTGGAACGGCTGATAGCCATTTCTTCCGCCATCTTGTCGATGGTAAATTCTTCATTGGTGAAATTGCGGGTAATGATTTCATTGATCGTGTTCAGCCATTTCACGTCTGTTTTGTTCATTAATGTCTGGTCGTATGACATATTCGGAACGGTTGTAAAGTGGTTGAACAGCATGCGCCGGTTTTCAAGCAGATTATTGATAGTGGCTTTCATGTGGCTTAGCGAGAAAGGCTTTTCTATATAAGCGTCCGCGCCATAGTCGAGACCCGCAATTTTCGAATCGATGCTGTCGAGTGCCGAAAGCAGGATAAACGGGATATGGCAAAGCATATTGTTGGAACGGATGGACTTTAATAATTCGAATCCGTCCATGTGAGGCATGACGATGTCGCTGATAATAAGATCTACTGTCGTTGTCTCCAGACATTCCAACGCTTCCTTGCCATTGGCGGCTGTATGGATGGTATAGGTATTTCCCAGATTCTTAGCCAGAAACTCCAGCATATCCGTCGTGTCTTCCACTACCAGAAGAGAGTAACCGGCGGGTTCGCCCTCTTCCTCCAGAGCGGGAACCTTGTCGGGCATGGAAGTAATGGAGGGGCTGACAGAGATGCTTTTCTCCAAATACGGAATTTCTACACATACCTCGCATCCTTCCGTATAGCCGGGATTGATATAAACCTTTCCTTTATGCTTTTCCACCAACAATTTGACGAGACTCAATCCGATTCCTACTCCTGAACTGTTGTTTCCTGTGTTTCCCACTTGATAAAACGGTTCGAAAACCTTGCTGCATTCCTCTTGTGGAATACCCGGACCGTCGTCGCGTACACACAAGGAGAGCGTACGCCCTTCTGCAGACAGATGTTCGTCCAAAATCACCATAATGCGGGTGCGGGCATATTTCATGGCATTCGTCAGCAGGTTGCTGATAATTTTAGTCAGCGCCTCCTGGTCTACATTATATTGCAGATGTTCTTTCGGCAGGGAGACACTGAAAGAGATTCCGGTCAGGGAGATGGCACGGAAACGGTCGATGATGTCCTCTATCATCCGGTTGATATCCACTTTATTGAATGAAAGCGTATAACCTTCCTTGTCCACTTTGCGGAAGTTGAGCAATTGTTTGATAAGTTCCATCAGCCGGTTGGTATTCTTTTGTATCACAGACAGGTTGCTTTCCACTTCACTGTTCCATTCATGTGTTTCCAAAATCGCTTCCAGCGGAGCTTTGATAAGACTAACCGGAGTCTTGATTTCATGTGCCACTTGGGTGAAGAATGTAATTTTCGACTGGAACAATTCCTGATTCTTGATTTGTTCCATCTCTTTCATCTTTCTTGCTTTCACAGCCTGCTGTTTACGCAAATAAAGCTGTATCAGGAAATATGCGAGGCCACACGCTATTAGTAAATAGAAAATCTTGGCATAAATGGTTTTCCAGGGTGGAGGAAGAATTTCAATATGCAGGCAACAGTCGTCATTGCTCCAATATTCATCGTTGTTACTGGCTTTCACACGGAAAGTATATTCACCCGGAGGCAGGTTGAGAAAAGATACGTTATGTTTATCCGTATATATCCATTCTTTGTGAATACCGTCCAGTTTGTAGGCATATAAATTCTTGCTGGGAGCCACATAACTAAGACTTTCGAATGTGATGTCGAACGATACCACCTGATAAGGAATCGTTACTTGTCCGCTAAGAGCAGGTATACGCTTGCTAAGGCTTACTTTGTCGTCGGGGCTGTGCATATATACCGCCGAGATAGACGCCGTAGGTCTTACCTTATTAATCGATAATTTGAACGGATAGAAACTATTGAACCCGTTCACTCCACCGAAATAGAATTTCCCGTCACTGGCTTGCAGGGAAGAGCGGAAATTGAACTGGTTGCTTTGTAATCCGTCCTCGATGGTATAGAGCTGTGCCCGTTTGTTCTGCGGCTCATACCGGATCAGTCCCCTGTTGGAAGAAAGCCAGTAGTTACCCGATTGGTCGTCCAGTATGCCATAGATGATATTGTTCGGCAGATTCTCTTTGGTTGAGAAGTTTTCAAAACGGTCTTCCTGATAGTGATAACGGCAGATGCCACCGCCTTCGGTACAGAACCACAGATGTTGTTTGTGATCGATATATACACGGATCACCCAGTTGCTACAAGGAGAATCAGGATTTGCCGGATCGTTGCGATAGTTGTGCAATTTACCGGTTTGGCGGTTGTAACGCCAGATACCGTCCCTTTTGCTTGCCAGCCACATGTCCCCATGTTGGTCTTCAACCATATCGTAGATAAAGATATGGCTTAAAGGTTCCAATGTCCGGAAAGAGTCACTTTCCGGGTCATACCGACAGAATCCGGAAAGCGTTCCCAGAAAGATGCTGCCATCCTTCGTTTGATAGATAGAGTAGATATGGTCGTTAGGAATTGAATGTGGGTTTGCGCGGTTATGGCGATAGTTTTTCATTTTTCCCGTTTGAGTATCCAGGATATATAATCCCCGTGAGAAACTGCCAATCCACAATTTTCCTTCATTGTAAAGCAGTGCATGGATATTATGATAACCGATATTAGGGTTACTGCTTTTCAACAGATGGTTTTTGAACTTCTTCGTGCGGGGATCAAAGAGGTTCAGTCCCCCGTCTTCGGTGGCAATCCAAATGTTGCCGTCGGGATCTTCGCAGAATTGGCTGATTACATTTCCCGAAAGAGAATTTTCCGTACCATTGGGATAATACCACTCGATATCCTTATGCTTGGGAGACAGGTAACTCACTCCACTGAAATAAGTCCCGATCCAGATTCCCCCTTCCCTATCCTGATAACAGGCATAGATACTTTCTTTATTTTGTTCGTCGTCGGTAGGCAGACATTCTCCTGTCGTGGTGTTGAATGTATAAAGTCCGTCGTCGGAGCCGAGATAGAAAGAGTTGGCCGTCCGTTGAAACAAGGTGCGGATGCGCGGAATGGTAAGCGTGTCCCCTTCTCCGAAATAATAGCGGAATTGCCCTGTCTCTTTATTGAACCGTGCCAGTCCCCCGTACCATGTACCCGCCCATAATACTCCCTGCGAACTTTCCATCAAAGAGATAATCTCGTTGCAGGCAGGACGTCCGAAAGAATTGTCCTCGGATATATACCCTGTGAAGTTGTCCGTGCGTTGGTTGTATTTCGCCAAACCATTCCGGGTACCTATCCAGATAGTTCCGAACGAGTCGTTGTAGATCACCCACACGTGATTGTCCGGCAATGAATGGGGATCGGAAAGAGAATGTAGATAGTGCCTCAACGTACCTTTTTTCTCGTTGTAGACAAACAGTCCGTTGGTTGTTCCGATCCATAACTGCCCGTCATTGTCGTATGCCATTCCGAAGACACTGTTGACTGTCACTCCGTCTTCCGTCTGTGTATCGAATACGGAGAATTTCTCCTCCCGCGAATCGAATAAATACAGTTTTTCCGTACTGGCCACCCAAATCTGATTGTTATCCTGATGGCGGCAGATCGTTACTATATTCATATAACTGTTTCCACCGTTTTCTGACGAATGTCCGTAGTTGGTGAACTCGATACCGTTGAAACGATTCAATCCGTCCTGTGTTGCAAACCACATATATCCGATGCTATCCTGAAGGATGCTTCGGACACAATTGCCCGATAACCCCGATCTAACGTCATATTTCTTGTAGATATTGGCGAAGACTAGGGAAACCGATGCCAGCAGTATACTTATGAATAAGATGGATCGTTTCATAATTTCCTTTCTTTAGCTATTAGGTTCGGTTTAATCTTGTTCAGTTCTGTTTTTCAGTTCAGTTTAGTCCCGTTCATTCCCGTTTACTACCGTTTAGTTTTCGTTGGCAGTTATCCGCTCCACAAGCTATGAGAACCTGTTTTTATGGGGGATATATTTCTTGTTTACAAGAGCTATATGTGCTGCGTATTGGATCTATATGTCCAATACGTTGGATCTATATACCCAACATGCAGCACATATATGCCCAACAGATTGGATCTATAGCTCCTGTAAACAGGGTAATTACCCCCTTTGTAGAAGCCTTTATTTCACGTCGTCCCACGTATCTGTGCGGAATGGGAAAGCACTCAATCCGAAAGTATTCCGCAGCGTGATATTTCCCACATAATTACGGAAAGCATAGCGCACGGCAACCGGTTGGGTTACCTCTTCACTCCACACTTCTACTGTGTTGGTACGTCCTACAATCTTTGCTTTTGCCGGATAGAACTTCTTGTCCGCTCCCGCAATCTCGAATCCTTCCAGTTCGGAGAAAGTAGGGAACAACCCCGCAGGTGCATTATCGAATGTTACTATGGCTTTTTTGTCCGCATACTCCACTTTGGTCATCGTCGGACCGTTGGATGGCAATCGGCGAATACCGTATGTCTTAGTCAGTGCAAGCGTAGCCAACCGAAGCCCCACTACATCCTTCTGTGGCGGATGGATGCAAAATTCATCACCAATATCCGTAGTGGGTACGATGCCCGAATTAGGAATCGTTTTCAGTGCTTCCATCTGTGCTTCCCGCAATAAAGCGGCCCCTGTATCACGGCTGTCCTTATATTTATGAGGAGCAATCTGCACATAATAGAAAGGCATATCGGGAGCCTCCCATACATTTCTCCATAGCTGCACCATAGCAGTCATCATCGAAGCATAGAATTGATAGTTGGATATATTCGATTCTCCCTGATACCAAAGGAAACCGCGTGCCGTGAAGTTCTTAACAGGCCATAACATCGAGTTGTACAGACATTCCAAACGCTGGTGCACCCCTCTTTTAGGATTTTTGGCAGCTTCAATGTTCATACCTTCCACGGTTTTCAATGTCGGTTCATCCATCCATGCTTCAATCGCCGAACCTCCCCAACTGTTGATAACCAGTCCTACCGGGAGATGGAGACTTTCAGTCAGTTGGCGGGCAAAGAAATAGGCGGCGGCACTGCAATCAATGCTCGTTTCGGGTGACGATACTTCCCATTTTCTTTTCTCGAAATCCGTGCGGCGTTCTGTATCATTGGTTCTCGGTACGGTAATAAAACGAATACGGTCGCGATAATTTCCCGAGTTCAGCAGCGTTTCAAGTGAGTGGTCAATGGGTTGTGCTGCATTTCCCATCATACGCATTTCCATGTTCGACTGTCCGGAGCAGATCCACACCTCCCCTATCAGTATATCCGAGAGAGTGACCGGAGTGCCGTCACTGATCGTAATAGAATAAGGAGTATATCCTCCTTCGGGAGTGTCTACTTTTACCAGCCAGGCCCCGTCTTTATCCGTAGATGCCTGATAAGTCCGGTTGTTCCACGAAGTGGTGACAGTTACTTTTTTGCCGTCCGCCCAACCCCATAACTTAACGGAGCTGTTCTGTTGAAGTACCATGTGATCTCCCATCATTGCAGGGAGTTTTACTTTGCCTTGTGCAATCGGCAGGAATAAAAGTGATAAAATAAGAAGTAGAAAATGTTTTTTCATACTGTTTTTATTAGATATTCGACGAATAATTATTAGGTATCAGGCAAAAATACAACCTATTTTTAAATATGGAATAAAACTAGCTAGTCATTTTCTGATAAAAGCTAGTCGAAATCTTAAAAGCTTGTTTTTCCTTTCCATTCTCCGCCGAATTTTCTTAATTAGTGGCATCAATCGCCTAAACAGTATTATTAGATTGGCTAAATATCCCATTTCTTTGCAGGGTGAGTATTTAACAACCTAATTGTTTCATTAAATCTAATAAAATGAAAAAGAAGCATTATCTATTATTTTTATTGGCTTCGCTCTTTTTACTGACAGATGTGGTGTGGGCACAAACATCTGCCACGGTAAATGGAGTAGTGATCGATGAGAATGGAGAAACCCTGCCGGGTGTTTCCGTCGTCGAAGTAGGTACAACAAACGGTGTCCTGACAGACCTGAACGGACACTACACCTTAAAAACAACTTCTGCCAAACCTTCCGTTTCTTTCAGTTACATTGGTTATCAGACCACCACGCTTCCCCTGAACGGACGTACGAAACTCGATGTACAGATGAAAGTGGAAACGAAAGTACTGGATGAAGTAGTGGTAGTGGGCTACGGTGTACAGAAGAAAGTGAACCTGACCGGTTCTGTGACTTCCATCAACTTTGCCGACCAGACGGAAGGACGACCCATCATGAGTGTTTCTTCCGCCCTTTCGGGACTCGCCGCCGGTATGAACGTCACACAAGCTTCGGGACAACCCGGCTCGGACGGTGCCACCATCCGCGTGCGTGGTAACGGTACGTTCAATACCAACTCCCCATTAGTCCTGGTGGACGGTATCGAATGGAGCATGGACAATGTGAATCCTAACGACATCGAAAGCATCTCCGTACTGAAAGACGCTGCCTCCACAGCTATTTATGGTACGCGCGCCGCCAACGGAGTCATCCTTATCACCACCAAAAGCGGGAAAGGCAAACCGCAAATCTCCTATTCTTATTCGGGAGTCGTGCAGATGCCTTACAACAACCTCTCTTTCGTAAGCGACTATGCCCGTTATATGGGACTGGTGAACGAGGCTTGCGACAATGTGAATACCAAAGGTATCTTCTCACAGGAAAGCATCGACCGTTGGAGGGCTGCTTCTGCCGATCCGAACGGGTTGAACGAGTACGGAGTACCCAATTACGTGGCCTATCCCAACACCGACTGGTTCGACGAAGTATTCGACACCGGATATTCGCAAGAGCACAACCTGTCTGTCTCCGGCAGTTCGGAGAAAGTGAAATACATGCTTTCATTGGGCTATCTTGACAATCAGGGAGTCATGAACCGCTGGAACCTCGACTCAAGTACGCAGAAAATCAATTTCCGTACCAACCTGGAAGCCAAGATAGTGAAATGGATGACCGTCGGCACCCGTCTCTACGGACAAAAGCAAGATTACGGGATGGCTAATATCAGCAACGGATTCAAATATCTCTATCAGACCACTCCGGGTGTATACCCCGGCGAGCCGAACTATTGGGGACGTGCCGCACTGGCCGGCGAAGAATCTTCCAATGCTAATAATATCTTCGGTCAGATGGCAGGAGCCACCGGTTTCAATACCGTATGGCGTCTCAACGCATCAGTCTACGGAATTATCACTCCCTATAAAGGGCTCAACATTGAAGGTACCTTCAACTATTCGCCGACATTCACCGACAAGTCCTCTTATAGCCGCCAAAATGGTTATTGGGACTACGTCACCGACCAGCGTGTCAGCGAAAGCGCGTTGGAGAACGCTTCCATCACCAATACGAGCGCACGCACCTGGCGTCAGAGTGCCGAAATACTGGTACGCTACAATACAACCATCAAGAAAGACCACGAACTGGGCGCACTGCTCGGATATTCCGCACAGGAATATTACAGCAAGAGCTTTGCCGTTTCCCGTAAAGGCGCTACGGACTGGACGCTGAACGAACTAAGCACTTACGAGACGCTCGTCAGCTCTTCCAGTTCGGCACCCGCCAAATGGGGATTGCTCTCTTATTTCGGCCGTGTCAACTACGGATATAAAGGACGTTATCTCTTCGAAGCCAACCTTCGTGCCGATGCCTCCTCCCGTTTCGGTGTGAACCAGCGTTGGGGATATTTCCCCTCGTTCTCCGGTGGATGGCGTATTTCGGAAGAATCGTTCATGCAGGGAGCATCGGACTATCTCTCTAACCTGAAACTCCGTGTTTCCTGGGGAAAGACAGGTAACAACTCAACGGGCAACTACGACTGGCAGGCAAACTACGCCACAGGCAATGTCGTAATCGACGGTGAAGGAACCAAAGGACTGGTACGCAAGAAACTAAGCAACGACAAGCTGCACTGGGAAAGTACCGCCACCACCGACATCGGACTTGATTTCGGCTTCTTCAACAACCGCCTGACGGGTGAGATAGACTATTATAATAAGTATACTTCGGACATTCTCTACCATCCCGAACTCTATCTTTCGATGGGTGTCGTAGGCTCTGCTCCCGAGAATCTGGGTGAAGTGCGCAACCGCGGTGTTGAATTTACCCTCAACTGGAACGACCGTATCGGAAAAGATTTCGAATACCGGGTAGGCATGAACTTCTCTTTCAACGCCAACACAGTAATGAAGTTCAAAGGCGAACTCCAGAAATACTGGACGTATGATGCGCAGGGAAACAAAGTGAGCTATGTCAACAACTTCAGTGATGTCTCCGAATCCGGTTTCGGAGGCTACATCTGTGAAGGCCGTCAACTGGGGGAAACCTATATGTATAAGGTGTACAGAGGTTCCGGCGAAGGCTATACCGGAGGTGCGGTAGACATTCATGCGGGACCGAAGGACGGAATGATACGTACGAAAGAAGATATGGTATGGGTGCAGGCCATGATTGACTCCGGTTATTCGTTCGGAGGAATGAAGACGGTTGCCAAAGACCAGCTTTGGTATGGTGATATTCTCTATGCCGACAGCAACGGTGATATGAACTACGGCGATACCAACGACCGGGATTTCTCCGGACACACCAGTGTCCCGAAATTCAACCTGGGTTTCAACTGTGCTTTCTCTTACAAGAACATTGATTTCTCCATGTTATGGTCGGGAGCTTTCGGGCATTACCTCAACTGGAATACGGATTACTACAACTCGACACTGGTCAGCCACGGATATGGCATTATCGAGCATATCGCCGATAACCATTACTTCTTCGATCCATCCAAACCGGACGACCCACGCACCAACCAGTGGGGCAAATATCCCCGCCTGACATACGGTACTACCTATAATAACAGAATCCAGAGCGACTGGAACGAATATAAGGGCGACTACTTCAAGTTGAAGAATATCCAGCTCGGCTATACGTTGCCGCAACGAATTTCCAGCAAGTTCTTTGTTGATAAGCTCCGTGCTTTCGTGTCGATGGACAATATCCTGACGATTACCAGTTATCCGGGACTCGATCCGGAAATAGGAACTGCCATCGGTTATCCGTTGATGCGTCAGATCTCTTTTGGCGGACAGATTACCTTTTAATGATGTAGAACTAAAAAAACAGAATCTGATATGAAAAAGATATTAATGATTTTAACGATGGCGCTGGCGGCTACCTCCTGCATGGATATTCTCGATGTGGCTCCGGAAGACCAGATTGCAAGTGAAAACATGTGGACCACGGAAGAGCTTGCCGACAAGGGAATGGCAGGACTCTACTTCCCGTTCTATGCCACCCAACTCTCCTCTACCCAGCTTCGCCGTGCCGACGGACTGAACCGTCAGGGAATCGAAGCTATGAGCTTTGCAACCGATTATTATTCCAACAACTATCCGGTGGAACTGCTTTCGCTGGCCACCAAACCTGCCAATGACTTTCAGGTGTGGTATGAATGGAAGTTCTGTTACACCATCATCCATGCGTGCAACGATGCGATTGCCAATCTGCATAAAGCGGATATGAGCGCTGATAAACTGGCGCGTTACCAATGCGAAGCCCGTTTCCTCCGTGCCTGGGCGTACAATCGTCTGAATATGCTTTATCAGGGTGTCCCTGTTTATCTGGAACCTATCAATAACGAAGACTGTACGCGTGGCCAATCTTCGGTGGATGAGGTATGGCAAGTGATTCTGGATGATTTGACGTATTGCATCAACAATCCCGACTTCCCCAATAACACGCTGAATGAAAACTACGGCCGTCCTTCTAAAGGAGCCGCTTATGCCCTGCGTGGTATGGTATATATGTGGAAGAAGCAATACAAGGAAGCAGGCAACGATTTCAAAGAAGTGGAAACGTGTGGTTATGGCTTGTGGACAGGCGAATATGCCGACTTTTTCAAATATGAAAACGAAAAGGATAAAGAAATGATCTTCTCGCTCCAGTTCAGCGAAGAAACCGGTTATTGTGATAACATTCAGCAAATGACCGGTGCCCGCGATACGTATGATGGCTGGACGGAAATAAAACCTTCCGCAGACTTTGTAGATTACTATAAGAACGCTGACGGATCGGACTTCAAATGGTCGGAAGTAGACGGCCTGCAAGACTGGGACTTGCTGACTCCGAAACAGCGTGAAGTCTTCTTCTGCCGTGACGGACTGGAATCCATGTCCTCACAAAAGAATGCGCTTATCAAACGGGTAGGCGAAGATATCTATCAGAAATATTACCTGAACAGCGGCAATGAAGCCCGCATCAAAAAGGCGTATGACAGTCGTGACCCGCGTCTGCAACAGACTGTAGTCACTCCTTATGTGCCGGTGGACTGCTACAAGCCTAATTACGCAGGAGATGCCAACCAAATCGGTAAACAACTCCGTTGGCCGTTGAAGGAGCAGGGCACGAATGGTGGAGACTTCTGGCTCGATAAACGTACTTCTGCTTTCTACTGCTATCGCAAGTACAATGAGTTTGAGAAAGGCCGTTTGATTAGCCGGATCCGTTGCCATACCGACTGGCCGTTGATTCGTTATACCGATGTACTGTTGCAGTATGCTGAGGCATTGGCGCAGACCGATCAGTTGGGAGAAGCCATCCGCCTGGTGAATAAAGTACGTACCCGCGCCCACATGCCTGCACTGACAGAGGGCGGAAGCGGCCCGTGCGCAGTGAACGGAAAGGAAGACATGCTCGAAAGGATACGTTACGAACGTCGCGTGGAATTCTGTCTGGAAGGAATCAACTTCTTCGATGAAGTACGTTGGGGAACCTACAAAGAAACCAAATTCCAGGGGAAAGACGTGAATGGCGGCAAGTCCTGGTGGGGCGAACTGGTAGAGTATAACTGGTATTACACCGATTACATGTGGCCGTGGACTGCTCCTATCTCTGAAACGCAAAAGAACCCGAACCTGACTAAACGAAGCGGTTGGGCGTATTAATCATAAAGATTTGAATAAGGATGAAAAAAATACTTTTACTATTACTCATTTTTGTATCCGGTTGCGCGGGTGTAGTTGCGCAACAGTTTGATTATGGCAAGATAGCGCCTCATCCCCGGTTGTTATTGCCGACGGGCGGAGAGGAAGCTATCAGGAAAGCCATTGCGGAGTATCCCCCGTTGGCCACTGTTCACCAGCGTATCATGGAACATTGCGACAGGACACTTACGGAACCACCTGTGGAACGTATCAAAGAGGGCAAACGCCTGCTGGCGATTTCGCGCATCGCGCTGAAGCGTATCTACTACCTGTCCTACGCTTACCGTATGACGGGAGAACGGAAATACGCTCTCCGTGCAGAACAGGAGATGCTGGCCGTCAGTCGTTTCACCGACTGGAACCCCACTCATTTCCTGGATGTGGGTGAGATGGTAATGGCACTGGCTATCGGTTATGACTGGCTGTACGATTCTTTGCAGCCCGACACCCGCCGGGTGGTGCGCGAGGCAATCATCGCGAAAGGCTTCGATGCGGCAAAGAACACCCGTCATGCGTGGTTCTATACAGCCAAGAACAACTGGAATTCCGTATGTAATAGTGGATTGGCGTATGGCGCGCTGGCTCTTTTTGAAGAAATTCCGGAAGTGTCGAAAGGCATCATAGAGAAATGCATGGAGACAAATCCGAAAGCGATGGTAGGTTATGGCCCCGACGGAGGTTATCCCGAAGGGTTCGGATATTGGGGGTACGGGACAAGTTTTCAGGTAATGCTCATTGCTGCGCTCGAAAGTGCTTTCGGCACAGACAATGGGCTCTCCCAAGCTCCCGGCTTCATGGAGTCTGCCCGTTTCATGCAGTATATGACGGCTCCGGGCGGAGACTGTTTCTGTTTCTCGGATTCTCCGGTAGAGGCGGAGTGCAACATGATGATGTTCTGGTTTGCAGGCAAAGCGAAAGACCTTTCCCTGTTGTGGATCGAACGTCAGTATCTCGACCGGCTGGATATGCCGTTTGCCGAAGACCGTTTACTGCCCAGCCTGATGGTGTTCTGTTCGCAGCTCGATTTGAGGCATATCGGCAAGCCGGAGAAAAACTTCTGGCTCAGTCGCGGAGATACGCCTGTGTTTATCTACCGTGGCGGATGGGACAGCAAGGAAGATACCTATCTGGGAGTGAAAGGCGGTTCGCCTTCTACCTCTCATGCGCACATGGATGCCGGTTCGTTTATCTTTGAGAGAGACGGGGTGCGTTGGGCGATGGACTTGGGTATGCAGAGTTACATCACGCTCGAAAGTAAGGGAGTAGACCTGTGGAATATGTCGCAGAACGGACAACGCTGGGAAGTATTCCGACTAAGCAATATCGCTCACAACACCCTGACGATTAACGGCGAACGCCATTTGGTAAAGAGCAATGCTCCGATCACCCGTACTTTCGAGTCGAAGAAACAGAAAGGGGCGGAAGTAGACCTGTCGAGTGTGTTTGCCAACAGCGTAAAGAAAGCCGTCCGCACCGTGATATTGGATAAGAAAGACCATCTGGAAGTAACCGACCGGTTGGAGACGGGGGACAAGGAAGCTGCCGTATCCTGGATAATGGTCACTCCGGCGGAAGCCAAAATAACGGGCAAGAACCGGATGGAATTAACCAAAGACGGACAACGGATGCTATTGACGGTAGATGCCGATACGGAAGTAGAAATGAAAACCTGGTCGAACGTGCCCCCGCATGAATATGATTTCCGCAATCCGGGAACCATCCGCGTTGGCTTTGAGACGGTGATTCCTGCCAATCGTGCCTCGCAACTGAAAGTACGACTTATTCCTTTGAAGTAGTAATACAAATAAATTCATTGAACCATGAAAACGATTCTTTTTAAAACAATCATCATAGCTTTCTTTGTAGGAACAGCTGTTAGTTGTTCCGATGAAGATGAGAACAGATTTCGTCCGGGATCTACCCATGAGAAACCGACTCCCACAGAGCCGGAGGGCGGACTGGATTATTCTAAACTGACTGCGGACAATCATCCCCGTCTGTTGATGAACGCCGAGGCCTTCACTGCGTTGAAAGCCAAAGTGGATGCCAATTCGAGTGCCAATCTGACCTTGCTCCATAATACCATTATGGGAGTGTGCAACAGCAAAGGGATGAACGCCACGGCACTGACTTATAAATTGGATGCCAGCAACAAACGTATTCTCGATGTATCTCGCGATGCGTTACTGCGTATTTTCACCTGTGCTTATGCCTACCGGATGACCGGCGATGCCAAATACCTGACTAAAGCGGAGACGGATATGAACGCTGTTTGCAACTTTCCCGACTGGAACTCGAAACGTCATTTTCTCGATGTAGGCGAAATGGCTACGGCTGTTGCATTCGGCTACGACTGGCTCTACAACGAACTAAGTGCAGCCACCCGTACGAAAGCGGCCAACGCACTGTTGAAGTTTGCCTTCCAACAGGCGCAGAACAAGAACTGGAACCTCAACTTCTACGAAGCCACCAACAACTGGAACCAGGTTTGTAATGGCGGACTGGTCTGTGCGGCACTGGCTTCTTATGAAAACAATCCTTCCGAAGCAAAGGACATGATTGAAAAAGCATTGGAATCCAACAAACCTGCATTGGAAGTGATGTACTCTCCCGACGGCAACTATCCGGAGGGCAGCGGTTACTGGTGTTACGGCACGCTCTATCAGGTATTGATGCTTGCCGCCCTCAACAGTACGCTCGGCACGGATAACGGGCTTTCCGATACACCGGGATTCTCCCAGACGGCAGAGTATATGCTGTATATGACAGGCTTGAACAGCAAGTTCTTTAATTATTCCGACTGTGCCCCCTCCTCTACTGCGGCATTGGCTTCGTGGTGGTTTGCCGATAAATACAGTAATCCATCCTTATTATATAATGAGCTGAAAATGTTGAAGAACGGCGAATACGCTTCCTGTGCCGAAAACCGCCTGTTGCCGATGATTATGGCGTTTGCCAATAATCTGAATCTGGACGCAATCTCCGCTCCTTCCAATAAACTATGGAGTGGAAAAGGGGAAACGCCCGTAGTGATGGTACATACCGACTGGACGTACACTGATACGGATAAATACCTCGGAATCAAAGGTGGAAAGGCAGGTTCGAGCCACGGACACATGGATGCCGGTTCGTTTGTGTACGACGCGTATGGAGTGCGCTGGTCGATGGATTTCGGTCTGCAAAGTTATACAACGCTCGAGTCGAAATTGTCAGCTTTGGGTGGTAATCTTTGGGATATGGGACAGAACTCGATGCGTTGGGATGTATTCCGCCTGAATAACTTGAATCATAGCACGATTTCAATCAACGACGCCCGTCACCGGGTAAATGGGGCGGCTACACTGACTACTACCATCAATACCGCTACGGAATTGGGAGCCACTTTCGATCTGACTGAAGTAGTGTCCGATCAGGCGGCGTCCGCTACCCGTACCGTGAAAATCGTGAACGATAAAGATTTAGTAGTCATGGATGAGATCAAGGCGAGAACGGATAAATCCGCTAAAGTGCGCTGGTGTATGGTGACGCCTGCCGTTCCGACGGTGGAAAGTAACCGCATCGTACTAACGAACGGAAGCAAAGTGATGTATCTCACAGCCAGCGGAAGCGTGAAGCCTACCTACAAGCGATGGAGTACTACCAGCGAGAACTCTTATGACCAGGCTAATCCGGGCACCTATATGGTCGGCTTTGAAGCAACGGTCACCGCCAATCAGACCGCCACATTTACCACAACCCTGTCCCCTAAATAAAAAAGAATGGAACGTATGAGAATCCTATTAATATCTATACTCGGACTTTTGACATTGGCCTCCTGCACGAAGCAGGAGCCGATGGAGGCATTGATTGACCGTGTATTTACCGTTGCGGAGCAACAATACACGGCTATGGACACCCGCTTGACAGAAAAGACACTTCCCCGCACGCTCTCTGCCGACGGTGAGTTTGTTTCCTCGAATATCTATTGGTGGTGCAGCGGCTTCTATCCCGGTTCCCTCTGGTATATCTACGAATATACCCGGAAGGACGCAGTGAAAATACTGGCCGAGAAGAACACGCTGAAACTCGACTCTATACAATACGTGACCAAGGACCACGATGTCGGTTTCCAGTTGAATTGCAGCTACGGGAATGCTTTCCGCCTGACAGGTAATGAGGCTTATAAACAAGTGCTCTATCAGGGCGCCAAGTCCTTGTCAACCCGCTTCAATCCTGCTGCCGGTGTAATCCGTAGCTGGGACTTTGTGCGCAAAGGCTGCGACTGGAAGTTCCCGGTGATTATTGACAATATGATGAACCTTGAACTGCTGTTGACCATGTCGAAAGCCTATGCCGACGACTCTTTGCAGAACATTGCCTGTACGCATGCCAATACCACTATCCAGCATCACTTCCGGGATGATTATTCCACGTATCATCTGGTGGATTATGACCCTGAGACGGGTGCAGTGCGCGGCAAGCAAACGGTGCAGGGCTTTTCGGACGATTCCTCCTGGAGCCGCGGACAGGCATGGGCCTTGTATAGCTATACGATGATGTTCCGCTTGACAGGGTATCAGAACTATCTGTTGCAAGCCGGGCATATCGCCGATATGCTGCTCCGCCGTTTGCCTGCCGACGGTATTCCTTACTGGGATTTCGACGCTCCGGTAGAAGAACAGACCTATCGGGATGCTTCCGCAGCGGCTATCATGGCCTCCGCCTTTATCGAGCTAAGCCGTTATATCCCCGGCGCGGAAGCCAAGGAATCTTATCTTGCCATGGCAGAAAAGCAACTCCGTACGCTTGCCTCGAAAGAGTATCTGGCAGAACCGGGTACGAACGAATGTTTCATCCTGAAGCACAGCGTGGGTGCACTTCCTGATAAAAGCGAAGTGGATGTCCCCCTGACGTATGCCGATTATTACTTTTTAGAAGCATTGCTGCGGTATAAGAATCTACAATAATAAAAATAATACAATATGATTATGAAGAACTTACATATACATATGGCATTTATCTTCGTTCTACTGCTGATAACTGCCTCCTGTTCGGACAAGGATGATTCGGCTCCGCGTGTCATTCCCACCATGAACCTGACAGTTTCGGAGATTGCGGACAATACGGCTCTGATTACTTCCGAGCAGCAAACAGGAACTACGTTCGGAGCGAAAGTCATTGATTTCTATCCGGTGGCGGACATCGGCTTTGACTATAACATTGAAGTGAAGCTGGTGAAATTCGTGGAAGAGAACGGAGTGCCTGTATCTCTGCCCTATACGCGCAAAATCACCGAAGGATTGCGTCCGGGAGTAAATTACATCAGTGCGATTATCGCCTATAATGCCGAAGGGCGTGCCGTGTGTTCCGCTTTCCAGACCTGGAAGGCATCGGGAACGGAAGGAATGTGGAGTGATGACAACTCTGCCGGTGAGCTGGAAGAGAATGAGTGGTAACAAGAAATAGTGTAACTTCAAAAGAATACATGAATATGAAAAATATATTATTAACAGTCTGCGTAGCAGCTCTGGCAATGACGGGCTGTACGCAAGAGGATATCTTTTCGTCTGACGGGAATAAAGAACTGCTCGAAAAGTCGCAATTCACGTTGATAGGGCTTACTTCTGCCCGGACACGGACTTCTATTGGTGATAAGACGGGAGATATTTATCCGGTACTTTGGAGTGACGGGGATGCTCTCGGACTTTTCTCCCGCACCGAAGGGGCGGATATAGATAATGTGGAGGCTTTATTGAGCGATGAATCTGTCGGACAGAACTCCGGTGTTTTTACAGCGGAAGGTGTAAATCCGGCGAAAGAGGGAGAAACGAAAATTCTTGTCTATTATCCTTATAAGGCAAGTACGAAACTGGCAGACGAGGGTAATAAGCTTACTGCTTCTCTCGCCACTGAACAGGAGCAGATCAAGCCTGGGGATAGTCACCATATCGGTAAATATGGTTTTGCCTATGCAACAACGACAGTGAGCAGTACGAGTAAATCTGCACAGTTTTCTCTGAGGCATCCGATGGCGTATGTGAAATTCTGCATTTCTTCACAGGAGCTTTCTACTTATAAACTGAAAAGTGTGTCTTTATATGATAAGGATACCCGGACACCTCTTTCCGGTACGTTTACTGCCAATCTGGATACGGACGAACTGACTTTCGGTTCGGAAAACAAACCGTATGCGACTGTTTCTTTAGCCGTTCCCGAACTACTTGCCACTACTCAGGAGGTCTATCTGACCACGTATCCGGCAGAATTGAAAGATAAGCAAGTCTACATCGTTGTCACTTTGGAAGGTGATAATCAGACAACAGTTACCATTCCTATTTTGAAAAAAGGGAAATCGTTGCAGGCAAATGCTGTCAATGTCATTGCCATCCACGACTTGAAACTTTCGGATAACTCATGCGAATGGTATGAACCTGTGGAGACGCGTTTGCTGGCCGGTGGATGGGCATATGGTGAATCAAACTGTATAATGACCACTATTTCTCCTTCCGGCGTGAACAATACGATTAGTGTAAAGGCGCGTGGTAACTTTATGGAAGTGGAAGAGCCGAAATATGCCGGAACTATTTTCAATTGTGATTTGAACAACGGCCATAAGATGGTAGGTGTCAACGGCTCTACAACGGATATTTCTCCGATAAGCAGTGAGTATAGTATTACAGTCAATTCTTATAAGGTTTCGAATGGCTATAATGGTGGTTGCGGTCAGGTAGCGATTTACGGAGAAGACCGCTCGACCGTTCTATGGAGCTTTATCGTATGGATGACGCCTGTTCCGGCAGAACACGTTTATGGGAATACCGGTTATATTGTTCAGGACCGTAATTTGGGGACATATACGATAGAAGATAACTGGAAGACGAATGGAGTTTATTTCCAATGGGGACGTCCTACGCCGTTCGGTTGGGGGGCAAATGGGTATTACTCAATGCCCACCGAGGCTACGGATGTCCGTTTCTCCATAGAACATCCCCGTAAGTTGCTTTATACTGCGACAGTGGATAATACGAAGTCCGACTGGTATTTGGGAGCGTGGACAGGTGCGCGTACTGACCGTAAGGATGATTTTTGGGGAAACCCGAACGAATCGAATACTTTTAATAATCCGTCTGACGGTCATAAGTCTATCTATGACCCTTGTCCGAAAGGTTACCGTGTGGTATCTCCGGGAGTATTGGCAGAGGTGGAAAAGAGTGGTGAGTATGTGAAACAAGCGAGTATCGGAGTGATAAGATACTGTTATGACGGTACGAACTATGCTTATTGGCCGTTAGCTGGTGCTCGCTGGGGGTCTAATCCGTCAGACCGTACTACGAATAATTCTACAACTGCCGCTTGTTATTGGTCGAACTCACCTGCCACTAATTACGGAAATGATAAAGACCAGGGTGGCAGTGCGATATATTATAAATCGGCTGATAAGACATGGACTCATTCCGCGGGGCGTTCTCATGCTTTTTCCGTACGTTGTATGAAAGATACGGAGAACCGTTAAGCTTTTCTACCGGAACGGAATTATAAATAGAATCAGTTCGATAGAAGTGCTAAAATTATCCGTTTGAATATTAGGAACATAGCGATAAAAGTATTAAATTTATAGTGTTCAATTATAACATTTAAACGATTACCACTATGTTCTCAGAGGCTAAAGTTACAGAGATTTATTGTATGGCAGACGATTTCTTCAAGGAATTTGCTATCCAACAAGAAACATATATGATTAAGGATACATCCCATAAGCATCGTAACAAACCTAACCGTATGAGTGCTGCGGAAATTATGGTCATTCTCATCCTGTTTCATTCCGGCGGTTTTCGATGTTTCAAACACTATTATCAGGAATATGTCTGCAAGCATCTGCCCCATCTGTTTCCCAAACGTGTGTCTTATAATCGGTTTGTTGAATTGGAGAAGGAAGTGTTGCTCCCACTGACAATCTTCATCAAACAGGTACTTTTAGGAACCTGCATGGGTATCAGTTTTGTGGATTCCACTCCCTTGCGTGTGTGTCGTAACCAACGTATATTCGTTCATAAGACATTTAAAGGTCTCGCCGAGAGAGGGAAATGCTTGATGGGATGGTTCTTTGGGTTTAAATTACATTTGATAATCAATGATAAAGGTGAGATTCTCAATTTTATGTTCACACTGGGAAATGTAGATGACCGGGAACCTTTGAAGCAGGGACGGTTCTTAGATAATATAAAAGGAAAACTGTGTGCCGACAAAGGGTATATCGGACAGGCATTGTTTGAAACTCTGTTTCTTGATGGTATACAATTGATAACCAAAGTAAAGAATAAAATGAAGAACTCTCTGATGAACATTGCGGATAAAATCCTGTTAAGGAAACGTGCCTTGATTGAAACGGTTAATGATGAACTGAAGAATATCGCACAGATAGAGCACTCAAGACACCGCTCTTTCAACAACTTCATTGCGAATGCCCTCTCGGCAATTGCAGCATATTGCTTTTTTGAGAAGAAGCCGGTCATTGATATCGAATTCATCAAAGACAGGCAACTTGCATTGTTTTGAATTATATCGAACTGACGTTATTTAAATCTTTTGTCTGATTACCATTGGTAGCATATTAGAGAATATAAAATACCCTAATACAAATGGACTATTTTCTCAGTCAACTTATATCAGGGTAAGACAGTTTGCCTTAAAAATAAAAAACTACTCTAATATATCAGCCAAAAGTTTTATATTAGAGTAGTCATTTATATTCAAAAAAATCCAGTTCTAAGGAGGATAATTATTCAAAACCAGGATAATAGAAGTTGTATTTGCCTGTCTTTATTCGATGAACTATACTATATGGATTTATGACCATTCCAATCTCTGCTTCTCGATTCTTACCTCGCAATTTTCCTACATCTTTAAAGTCATCGTCTCCGATATGCCACACATACCATTTATGAGAGACCTCAAGAAAAGGATCGCCTTCTTTGCGAGCAGCGTCACTCGTTCCTCTAAATATGATATGTTTAATATCTCCTACTTCCGGAATACTCCCGACCTTTTCCCACAGGGAAAGTTTCACTCCCGATTTTGTCACACAATGGGCGTAGAACTCAACCTCACCATTAACTATCTCAGCCAATGGAGGTTGTTCTTCGATTCCATATACCTTCTTGAACGCTCTGATTACATCACTATTCAACTGTGTCAAATCAAAAGCTATCAATTGAAAGTATTTCTTTTCGTTTTCTGAAACCTTCGCAGAAAACACAGCACCGATTTTTGTACGTACTCTTTTCATTTTATACCATATTGTTCCCAATATTTGGGAGATATCGAATTTATTTTATTATACAACTGACCGCCATTCTTTTCTAATCAAACTTAGAGAAGAATCAAAACAAAGAGCCCTGATATAGGATAAGGGTTAGCTATAGCCTACATCAGGACATAAATACGAAAATCACGTGTAAGGCAAAATTAAAACAGAATCATTTCTTTTAAAATTTGCGCTGTATTTTCCGTATCACAACACTCTTTTAATCTTTTATTTACATCTTCAATAAAAGAGACTGAAACTTTCTTGTTTTTTATAAGAAACAAATCTTGCATGAATCCATCAATCAAAGACCAATGTTGATAATCCATGAATTCTTTCTCTGTCAATGTTGCTACATGAGCTAACGCATCCCCATTACCATGATATTTCTTGTAAATTTCAAGATGTTCTTTCGTAATCATAATTTTATGGTATTACATGATAAATAATATCAACTCCTTTTTTCTGCAAAATTGGATACTCTATCTTTCCCCAAACACTATTCACATTTATTCCTCCTGCATTCTGAAAAACATGGACTGTACCATTAGCCCCCTTTGCAAATTGAGCAGACATTCTTTGCCACATTGGACATGCTTTTTCCCATGGCATATTTTCCGTTAATTTTAGCATATTTTTTCCTGCATTAGTCATTTCCAATGTAGTCAAACCATTGTCTGTTGCAAATTTACGTGCTGCAGCTTCAACAGCAGGATTTCCATTTCCTGACCAAAAAACACGCCCAACAGTTCTATTTGCTGTGTTTATAGTGGGGGATATCAGCTTGGAGACAGCATTTCCCACAACTTTTCCAGCAAGCATTTCCGCACCAGTCTCAACCCCTTGCTGCATCATGTGGTCTTCAACAGGAGCATAACGCTTTTTCTCAACCATCAACTTCTCACCTGCCAACATATTCACAAGGGAAGCTAAAGGATTGATTGTGTTTTTATGATAGAGACCGCCATCAATTTCCTCCAGAATCCGATAACGACTCACATCATCAGACAATGAAGGACCTACGTATGTCCAGTTGGCACGAGTGCTTTCTTGATTTGTAGCCTTGTTATCCCATAAGTAGTAACCAAAACGGTCTTGAATCCAATCTGCTCCATCCGGATCAATTCTACCAATAGGCTCATTACCACAATAGTTATACGGGCTTAACGAATAATATTTCTCCGCCAACGGATCCACCGCATGCCAACGTCCCAGCGCAGCATCATACATACGCGCCCCATAATCATACCAATCAAGACCATTCTTCCGATCAAGTTCTTTACCGTTATACTTATAAGGCTGCACAGCATTACTTACCGAACTTGATAGCAGACCGCCAAACGGATAATAATGGTTCACTTCTTCAACATTACCACTTTGGTCTACAACCACACGGTTATTACCCAAATGATCCTGGACAAAATAGTGATACTTAGAATCGTCCAGTGTAACATAGCCAGCTTCTGTAAGCAACTTGACAGGGATTCCATTTTCATAGATCACATTGCCGCAATAATCAGTTACTGTAGTATCACTCCCTATGATATGTGTCGTACGAAGTTTTATTCCATCAGCATCATAAAGATAAGAAATGACATGACCGTTTTCAAATTCTATACAACTCGGCAAATTTAAACAATTATATTGGATATTCAATATTTTCTTGTTCAGATCTTTCGTCATATTACCATTTTCATCATATTCATATTCAGCTTCTTTGATTACTCCGTCTTTGAAATCAAAGCCATTGCCGTAAACAGAATTTGTAGCTCTATCTGATACTGATTTTAGTTGATTCCCATTATAGGACATCGCCAGATCATCTATCAAGCCGTATCCGGTAGATGAAGTCTGTCCGGAACGTTTGACCCCTAAAATATTACTCATCTTATCGTATCCGGTTACTTGTTCATTGAAGCGATTCTGATTTTGAACGAGAACACTGCCTTCTCCATACACCGCATTCGTCAAACGATTCAAATTATCATAAGTAAAGCGGTAGCCTCTCATTATATCATCTTCACCCGATTTCCAAACCATACTGCTGATATTACCATTGTAATATGGAATACCCGTTCCGTCCGTATAATGCAATACTTGCTCAAAAGTTGACCCTGTGATACCAGTTAGCCAACTGCGAATATTATACGAATAAGACGTATTCAACAGACCGTTATGGAACGTCTTCCGGGATAAGCGTCCCAAATCATCATACGCATTGTCAATAAGAGTCACTTCCTGAGCATCTCCCAAACGATGCAGCGCCTTTACAAGACGTTCGGCGTGATCATACTCATAGGTATAACTGTCACTCAAAATCTCATTTCCAGCCCCGGTCTGACGGTGTAAATGCCGCAAGGCGTTCCCATTAAAATCATAGGAAAAGAAATCACGGTCCATACCACCTAAATGGTTGTCAGAAACAGTTTGAGAAAGGCGACCACGATCATCATAATACATCACTGAGTAATTGTAGGGAGAATCCACTCCATATTCACCATTACGATACTGATCGTATGTATCCGTATGCAACTTAGCTATTCCTGTCAACATTCCTTTAGCACTGGATGACGTAGCGGCAAAACCTTCTTCACGGGTATATCTAAATTCATCTCTTGCCGAAAGATCTGTCCGATACATAAAGTCATAGTTATCATAATAATTGATTACCTGAACTAATGGTTTCGGCCCCACTAATCCTGCCATAAGACTTCCACTGAACTGGTACCCCCCATATTCAGAACTTCCTACGTATTGACAGACATACCAATTCGACAATCCACTAAAAATAGGTTTTAAATAAGGATTATCAAACGGATCAATCGCAACTTTACATACTCCCTGCAAGCATACACGACCGAATGCATCCGGAATACTAAATTTCCATTCTCCTCTTTTACGTTCCTCGCCATTCTGGCTAAATATAAGATTGTTGTTTACATTATAGACATAGTATTCCCATGAAATTCCTGGAAGCTTTTTAGCCATGAGGTTTCCCGCCACATCATATTTATATAAATATCCATACATATCGAGTTTTTCTGCAGGAATATTACCTACACTCAACTGATCGGACAATGCAGGAGGAAGAACAGCACAGAGTTTTCCCAAATCATCATAAATATAGTAAGTATCCGACAATTGCTTATCCCCTTTCAGTCTTGATTCTATACGACGTTCCAGAACGGTTCTTTCCAAACGGTCTTTAAATTCAAACAAAGTGACTCCATCTTCATCCTCTGAGCGTGTAACAAGCAAGCTTCCATTTTCATACTGTTTACTTACACTAATATTTAATGCTTCTCTTGCCCCATTGATCAATTGAAAACCGAAACAACCTAAAGTATCATTACCAGCGATATTAACGTACTCATCTATTTTCAATGATCTGCCATTTTCACGCCATACTCTCCCCGGATTATGCTGTTTAATTACTTTTTCCAAAGGAGAATCTTCGTAGGTAAAGGTTAAATACGGATAAGCATCTCCTCCATAAGTATTGCGTGCCAATTCTCCACAAGAAGCTACAGATATGAAATCACCTGTGTTTTGTGTCGTTACAGCTGGCAACCATGTGTTGGCTTTACGCCCCCACCCATCATATTCTTGTAGGGTTACCAAATCTTTATAACTGGGACTCATACCTTGTTGTACCGTTTCTTCCGAACGCCCCAGCCCATCATAGTAATTAACCACAAGCATACCTTCTTCCTTATTTCCTGTCCTACTCTTGAAAACAGAAACAGCATTTTTGCCAAAACGTTCGGGCAATAGTTCATTTCCCCAATTTATTGCAGGAAAAGGAATAGCCGGCATCGGCTGTTCTTCCGGAGCAAGTCCTTTTGTCTCTATTGACAGAGTCATGATATAAAATAAAGGAAGTGGTCGAATTGAGTCCATCGGCAAGACCGGATCTATTGGCGGAAAAGGATCAATCGGCGGAAAAGGCTTTATTGGTTCATGCGGGTCGATCGGTTTAATATCAAAAGTATTAGTTTTCAATACACTTGCAGCATTCACACCATTATCATCAGGAACAAGAATATCTTTGTTCTTTTCTATTACAGTCGATGTCAAACAATATGTACCGGCAAATAACAAAAGAGTATCAGTAAAACTCACTGATGATAAAGAATCCGGATCAACACTTTTCGCATTCTGATAATACACCTGATTAGTGAGCAAATTATCATTTGTTATTTTTAATTGACATTCCAATTGTCCCGGAATTTTCTCCATTTCCATTCCCATAGTGAAATAATTAGACTTAAAAGAAATATATAATGGTTCTTTCACACGAAACAAGTAGTTTGCGCAACTCACTGACGATGTATCAGAAATATTTATATGGTCCAGATGTTTTGTTTTAACCATATCCCTCTTCAACGTGTCATATTTGAGCTTATCTATCTCATTCTGCAAAGAATTCTGCGCAGGTATTTCTATCGAAAATCCTGATAGCAAAATTAGAAGTAATATTATTTTATGCAATTTCATAGTTGTCCTCCTTTCTCTATGGCTACTTCTCCACTTTCAATCTTGGAGCCATAATAATAATTGTAATCATATATATTTAATATCCGTTTCTGATAATCTCCATCTTTAAATTCCATAATATAATTCTCTGTCAGGCGACCCAGAAAATCATATTTATAAAACACAGTGATTCCATTAGGCTTTGTTTCTGAGACCAAACGCAACTCATTTGTATATTTGTAAATATAGAAATGAGTTCCGGATATCTTATGCCTGATATTTTCTATTTTTAGCAAATTAGTTGCAGAGATATCGGATGAAGAGAAATCCTTCACATTCATTCCCAATGCTTCTTCCACTTGATTAAGAGTGGCATTTTCTATCCGTGATATTAACCGTTGACCTTCAGCTCCCCATATCAATACAACGGGCGTTGACTCTTCGTGAAGATATATAGGATTCCCATAACCATCCACAGCTTGCACAGTGTAATGTTTATGCACATAACCATCTCTATCTGTACTAATCTGCTTTATATAAGGTATAGGACCCATATACTGATATACCTCTTTTAAATAAGAGCTGCCTGTCTGTTCTTTTTTACTAGAAACCGGAGATAGTATATGTGCTTCTTCCATCCATTTATATTTCGGTAAAGTTGCAGCATAAACATATTCTGTCAGAGTACTTTTTCCATCGCTGTTTCTACCGGCTATTTGGCTTAACTGCTTATACTTATTATATTGATACGCCTTTTCTATAACAAATGCCGTATTTCCCGATTGAGGATAAAGAGTTTCTATAACAGAGTCGGTCAGATAAGCATGTGTATATGTACGAGTTAAAGTCCCCACTTTTCCTAGCATGAAATTGTCTAAATCTGTACAAAAGAACAACACCATTTGATCAGCTGTTACAAATGAGCCTGGAGTTACCTCTTTGTATCGGTAATTCACCTTCTTTCGCAAACGATCATTGACATCATAGTATTCTTCAGACAGCAACTTTCCTCTCTCCATAGAACGACTGCTAAATGGCATTGTATAGGAGTTCCCTTCAAACATAGAATAAAAAGCAAGCTCGTCATAATGAGTATTACCATAAATATCCTCATTATAGTTAGAGTAATGACGCACAATATAACCTTGCGACTTATTATCTTTGTCGAACGCTTCTTCAATTACACAAGAATAACCTACATCCGGTGTATTCAGATTAGTAACTGATGGGAAAAAACCTCCCTTTGATTTGAGATATAACGATATTGCATTCTTAGGATCAGGCTCCTTATCTCCATCCTTAAGAGTATACACCATCTCATTAACAGGAAGACTTCTCAATATTCCACTACTTTTTCCAAATCGGTCACGAGTATTCGAATAGTAATATTGCTTGGCACCGAGTACATTATCTTCATTATCCAGATTGGTAATACGCCGAATACGCAAACCGCCTGCAGTACCACTTTTGTCTGTTAATGACATCAAAGAAGGAGCTACCACTTTTGAATAGTTGTTCAATTCATATTCAAAACGGCTTTTTCCACCTGTTGGATAAATGACTTCCGTCAAGACCTCTGCCAAAGTATATTGCAAACTACTATAAGTCTGAGAGAAATTAGGTATCTCGGCAAAAACAACACTTCCTCCTGTATAATATCCCCACGAATCGGCAATCGGGCGTACATAATCATTTGGCATACGTTTTTCCGAATTATAAAGAAAACGATATTCAGGTACGCGACCTCCGGTCAAATTCTCAGGTATATTATACCGAGTAAGAAAATAAAATCCATGTGGGTGCCATACATAATTAGGGATCAAATCCGGATTCCCTGAACGTTCCGTAATTAAAGACAATTTAGTACGATTATTCCTTGTATAGTCAAAATATATAGTTTTCAAAGCCCTGGAGTTCTTTCCTTTCACATAAATACAATGAAGAATTTTATGTTGTAGTTTTGATTTAATCGATTGACGCAATGTTGCCTGATCGGTATTATCAATTTGGTTTCCTAAAAACAGAGTAAATTGATTAGCCGGGTCTTCAAAATTCATGTTATCTATATCCTGACGGTCATAATTTGCATTGTCTTTCCATGCCAAATAACTATCAACAAACTTATCTCCATATCCGTATTCATTGTAATAATTGAATTCCAATATCTCGTTAGGTGTTTTTATAGTCTTTAAATTAACTGGGAAAAGCAGATACCCAGTCATCCCTGAACGCCCACTTTGTATACCACTATAAGTGCATGGTATGTTGGTCACCACTTTCTGTTGGGGTACATAACGAAGATCACACATGATAGCTGAAGTGTCATAACTGAATTCTATTACCCGCTTGTCTACGGTCGTTATTTTGGACAACCTCCAGGTAGTAGCTATTAAATCACTGTTATAGCGGGCATAATAAGGAATACTATATTCAGTAGCGTTGATTCCACCAAATTCATACCTGCATCCATCAGGAGTAATCAGCGTAAATTTATTGAAAAAACGATTGTTTCTTGTGCTTGCTCCCCATCTCCTTACATCAAGACGTTTTCCGACTTCCGACAAACTAAGAAAGCCTTCCCCATCAACAGGATTAAATTCCACACGTATATCCTGATCAGAAACAACATTCCACTCTCCATTACCGGCATAGTAGAAATTTCCAGAATAACCACAAACACTAAACGAAAATTCGTCAGCAGTTAATTCATAATAATCATTTTCCGTGCTTTGTATATGCATCGTTTCTGCTTTAAACTGTTCATTACTGATATTTTTCAATTTAGAAGCATGTGCATAATAACCCGGAGCATATCCATTTGATTGACATTTCTCATCATACATTCCACGAACAGAACGTGTAATATAGCCGCCTGCTATAAGATTCCATCCAAGTCCAAGACAACCAGACTGGGAATTAGGCTTTACCGAAGCCAAATGATAACTTGCAGCAAGTGGTAACGAATAGTTACCAGCTTTCAATTCATAAATAGGCACGGATATATCCGGAACTCCCGTATATAAACTAACTGGAACTTTTCCATATTCTCCCAAACCGGCTATTTCCGGACTGGGTACATTTTTAATAGGTATTTGTTGCTGACCTATACAGTTGAAACTGAATATTGCCAGAAAAACAAATACTGATAGTAGTCTTTTTTTCATAAGTAGTTATTCATAATTATTTCACCTATGTCGAAATTACATTATCTTTGCC
>ERZ778503.610-NODE-610-length-28731-cov-7.352490_pt1 | contig 28731 bp, 24 predicted proteins | sample MGYA00510047_ERZ778503 | MGnify/ENA primary metagenome ERZ778503 (study PRJEB29527, sample SAMN07138965) | mouse gut metagenome | material: feces | host: mouse | place: China:Nanjing | collected 2016-01-25 ... | reverse complement strand
TAGTAGTAATCGCTAAATGAATGTATTATTTATTAAAATATTTATTGAACACTAAATATATTTTATGCTTTATGAAAAGAAGAATATTTATAAAAATAAAAAAATATATTAGTGATAATGCATAAAAAAATTATTGCAAAATTTATAACAATATACATCAATTATAAAGCCTTTCCAAAATTAATCATTTTAAGTATCAATATTGTGAGTATTATTGAGAAACTATATTAACTTTTTTGCCAAAGTAGTGTAAGGTAATTATACAAATAAAAACTAAAATATTTAACTTATAAATAAAACAATCAAATTAGAGTAGTACACAATTCGTTGAAAAAGTTGATTGCCCAATGATTTAGTAGTGATCAGAAAGGTCGAGTCATCATGAAAAGAGGAATTGCAAAGAGGGTCACGGTGCTTGGGGATAAAATGAAAGCTTGCTTTTTTCTATCTTATCTGTACATTTTAAAATCTTGGGATTATAATAAAAACATAATAAGAGTTTGATTTTATTATATCAGATGTGAAATGATTCCTACTTCTATAAGCAGTGAGTAGCTTATTGGTATCAGTGACGGGATTCAGTCTCCATCTGATAGGCTTTTGACGACGCGCAGAAGGATGTATCGTGCTGCGCAATTGGTTATTACAAAAGGATTGTTTGGATTTTATGTGCGACAGACAAACGGAGGAAACATATTAATGGAGGAAATCAGCATACTGTCAAAAATTGAAGAAAACGTTGCAAAGGTGATGATTGGCAAAAAAGAAGTGACAAGATTGCTTTTAGCGGCGCTGGCAGCCGGCGGACATGTTCTTTTGGAAGATGTGCCAGGGACAGGTAAGACAGTGCTTGCGCGAGCGTTGGCAAAATCAATGGGCTGTAAATTTGATCGCGTGCAGTTTACGCCTGACTTGTTGCCAAGTGATGTGACTGGACTTTCTTTTTTTCATCAGGAAAAAGGGACGTTTGTCTTTAAGGAGGGACCCGTATTTACAAATATATTGTTGGCAGATGAGATTAATCGTGCAACACCACGCACACAGTCTAGTCTTTTGGAGTGCATGGCAGAATGTCAGGTGACAGTTGACGGGGAAACAAGAGTTTTGGAACCGCCATTTTTTGTAATTGCAACACAAAATCCAGTGGAGACAATTGGATGTTTTCCATTGCCAGAGGCACAGCTAGACCGTTTTATTATGAAAATATCGATGGGCAGTCTTAGCGCGTCAGAAGAACGTCAAATGTTAGACCGTTTTATCAATGCAGAACCACTTGCGAATCTTGACGCTGTGTGTGGTGCGCAGGAGATTCGACTTCTTCAACAAAAATGTCGTGAAGTCTATGTACATGAGGATTTGCGAGGATATCTTGTAGCGTTAGTGCAGGCAACTAGAAAAAATAGGACAGGGATTAGTCCTCGAGGGACACTTGCACTTTTGCGTGCATCACAGGGGTATGCGCTGGTACAGGGGCGGGATTTTGTTGTTCCAGAGGATATTAAGGAAGTGGCACATTATGTTTTGTGTCACCGTTTCATTGGTGCGTTTGATGATACACAGAAAAGTTCTGTGGTCACAGGAATTTTGAATCAGACTGAATTGCCAACAGAGGATTGGAAGGCGAGAAGATGATTATTGTTTTTTTGCTTGGAGTGTTCACAGTTGGTACGTTATGGGAGCTTTTTTATCGTCTTCAGTGGGAGCGGGATATCTTTGTAAGATTGTGGTTTGACACAGATGTAGTGTATGCAGGGCAAGAGACAAAACTCTATGAGAGAATTGAAAATCGAAAACGAATGCCAGTTCCGATTCTTGAGGTTGGGTTTCACACAAGAAAAGAGCTTAATTTTATTGATGTTGAGAATACCAACATCAGTGACTATCTATACAAAAGAGATGTGTTTGTGGTGCTTGGCAGACAGAAAATTACAAGAGAGATTCCTGTAAAATGTACGAAACGCGGCAAGTATACAGCGAGTGATGCGGATATCACAACATATACATTATTGTATCGAAAACGTTACAGTAAGAAGATTCAGACAACAGCGGAGATTTATGTGTATGCTAAAATGACAGATGTGTCACAAATTATAACAATGTGTGAGCGTATGTTGGGGATACAGCAGTGTGCTAGGCGACTTTATGAGGATCCGTTTGCATTTCGTACAATTCGAGGATATACAACAGATGATCCAATGAAGACTATCAACTGGAAGGCAAGTGCAAAGACAGGTACACTTATGGTCAACTCTTTTGATTCTGTACAGTCACAGAAAGCAATGATTTTTCTGGATGTGGAAGATACAGGAATCTTAAAATATGAGGAGCTGGTGGAGGAGAGTATTGCACTCGCAGCATCAGTTATCAGAAAGCTACTAAACCAAAATACAGAGGTTGGTTTTGTGTACAATGGAAATAATGGGCAAATTTTTGAACCATCGAACAATAAAAGAAACAGTATTCTCTTTGAGCGCCTTCTTGCGGAATTTGATAAGGAAGATGGGGTAGAGCCCTTTGGACAACTTATACAAAGGAGTTTTGATGATACCTTTTTAAAGAGACCACTCTCGGAAGATACGCTTTTGCTCTTTATTACAAAAAATTTGGATTGTACTTTGTATAACTGTATCAGCCAATATACAGAAGGGCGGCCAGTTCTGATTGTAGTGCCTGTTTACAGAGGGGAAAGGGAGGCGCGTGAGCGCGTTGTAAAAAATTTTATTGACAAAGATACAAAAAATAAGGGAAATGTTTATATATTGGTGAAGGAGGTGGAGCGGTGATGTTCTTGAAATGGTGTATGAAAGTTATGGAGTACCTTCATGCTACGCTTATTTTTGCCGCATTCATTCCACTTGCCTGTGCAGTATGTTATACTTCAGACCCAGCAGGAACAATCGTTTTTTATTTGAAATGTCTGCTGATTGCAGCCCCTATTTTTGTGACTGACTATGCTATCAGACATACACGTAGTCTTTTTTTGTATATTTTCTTATGTATTGTTTTGTTTGCTGCAATGGGATGTGTTGTCTCTGGATTTGTGTATTTGACAGAGAGAAATGGTGAGGGGGGGTTGTACCAAATATGTTATAATGTCGGGATTTTGGTAGAAACAATCGCTGTGTCTATCATGCGTTTTAGCGACAGAATAAAGGCTGCAAAGCGAAAGAGAGAAGACCCATTAGCACCGGAAGAATTAGGTTTTTTAAATCTTCCGGCACTCTTACATGTGCGGTATTTTGTTGTACTTTATCTGATTGGAATTTGTGTGACAGCAAAAGTGCTGTGCGATATTATGTTATTTAGTGCGATTGTCTATACTTTTCTAGCACTAGTGTATGAGTATGTAGGTGCTGTGGAGGATTATTTAAGTCTTAATAAGCGCACCAAAGGGATTTCCAGACATCGTATTTACGGGATTGGTTTTTCTATGCTTTGTGCAGTTTCAATACTCCTTTTTATGGGGATGCTTCCTGCGATTTTTTTGGCTGGGCAGCGGCAATATACTGATGTTCGACAATGGTTTGGAAATATGGGACCAACTCCCCTTGCATATGAGGAGATGATGAATTTACAGACACCCGCTATAGAAGGAGCGGATATAATGGTGTTATTGGATGGAGATGAACCGCCACGAGAACCTTCAAAACTTTTAAAAGTCATACTATATGCACTTGAATTTGGATGTACGATGGTGCTTGCTTGTGGAGTTTTTTGTGTGATTCGTCAGGCATTTCGAGATTTTCGTGACAGTCATGATGAGAATGGAGATATCATTGAAAAGTTAGAGCCAGAAAAGGCATTTGTCAAAGAAGAATTTTTTCAGAAAATGGGTCTGCGTGGCATAGAAAGTGAAGCGCAGCGCATTCGGCGCAAATACAGAAAGATAATACGAAAACACAGAAAAGATAGGCCAGCACCATATGAATCGCCTATAGAAATTGAGGTTTTAGCTGGATTAGGAGAAGATGAACAAATGCAAAAACTTCATGTGCAATATGAAATCGTGCGTTACGGAAAATAGTAGATATTGTTGGTGCTTTAGGTTGCTGTTTACGACTTTAATGAACGAAATTATGCCCAGATTAGATAGGGTGTATGAAATAATAGGAATATAACTGTTTTAGAGAAAATGATATAATCGTCTTGCGTAAATGTTGAAATTGGATTATTATTAAGTTTATATGAAAAGTGGCAACAAGTACATAGTCTTCTTAATCCTTGCGAAAAAAATGTTAATACAAAACACAAATATTTTGTGTATGAGGAATGAAAAAGCGATGTGCTAGATAGTTGGAAACAGCTGCGAGAGAGGTTATTGAATGAATCGTAAGAAAAAGAGAGGTGGGACTGAGGTGGCATTTCGACCACAGACCATTATTGAGGCAAGGTACGACCTGGACAGAAGACAGAATGATATTCTTGATATACTGCTCGGGATTGTCGGTGAAGGTGATGACACAGAAGAAAATACGCGTTATGAGATTAATATCGGTGATGTGAAACATCTCTATAATCTACATGATGAGTCTAATGCGTACAGCTATTTGCAAAAAGCAGTGAAAAAGTTTGAAGGACTTGGATTTCGCTTGAAGGAGGATGAGGGAACCGATATTTATTATCCATGGTTTAGTAAGATTAAATATCAGAAAAAGCGCGGTGATGAAAATCGAAGCAAGATTGTGTTAGATTTGCATCCAGAAGTAAAAGAGATGATTATGTCCGCAAAGCAAGGGGCATACTATCGGATAGAGTATCCATTAAATCTTACAAAAAAGTATTCCAAGAGACTTTATTATTTGTTGAAGGATAAAGAAACCTTTAACGGAGGTGTTTTTGTCATTTCCTTTGATGAGCTTCGCAGAATGATGAAGATACCAGAATCTTATGCCAACGGCAATGTCAAGCGTGAGATTCTTGACAAGCCTTATCAGGAGATCAACGGAAATACGGATATTTCATTTGAATATGAGTTGATTAATGAGAAACTGCCAAGTGGACAACATAGCATTAGCGCGGTTCGGTTTAAAGTGAAACGAATCCGGCGGAATAATACAGTGATTGAATATGAGACAATCGATAAAAATGGAGAGGCAATCCCTACAACAGCAGAGGAGCAGGAGATTATCGATCTGTTTGATTGTAGCCCCAAGGAGGCAAAAGACATTTTGCGCACAGCAAATGCGAACAATCGCACACACGAACAGATGATTGAAATTTTGTCGTATACTTTGAAAAAGAAAGTTGATAACAAAGTTGGATATGCATTGACAATTCTTAAAAATGGGTATAATGAACCAACAAAGTTTAATGGTGAAAAGAAAAGTTCTTCATGGAATAATACAGATCTTGATACCGCATATTCACAGATGAATTTTGAAGACCTAGAGAAACAGCTTTTGTCTAATTAGTGTTGGTATCGTTGACTGATGATAACACAGCAATAATAAAACCAATAAGTGTTTCATATATGAGGAATAAAAAACAGTGTGCTAAAATATTATATTTTAGTTTGGAGGAGTTGAGTGGAGCGTTTACAGGCAGTAAATATTAGAGGTTCCTACGGGAAGAAGAAAGTACTCTGTGGGGTGGATATTAGCGCGGAAGCAGGACAGTGTGTTGGCATTGTTGGAACAAATGGTTGTGGAAAATCAACACTCTTGAACATTCTTGCTGGTATGAGAAAAGCGGACAGTGGAGATATTTATTTTGATGGAACAGTTGTTCGCAATCAACAGGATTTTATTCGATTTGTGGGATATGTTCCTCAGGAGAATCATCTGATACCAGAGTTGCGCGTGTTGGATAATCTGCGTTTGTGGTATCGTGACGCGAACGCTTTGCGACAATCATTGGAACAAGGTTTTTTAAAAGCGCTTGGTGTAGACGAAATGTGCCAGATAAAGGCGGGAAAACTCTCAGGAGGGATGAAAAAGCGTGTTAGTATTGGATGCGCGCTTGCGGGAAATCCGCCAATATTAATATTGGATGAACCAGACGCAGCACTTGATTTGCCGGGAAAGGCAGATATCCGAAGATATTTAGCTTTGTATCGACAGATGGGAGGGACAATTCTTCTTGCTACACATGATGAGCCCGACTTAGATTTGTGCGACAGGGTGTTTGCCCTTTGCAAAGGAGTGAGCAAAGAAATCAGTAGAACTTTGCGTGGAGAAGCGTTACTGAAGCAGATAAAGGAGTAAAAAGGTGGAAGAAAACAATAAATATGAAACAAAAGAAAACAGTTCTGGGAGTGCACTTTATAGTACAGAACCACAACCACAGGAAAGGGAGAATATATATTCTTCAGCCTATGGTACAAAGTTGGAATCACAGGAAGCAGTATCACCAATAAAGCCGACTGAGACAGAGGAGACACAGAAGATAGAGCCATTGCCACAACCAGTAGAGCTAACAAAACCAGTTGCGCCAGAGGCAGAGCAAAATCCAATGCAGTCGCAATCTGTAGAGCTAACAAAACCAGTTGCGCCAGAGGCAGAGCAAAATCCAATGCAGTCGCAACCAGTAGAGCTAACAAAACCAGTTGCGCCAGAGGCAGAGCAAAATCCAATGCAGTCGCAATCTGTATATCAATCGCAAGGTTTTATGGGTGGCGATTTGATGGGCTTTGGTTCTGTGCAAAACCCACCACCAGTACAGGGAGCACCTGCATCAAGGCCAAAGAAAAAGAAAACTGGATTGATAGCGGGTCTTTTGTGTGCCGCCGCAGTCGTTATTGCGATTGGCGTTAGTGTATTGCTTGTCAAATCTCTTTTTGGGGACAATGCCAAGAATCAATTGGCAAGAGGATTTGCAAACATGACAAAGGAGATGGCGGCCTATCAAAATTCGGTTGCTGAGGATATTGGATTTGTCGAGCTGAATAAATTAAAAAAGACAAAGCCAATGCACACCAATATCGATTTGTCGTTTACGGACCCGCAGTCATCAGGAACGTTCAGCAATGTTGGCGTGGAGATTGATGCAGTTACCGATTACAGCAAGAAAATGGCAGAGTACGACTTAAGCCTTGGAACATATGGTATTGAGATGAGCGTTGGAAAGGTGGTCGCAGCGGATAATACATTATATTTGAGTGTGCCAATCATCTTTCAAGATCAGGTGTACAGCCTTGACTTGACTAATTTGGGCAGGGATTTTAATAAGTCAGCATGGTCGAAAATTATAAATGAAACGCTTCCAGAAGATTATTCTTTGACGTTGTTTGAAGATACAGATGTGACAGAAAGTATTAAGAATGCTGGGGAAATGGGAGAACTTTATACACTTTTCCAGAAACAAGGCAAAGTGATAGCAGGCGCCACAAAGATTGAGACGTTAAAGGAAAAGAGAGAGTTTTCTTTTGATGAAGACTCTGCAGAATACGGTGGTGTGCAGGTGACAGTGGACAAGGATGCATACAATCAAGCGATGGAGACTCTGTGTGATGATATATTAAATAGTAATTATTATGCAGAGTTTATGAGGGGATATGAAACCACATTCCGCGGAGATTTTGATGAGCTAAAAGAACAAATGGACAGTGCAATAGAACATATATTCGGAACGCGTTTTGAACAGGATATTGTATTGGATTTTTATTTGGATAAAAAAGGAAGAATTGTCAATATCTCTACGCCGGAAGACCTTGAAATCTCAAGTGAATATACAAATCTTGACTATCTTTCGGTTGATATTACATTTTCAGGCACAGAGCGCGCACTTGACTGTATTGAGGGCGGTGTGTATTTGCAGGCAGGGGAGGAAATCCTGTATTTTGGAATTTCAAGAATGGCTGAAATAACAGAGGATAGTTATATAGAGGATTTAACATTTGTACTCCAAGATAATCGCAGTAGTGATGAAATTACTTTTGGGTATACTGGTAGTTGGGGCTATGAAGATCAATCTTATGAAATGCAAATGCAGATGGATACGCCAGACAGCAGTTTAGGATTGAGCGCGGAGGGTGCGTACACAAATATTGAAAAAGGTGAGCGTTACACTATCGAGATTGACAATGCCGCAATTACAATCGATGGGGAAGACCTTCTGTTAATGACTGGCTCTATGTCTACAGAACCTGCGGAGAATCAGATTGAAGTGCCAGAAAAATCAACCAATGTTTTAGAAATGAGTGAAGGGGATATTACCAGTCTGTTATATGGTACATTGTATTAAAATCTATGAATGAGAACAAAACAATTGTTTGGTTACAAATGGAGTATAAAAGGGCGGCTGCTATGCTGCCCTTAATTTTAAGGAGGGCAATAATACTGACAGTAGTATGTCTGATAGCTGCGAGTATCATTGCCTTTTGTGCAAAAATAGTGTGGATAAAAGACGGTGAAGGACCCAAATTAAGAATTGGTTACACAGCAGAAGAAAATGTGGTGACGAATCTGGCAGTTTCCTATGTACAGAATATGGAATCTATTCAGAGCATTTGTAGCTTAGAAGCAGTTACTGAACAGGAGGGGAAACAACTTCTAGAAAGCGGAGAACTGTCAGCACTGATTGTTCTGCCACCAAATATTATGAATGAAATTTTGTCTGGGAGCAATACACCTGCTACTCTATATCTGCCACAAAAAGGTTCTGGCGCGCCGTCAGAAGGCGGATTACGCACAGTTACAGAACTGTTGTTTGAAGAACTTGCTACTGCAGGAATAGGAATGCTTGGCACTGCACAAGCTGAAATTTATGCAGTGGGGGCAGTTTTTCAGGAGCTTTCTGCGGAAGGATTACAGTTTCTATATGATGATATCAATCAATTTAATCTTACAACAGTTACAGGGCGAGAGAAACTATTTCAGACAAAAACATTGTCGCTGACGGAAAATGACACTTATGTAGTTTATTATGGGAGTGCATTTTTAACAGTATATGGTTTGTTTGCAGGCTTATTTTTTGGCGTGTTTTGCAAGCGTAGTAGCCTGCAACAAACAATGGTTGCTAAGCGGATTGGAGTAGGATATGCAGCACAGTTTGTCTCTAGATGTCAAGCAGGATTTCTGTTGATGTTTGTGACTTTACTGTTGCCATTTGGTCTGTTAAGGATCCTTTTGCCTAAATTGGATATGTCTCTGACGATTCATTTGACATTATCAGGAATCGTCGGACTGTTTTTAATGATATTATTTTTAACAGTATATTTTATGATGATTTATCAGCTTGTAGAAAAACGCGAGTCAGCGCTGGTGGTTATTGGCGTCTTGGCGATGTTACAAGCATATTTATCAGGGTGCCTAATTCCGTCTGTGCTGTTGCCGCATGCCATAGCAACAATTGGAAAACTACTGCCAGCTTCCATGGTCAAAAAGGGCTTTACAATGGTGCTTACTGGTGATGCACAAGAATTGCAGTATGTGGTGACTGGACTTTTGCTTTGGGGGTTATTGCTGTTTTTGATAGCTGTTTGGTCAATGCAATGTGATGAGAAAAGAAATGTAAATGCTCGAATGCATAAAAGGAGAATTAACAAAAAAATTTCGGTGCCATCATTGGGTATGGTGTTATTTCGGCGTTTTTTGCATAGAAGAAGTATCTGGCTTAGTCTTTTTTGCATTTTAGTGCTGTCTGCGGCAATTATGAAGATGGAGCAAAACGCACAGACACAGATTAAAGTAGCAGTTTATGACGCATCAGGAGATTTTACGGAATTACTTTGTGCATATAATGGTCTAGTACAATTTCAAATGTATGAGAGCGATGCGAAGGTACGTGACGCAGTGCAAAAGGGAAAAGTGGAATGCGGTTATATCCTTCCATCAATGCTGACTGATAAGATGACTACACAGAAGGCAAAACGAGAGATTATTGTGTATCAAGATGCAGACGCAGTGGCCGTACCTGTTGTGAATGAAATTATATTTGAACGCATTTTTCATCAAGTGTCTTTTATGTGGTTTATGGATTATTTAATACAAAATAATTCCATCGAACAAACAGGAATGGATATAGAACATTTAAAAACTGTAATAACAGACTGTTTTCGTAAGGAAATACAAGGCGAAACAACATTTCAATTTGAAATACAACGATTTAATACAAATAGTCAGGATGCAGAAAATATGAATGCTTCCACAAAAAGTAATCAAACAAAACGTACAATATATCCTTCTTATCTAGCAGCGATAATTGCAGTGGTACTGTGTACACTACAAGGATTTTGGCAAGTGATAATAGATTTGAAAGAACAAAGTTTTTACAGACAAAATCGCTTTGTATTTTCGATGTTCACCCTGTTATATCCAATACTGTTAGGGGTACTTTGTGCCTTTTTGATTCTGCAAAAATAATAAAAGTAAAAAAGAATGAGGGGGAGGATTAAAATGATATATCTTGACAATGCAGCGACTACCAAAATGTCTGAGGAAGTATTTGACGCGATGAAACCATATTTTTGTGAACAATATGCCAATCCGTCAGCAATCTACAGTTTTGCTGGCAGTTCTGCAAAGGCTGTGGACGAGGCGCGAAAAAAGACGGCTGCATTAATTGGAGCACGATTAGAAGAAATCTATTTTACGGCTGGAGGCAGTGAGTCTGACAACTGGGCAATCAGGGCTGCAGCAGAGTTTAAAAAGACAAAAGGAAAGCATATTATCACTTCCACAATAGAGCATCATGCTGTGCTGCACACTTGCCAGTATCTTGAAAAACACGGTTTTGAAGTCACGTATGTAAATGTGGATGCACAGGGGAAAATAAAATTGGATGAGCTGAAAGCGGCGATTAGACCAGATACTATTTTGATCACAGTGATGGCGGCAAACAACGAGATTGGGACAATACAGCCTTTGCAGGAAATTGGTGCAATTGCAAAGAAAAATAAAATACTTTTTCACACAGATGCAGTGCAGGCATATGGGCATATTCCGCTTAATGTAGACGAGATGGGCATTGACTTGTTGAGTGCCAGTGGACATAAAATGAATGGACCCAAGGGCGTCGGATTTCTGTATATCCGAAAAGAGGTGCGTATTGGTCCCTTAATACATGGTGGCGCACAGGAGCGTTCGCGTCGTGCAGGAACGCTAAATACGCCTGGCATTGTAGGAATGGGAGCGGCCGCGGAGCTTGCGGCAAAGTGTCTTGACGCGCGTATGAAAAAAGAGACAGAGCTACGAGATTATCTGATTGAGCGGATATTAAAGGAAATACCTCACAGCAGATTGAATGGTCATCCAACAGACAGGCTTCCCAATAATGCAAACGTTTGTTTTGAATCTATTGAGGGGGAATCTTTGTTGATATTGCTTGACCAACAAGGAATTTGCGCATCGTCTGGTTCTGCTTGTTCTTCTGGAGCACTAGACCCATCACATGTTCTACTGGCAATTGGGCTGTCACATGAGATTGCACATGGTTCCCTTAGGATGACACTTTCGGAAGATACAACAAAAGAGGAGATAGATTTTACAGTGGAGGCAATTAAACAGATTGTGGAAAGGCTTCGTTAAGGAATTTGGTTGTGATGCTATATTATAGAGACTATCATAAAAAATAGTAATAAAATTGTTGCAATTCATATCTACGTCGGAGTTCGTATTCCTTAAATAGGAAGATTTGGTGTGAGTTGCAACAATTGATACCAGTTTTGATATGATGCAACAAGTACATGGTGTGAAAAGTGATATAAAACTTCACAATATTTAAATAAAATTTATTGATAATAAGGGCAAGTTGCACTATACTATTATTATGTGGGCTGATCGAGGAATTAATTATACCCGAAGAATAGGAGGAGTAACAATGAAGTATGTGATTTTAGGCGGAGTTGCGGCGGGAACAAAAGCGGCAGCCAAGCTTAAACGTCTTGATCGACAGTCGGAGGTAAAGATTTTTACAAAGAGTACAGATATTTCTTATGCTGGCTGCGGACTTCCATACTATATTGGCGGAGACATTGCCACAAGGGAAGAACTGATAGTAAATTCACCGGCAAAATATACAGGATTGACAGGTGCGCAGGTGGAGACTGGGTGCGAGGCAATTCGAGTAGATAGTACAAATAAACAAGTTTGTTTTCGACGCACAGATGGAAATGAATCTTTAGAAGATTATGATAAGCTCATTATAGCCACAGGAGCGGCGCCCTTTGTTCCTCCTGTGGAAGGGGTGAAGCTTACAGGAGTGTTCTGTGTGCGCACACCAGATGATGCGGAGGCAGTTCGCACATATGCAAAGACCAATCAGTGCCGCAAAGCGGTAGTATGTGGTGCTGGTTTTATTGGACTGGAGGTTGCAGAGAATCTTGCTGCGTTGCAAATGCAAGTGACCGTGATTGACGCTGCATCACAGATTATGCCCAACGCATTTGATGCTGATATGGCAGGATATGCAAAACGCAAATTGAAAGCAAGCGGAATGCGCGTGCTCACATCTGTCAGTCTTCAGGGAATCAACGGAACTGAAAAGGTAGAAAGCGTGCGCACAGACAACGGCGTTCTGCCAGCAGATATTGTAATATTGGCAATTGGTGTGCGACCAGCCACAGAGTTTTTGAACGATTCAGGGATTGAAATGGTAAAGGGAACAATCCTTGTGGATGAAAATATGCAGACAAACTTGCCGGATATTTATGCAGTTGGTGACTGTGCAATGGTAAAAAATGTATTGACGCAGAAACCACAATGGTCAGCGATGGGGTCAACAGCGAATCTTACTGCGCGTGCGATGGCGAAAAAATTGTATGGACAGGGAAATGGATATAATGGATGCTTAGGAACTGGAGTTGTGCGTTTACTTCCAGACTTAAATGGAGGTAGAACTGGTCTTACAGTGGAGCAAGCAATGGCTGCTGGATTTGACGTGGAATCGGTAGTTTGTATTCTGGATGACAAAGCACACTACTATCCAGGTGCATCTTCTTTTATTGTAAAACTTACAGCGGATAAAGAAACGCGCAGACTGCTTGGCATTCAGGTGCTTGGCGCAGGCGCTGTGGATAAAATGGTAGATATTGCTGTGACAGGACTTTATCAAGGCATGAAACTAGATGACTTCGATACGATGGATTTTGCTTATGCGCCACCATTTTCCACAGCGATTCATCCATTTGTTACTGCATGTTACATATTGGAGAATAAAATAGATGGCGTATTCAATAGCATGAGTCCATCAGAGTATGCTTCTGGTGCTGCAAAAGATTATATTGTATTAGATGTACAGCCTGCACCAGCGATTCCTAATGCGCGCTGGATAGAACTTTCCAAGGTGACGGAACCGCTGGAGGGTTTCGAAAAGGATGCAAAACTTTTGCTTGTGTGCGCAAAGGGCAAACGAGGATATTTTTTACAGAATCGGTTAAAGGCATTGGGATATACCAACACATGTGTTTTGGAAGGCGGCGTCACATTTAATGAAGTAAAAGTGGCACGCAATGGCGCCAAGTTATCACCAGAAGATATCAAGCGCGTAAAAGGACTTGGCTGCCTGCAAGATAAGCGTTATGACGATATTTTTAATGTTCGTGTGATTACAAGAAATGGAAAGATTACAGCGGAGGAGCAGAAAAAAATTGCGGAGGCAGCACAGCGGTTTGGAACAGGCGAAGTGACAATGACCACACGCCTGACATTGGAAATACAAGGAGTTCCATATGATAGCATTGATGCCATCCGAGAATTTTTAGCAGAGGCAGGGCTTGAGACTGGCGGTACAGGTTCTAAAGTACGTCCTGTTGTATCTTGCAAGGGAACCACCTGTCAATATGGTTTGATTGATACCTTTGCGCTTTCGCAGAAGTTACATGAACTTTATTATGAAGGATATCACAATATCGCACTCCCGCACAAGTTTAAGATTGCGGTTGGTGGTTGCCCTAATAACTGTGTAAAACCGGATTTAAACGACCTTGGAATTATTGGTCAACGCGTGCCAGAGATTGATTTGTCAAAATGCCGTGGCTGCAAAGTGTGTCAGGTGGAGAAGGGATGTCCAATTCATGTGGCACAGATGCAAAATGGAAAGATCGAGATTGCATCTGATGCATGCAATCACTGTGGACGTTGTATAGGCAAATGTCCATTTGGTGCAGTGAATGAGTCCGAAGTGGGTTATCGCATTTATATTGGAGGGCGCTGGGGAAAGAAAGTGGCACAAGGCCATATGATTGAAAAAATTTTTACATCCGAGGAAGAAGTAATTGCAATGACAGAACATGCAATTTTATTCTTCCGAGATGAGGGGCTTTCTGGAGAACGGTTTGCAGATACAATTGACCGGCTTGGATTTGAGTATGTACAGGAAAAGCTGTTAAACAACACAATTGACCGCGAACAGGTTTTGAAGAAAAATGTCGTGGGCGGAGCAACCTGTTAGGTATTTGTTGCTTTGCACACAAAATGCGAAAGAGTATATATTTTGGTGAATGAGCAAACAGTAATAAAGATTCTGCCATGCAGGAACAGTATAGGCAGGTTCAAATAATAAGGAGGATAATCAAATGGAGAAAAAAAGAAACATTATTGTAGGTCAGTCTGGTGGTCCCACATCAGTGATCAATTCCAGTCTTGCAGGAGTGTACAAGACTGCTAAGGAGAGAGGATTTCATAAGGTATATGGAATGCTACATGGAGTACAGGGATTTTTGGATGAGCAGTATGTGGATTTGTCCACACAGATTCATTCAGACATGGATATTGAGCTATTAAAGAGAACACCATCCGCTTTCTTGGGCTCCTGTCGTTATAAATTACCAGAAATCCATGAAAATCCTGATATCTACGATAGAATATTTAATATTCTCGATAAACTGGATATTGAAACTTTTATCTATATTGGCGGAAATGACTCTATGGACACCATTAAAAAGTTGTCTGACTATGCAATATTAAAAGGTTATTCACAGAAATTTTTAGGTGTGCCAAAGACAATTGATAATGACTTGGCATTGACTGATCACACCCCGGGTTTTGGAAGTGCAGCAAAATATATTGCAGCCTCTACAAAAGAGGTCATTCGTGATGCGCTAGGACTTACTTATCATAAAACTATGATTACAGTCATTGAGGTTATGGGACGCAATGCGGGTTGGCTTACTGGTGCGACAGCACTTGCAAAGACAGAGGAATGTGATGGCCCAGATTTGATTTATCTGCCAGAGGTTCCATTTGATATTGATAAATTCCACAAAAAAGTACAGGAATTGATAAAGAAGAAGGAATCTATTGTTATTGCTGTGTCAGAAGGAATCAAACTTTCCGATGGCAGATATGTCTGTGAGCTCTCTGGTGGAGGAGATTATGTAGATGCTTTTGGACATAAGCAACTTCAGGGAACAGCCGCATATCTAGCTGCATTTTTAGGCGCAGAGATTGGTTGCAAGACGCGTAGTATTGAGTTCTCCACATTACAGAGAAGTGCGTCTCACATGGCTTCACGTGTCGATGTAAATGAGGCATTTATGGTAGGTGGTGCTGCAGTAAAGGCAGCGGATGAAGGAGACACTGGCAAGATGGTTGTTATTGACCGTGTTTCTGACGATCCTTATATGAGTGCTGCTGGTATTTATGATGTACATCGCATCGCAAATAATGAAAAGGTGGTTCCTAGAAATTGGGTAAATAGAGAAGGAAATTATGTGACAGATGAATTTATCAATTACATAGAACCATTGATTCAAGGGGATTATCAACCATTTATGGTTAATGGTCTACCACAACACTTGGTTCTTAAGAAAAAATAAGTTTTGGCAGGGCGTATGAGGCACAACTGTTTCATGCGCCTTTTTTAGATTTTCACACTGCATTGACGCATGAAAACTGTGGTAGTATAATATTTCTAAAAAGTCAGGACAGATATGAGGTAGGGAGAAGTTATATGAAAAGAAAAAAGTCGTTTCAAGATATTGTAATTGTTATATTTCTTTTAATTGCTGTGGTTATTTTATTTTGCTGGTATACAAATCAGAACAGTATTCATGTGGAGGAGCGAAATAAAAGTTATGCATCGGATTCGGCACGACAAACCATGATACGAATTAATGAGAAAATGAACAATGCACTGGCACTGATAACTACGTATGCACACTTTGTCAGTGAAAGATTAAATGAGCCTGTTATTGACGAACGACTTTTGAAGGAAATTGAGCATAATGCACTGTTTGATGCAGTGCTTTTTACTGATCCTGCAGGGATAAATCATACCTCTGATGGAAGGACTTCTGACGCATCGGACCGAGATTTTTATCAGAAAGGAATGCGAGGAGAGAGCGGTATTGCAGTGATACTAGATTCCTATTTTTTTAATGAGACGATGATAAGTTTCTATGCGCCAGTGCGATATCAAGGTGAGATTATTGGAGTGTTAAGGGGGTCCTATCTCGCAGAAGAATACATAAAAGATATGTTGACAACAAGCTATTTTGGAGAGGCGGCAGATGTGTATCTGTGCATGTCAAACGGAAGGGCCATTGCAAGCTCTGACGGTGATATTTATGAGGAAGATTTAATTGATACTTTAGTGAAAAACAATGTGATTGACAGTCAGGTGGCAAAGGAAGCGAAAGGAATCTTTGCGCATGGCGGTGAAGGTTCTTTTATCTGCGCACAGGGTTATAAGACAGATAATCTTTGTGCAACACATCTAAAAGATTACGACTTTGTTTTGGTGCAGACATTTCCAAAGAGCGTTACACAGCGCATGATTCGGGACGAAAATATTGTGGGAATTCAGCTGGAAATAATGCTGATTATGCTGTTTGTCATTTACATTATTACATTGATTATCCGAGCGGGGAGGGAGAAAAAACTACTACAAAATGAAAACCGAGAGATGGGCTATATTATTAAGGGTATTACAACACTGTTTTCTCGGTTCGCACTGGTTGATCTTGAGACAGGAACCTATCAGTATCTTGCAGGAACAAGAGCAGAAGATGACACACTAAATATCTTCGGACAGTATGAAAACTTAACAGCACATTTATGTTCGATTATGATTGACAAGGATGAGCAGACAGAGTTTGCTAAAATGATTGATAGAGAAACACTTGTTCAAGTATTGACAGAACAAAGCGATATGCGTTTTGAACGTCAAGTGCTGCGCAAGGGACAGCCAGAGTGGGAACATATGAATATTATTTGTCTGGAAAAAAAAGATGGTACAGCAACTAAGGCACTAATTATTCGACAAAATATCACAGAAGTTAAGGAAAAAGAATTAGAAATCCAAGAGCAAATGTTTCTTGCAAATCGTAAAGAACGTCAGTATCAGCTTGCGATTATGTCCAATTCTATTTACACCTTTGAGTTTAATCTAACAAAGGATTTAATCGAGCAAGATATCTTGCGCACAGTGGATGGGCAACAGATTTCTTTGTTTGGTATAACGGGATTAAAACCTCCTTGCCGTGCATCGGAATGGTTTGAGTGGCGCAGAAAATATGTATCACAAGAATCAATAGAGGATTATGATGCAGTTGTAAATTTAGCGTACTTAAAAGATTGTTATGCGGCTGGCGAGGCAGAAGTAAGTGTTGAGTATTGGGGCAAAGATATTGATGAGCAGGAAATCTGTGTGCGTCAATCCTTTCTTATGACGCAGGATGATAGAACAGGCGACATTATGGTCATGGTAATAAAGAAGGAGATTACAGAGAATGTCAAAAAGCAACGAGAACAGACGCAGGTATTACAGGATGCTTTGATGCAAGCACAACATGCAAACAAGGCAAAGACTACTTTTCTTTCCAATATGTCACATGATATTCGCACACCAATGAACGCGATTATTGGGTTTACAACGATTGCAGTAAGTCATATTGACAATCGGGAACAGGTTCGAGATTGTTTGCAGAAGGTACTTTCTTCCAGCAACCACTTGCTTAGTCTAATCAACGATATTTTGGATATGAGTAGGATTGAAAGTGGAAAGGTGCAGATTAAAGAGCAGGATTGTAATATCTCTGAGTTGATGCACAACTTGGTGAATATTATCCAGCCGCAAGTAAAGGCAAAGCAGTTGGAATTGTTTATTGATACATTCGAGATTGTCAATGAGGATGTGATTGCAGATGCCTTAAAGCTAAATCAGGTGTTTATCAATCTTTTGAGCAACGCTGTCAAATATACACCAGCAGGCGGAAGCATTGCGTTTCGCATTATGCAAAAGACAACATTTCGACATGGGTATGGTGATTATGTATTTATCATCAAAGATAATGGTATTGGTATGTCACCAGAGTTTGTAGAACATATTTTTGAGCCGTTTGAACGGGAATCCACAGTAACACAGTCTGGCATTCAAGGAACAGGACTTGGCATGGCAATTACAAGAAATATTGTGGAAATGATGGGAGGAGAGATCCAGGTTGAAAGTGAAATTGGCAAAGGCAGTACTTTTACGGTTGAGATTTCTTTAAAACTGCAAGATATTGAGAAAAATGCGGCACAGATCAAAGAACTAGATGGTCTGCGGGCGTTGGTCGTTGATGATGATTTCCATGTTTGTGACAGTGTGAGTAAAATGCTAAAACAGATTGGTATGCGTGCTGAATGGACAACGTCTGGCAGAGAGGCGGCATATCGTGCCCAGATGGCATATGAGGAGGGAGACGCATTTCATACGTATATTATTGACTGGCAGATGCCAGAGACCAGCGGTGTGGAAACTGCCAGAAGGATTCGAAGCGTGGCAGGAGTTGATGTGCCAATTATTATTTTGACTGCATATGACTGGTCTGATATTGAGGAGGAGGCAAAGGCAGCAGGCGTGACTGCATTCTGTGCAAAACCGTTATTTATGTCTGATTTGAAGGCGGCATTGCTCGCGGCGAATAATCTAATTGAAACTGAGAATGAAATTGCTGCGTGGACACTTGCTGATTTTAGTGGAAAGCGTGTGCTACTTGTTGAAGATATTGAGCTGAATCGCGAAATCGCCGAAGTGATTTTGGAGGAGGCTGGATTTGTTGTAGAGTCGGCACCTGACGGGACGGATGCCGTCTCAATGGTAGAAAAGTCAGAAGAATATTATTATGACGTAGTATTAATGGATGTACAAATGCCAATTATGAATGGATATGAAGCGACACGAGCGATTCGCAATATGCCAAGAAAGGATGTTAAGAGTTTGCCAATTATTGCTATGACTGCGAATGCGCTTGAGGAGGATAAGGAAGCGGCACTAAAAAATGGAATGAATGCACATATTTCCAAACCACTTAACATGGATATCTTTATTTCTGTGCTTAAACAGTTTGTGCGATAAGGAATGGAGTTTCAAAATATGAGATAAAGAAAAACGCAAAGCGCTCTTTTTGATATTGGTTCTTTTGTTGACTGCATTTGCATTTTCGCAGGAGGATTATTGTCATACCAGAGGTGCTAATATTACCACAGTAGATAAGACAAGTTGCTCTATTTTAAAAGAGTACTAGAGTATTGAATATCATATTGATGTCTGCTGCTTTCAAACAGGTAGTAGAAGGTGTTCTTGATAAGTATAAAGCAGTATGATTTCCGAGGAATGCCAAAATCGAAAAATTTTTCTAAACTTCCTGAATAAATTATCACAAAATAAGGGTATGGAAAAATTTTTCGATTTTGAATTGGTAGAAAGGAGTATTTTTATGATATCTATAATAAATTGGCATGCTGTTGTTACCTATAATAGATATGTTTGAAAAAGTAGAGAACGATTATCCTGACCTGAAACCCGACTTGCATCCTCGTAAAATCAAGTATTGAAAAGGATTATCTCAGATAGAGACAAAACTAGATAAAAATAACAATTTTATACCACAAGTATAATGACATTTCGTGCAAAGTGTGGTATAGTGGAGAAAAAGAAAAAATGGTACACGAGTATGTTACCAGAAAGGAAAAATAATGATTAGGGCATTATCAATCAACGGAACAAATTACCTATTTAGTAAAACATTTGAACAGGCGCTGGATTCCAAACAGAGTCTATCTTTTGTATGTCCATATAAGATAGGAAAAAGTTGGTTGAGTCATGCCAATATTAGGCTGGAAAAGTAAAGTGTACATCAAAAAGGCATGAAATATCATATTTATGGTTATCACCGCTTATCTTGTATGGAGAAGTCTTGCAGGATAGGCGGTTTTCTTTTACTTGTTGACAGTTGTATAGAACGTGTAATGAACAGGAAAGATATTTTCTAAGGTTATTGTGGATTAGAAGGGAGAAAAAGTGTTGGAGAAGGATGTATTAGAAATCAAAGGAAAGGTAAACAAGGCTCTTTGTTATGCAAAAGTGATCGAGGACGAGGCAGTCGAGCAGATTCGCAGAATGTGCGATTATGAGTTTACACAGGACAGTAGAATCCGTATTATGCCAGATGTCCACGCGGGAAAAGGTTGTACAATTGGAACAACTATGACAATTACTGACAAGGTAGTGCCAAACATTGTTGGTGTGGATATTGGTTGTGGTATGTATACAGTGAATCTTGGCAGAGGTGAGATTGATTTTGAGAAATTGGATGCAGCAGCACATTTTATCCCATCAGGAAAGAATGTATGGGAAGGCAGACAAGAACGATTTGATTTATTGCGGTTGCGTTGTTATCGGAATCTCAAGGATGCAAAGCGTTTGGAGAGAAGCCTTGGAACGCTCGGCGGTGGCAATCATTTTATTGAAGTGGATATGGCACAGGACGAGACAAAGTATCTCGTAATACATTCTGGCAGCAGAAATCTTGGGAAACAGGTGGCAGAGCTCTATCAACAGTTGGCAATTGAACTGCACACAGGCAAGGAGGAGTATTTCAAGAAAAGAGATGCGCTGATTGTGGAGTATAAAGCAGCGGGACGCCGAAAGGAAATTCAGAGTGCATTAAAAGAACTCAAATGGGAGCATCGAGACAGTTTGATACCAGAGGATTTATGTTATCTGTATGGAACATTTCTTGAGGATTATTTACATGATGTGGAGATTTGTCAACAATTTGCAAAACGAAACCGTGAGAAAATGGCAGAGGTCATTTTAGAGAAAATAGGAATGACTGGAACAGAGGCATTTCATACAATTCATAATTATATTGACACAGATGAAATGATATTGCGTAAAGGTGCAATTGCCGCCCATAAGGGCGAGAAAGTATTAATTCCAATAAATATGCGAGATGGAAGTGTGCTTGCTGTTGGAAAAGGCAATCCAGAGTGGAATTATTCTGCACCACATGGCGCCGGACGATTAATGTCACGCACCAAGGCAAAAGAGAGTTTATCCATGGAAGATTACCGCAAAATGATGGAGGGTATCTATACAACTTCTGTCAATGAAGCGACACTTGATGAAGCGCCAATGGCATATAAATCGCTTGCGGATATTATTGATGTTATTAGGGAGTCCGTGGACATTATTAATATTATGAAACCAATTTATAATTTTAAGGCATCTGACTAGAGCGTTGGAAAATATTCTCCTGCTCTGGTGGAAGCCAGAACAGGAGGATATAAAAATGGTCACGATACCGACGATAGATATGGTAAAAACGGGACAGCACATTACGGAGTTGCGAGTGCAGGCAGGATTATCTGTGCGACAGCTACAGGAAATCTTTGGCTTTTCTACGCCGCAGGCACTATACAAATGGCAGCATGGAACAGCATTGCCAACCATTGATAATCTTGTTGTATTGGCGGCGGTGCTTGGTGTAAAGATTGATGATATTCTTATTACGACCGATAGCCCAATACCTGTCAGTGCATAAATTTTTTAATAATTATTCACAGCCTTACCAACTGTATGTTAAAATATATACTCCATGATTGATATTATAGAAAAAAGTAAGTATAATAGGAATCGATAAAACTTGTTTTGAAGGTTTATTTAGTTATCAATTAATGAATGGAGAGATTTGTATGTGCACAGCAGCTACTTATAAAACAGCCGATTTTTATTTTGGACGTACACTAGATAATAATTTTTCCTACGGTGATGAGGTGACAGTTACTCCTAGAAATTATCCATTTCGGTTTCGGAATGTGGAAGATATTAACGCGCATTATGCAATTATTGGCATGGCATATGTACTAGAAAATTATCCATTGTATTATGATGCAGTTAATGAAAAAGGTCTGGCGATGGCAGGACTCAATTTTGTAGGAAACGCTGTTTACAGAGATTATGTCTGTGACAAAGACAACATTGCACAGTTTGAGCTAATTCCATGGATTCTTAGCCAATGTGCTACAGTTAAACAAACACGAGTTCTACTTGAAAAAATTAATATATGCAATACAAGATTTACTGAAAATTTACCTACAGCGCAATTACATTGGATTATTGCAGATAATGAGGAGACAATTACAGTGGAGGCGGTAGCGGATGGGATAAAAGTCTATGATAATCCGGTTGGTGTATTGACAAATAATCCGCCGTTTGATGAGCAATTGTTTATACTAAACAATTATATGCATCTGTCTGCAAAGCCGCCAGTTAACACTTTTGCGCCGAAATTAGAACTACAACAGTATAGTCTTGGATTGGGTGCTATTGGGCTGCCTGGAGATTTGTCTTCGCAGTCCAGATTTGTGCGCGCTACTTTTATAAAGATGAATGCAGTCAGTGGTGAGGGAGAACAGGAAAGTGTCAGTCAATTTTTTCATATTTTAGGTGCAGTTGACCAGCAACGTGGATGTTGTATTTTGGAGAATGGAAAATATGAAGTTACACTCTACACATCTTGTTGCAATACCAACAAAGGAATCTATTATTATACAACGTATGAGAATCATCAGATTACAGCGGTTGATATGCACAGAGAAAATCTAAATGGTACAACGTTAGTACAATATCCAACAGTGAAGGAGGAACAGATTCGACTACAGAATGCATAGATTGAGTGTTTATCTAAGTCTTTGTATAGGAAAAGTAGATTGAATAAGGCACAAATATGGAAAGAGAAAAAGAATTATCAAATGAGGAATTAAATAGTATGGAAAATATGCCAGATAAGCTTATAGGAATCAAAGTTTTGGTGGTTGAGGATAATCTATTAAATTTGGAGATTGTGACAGAAGTTTTGAGAGAGCGCGGATTAATTGTCACTGCAGCAGAGAATGGGCAGATTGCAGTAGAGTTGTTTCAAAACAATCCTCCAGGAACGTTTGATGTGATTTTAATGGATATACACATGCCCGTTATGGGAGGCATGGAAGCTACAAAAATAATTCGTGCTATGGAACACGCAGACGCACAGACAATACCAATACTAGCACTTACCGCAAATGATTTTGAGGAGGATATCCACGGGACACGGGAAGCAGGTATGAATGATCATCTGACAAAACCATTTGATATGGAAAAAATATTTGGGGCGCTTATAACCCACACAAGAAAGTGAGAAGGGAATATACTTTCCTTTCTCTTTTTTTATGCACACAGACGCGGAGAGGAAATAAGCAGCAAATGCTGCCCACGTCCGGCGCACGAGTAGGAGAAGATTCATCTTCTCTACTCGATTGAACACGAGTCGCGCGGCGAGTAGAGAGTTCTTACTCGATTGCACATGGATGCAGAGAGAAAAAATAAAGTTTTATATTGACAAAATAGTTACAAAATGATATAATTTTGATATCAAAATAAATCATAAATAAATTAGAGTTTTGATAGGAGGTACATTATGCAAGAAAGAGTTTTATCAAAGAAGAAAAATGGAATGGCGGTGTTATGTGGCATACTGTTATTGTATGTAATATCAATAATAGGGATTTATTTCGGGGCAGTAAATGCGTATTCCACTATTATTTTTTTCAGCATTTTCTTGATGGTTGTGACAACAATACTTTTACCTGGACTGAAAGTTTTAAAGCCGCAGGAAGCATTAGTACTCACATTGTTTGGAAAGTATGTGGGCACATTGAAGGAAGATGGTTTTTATTTTGTAAATCCGTTTTGTTCTAGTGTGAATCCGGCAGCACGAACAAAGCTAAATCAGAGTGGTGATGTGAATGACTCCGCCACAATGTTAGCGGTTGCAAACAAAGCAGCAGGCACAAATATGGAAGTCTATAACAATAAGATTTCACTCAAAATCATGACATTAAATAACAATAAACAAAAGATTAACGACTGTCTTGGCAATCCAATTGAGATAGGCATTGCAGTTACATGGAAGGTTGTGGACACAGCAAAGGCAGTGTTTAACGTAGATAATTACAAAGAATTTTTATCCTTGCAATGTGACAGTGCACTCCGCGATATTGTGCGTATCTACCCTTATGATGTGGCACCAAATGTCGATACAACCGGAGATGGATTGTCAGATGAGGGAAGCTTGCGCGGTTCGAGTGAGATTGTTGCAGCTAGAATCCGTGAAGAAATACAGAAAAGAGTTGAGGAGGCAGGAATTGAAGTTGTTGAGGCACGCATTACATACCTTGCCTACGCTCCAGAAATTGCTGCGGTAATGTTACAGCGACAGCAGGCATCTGCAATTATTGATGCGCGGAAAATGATTGTGGATGGTGCGGTTGGTATGGTTGAGATGGCATTGGAGCGGTTAAATGAAAAACATACAGTGGAGCTTGACGAGGAACGTAAGGCAGCAATGGTTTCCAATTTATTAGTTGTACTTTGTGGTAACCGCGACGCACAGCCCATTGTAAATTCGGGTAGTTTGTATTAAGGAAAAAACTATTATGCGCACCTGTGATGCATAGACCATTTCAGGCTGCATGGCACCTTACTATCTTACTATAAAAAGTGGCCTTTATTTTCATAGTAAGACATTGACAAAAAAGGAATGATGTTATGGGTGATTCAGGCAAAAAGCAAGTCCCACTTAGGCTTTCGGCAAAGTTATACAACGCAATTGCCGCGTGGGCAGAAGACGATTTTCGCTCTGTCAATGGACAGATTGAGTATTTGTTGACAGAGTGTGTTCGACAGCGGAGAAAAAATGGGAAGTATGTATCTGACGAAATGGATAAACCGCTGGAAATCGATATTTAGAAAAGGGGCGTGATATCTATGAAATATTGGAAAAAGATGGTTGCGCCAATTGTGATTGCGTTCATTATGATTGTCTATTATATTGGAATGGCAGCAATTTTTATGGCAATACCTAGCATTTCCGCAGGAATTAAAATTTTGATGATTGTGATACCACTAATATTGGCGGCAATAATGCTTGGAGTATTAATAAGTAGAATAAAAGAAATTAAAGGAGGAGAAGAAGATGATCTTAGTCAATACTGATTACATTAGCGGAAAGGAACTAGAAATGCTTGGTTTAGTAAAGGGAAGCACGATTCAGTCTAAAAATGTGGGAAAGGACATTACCCAGAGTTTTAAGACACTGGTGGGAGGCGAGTTGAAAGCCTACACAGAGATGATGAATGAAGCACGTGCACTCGCCACTAAGCGCATGGTTGAGGAAGCGGAAAAGCTTGGTGCCGATGCGGTTGTCAATATTCGCTATGCGTCTGCGGCAGTAATGCAGGGGGCAGCGGAAGTTATGGCATACGGCACCGCCGTGAAATTTCACACCTCCTGATTGGTATGCCCGCTAAAGCAGGCAGATGGGAGTTCGTGTGAGAAGTACTTCTAACTGCCTGTGGCAATTTTCACTCACAGCAAAGGCTGTTTCGTGGAGAAGTATTAAATTTCACGCCAAAAAACGCCAAAGACAGGCGTTTTTTCTCGTGATTTAAAATTAATATGCAAAAAACTTTTTAATAGTATGAACTATTAGGAAGTAATAGCCTCTTAAAGTTTTTTGACATTTAATGTTACAAGAAGATTTTTCATTTCTATTTGAGCCGCTCAAAGTGGCATGAGGGATTAATATGTGGAGGATAAGATGTTAGCAGTAAAAAGTATTTTATTTATGGTGATAGGTTTTACTATCTTAATTAAGGGAGCAGATTTTTTTGTGGATGGCGCATCAGGAATTGCGGAGAAATTTCATATACCACAAATTATTATTGGTCTTACAATTGTGGCATTTGGGACGAGTGCGCCGGAGGCAGCGATTAGCATTTCGGCAGCTTTTGCAGGAACCACAGGTATTGCAATCGGAAATATTCTTGGAAGCAATTTGCTTAATATTTTAATTATTCTTGGCCTATCGGCGTGTATTGTGCCATTGCATATTGGAAAGTCTAGCATTAAATTTGATATTCCATTTAATTTGTTTATTACATTGGTACTAGTTTTATTTGGTGTTATTTTTGGAGAATTGAATATTTTTTCGGGGGTAATATTTTGGGTACTGATGATAGCTTTTTTAATTCATCTTTTTCGCGCTGCAAAAAATGAAATGCAAGAAAAGGATACAGAGGAACCGCCAAAAAAACAGAAGCATATATTTTTACTTTGCTTATATATTGTGGGTGGTATTATAGCAATTATTTTTGGAAGTGACCTTGCTGTAGATAATGCCACGGTGATTGCATCAGACATTCTTCACATTGATGATAGACTGATTGGATTGACTATCATTGCATTAGGCACTTCGCTTCCAGAATTGATGACCAGTGTGACGGCAGCTAGGAAAGGGAATGCAGATATTGCAGTTGGAAATATCTTGGGAAGCAATATCTTTAATATTCTTTTTGTGTTGGGAACAGTATCTTTGATTGCGCCAGTGACATTTTCAATGTCGTTTGTTATAGATGGAATTATTGGCATTGTGTCAGTAATTTTATTATACTTTCTGTCAAAAGATGATGATACACTGTCAAGACGTGATGGTATAACATTTTTACTATGTTATATAGCCTATTTTGTGTATCTGCTAGCGGTAAATCTTTGAAACAAGCAATTGTTTAGAAAATACGTATGATTTGACATTATATTCTACAGAAAAAAATTAACTGTAGAGTTCATGTGAGAAGTACTTCTAACTGCCTGTGGCAGTTTCCACTCACAGCAAAGGCTGTTTCGTGGAGAAGTACTATGTCTCACACCAAGAAATGCCTGAAATACGGCATTTCTCATCTGGATTTATGATTCCGCAAAGCGGAATCATGGGAGTTACAGAAAAAAATTAACTGTAGAGTTCGTGTGAAATTAAAATTTCACACCTCCTGATTTGTATACCCGCAAAAGCGGGCAGATGGGAGTCAGCGTAAAATTAAAATTTCACCTATCTTGATTAGTCTGCCCACAAAAGCGGGCAGATGGGAGTTCGCAGATATAATAAAAAAAGGAAAATTGTTTGGTATAATTTATAGATTATTTTTATAAAAGGATTTATAATAAAATAGACTTTACAAAACGATATCTAAATAATTTTGCAATTTTTAGATATAGAAAAGATTTTGAGAGGTTATTGAAACTAACAGGAGGTGAATTATGCAAATACAGTGGAATCAAGCAAATCAGCATCAGCAATTAAATAGTCAATTTGTAAGTAATGCATATAAAACAAAAGAAAGTCATTCTTTGCTTACACGACGCAGAATGTTAGAGACACAGGACCAGGCGAAGGAGACTGATGCAGTAAGAATGACTATTTCTGGAGAGGCAATGGAGTTATCGCGAAAAGTTAAGGAGATGGAGCGTGCACAACAAACGTTGACAGTGGAAGAAACGGGAGAGGAAGGTACTGCCTCAGAGCTGACAGAAGAAGAACTATATGATGAATTGGTTCTTCAGATACATATTTGGGGAGATGCAACAGCCAATATACAAAATCAATATAACCACAAAGAAACAAAGGAACTGGCAGAAAAACGGGCAGCTGCGTTAACCGAATTACAAGATCTTGAACAATTACAAAAGTCTGAGGCGAGTAAGCAGGAAAAAGAGGCGCAAAAGACAGCGGAATTGGCGGCGATACACCAGGAAGAAGTCAATAAGAAAAGTTCAGAATTAATTATGATGATCGAGAGTTTTGAAGAACAGGATGATGAGGAGCAAACAGAAAAAACATCAGATCAGAAGGATACACAGGAGACTGAGACAGAATCCAATAGCAACCTTATGGAGGGGAAAATTGGGGTTTCTGCGGCAAAACGGGAATTGGGAATGTTAGGGACAATCTCACAGATGGAAGCGTCAGGCGAATATAATCTGATGACAAATAGGGAATCGATTCAGGGATTGCTCGATGAACGCGGCAACATCTATAAAATGAACGACGAGCCAAGCATTCATATTCAGGAAAAGATAAAAGCGATGTCTGACTATGTGGCTACGTTGGTCAATCCAGATATGATGCGGCAATACTTTGGAGAGCGCATAGGAGCAGAAACAGATGAGAATGCCAGAAAAAAACTGTCAATGATGTATGATTATTTTATGAGCTTGGATATGAAAAATGGGATTGAAAATCTGTCAAAAGAGCGTGCATATGCATTACAAGAAAAGCGTAATGCAAAGGATCTGCGCATTGCACATATGGGCAGTAGGCATCTCGTGATGGCAGAACAGCAAAAAAAGGAACTGCAATCACTTTTTGATGAAGATGATATTTTGAGAGCGCAAGGGCAAGGAAGTATTGCCGACCATACGGAGGATATTGCGGAGCGGCTACAGGAAAAATTGGATGAGCGCGATCAGATAGAGGAAAGAGAACCTATTGAAGAAGAACCTATCGAAGAACAAACAACAGAAGAAATCCTATCCGAAGAAGAAAAACTTGAGAAAGAAAAGATAAAATGACAAAAAGGGCTTATTGAAGCCCTTTTTTTATGCACACGGGCACTCAAAGGAATTTTACGCACTCTTTATACCTTTAAAAATCATTCTAAATTTTTTCCACCTGTGCGGTTGGATTTTTCAGCTAATAGCCCTTGTCTCTTT
>ERZ778503.600-NODE-600-length-29080-cov-5.885857_pt1 | contig 29080 bp, 22 predicted proteins | sample MGYA00510047_ERZ778503 | MGnify/ENA primary metagenome ERZ778503 (study PRJEB29527, sample SAMN07138965) | mouse gut metagenome | material: feces | host: mouse | place: China:Nanjing | collected 2016-01-25 ... | reverse complement strand
GGAAAGCGTGTATACGCCTAAAGCGTATCGGGGGTTCGAATCCCCCTCTCTCCGCATCGGAATAGAACATGAAGAACATAAACGAAAGAAATAATAATAAATAACAAATTAATTAATCTTAAAAAATCAGACACACAATGAAAAAGTTATTTGCAATTATTGCGATGGTTGGAGTCTTCTCTTTGGGTGCGACTCAGTCAATGATGGCACAGGACGAGGCTCCTGCCGCAGATGCTGCCGCTACGGAACAGGTAGACAGCGCTGCTGTTGATACGGCTGCGGTTGAAGAAGAAGTGGAAGCTGCCGAAGAAGTGGCGCCGATGGAAGAAGAGCAGGGCGAAAGCATTCACAAGGAATTGAAGACAAAGTTTATCGAAGGTGACGCCGGCTTTATGTCGTTGGTATCTATCGCTTTGGTTTTCGGTTTGGCATTCTGCATCGAACGTATCATCTACTTGAGCCTGGCTGAAGTAAATGCAAAGAAATTGATGGCCGAAATCGAAGAGAAATTGGCTAAGGGCGATATCGAAGGTGCCAAGACCATTTGCCGTAACACACGCGGTCCCGTTGCTTCCATCTGCTATCAAGGCTTGATGCGTATCAACGAAGGTATCGAAAACGTAGAACGTTCCGTTACAGCGTACGGCGGTGTACAGGCAAGCTACTTGGAGCAGGGATGTTCTTGGATCACGCTGTTCATTGCAATGGCTCCGTCACTCGGATTCTTGGGTACTGTGATCGGTATGGTTATGGCCTTCGACCAGATCCAGCAGGCCGGTGATATTTCTCCGACAGTTGTGGCAGGCGGTATGAAAGTGGCCTTGATTACGACTATCTTCGGTATCGTGGTTGCGTTGATTCTTCAGTTATTCTATAATTATATCCTTTCGAAAATCGAGACGATTACTTCTCACATGGAAGAATCTACTATCTCGTTGCTGGATATGTGCATGAAGTATAACTTGAAAAAATAATTAGGGAATTATGATTAAGACAGAGAAATTGTCAAAATACGTCCTGACAGCATGTACGGCGGTCATCGTCCTTGCATTCGTGCTGTTCTTCACGGTCGGATATGACAACCCCGTCGGGGATTATAACGAGCCGCAGCTCACCGAACTTATTATTTACTTGATGTATGGCTTGACTGCCGTAGCAGCTGTTTTGTCTGTGTGGAGCGTTGTTAAGAGTATCAAGGAAAATATGGGTTATTCGGGCGAGAATCTGAGCGGTGTTCCGGGTGGTAAAATCAGTTTCGTTTCACTGCTTATCATGGTTGCTTCTTTGGTAATCGGTTATGTTTGCGGTTTGGGTGAAACAGAGTTTACAGCCGCCGACGGGACAGTTACCAGCGCCGGAATGGTTACCGTATCGGACATGTTCATCATCTCTATTTATATATTGATGATTATTGCAACCCTTTGCGTGGCTGTGAACATGACCGGTATCTTTAAAAAGAAATGAGAGTAAACATCGTTTCCGATAAAAAGTAAAATAGAGAGCAGATATGGGAAAAAAGAAAAAGAAAGTTCCGGGCATTAATGCCAGTTCAACAGCGGATATTTCTTTTATATTGCTCATATTCTTCTTGATCACAACTTCTATGGACACGGATATGGGTTTGGCCAGACGCTTGCCCCCTCCGCCTGAGAAAGACCAGGAAGAAGCAGAAATCGATGTAAAGGAAAGAAACGTATTGAATGTACGTTTGAATGCGGCCGGCAACTTGATGGTGAATCATGATTTTATTGATATCAAACAGTTGAGAGCGCGTGCCAAGGAGTTCATCAAAAACGAGAATAACTTGTCTTCGCTTCCTGAGAAGCATATGAAGCATATTGATCTTTTGGGGCAGTGTGCCGTAACAGACAAGCATGTTATCTCTGTTCAGACGGACCGGGGCACGAGTTACACGATCTACTTTCAAGTGCAGAATGAGTTGGTAGCCGCTTATAATGAATTGCGAAACGAATTGAGCAAAGCCAAGTTCGGAAAGCCTTATGCAGCGCTGAACGAGGATCAGCAGGTGGCTATACGCGCCTACTATCCCCAGAAGATCTCCGAGGCTGAACCTAAAAATTATGGAGGGACAAACTGATGAGCAGATTTAATAAAGACGGTGGGCGTGAAATGCCCGAGATGAACACGTCATCTTTGCCTGACCTTATCTTTACCATCTTGTTCTTCTTCATGATCGTAACTACCATGCGTGAAGTTACATTGAAGGTGAAGTTCACGGTTCCGGCTGGTACGGAATTGGAGAAATTGGAGAAGAAGTCAGCCGTTTCGTTTATCTACGTCGGTCCTCCAACGGATCAGTTGCGCGCCACCATGGGTAGTACGCCGCGTATTCAGTTGAACGACCGTTTCGCCGAGCCTGGTGAGGTCATGGACTTTATTGCCGAGGAGCGTGCGACGATGACCGATCAGGCAGCCCAGACAGTATCAATGAAGATTGACGAAAAAACTCCGATGGGTATCGTAACGGATATTAAGGAAGTGCTTCGTAAGTCATGGGCATTGAAGATAAATTATTCGGCTTCGAAGCGTAATTAACGCACTTGAATACCTTATTAAAAAGCGGTGATCTTGAAAGAAGACCACCGCTTTTTTTATTCTATTTTGTCCGGGCTATCGCCTTTTTTCATTAAATTTGCAATAAATTATAATGATATGAGTGTTGCAAATTTGGATGCTCTGGATGAGCAGATTCTTCGGTTGATTGCAGACAATGCCCGTATCCCTTTTCTGGAAGTGGCAAGAGCCTGTCATGTGTCGGGCGCGGCCATTCACCAACGTATTCAGAAGCTGATGAAGTTGGGGGTACTGAAAGGGTCACAGTTTGTGCTCGACCCACAGAAGATCGGTTATGAAACATGTGCTTTTGTTGGATTGTTCCTGAAAGATCCTTCGGATTTTGATCGCGTCGTTGAGGAGTTATGGCGTATTCCTGAGGTAGTGGAATGCCACTATACTACGGGAGGCTACGACATGTTCATCAAGATCTATGCGAAGAACAACCATCATATGCTGAGTATTATTCACGACCAGCTTCAGCCTTTGGGCTTGCAGCGTTCCGAGACCATTATCTCTTTTCATGAGGCGATCAGCAGGCAAATGCCGATACCTGATGTAGTCGCAAAAGAGACGGATGCAGCAGGCGAAGCCGTTTTGCCGGAAGTGTAGAACTGTGTTTTCTGGGAATCTTATTGTCTTTTTCCTCCGTGCTTTCAAAAGCCGGTCCTCTTTGTGAAGCGGACTGTTCTGTACAGCGAATGCAGGAGAGAGAGTATATGTGCCGGCAATTGAAGAGTATTTGTTTTCGGATACCGGTCGCAGTAGCGGTCTTACGGACGACAATGCTTGTAGATTGTAGATCGGTTACGGTAAGGAAGAGACAACCGTATGACGGTTTTTATGATGCTTTCGGAGTATGATGTAGAAAAGTGAAAGGGCCTTGCAGGGAAAAACGCTGCCGGCGCTTTCACTTTTTTGTTCGGGCCTGTTGCTGGTTTAAGTGACCGGTTGGCCGAGCAGTCGGGCGCGAGGCGCGACAGTTTTAAGAAAGGAGGGCAAGACGTTTGTGTTCGCTTTATAATCCAATCGGTCGTGAGGTGGGCCCGTTATGCCCGGTCAGTTATTAGAAACGGTCTGTAATCTCGAACCGAACCTGCATGGAATAGCGCTTTTTGATGGTGCGGTACTGATCAAACGAACCGGCGTTCGATACGGATATGTTGCTTTGTGGGGACTGCCATCCGAAAACGGCCGGATCATCCTGCTTTTCCACGATGCGGAGGACATTTCCCAGTCCTTTTCCCAAAGCTTCCACCAGGTAAGCCGCTTTGTTTCGTGCCGCTTGCAAGGCCTCGATTCGCCCCTGGCGATGATACGTCGAAATATCTTTATTTTCCAGCTCCCCGATATACATGTGCGATACACCTTTGGAATCTATTTGTCTGACAATTTCTTCAATCTGTTGGAAATCCTTCAGGGTCAGGTTCAATTGTTTCGATACAAGGAACGTCTGTCTGTCACGTCGCCAGTTGTTGCCTATCTCTTGCGTTCGGATGGCATTCGAAGGGATACCGATAGACCGCAGTGTCTGTCGTAGCGCTTTCTCTATTTGTTCCAAGGGCACTTTGGTGCGGTATTCCTCCGGCTTGGATTTTCCGTCAAATTCCTCCTCGAAATACTCTTTTATCTCGATGATATAATGAATTTTGTCCGGTACGATTTCTATTTCCGATGTTCCGGTTACTTCGATATAATGCTCTTCGGGCTGTTGTGCCTGTAGCGGAGACAGCACGGCCAGCATCCAGGCGGTAAAAATGACTTTGGCTTTCATGGGAATGACTGTTTACCTGCATCGCGACAGTCTAGCGCGGCACATAATCCGTGAATGTGTAATCAAAGGCATGCTTCTCGTCGGCCTTGTGGGCTTCCTCTTTCTCCATCCGCCATGTTTCCGACCGTATCTCCGGGAAGAAAGCGTCAGCATCCGCCGGCGTGTCGGCGATGTGCGTGATGCACAGACGTCCTGCACGGGGCAAGGCCTCCTCATACAAGGTCGCCCCGCCGATAATGAAGACCTCTTCGTCCCGACAAGCGGCCAAAGCCGCTTCTAACGAGGAGAAACACTCTGCTCCCGGGAATGAAGCCGCCGCCTGCCGCGACAATACGATGTTCCGCCGGTTGGGCAGGGCGCCTTTGGGCAAGGATTCGAATGTTTTCCGGCCCATGATGACGGTATGGCCCGTGGTGAGTGCCTTGAACCGGCGCAGGTCGTTCGGCATTCTGTATAGCAATTGATTGTGCAGGCCGATGGCGTTGTTCTGCGCCAGAGCGGCAATGATTGTTATCCTCATCCTCTTTTAACTGTTATATGGATACTTTGCCTGGAATATGCGGCCACGGGTCGTATCCTTCCAGCTGGAAATCATCGTAGGTAAAGTCGAACATACTTTTTATATCCGGGTTCAATACCATACGTGGCAAGGGGCGCGGCGTACGTTCCAGTTGCAGGCGTACCTGCTCCAGGTGATTCCTGTAGATATGTGTGTCTCCCAGGGTGTGTATGAAATCGCCGGCTTGCAATCCGGTCACCTGTGCCATCATCTGGAGCAGCAGGGCATACGATGCGATATTGAACGGAACGCCGAGAAACGTGTCCGCGCTTCGTTGGTACAATTGAAGGCTAAGCCGTCCCTGAGCCACGTAAAACTGGAAAAAGGCATGGCAGGGTGGCAGATTCATCCGTTTCAGATCACCCACGTTCCATGCGCTGACGATGATGCGTCGCGAGTCCGGGGTGTGCCGTATGGCGTCTATGGCTTCCTGAATCTGGTCGATGAAACCGCCCTCATAGTCGGGCCATGAGCGCCATTGATACCCGTAGACATGGCCCAGATCGCCGTTCTCGTCGGCCCATTCGTTCCAGATGCGGACGCCGTTCTCTTGCAGGTATTTCACGTTGGTGTCTCCTTTCAGGAACCACAGCAGTTCGTGGATGATGGATTTCAGATGCAGCTTCTTGGTGGTAAGCAACGGGAATCCGTCGTCCAGGTTGAAGCGCATCTGGTGTCCGAAGATGCTTATCGTGCCGGTCCCGGTGCGGTCCTCCTTGGCTACACCTTCCTCCAATATGCGGTTCAACAGGTCAAGATATTGTTTCATGTGTTTCGATATAAAGATAATGTCCGACCGCAAGCGGGATGCTCCGGCCCCTTGTATGCGAAGATACGCAGAAAAAACGTAATGTGCAACCGGTTGTCGGGAGCGTTATTCAAATATTTTATCGTTGTCCGTCGATCGTGTCTTCCTGTTCGTCGCTTTTCGCTTCCGTCTTACGGCTGAAAAATCCCGAAGGCTTCCTGGTGCGTTCGTGCCCGTGTCCCGCCAGTCGGTTTCCGATGAGCCGTCCCACGGCCAGACAGATAATAAGGACGGCGATGCACCCCAGTATACCGCCCAGTCCGATCCATATTTCCGTGATGAGCAGCGCCACACCGATAAAGATCTGACGGATACTTGATTTCGTGCTTTCGTCGGCATCGGTCTGTTTTCCGCTTCGCGTGGAACGGTAGATAAGGTAGACGATCAATAGAAACGCCAGCAGAGGCAGGCCGAAGATAAGCAAAGACAAAATGACCATGGCGGAAAAGAATCCGGTTCCCACTACGTCGCCGAAGAAGCTCCACATCTTCTCATTGTCGTGGACAAGGATGCAACTGGTCGTATCGTTCTCGTCAACCAGTACCTCCTCTTCGTCTTCATAGATATTGGTCGTGTCGGAGTACAAGACGAGTTCCGCCTCTTCGTCCGAGAAAGGCTCCATATATTTACCGGAAGTGTCCTGAGCGCTTGCAGGGATTGCCAGACAAAGCCATAGAAAGACTAGCAACAGGGCTGGGCGTGATAGCGTCTTTTTCATAGTTAGCGTACGATTGCAGGTGCTGTTAATAATAGGAGGATGCCTTACGAGGCGGATTCTTGTGCAAAGGGAATGATTTTTTTTCAAATTACGGTCATAATTGCTTACTTTTGTTGTCTAATTAACATAAAAATGGATTTACCGGTAGATTTTGTCAACTCCATGCGTGAGCAGTTGGGCGAGGAGAGATCCCGTAGACTGGAGGAAGGATTGGGAGCCGAGCCTTCCGTGTCTGTTCGTCTCAACCCTTTTAAAGCCGATGCTTTGTCCCCCTTGTCTTCCGGTGCCGAGCCGGTGCCTTGGTGCGGATGGGGCCGTTATCTGCCTCAACGTCCGCCTTTCACGTTCGACCCCCTGTTGCATGCCGGTGTGTATTATGTACAGGAGGCCGCTTCCATGTTCTTGGCATCCGCTTTACGTCCCTATGTTGGTACCGATCCGTTGGTGGCGCTGGATCTTTGTGCCGCTCCGGGCGGAAAGTCCACGCTGGTCCGTTCCGTACTTCCAGCCGGCAGTCTGCTGGTGAGCAACGAACCTATACGGGCACGGGCGCAGGTGCTGGCCGAGAACATGACCAAATGGGGCCATCCCGGCACGGTGGTGACGCAAGACTATCCCGATGCTTTCACAGCCCTGACCGCTGTTTTCGATATGGTGATAGCCGATGTGCCCTGTTCCGGCGAGGGCATGTTCCGTAAGGACGAAGGAGCCGTGGCTGACTGGAGTTTGGACAACGTAGCGATGTGTTGTCGCCGGCAGCGAGAGATTCTTACGGACGTATGGCCTGCGCTGAAGCCCGGCGGACTGCTGGTGTACAGCACCTGCACGTTCAATCGGCATGAGGATGAGGAGAATATAGCTTGGATAGTTCGTACTCTGGGAGCCGAGGTGCTGCCGGTACCGGTGGATCCGACTTGGCAGGTGACGGGCAACCTGCTGCCCGAAACGGCTTCTGCCGAAGATGCCGGAGACGGTTCCGGGGCTTTCCCCGTTTACCGTTTCCTGCCCGGTACCACCCGTGGCGAAGGCTTTTTCCTGGCCGTGTTGCGCAAGAACGGCAGCCTGCCGCTTGGCAGAGAGGCCGTCGGAGGCGAAGGGGCGGAGCGTCGTAAGGCCTGCCGCAAGAAAGACAGGGGCAGCCGGACGTCGGCGCCTCCGTTTCCCGCCGCATGCCGCACTTGGTTGCAGGCGCCGGACGATTACACGTTTTTTTCGGATACTGACGGTCTGTGGCGGGCTTTTCCTGCCTCCTATGCCGGTTTGTTCCGGCTCTTGCGCGAGCATTGTACGGTGCTCCATGCCGGCGTGCCTGTGGCCGAATGCAAGGGGCGCGACTGGATACCGGCCCACGGGCTGGCGTTGAGTACGGCTTTCCGTCGCGAAGCGTTCGCCTGCTGCGAACTGGACTATGCGCAAGCCGTGGCCTATTTGCGCAAGGAAGCCCTCGTGTTGCCGTCCGATGTGCCGCGCGGTGTGGTCTGTCTGACGTATCGCGGCGTCCCGCTCGGTTTTGCCAAACAGCTCGGCAACCGTGCCAACAATCTTTATCCGCCGGAGTGGCGCATTCGTAGCGGCCACGTCAGTCCGTTTTGCCTGTGGGAGTAGGCTTATAACAACAACGGGGTATGCTTCCGTTACGGACGCATACCCCGTTGCTTGTCAGTTAGGCGGCCTTTTTTCGCTTTGTGGTGGTAAAACCATTCGGACGCAGTCTCTTGTTTTTGAGCCTTCTGGCTGTCCGCCTTTCTTTGGGCTGGCTTTGTTAGTTCTTCCCTAATGCACACGGAACATAATAGGTAGTGTGAATTTTACACGTACCGGTTTGCCGTCATGCCTGCCCGGCTTCCATTTAGGCATTAATTTTACAATACGTTCTCCTTCCTGGCCTAAAGCGGGATGTGGTGTCCGAATCGCTTTCACTGCTTCGACGGAACCGTCTCTTTCGATGACGAAGGAAACCAAAACCCGACCGCCAATACCCTTTTTTTGTAAGCTGTCGGGATACACGATGTTCTGTCGCATAAAGTTACCCATGGCGTCCATACCGCCGGGATATTCGGGGAGAACCTGGACAATCTCATATATCCGATTCGTATCTGCGACTTCAGTTGCAGAGCCGGAGACTTTCGAATTCATTGTGTCGACCGGAGCAGCAGCCGTTTTCTGTTCAGGCTTTTCAGATAGCGTGCTATCGGTGTTTGCCATTCTGTTTGGGCTGGTTCTGTTTGCCGGGTGTTGGACTTTCCGGGAAAAAAAGGGCTCGTTATTCTGGGGCTTTTGTGCCGGACACGGTAAACCGTTTGTCAGGAGAACGATGAATAGGGCGAAGATTACGCCTAGAGCTTGTGCGGTAAATTTCATAAATGTATGTGTTTAATGAGTTTTTCTGCTTTCGTTATGCAAAATTAAGTATTTTTTCCAAGCACTATGTGCTGTAACTTGTCTATAATTATAATTTTATGGAAAACCAAGGGCTTCCGACTTTGAAAAAGATTCTTCCCGAAGCGTTTTTCCACCGTATTGGGCAGGAATACTTGACATCATGTTTTGATCTGTAAGATTCAAACCTTGGTATGCAGACATCAAAGTTTGTTTTGTGCGTTTCACGTCTTGATGCCGGGACGGCAGGCCGGAGAGAAAAAGTTGCCGCATGCGTCCGACGGTTTTCTCTCTCCGGGAACTCTGTTTTTTTGTCCTTCTGTTTGCGCACACAGAAAAACGGCCTTTTTTAAGATTTCGTCTCTCGTTTATTTGTCTTCTCCGCTAAAAAAACGTAGTTTTGCAGCAACGAATGTAAAATTTAACTATACATGAAAAACTTATTCCATTCATTATCAGTGTTTCTTCTGCTGTGTGCCGTACAGGTGGCCGCACAAGACAAGTTTCAGGGCTACACGGTGACGGGCGAAGGCGCCTGGTGCTGGTTTGCCGATCCGCGCGCCCTGCATTACGAAAACGAAAGCGGCACCATCAACGCTTCCTACTTAGGCTATATCGACGTACACGGCAACATCAAAGCCACGCAGACGGACTTCCGTACCGGGGTGCGCAGCGAGGTGCTGGTGCGCTCGTATTTCCAGCCCGACGATCACAACAACCCCACGTTTCTGGTGCTGCCCGACGAGCGGGTGCTCATCATCTACTCCCGCCACACGGACGAGCCGGCCTTTTATTATCGTGTGTCGAAACGACCGGGCGACATCACCACGCTGGGCGAGGAGAAAGTCATCCGCACCGGTAACAACACCACATACCCTTCGCCGTTCATCCTGAGCGACGACCCCACCCACTTCTACCTGTGCTGGCGCGGGATAGGGTGGCATCCCACGATAGCCAAGTTGTCGTTGCCCGACGAGAACGACGACGTGAACATAGAGTGGGGTCCCTATCAGATGGTGCAGTCCACCGGCGCGCGTCCGTATGCCAAGTATTACAGCAACGGGAAGGACAAGCTGTACATGACCTACACCACCGGACACCCCGACAACGAACAGCCCAACTGGCTCTACTTTAATGTGATTAACCTGAACGCCACGCCAAACGCCGACGGCACGGTAAGCACCAATCCCACGTTGGAAGACATCCGGGGCAATCGGCTCTCGACCATTTCGGTCGGTAAGTTCAACGTGAATAAAACCAACGACTACAAGAATCGTTATCCCTATACGATTGTTGATGCACCCGCCAACATGCGCGCTTGGGTGTGGCAGATAGCCTGCGACGCCGAAGACCGCCCCGTGATAGCGATGGTGCGCATCAACGGCGGGAAAACACAGCACGAATATTATTATGCCAAGTGGACGGGTAGCCGTTGGCGCCAGACCGATCTGGCCGACGGCGGCGGGCGCTTCCATACGTCAAATACGGAGTATTGCTACAGCGGCGGCGAGGCGATCGATCCGGAAAATCCGAACGTCGTTTATTTGTCTATTCCCACTTCGGGCCTTTCGGGGCAGCGTGTGTATGAAATCTGGAAATATATGTTGAACGACGAAGGTGCCGTGACGGACGGGGAGCAGATAACCCGTAACTCGGACAAAAACAACGTGCGGCCTTTCGTGCTGCCGGGTTCGGCCGGCTCGCCTCTGCGACTGGGCTGGATGAACGGCGACTACCAGTATTGGATGGTGAAGAAAGATTATCCGGCGGGTTATCCCACGGCTATCCACTGCGACTACGACTGGCGGGAGGAGACAGCGGTGCCGGCGGTGACCGTGCGCCGCGACTATGCCGCGCAGGCCGTGACAGCCGGACAGGGCGAAACGTTGCAATGGGAACCGCAGGCCGGGACGGCTGCGTTCAGTTGCAATGTGAATCTGAAGCTGAGCGCAGCGGCCTATCACGGTGTGTTGCTGAGCGGCAACGGATGGACATTGGGTGTGGACGAAAGCACCGTACGGCCTTATATCATGGTCAACGGAGTGCGTTACGAAAGTGCCAACAAACTGTACACGTCGGACAACTGGGCGCTGAACTCCAACGGAACGAACGGTGACAACTGGCCCACGCCGCTGGCCGACTTCAACCTGTCGGTGACGTACGACGGGGCGACGCTGACCGTGTATCGCAACGGGTTGATCGATCAGAAGCTGGACGGCATTGCGCTGGAGACTTCCGGTGAGTTGCGCATCGGCGGATTCGAAGGATGGCTGAACAGTGCCGTCGTATATGCGGGGTGCCTGAGCCAGGAGGTGCTGAAGAGCGAGTTGAAAGCCGGTGTGCTGGCCGGACTGTGCCTGCCCGCCGAGGTGGTTACCGATGTGGTGCTGCCCGCAAAGGTCGGTGGCGAAAGCATTGTCTGGACGTCCGATAAGGAAGATATAATAGGTGCAGACGGTACGTTTCGTGCCCCGGAGGCTGCTGTCGAGGTGCGCTTGACGGCGGCGATCCAGGGTGTTACCCGCGAATTTGTATGTACGGCCTTGCCGCGCCGTATCGAGCAGAACCTGCTGGCGTTCTATGACTTCGAGACGGAAAGTGTTCGGCAGGAAGACGAAAGCGTATATGTGGAGGACAGAAGCGGGCGGCGGAACGACTTGGCCGTGAAAGGGGGAGCTACTGTAGACGGCAGGCTGAATCTGACTCAGAACCGACCGACAGCTTTTGCCGCCAACGGCTATGCCGTGTTGCCTGCCGGTGTGATGGACAGTCTGCGGAGCTATACCGTGCTGGTCACCGTTACCCCGACGGCTCTGTCTGCCGCTCCTCGTATCTACGATTTCGGTTCCCATTCCGGTAACAGTCTGTTCCTGCGCGCCAACGCGCTGGCTGCCGGCATCAAATACAACGGCGGCACCACCACGATGGTAAACGGAAGTGTGGCGCTGGAGGCCGGTAAGACATATAAGATGGCTGTCACCTTCGACGCGCGTACCGGTCTCACCGATATGTATGTGAACGGCGTATTGGCAGGCAGCGGTACCGAGAATAAAATCGAGGCATATATGCTGGCGGCACAGAACGCCTGCACGCGCAACTACCTGGGCCGTACGCAATGGTGGGACACCTCTTATGCCAACGACAACGGCGACTTCGTGGGCACGATGGATGATTTCAGGCTATATAACACCTGTCTCTCACCCGACGAAATTTGCGCCCTGCAAGGTATTCGCCGCGAGGACGAGGCATTGAACATCGATTGTACGTACCGGTTGGAGAATCCCGGTTTCGAGGAGACTTTCACGGTGCTGGCCAACTCCGGCGTCACCTCCGACCGTGCTGTCTATGTTCCTCAAGGGTGGACGGTAAATTATACGGAGCGCGACCGCAACGATATGACGGTGCTGAACGGCACATGCCTGTATGCCGACCTTTTTACGGGCATCCCCACCACGAACGGCGGTGGGGAAAATGCTTATCTGGTACGCCAGAAATGGGGCCGGTCGGTCATCAGCCTGGAACAGAAACTCGATACGCTGCCTGCCGCCTATTACCAGTTGGGGGCCGAGGTGTGGCAGAACGGACTGGGAGGCAATGCCAGTGTGTGGGTCACACCGGCAGCCGGTGCGGTTTCGGAGGCTACGGCTTCGGTGACGGCTCCTGCCAACACCGCCGCATGGCAGCGCGTGTCTGTGGGATTCCGTTGCGACGGCGTAGTGCCCGTCAGTCTGGGAGTGAAGGCCTTGCATAACTCGGACGGGAGCGAGAAGTTTCTCGGCTTCGACAATCTTACGCTGACAGACGTGACGGCTAACCGTACGGAAGAGGAGATTTATACGTTGCTGACGGAGATGAAAGGGGCTGGCGACCGGTTGCTGGCCGGCTCGTCGCTGGAAGATGCCGTGCGCGCCTCGCTCGATGCTGCCTGTCGGAACGCGGAGACTGTTTCGGCGGAATCCTCTTATGCAGAGCTGATGGAGGCCTATCGGGGCTTGCGCGATGCCTTGCGGGCGGTGCACAATCCGGGGTTGCTTACGGCCTTGCAGGCGGCGAAAGCGAGTGGCGATGCGCTCTCTGATGTGTACGACTTGAACGGACGTCTGTTGCGCCGCCGGGTGGCGCCGTCTCAGATGCGTCATATGAGGCCCGGCCTGTATATTCACAATCAACGTAAGATACGGGTCAGATAACGGGCTTTTCAACGTTCGTTTTTCGTGAAAACGCCACACCTGTCCTCGGAGGGGTGTGGCGTTTTCACGAAAAGTATTATCTTTGCTGTCCGAATCAATCAAAACGCTCATGATAGTATGTATTGCGGAAAAGCCCAGTGTGGCGAAAGACATAGCCCATGTGCTGGGAGCCGTGCACTCGCATGATGGTTACATGGAGGGCAACGGATATCAGGTGACATGGACGTTCGGACATTTGTGCGAACTCAAGGAACCGCATGAGTACACTCCGCTGTGGAAACAGTGGAGCCTGGGTGCTTTGCCTATGATTCCGCCGCGTTTCGGCATTAAGCTCAAGGCCGACAAGGGGATTGAAAAGCAATTCCGTATCATTGAGAGCCTGATGCGGCAGGCCGACGGCATCATCAACTGCGGCGATGCCGGCCAGGAAGGTGAACTTATTCAGCGTTGGGTGATGCAGAAGGCGGGCGCCCGTTGCCCCGTCAAGCGTCTTTGGATTTCATCGTTGACGGAAGAAGCCATTCGTGAAGGCTTCCAGACGTTGAAAGATCAGGGTGAATATCAGTCGCTCTACGAGGCCGGACTGAGCCGTGCCATCGGCGACTGGACACTGGGTATGAACGCTACCCGGTTGTACACACTGAAGTACGCGCAGAACCGTCAGGTACTTAGTATCGGTCGCGTGCAGACACCGACGTTGGCGCTGATCGTGAAGCGGCAGGAAGAGATTGCGCATTTCAAGCCGGAACCTTATTGGGTGCTGACCACCGTTTACCGCGACACGGTGTTTACGGCTGTAATGGAACAGGACGAGGAGGAGGCACCGGCGCAGACGGTGGCGGAGGCCGACAAGAAAAAGAATGCCCTGGCTCGCCGGGGATTTTCCACGCAGGAGGAAGGCGAGGCCGCGCTGGCCGCCATCCGCGACGCTCTGTTCACCGTGACGGATGTGAAGACCAAGAAAGGCACGGAGGCGCCGCCCCGTTTGTTTGATCTGACGTCGCTACAGGTGGAGTGTAACCGGAAATTCGGTTATTCCGCCGAACAGACCCTCCAGCTGATACAGAGCCTGTACGAAAAGAAGCTCACTACTTATCCCCGTGTCGACACCACTTTCCTGAGCGACGACATCTATCCCAAATGCCCGCGTATATTGGAAGGACTGACGGCGTATGCCGCCTTTACGTCACCGTTGGCAGGCCAAAAACTGCTCAAGAGCAAAAAGGTGTTCGACACTTCTAAGGTAACCGATCACCATGCCATCATACCGACCGGAGTTCCGGCTCATAATATGACCGATATGGAGAAGACGGTGTACGATCTGGTAGCCCGGCGTTTCATCGGGGCATTTTATCCCGATTGCCGTTTCCTGCAGACTACCGTACGGGGTGCGGTAGAGGACATTGCGTTCAAAGTGACCGGTAAACAGATTGCGGATCCGGGATGGCGGGTGCTGTATGGAGCAAACGGTGGCGCTGATACCGAGAAACCGGCGGAGGACGAACGTACGCTACCTGCCTTTCAGAAAGGCGAGAGCGGGCCGCATCGTCCCGAACTGGCCGAGAAATGGACACAGCCGCCCAAGCCCTACACCGAGGCCACACTGTTGCGTGCTATGGAAACGGCCGGCCGGCTGGTGGAGGACGACGAACTGCGCGATGCGCTGAAGGAGAACGGCATCGGACGACCTTCTACACGCGCGGCGATCATCGAGACGCTTTTTAAACGGCATTATATACGTAAGGAGCGCAAGAATCTGATGGCTACTCCTACCGGTGTGGAATTGATCGGCCTGATACGAGAAGAACTGTTGAAGAGCGCCGAGCTGACCGGTATATGGGAAAAGAAACTTCGCCAGATAGAAAAACACGATTATAGCGCGCAGAAGTTCCTGGAGGAACTTAAGCAGATGGTGGCCGATCTGGTGCAAACGGTATTGGCCGACAATGAGAACCGAAGGGTAACGGCTGCACCGGAAGAGAAAAAGACCGATGCCCCCAAGCGCAAACGTGCCGCGCGGAAGAAAACGGAACCGAAAGCGGCCCCGGTGGCCGAAGGCGACGTGTGTCCGCTTTGCGGTAAGGGGCGTATTCTGAAAGGCCGTACGGCATACGGCTGTTCCGAATGGAGAAACGGATGCACTTTCCGTCAGCCTTTTGAACAATAAACAACGGGATAATTCGTTTATTTCAGCATGGGACGTAAGTTTGCATATCACGGATTGGGTTGGCTGTTGCTCCTGCTGCTTGCCGCTTGCGGGGCAGAGAACAACATGAAAAAGGGAGAACAGTTCTATGCCTTGGGCGAATATTTCGAGGCGGCAGCCGAATTCAAGAAAGCTTATATGCGAACCCCCGTCAAGGAACGTAAGAAGCGGGGAGAACGTGCCTATAAAGCCGCCGACTGCTACCGGCGTATCAATTACACGGCCAAGGCGGTGGGATCGTATCAGAACGCCGTCCGTTACAAATACCCGGACAGTATCGCGTTCCTTTATTTGGCCGACATGCAGCGCAAGAACGGCGACTACAAGAAAGCGGCACAGAATTACCAAACTTATCTCGAGTTCGATCCGACGAACGAACTTGCCCGTAACGGCTTGGAAAGCTGTACGATGGCGCCGATCTGGCGCAAGCATCCCACGAACTATACGGTGAAGAAGCAACCTATATTTAATTCCCGTCGTACGGATTTCTCTCCTGTATTGTACGGCGATGATTTCGACCAGCTGTATCTGACGTCTACCCGTCCGCAGGCCACCGGTGGCGAAATCAACGGTATCACGGGAACCAAGAGCGGTGACATTTTCCTCTCCAAAAAAGACGACAAGGGCAAGTGGGGACAGCCCGAACGCATCGAGTCGGAAGTAAACAGTGAGTTCGACGAAGGGGCTTGTGCTTTCTCGCCGGATGGAAAAACGATGTACTTCACCCGTTGTACTTTTGACGCCGATTACCCCCGTTATGCGCAGATCTATACTTCTTCCCGCTCGGACGCCTCCTGGGGGAAGCCGCAATTGCTGGAACTTACCAAAGACACGCTTTCTTCTTTTGCTCATCCCGCCGTATCGCCTGACGGCAATTGGCTGTATTTTGTTTCCGACATGCCCGGCGGACTGGGCGGACTGGACCTTTGGCGGGTGCGCCTGACCGGTCATGGTTTGGGAGGTGTGGAAAATCTGGGTGAACCGGTCAATACACCGGGCGACGAGATGTTTCCGACGTTCCGTCCCAACGGCGATCTGTATTTCTCGTCGAACGGCCATGTGGGTATGGGGGGATTGGATCTGTTTTGTGCTTGCTGCGACAGCACGGGCCTGTGGACAGTGGAAAATCTGAAATACCCCATGAATTCGCCCGGCGACGATTTCGGTATGACGTTCGAGGGACTGCACAACCGGGGTTACTTCAGTACGAACCGGGGGGATGCCCGGGGATGGGACCATGTGATGAGCTTTGAATGCCCCGAGGTATTGCAGACCGTGAAGGGGTGGGTGTACGAGAAAGACGGCTATGAACTGCCCGACGGGCTGGTGTATATGGTGGGTAATGACGGCACTAACCTGAAATTGAGCGTGCGGGGCGACGGCTCCTTCACGCAGCAGATACAGCCGAATGTGGATTATATTTTCCTGGGAACCTGTAAGGGCTTCCTGAATCATAAGGAGGAGTTGCGGATAGACACCAGCAGCGTGAGCCGCGAATACGTGCTTCAGTTCCCGCTGGCTTCCATTACGGCGCCCGTGTTGGTCAACAATGTGTTCTATGCTTTCGACAGTGCCGAGCTGACTCCCGAGTCCACCCAGGCACTGGACGAACTGGTGGAGTTGCTCAATGAGAATCCGAATGTAACCATTGAACTGAGTTCGCATTGCGACTATCGGGGCAATGACGCCTATAACATGCGCTTGTCTCACCGCAGGGCGGAGTCGGTGGTGCGCTATCTGATTGCCCATGGCATCCAGGAAGACCGTCTTACTCCGATGGGCTACGGGGAGAGCCGACCGAAAGTGGTACGTCGGAAACTGACGGAAACGTATGCGTTTCTTCACGAGAACGATACGCTTACCGAGGCCTTCATCCTGAAGTTGCCCGAGGAAGAGCAGGAAATCTGTAATGCACTGAACCGCCGTACCGAGTTCAAGGTGTTGCGCACTACATACGGACTTTTTGACAAGAACGGCAAGATTCTGTTAAAGCCGGAGGAGAAATCCGTTCCCGACCAACCGGAAGAAGAGTAAGGGACGTGGCCCCGTTGTTTACGCCCGCTTCTCCGCTGTTTTCTTTTTTTATCCTATTTATGTTTTTTTGTGTTGGAGCGGCTCGTTCGGGGCCGGTGCTCCAAAAATTATTAATTCTGTGATACGGATTTGGTTTTGCAGGCAAAAAAGAGTAGCTTGCAGTCGTGACAGAGAGAGGGAGCACGATAGTATGAACTTTTAAACTAAATTGCGTATGAGAATCTTATTGATAGAATCAGGTGTTGTCCGTCGCCTGCCTCTGGTAGAACGCATTCTGAAGAACAAACTCGCCGAAGCCCATATCGAGAATGTTGAAGTGGAATCCGCTACCGTATCGGAGCAGGTGCTCGGACAGACGGACAGGCAGATGGCCGATACCGTCGACGAAGCGGATATGGCCGCTCATTCTTCCATCAGACTGCTTACCCGGAAATTACTGAACAGCGCGGACCTGGTGCTGGTGATGGCCCGGGAACAGCGCGACTTCCTTACGAAGTTCGTCGATTATAACCGGTGGAATTGTCTGCATGTGTTCCAGCATTATTGCTTCGGTCGGGATGAAGATCTGACAGAGCCGGCATGTGAACGGGAGAACGACCTCCTTTATCGGCAGATCATGGAATCGGTGGAGGAAGGCTGTAGGAAGATTGTGCAGAAAGTATCGGAAATACTGGACGTCTCGTCCAGTAAAGTCCAGCAGTTGGCATTGGAATAGGATAACCGTATGTTTGTCTGCTGAAAAATGGCGACCGGCTCGTGGAAAAGAGCGATGTGCGGCGTCTGAAGTACAAACCGGGCCTTGAATTATACAGTTCAAAGCCCGGTTTGTAACGTTCACGGTTTGATTTGTATAAACGGTGCCTTGTTTTGCACTTTGCGGGAGCAGAACGGAACGTTCGGTTCCTCGGTTCCCGATGTTGTGTGCGCGGTCTTGTCTGTTTCTTATGAATTTCATCGTTTTTTGTCTGCGAAAAGATTTGTTTTTACTAAAATCTTCCTATTTTTGTGCTTGTAGGAAGCTGAAAGGGAAATATGATAATGATTATGAAGAGGATAGCGGCAGGCATGTTGGGGATGGCGACTTTGGGAGGGCACCCCTTGGGCGCGGAGGCATACCGGATCCCGGCAGAAGAAGTTCATGTCCGTAATGTCGCGGACACAGGGTGTGTGGTGCGGGAAGATACGGATTCTGTATATGGGATGGTGGATGTGTTGCCGGCGTATCCGGGTGGCGAGGATGCTCTTTTACGAACCGTGTGGAGCCGGATGGTTTATCCGCCGGAATGTATGCGCGATTCCGTGGAGGGGCGTGTCATGGTGTCTTTCGTGGTGGAAATGGATGGCCGTGTGTCCCATGTGCAGGCTATACGAAGCCCTCATCCCGCTTTGTCGGCAGCGGCGGAAAACGCGCTGCGTGGGCTGCACGGATTCACTCCGGGGCGGATTGCCGGTAAAGAAGTTCGTACGAAAATGGTACTTCCGGTCATGTTTCGCTTGGGCGGATCTCCCCAAAGAGATGAGCAGCGTGGGACTGGAACGGTTTGGGAGGAACCGGATGAACGTATGCCGGAGTTTCCGGGTGGAAATCAGGCGATGGCCGAATGGGTAGGCCGGCATCTGAAGTATCCGAAGAAAGCCCCGGCCCGCTGTATGGATGGCAAGGTATATGTATCTTTCGTGGTGGAGACAGACGGTACGATAACAGAGGTGAAGACTTTGAAAAGCCCGCATCCCGATATGACGGTCGAAGCTGAGAAGGTGATACGTAAGATGCCTAAATGGAAACCGAGCACGCGGAACGGAGTACCCGTCCGCATGAAGTGGGTGCTTCCCATTTTGTTTAAGCGTTTTTAGGCCGAAGACTGCGATAGCCGGTTGCGTCCGGCGCAGGACATGATAGAAACCGGAGGAAAGGTCTGCAACATCGGGATACGGATGTTGCAGACCTTTTTGTAAGGTATCGGTGATTGGGCCTATCGGAAGGGAGACTGGAGAAATAAAAAACCGCCGCTGTGCGGAAAAGGCACGGCGGCGGTAAGCGTAACCGGATGAGGCTCCGGCGGTCAGTTTCAGTCTTCCTTATCCAACAGGATGTTCATCATTTCGCAAGCAGCCTTGGCAACGGAGGTTCCGGGGCCGAAAATGGCGGCTACGCCGGCCTGATACAGGAAGTCGTAGTCCTGTGCGGGAATCACACCGCCGGCAATCACCATGATGTCGTCGCGTCCCAGTTTCTTCAGCTCGTCGATTACCTGCGGAACCAACGTTTTGTGGCCGGCGGCCAATGAGCTTACGCCCAATATGTTCACGTCGTTCTCAACGGCTTGGCGGGCCGCCTCGGCCGGTGTCTGGAACAACGGACCCATGTCTACGTCGAAACCGCAGTCGGCGTAACCTGTGGCGCATACTTTGGCACCCCGGTCGTGACCGTCCTGTCCCATTTTGGCAATCATGATACGCGGGCGTCTTCCCTCTTGTTTGGCGAACTCTTCGGTCAACTCGCACGCTTTGGCGAAGTCGGCATCTGCTTTGCTTTCGGATGAATACACTTGTGATATAGTTCGGATGACAGCTTTGTAACGGCCCACGATGGCTTCGCAGGCATCGGATATTTCTCCCAGTGTGGCGCGTACGCCGGCGGCTTTTACGGCCAGGTCGAGCAGGTTGTGCTCGCTCTTGCGTCCTTCGTTAAAGTCTTTCACGCAGGCGGTAATGTCAGCCAGTGCTTTCTGTACGGCGGCTTCGTCGCGGTTGGCTTTCACCTGTTTCAGGTTCTCTTCCTGTTGCAGGCGTACGGCTGTGTTGTCCACTTCCAGAATGTCGATCGGATCTTCGTGTTCCAGGCGGTATTTGTTCACGCCGACGATGGTCTGTGCGCCGGAGTCGATGCGTGCCTGTGTGCGGGCTGCCGCTTCTTCGATACGCATTTTGGGCAGACCGGTCTCGATGGCCTTGGCCATACCGCCGAGTTTTTCAATCTCCTGAATGTGTTCCCAGGCTTTGTGCACCAGTTCGTTGGTCAGTGTCTCCACGTAGTAGGAGCCGGCCCACGGGTCGATGTGTTTGCAAACCTGCGTTTCGTTCTGGATGTAGATCTGCGTGTTACGTGCGATACGTGCCGAGAAGTCGGTGGGCAGGGCGATGGCTTCGTCCAGCGAGTTGGTGTGCAGCGACTGGGTATGTCCCAATACGGCGGCCATGGCTTCGATACAGGTACGGCCTACGTTGTTGAACGGATCCTGTTCCGTGAGCGACCAGCCCGAAGTCTGCGAATGCGTACGCAAGGCCATGGATTTGGGGTTCTTGGCACCGAAACTCTTTACGATTTTGGCCCACAGCAGACGGGCTGCGCGCATCTTGGCGATTTCCATGAAGTGGTTCACGCCGATGGCCCAGAAGAACGACAGGCGCGGTGCGAAAGCGTCGATGTCGATGCCTGCATTCACGCCGGCACGGAGGTAGTCCATACCGTCGGCCAGTGTGTAGGCCAGTTCGATGTCGGCTGTGGCACCGGCTTCCTGCATGTGATAGCCCGAGATGGATATAGAGTTGAATTTCGGCATCTTCTGCGAGGTGAACTCAAAGATGTCGGCGATGATCTTCATGGAGAAGGCGGGCGGGTAGATGTAAGTGTTGCGCACCATGAACTCTTTCAGAATATCGTTCTGAATGGTTCCGGCCATCTCCTCCAGCTGGGCGCCTTGCTCAAGACCGGCGTTGATATAGAACGCCAGAATCGGCAGTACCGCGCCGTTCATGGTCATGGACACGGACATCTTGTTCAAGGGGATACCTGCGAAAAGCACTTTCATGTTCTCCAGCGAACAGATGGATACACCGGCTTTGCCCACATCGCCCACCACGCGTTCGTTGTCCGGGTCATAGCCCCGGTGTGTGGGAAGGTCGAAGGCTACGGACAGACCTTTCTGTCCGCTGGCCAGATTGCGGCGGTAGAAGGCGTTGCTCTCTTCGGCTGTGGAGAATCCGGCATACTGACGGATGGTCCACGGGCGGAACGGGTACATCATGCTGTACGGGCCGCGCAAGAACGGAGGTATACCGGCAGCAAAGTCCAGATGCTCCATCCCTTCAAGGTCTTCTTGTGTATAGACCGGTTGTATATCTATTTGTTCCGGTGTCTTCCAGTTGGCGGATATACCGTTTTCTTTTTGCCAGTCCCGACCGTTTTTGGCTTCGATTCCGGCGAATATGTCGATGTCTTTAAAACTCTTTCTTGTCATTTGATTCCCAATTTTGCGTTATACTCTTTCAATGTCTTCAGCTGGTCCACACGCACGTGGATGAAGTTCTCGATGCCGGCTGCCTTCAGCTCCTCGCTGCATGCCGGTGCACCCGCTACAACGAACAGAGCGCGACCGTCCAGCGCTTTGAACGCGGGGATGGCGTATTCGGCGTATTCATCGTCGCTGGAGCAAAGCACCACGATGTCGGCTCCTGCTTTCAATGCTGCCTCCACTCCTTCTTCAACCGTGGGGAATCCGAGGTTGTCTATCACCTTGTATCCGGCGCAAGCCAGGAAATTGCAGCTGAACTGTGCGCGGGCCTGTCGCATGGCCAGATTGCCGATGGTCAGCATGAAAGCTGTCGGTTGCTTGGCGGCTTGTTCGGTTTGCAGCCGCAGGGCTTCGAAATCGCTGGCCAGGCGGCTGGTTTCGATGCGGGCATACGGTTTTTCACATTCGCTGCCGTGGCTGTGGCAACATCCGCAGGCGGCCACGGGCGCTTTGCCATCGCTGGTCTCCGTGAAGTTGGGGAACTGATTGGTTCCCAACAGGAACTCGCGACGTTTGCCGGCGTTGGCATGGCGTGCCTTGTCGGTGTCGTTGATCGTTTGCTGGATCGTTCCGTTTTGGGCGGCTGCCAGGAATCCTCCTTCTTCTTCGACGGAAAGGAAGAGTTTCCAGGCTTCGCCGGCCAGCGAAGTTGTCAGCGTTTCCAGGAAATAGGAACCGCCGGCCACGTCTACGATCTTGTCGAAATGACATTCCTCCTTCAACAGCAACTGCTGATTGCGGGCAATGCGTTCGGCAAATTCGGTCGGGGTCTCATACGGCTGGTCGAACGGTGTCACGACAATGGATTCCACATTGGCCAAGGCGGCGCTCATGGCTTCCGTCTGTGTACGGAGCATATTTACGTGGCTGTCGAAAACCGTCAGGTTGTACTCGCTGGTAGTAGCGTTTACGTACATCTTGCAGGCACAGTGGCACAGACCGTCGGCACCGGTGTTGCAGCAGTCCGGGCACGTGCATTTCGGTTCGTATTGTTTCACGATTTCGGCCCAGAGCATGCGGGCGGCGCGGAATTTGGCGATTTCCATGAAATAAACGCCGCTGATGCCGAAGTTGAATTTGATTTTCTTGGCAGCCAAAGCAGCCGGAACGCCGGCTTCGACCAGCTGGTTCAAGTACTCGTTACCCCATGCCAGTGCATATCCCAGTTCCTGATAGATGTAGGCACCGGAATTGGATAGCGTATCGGCGTTTACGGTGATGCAACGGAAACGCGGGAACGGTGCCAACGTATCGATGAGTTCTTTGGCCGAGGCCAGCAGGGCGGTTGTATCCTTGCCTTTGGAGATGATCTTCTGCATCGGGTCGAAATTGATGCTTCCCACCAGTTTTTGGGGATCGTAGCCCTTCTCGGTGAAGTAGGCCGCCAGCAATCGCGCCAGCTCCACGGTGTGCCCCTGACAGGTGCTGAAATTCAGTTCCACGCATTCGGCCTGGATTCCGTCGAGCAGTGTGTGAAGATATTCTGCACTAAGTTCTTTGGCCGGAATGCGGAATCCCAGTGAGTTCACGCCTTTGTTCAGAATGTCAAGCGCCTTGCGGTTGGCTTCTTGTGCCGGCAGTCCTTGGATGTTCTGACGGACATACCATTGATTGTTGTCTTTTTTGTTGCCTCTCACGTAAGGGAACTGGCCCGGAAGTGCCTTTGTCGTAGCCATGCCTTCCAAATCCTCTTTACGGTAGAAAGGCTGTACGTTGAACCCTTCGTTGGTTTTCCAAACCATTTTTTTCTGGAAATCGGCGCCTTTGAGGTCCACCTCGATTTTATCCAGCCACTCTTGGCGAGAGGGCGCAACGAAGTCAGAAAAAAGTTTTTCTTTACTATCTGCCATAATTAGTATGTATTAAAATGTATTTTTCATCTGAGCAAAATTAGCAAATCTTCGGCTACCCACCAAAAAATGCGTGTGAAAAACGAGCCTCTTCTTCTTTTTTTAATTAATTTTGTGCGCGAAAAATAAAACACTTTTTTTTTTTTTTTTATGGAATGGTTACAAGCTTTGGCTATTGATTCCACTTCGATTGCCCACATTGTGCTGCTTTATGCGGTGGTCATATCCGTGGGTATATTTGTAGGGAAACAGAAGATTCCGTTCACCGGCATTTCGTTGGGCGTATCTTTTGTATTGTTTGCCGGTCTGCTGGCCGGCCATCTGGGGTTTACCGGAACGCTGAGTACGATTAATTTTATTCAGGATTTCGGTTTGATTATTTTCGTCTACTGCATTGGCTTGCAGGTAGGTCCCGGTTTCTTTGAGTCCTTTCAGAAGGGCGGCGTCACCATGAATATGCTGGCCACGGGACTGGTGTTGCTGAATGTGGCGGTGACGTTGGTGCTGTACTATTGTTTTTATGACACAAGCAATCCCTACAACCTGCCGATGATGGTGGGTGTGCTTTGCGGTGCCGTGACCAATACGCCCGGTCTGGGAGCCGCCACGGAAGCGCTCGGGCAGGTGTTCAAGGACGGACCGGCGCCTCAGATTGCCTCGGGCTATGCCTGTGCCTATCCGCTGGGTGTGGTGGGCATTATCGGCGGAACGATTGCTTTGCGTTATCTGTGCCGCATCGTGTTGCAGAAAGAAGAGGATCAGATAACGGCCGAACGGGCGGAGAATCCCCATGCCAAACCGCACAAGATGACATTGAAGGTGTCGAACGCGGCTCTTGACGGCAAAACGCTCTTGCAGGTGCGCAATTTCCTGGGGCGCGATTTTGTTTGTTCCAGAGCCTTGCACGAGGGGCATGTCAGCATTCCCAACCGGGATACGATGATTCATCTGGACGATTCGCTCTATATCGTTTGTGCCGAGGATGATGCCGAGGCCATCATCGCTTTCATAGGCCCGGAGATTCATGTGGAATGGGCCGTACAGGATGTGCCGATGGTATCGAAAAGCATTCTCGTGACACAGCCTTCCATGAACGGGAAAACATTCGGACAGTTGCATTTCAGTTCGGTGCACGGAGTAAATGTCACGCGTATCCAGCGTTCGGGCATGAACTTGTTTGCCGACCGTAACTTGCGTATGCAGGTGGGCGACAAGATTATTGTTGTGGGGCCGGAAGATGCGGTCGATCGGGTTGCCAATCTGATGGGTAACTCCATCAAACGGTTGGACCATCCCAATCTGTCGGCTATTTTTATCGGCATCTTTGTAGGTATTATTTTCGGAAGCATACCTTTTGCCATACCGGGAATCCCCACACCGGTGAAGTTGGGTCTGGCCGGAGGTCCGTTGATTATTGCTATCCTGATAGGGCGTTTCGGTTATAAGTTCCACTTGGTGACGTATACCACCACCAGCGCCAACCTGATGTTGCGCGAGTTCGGTCTGGTGCTGTTCCTGGCCAGCGTGGGAATCAAGGCCGGAGGTAATTTCTGGAATACGGTGGTTGCCGGCGACGGCTTGAAGTATGTGTGGTGCGGTTTTCTCATAACCGTTATCCCCATTCTGATTATCGGTCTGATAGCCCGCCTTAAATATAAAATGAATTATTTTACGCTGATGGGACTGCTGGCCGGTGCGACCACCGATCCGCCTGCATTGGCATTTGCCAACCAGTCGGCTAATAATGACGCTCCGGCGGTGGGATATTCCACGGTATACCCCCTGTCGATGTTTCTTCGCATCCTTACGGCACAGATTATCATCCTGCTGCTTTGCCATGCGTAGCCTTCTCTGCGCAGGCGGATAAAGGACTGTCTACAGCCTTTCGACGGATCTATGTACCGTCGAAAGGCTGTAGGTCGTTTAAAGGGGTGTTCGTTTATTGACCCTTTGCCTAAGGAAATTTTGCTTTCATGAGCGGGAACAAAGAGCGTTATCTACAGGACTAAGGGCGCTTGTGCGCATTTCGGTTTGAAAAGGTCTACACCTTATTTCGAAAAGGTGTAGACCTTTTTGCAAGAAGCTGTACACCTTTTTTGAATAAGGTGTACGGCTATTTAAAGCGTTCTCTTCAAAACGCTTTTTTCTATTCATCGATACCTTTGTGTGGTTTCCTCGTTGGAACAAACGGTTTCGGGGGTGAATGTATGGAGCTCAACCGGCGGTTTATTCGTTTTAACGGTTTCATTTTTTTAAAATTAACACAATAAATCCTTATTCTTTGATGAGGAAATGCGACATGTCGGGAGATTTATGTAACTTGCGGCCCGAAAGATAAATTATCGTTCAGGTAACGATGTTAAACAACAGAAGATTATGAAACGTTCATTTATTGTATTGCCTTTGTTGGCAGGCGGTCTGCTACTGTCGGGCTGCGTGAGCAAGAAACAATTTGCCGAACTTCAGACGAACCACAAGCAATTGCAGGCCGATTATCAGCAGGCACAGGTGAGATTGGCTGAGAGTAGAGCCAATGTGAAGAGTCTGGAAGAGCGTTTGGCCGAAGCACGCAAGACGAACGCCGAACTGCGCGAGGCTTATGCCGCCCTGCAAGGGTCACTCGACAAGAGTTTGCAGCAAAACTCGCAAGGTAACGTGAATATATCGAAACTGGTGGACGAGATCAACGCCTCCAACCGTTTTATCAAGCAACTGGTGGAGACCAAGAGCAAGTCCGATTCGCTGAATATGGTGCTTACCAACAACCTGACACGTTCGCTTAGCAGAGACGAACTTAAGGAAGTGGATATCCAGGTGTTGAAGGGAGTGGTTTACATTTCCCTGGCCGATAATATGCTGTATAAGTCGGGAAGTTACGAGATTAACGACCGTGCCGGCGAGACGCTGAGCAAGATCGCCAAGATCATTATGGACTATAAGGACTATGACGTATTGGTGGAAGGCAATACGGACCCTGTGCCTATCTCGCGGCCTAACATTCGCAACAATTGGGACTTGAGTGCTTTACGGGCTTCGTCCGTAGTGCAGGCTTTGCAGAACAATTACGGTGTGGATCCCCGACGCCTGACGGCAGCCGGACGCGGCGAATACAACCCCGTGGCCAGCAACGACACCGAACTGGGCAAGCAGCGGAACCGCCGTACGCAGATTATCATCACACCGAAACTCGATCAGTTTATGGAGTTGATAGACCAGGCGCCGGAATCGGCTGAGGAATAGAAAGAAGAAACAAGCAGGCCTGCCGTTTCCGGCGGGCCTTTTATGATCTGTATAATAAAGGGAACGAAGAACATGGACCGAGAATATTTACTTTGTGCCGTACGGGCGGCTTTGCTGGCCGGGGCTGATATAATGGGGGTGTATAACGATCCGGCTTCCGATTTCGGCATAGAACGGAAAGCGGATCATTCTCCGCTGACAGTGGCGGATAAAAAGGCGCATGAACGCATTATGAGCTATTTGCGTACCACTCCCTATCCTGTGCTGAGCGAGGAAGGACGCCATGCCGCTTATGAAGAACGGCGGGCGTGGGAGACGTTGTGGGTGGTGGACCCGCTGGACGGAACGAAGGAGTTCATTAAAAAGAACGGCGAGTTCACGGTCAATATAGCTTTGGTAAGAAGCGGCGTGCCGGTGATGGGTGTCATCTACGTACCGGTGAAGCGCGAATTGTATGTTGCGGAAGAGTCTTTGGGGGCTTATAAAATAGAGGATATAGACGCTATCGCCGATGATGAAACGCTTGACGCCTTGCTGGCGCGTGCACGGAAGTTGCCGCTGGGACAAAGGGCGGACGATGCGTTTGTGGTGGTGGCCTCCCGTTCGCATTTAAGTCCCGAGACGTCGTTGTTCATCGAGGACAAACGCAAGACGTACCGTCGTGTGGAGGTGATTTCCAGCGGTAGCTCTCTGAAGATATGCTTGGTGGCGGAAGGAGCGGCTGATGCCTATCCGAGGTTTGCGCCTACGATGGAGTGGGACACGGCGGCCGGCCACGCCATTGTTCGGGCGGCAGGAAAGGATATATATAGTGCGGAGACGGGCAAAGCGTTGACGTACAATAAGGAGGATTTGCTGAATCCGTGGTTCTTGGTGGAGTAGGACGCTGATACCCACAGACTGCATCCGGTGCCGGACCGGAATGCAGGAAAGGATTTTCCGTCGAAAGGGGAATATGCCAAGGGGGCGCATGAATAGAAACGTTCATGCGCCCCCTTGGCATATTTCGGACCGGATTGCTTAGCGGTTGCCGTACATCTTTTCGTAATACTTCTGGTAGTCACCGCTTGTCACGTCCTCCAGCCAGGCTTGGTTTTGCAGGTTCCATTCGATGGTCTTGACTATACCTGTTTCGAAGCTGGTTTCGGGATACCAACCCAAGTCTTCCTTGATCCGGCTGGGGTCGATGCCGTAGCGCTGGTCGTGTCCCAGGCGATCTTTTACAAACGTGATCAGGTCTTCGTTGATCCAGTCGATATTGATTTCGCCGTTTGCCTTCTTTTCCTGTTTTTTGAGGAGTACCCGAAGTTCAGGTCTTTCTTCCATCAGCCGGTGTATGGTCTCGATGGTGAGTTTGACGATTTGTATGTTCTGTCGTTCGTTGTGTCCGCCGACATTGTAGATGGAGCCGTTCTTGCCCTGCGTGATCACCATGTCGATGGCTTTGCAGTGGTCTTCCACATACAGCCAGTCGCGCACATTGGTGCCTTGTCCGTATACCGGCAGTTTTTTGCCTTCCAGTATATTCTTTATAATTAGCGGGATCAATTTCTCCGGGAACTGGTAGGGGCCGTAGTTGTTGGAGCAACGCGTGATGCTGACGGGCATCTTGTACGTGTCGCGGTAAGCGCATACGATGTGGTCGGCGGCCGTCTTGGACGCACTGTACGGACTGTGCGGGCAGAGGGGGGTCTCTTCGGTGAAATAGCCTGTCTCGCCCAGACTTCCGTAGACTTCGTCGGTAGATACCTGATGGAAGCGTACGCCGTTTCGCCAGGTGGGGTAGCCCTGTTCGTCTTTTCCTGTTACCCAGGCCCGACGGGCGGCGTCGAGCAGGTTCTGGGTGCCCAGAATGTTGGTTTGCAGGAATAACTGCGGGTTTTCGATGCTGCGGTCGACATGGCTTTCTGCGGCGAAGTTGACGATGACGTCAAAACGGTAACGGGCAAACAGGTCGTCCGCCAGTTGTTGGTCGCAGATGTCGCCTTTGATGAAGAAGCAGCGCTCGTTGTCGATGTCTTCGGCGATGGTGCCCAAATTGCCTGCATACGTCAGCAGATCCAGTACAACTACTTGAATATCGTTATGTTTGGCCAGAATATACTTGATGTAATTGGCTCCGATAAATCCGGCTGCGCCGGTTACTAAATATGTTTTCACTGATAAAAATTCTTTAAGTTTGTGCGCAAAAGTACGCCATTCCTTTGAATTGACAAAATTTTGGTGAAGGAAAAGCAGGAAAATGAGGACGGGAAAACGGTGCCGGCACCGGATAGGTCTTAACGGGGTATTTCCACCACTTCCAGGTCTTTGAACGCGCCGTTTTCTACGGTGAAGCGCACCAATGTGCGTACTTTATGCCATCCCTGCAGTCCGGCCGCGCCGGGATTGATGTGTAGCAGTTGCAGGCTTTTGTCGAACTGAACCTTGAGAATGTGCGAATGTCCGCTGAT
>ERZ778503.596-NODE-596-length-29182-cov-5.781989_pt1 | contig 29182 bp, 27 predicted proteins | sample MGYA00510047_ERZ778503 | MGnify/ENA primary metagenome ERZ778503 (study PRJEB29527, sample SAMN07138965) | mouse gut metagenome | material: feces | host: mouse | place: China:Nanjing | collected 2016-01-25 ... | reverse complement strand
TGAGGCCCTTACAGTAGAAGAATAGAGGTGCAGTCAGGGGGCAAATTGCCGCGACAGGGTTGAGGCAAAAGCAGTGCAGAAATAAGGAAAAGAGGAAAAAATATGGAACTTATAAAAAATTACAGAGACAATGAAATGCTTAGAAAGAGCTTCAATGCGCTTGCAATGAAAACTTATGGTCTTGATTTTGAGGACTGGTATCAGAATGGTTACTGGGGGGAAGCATATACGCCTTATTCTATCGTAGAGGAGGGCAAAATCGTGGCAAATGTGTCTGTCAACACGATGGATTTTATTCTGGACGGCAGCAGAAAACATGTTATCCAGCTTGGTACCGTGATGACGGACGAGGCTTATCGCAAAAAGGGGTATAGCAGGATGCTGATGGAGGAGGTGGAAAAGGATTATGCGGGAAAAACGGAGGGCATATATCTTTTTGCCAATGACAGTGTATTGGATTTTTACCCCAAATTTGGATTTGAAAGGGCTTTTGAATACGGCTATGAAAAGGAAATGACCGCGGACAGAAACAGGAGCATACACAAAATTCCCATGCATGAAAAAAGGACGTGGGACGGTTTTGCAAAAATAGTGGAGCAAAGTGTCCCCTGCGGGCGTTTTGCCATGGCGGGAGGCAGCGGGCTGGTTTTGTTTTATGTGACGAAATTTATGCAGGATAATGTGTATTATAGCAAAGCGCACAGGGCATACCTAATCGCAGAGGAGGAAGGGGAGGAGCTTTTTGTCCATGGAGTTTTTGCCGAAACACCGATAGAGCCGTCGGATATTGCAAAGACTTTTGGACAAAATATAAAAAAAGTGAGGCTGGGTTTTACGCCCTTTGATACGGCAGGCTATACCCTGCGGGAAGTCAAGGAGGAAGATACAACCTTGTTTTTAAAGGGAGAAGGTTTTGGCTTTTGGGCTGCGGATAAGCTGATGTTTCCGACGCTTGCGCATGCCTGAAAAAAACGATTGCTTTTTTTGCCGTTAGGTGTTATGCTGTAGAAAAGATATTTAATAAACTTAAATAAGTAAACAAAATGAAATCGCAGAGGCGTAGAAAGGAAGGCGTTTATTATGAAACTGGTTGTCATTGGAGGCGGAAGCAGCTATACACCGGAATTGATTGAAGGGGTGATAAAACATCATGAGACACTTCCGATTACCGAGGTAGCGCTGGTGGATATCGAAGCAGGAGGTGAGAAACTGCGGATTAATACGGCGTTTTCAAAGCGCATGGTAGAAAAAGCAGGTCTGCCTATTGCAATAAGCGGGACGTTTGACAGGCGGGAAGCCCTTGCCGGTGCGGATTTTATTATTACGCAGATAAGGGTGGGCGGGCTGGATGCCCGTGCGCGGGATGAGAGGATTCCTCTAAAATACGGTATGATTGGGCAGGAGACAACAGGGATAGGCGGGTGCTTCAAAGCGCTTAGAACGATTCCTGTGATACTGGATATCTGCAAAGACATAGAAGCGCTTTGTCCTGAAGCATGGCTGATTAACTTTACCAATCCGTCGGGAATTGTGACGGAGGCGGTGTTAAAGCATACGCATGTGAAATGTATCGGGCTCTGTAATTGCTCTATTAATATGCGCTACGATGCAGCACAGCGCCTTTCGGTTCCGGCAGAGAGCCTTGACTGCCGTTTTATCGGTCTGAATCATTTAAGCGTTATGAACCATGCCTATCTGAACGGGGAAGATCGCATACAGGACGTGCTGGATATTTTTAACGGCGAGAGTGTGGTAAAGAACATTGAAAAGGATGAGGAGATGGACAGGGTGGCAAAAGAGCTTGGCTGTATGCTTTCTCCCTATCTGCAGTATTTCTACATGGAAAAGGAGATGCTTTTAGAGGAGACGGCGCAGGCGCTTGGCTTAGAGGGCACAAGGGCGGAGCAGGTCAAAGCGGTGGAGCAGGAGCTGTTTGTACAGTATAGCAATCCGGAATTAAAGGAAAAGCCAAAGGCGCTTGCAAAAAGAGGCGGCGCGCGGTATTCTGAGGCGGCAATTAACCTGATTGACAGCATTTACAACGACTCGCAGGATGTGCAGGTGGTGGATGTAGTAAACAACGGGCTGATTGCACAGCTTCCTGATGACTGCGTGATTGAGACAAACTGTGTTATCGGCAGAAACGGAGCGCAGCCGCTTTGCGGCGCTGATGTGCCGCTGTCGGTTATTGGCCTGATTTGTCAGGTTAAGGCATATGAAATTCTGACAATTGAAGCGGCAGTTTCGGGAAACCGTAACACGGCGCTGCAAGCTTTTCTCAATCATCCGCTGGTAAGGGATGTGCGCGATGCAAGAGCGGCGCTTTCTGAAATGCTTGAGGCAAACAAAGAGTACCTGCCTCGCTTTTTTGGGGGAAAGGAAGGCGCAATCTAAAGCCTTGCAGGAAGAAAGACCGATGGAGGATGAACAGACAGGAGAAAGGGGGTATCAGGATGTATGTACTTGGCGTAGATGTGGGTGCAACAAAAACAGAATGTGCCATAACGGATGAAAAAGAAAGCATAATGGGGAGAGGGTTTGGCGGTTCCGGAAATTATCAGGTATGCGGTATAGAGATGGCGGCAGCATCCATGAAAAAGGCTGTTTTTAGTGCGCTGGAGGAGGCGCGGCTTTCTTTGGAGGATATTACCTGCGCGGTATTTGGTATTTCCGGTGCGGATGGAGAGGAGGATTTTCAGGTGCTTGTTCCTGCCGTACAAAAAATTATGGGGAAAGTGAAAACGAAGGTTTTACATGATGCATGGCTGGGGCTGCGCGTGGGCACGACGGATTATGTGGGCGTGGTTTCCATCTGTGGAACCGGCGCAGGGCATGTGGGCAGGAACCGGCAGGGACGGGAACTTTCTTTGCGCAACCTTGATTATAACACGGGAAATTATGGCGGCGGCAATGAGCTGGAAAGGAAAGCGCTGCATTATGCCTTTCGTTCTGAAGAGGGCACATGGCAGAAAAGCCGTCTGGAAGAAGCGGTTCCGGCTGTTTTTGGAGTGGAAGGCATGGAGGAGGTATGCGCCATACTAAGGCGGGATGCCATGACGAAGGAGCAGCGCTACAAGCTTCCCATCACCGTTTTTACTCTTGCAAGGGAGGGCGATGAGGTGTCGCGCAGCCTGCTTTCTTCCATGGGATATGAAGAGGGCAGGTACGCGGCGGCAGTGGTAAAAAGACTGGATATGTGTGGGGAAGCGGTTCCGGCGGTGCTGATTGGAAGCCTGTTTCATACAGGAGAACCGCTTTTAATCGACGCATACATGAAAGCACTTTGCGAGACGGCGCCAAAGGCTTATGCCGTGATACCGGATACGGCGCCTGTGATGGGGGCGGTGAAGCTGGCAATAGATGAGGCGGTGAGAAATACTTATGGCAGACAGAAATGAAATTACGGGAAAGCCAACCGTATTAAAAGAACTGAACATCGGGCTGATAAAGGATGCGTTGAAAAAAAGCGGGCAGGCAACCCGCGTCGAGCTTTCCAAACAGACCAAAATCAGCCAGCCTACGGTTAATCTGTTGGTAAATGAACTTTTGGCGGATAAGACTGTGATAAGTCTGGGAGCGGCAAAGTCCACGGGAGGACGCAAGGCGGAGCTTTATGCGCTGAACATGAAGAAGGCGAAGGCAGCGTTGGTTATCGTGCGGGAGTGTTGTTTTGAGGCTTCCATTGCGGACATGGGACTGGCAGAAGAGCAAAGAGAACAGATAAGGCGGGATAAAAGGCAGTCTTATCTGCAGCAGCTTGTCGGCATATTGCAGAAAATGCGGCAGGAAAGCCCTGATATCAGTGCAATTTCCGTCGGCGTGCCGGGCGCGGTGTCTGAGGAGGGAGAAGTATTCGCCATTCCGCCGATTCCGGAGTTTGAGCATTTTGCGCTGCGGGCGAGTCTGGAAAGCCGGTTTGGTATGCCGGTGCGCGTCACAAACGATATCAATGCCACTACCTTCGGCTACCGATTGCTCCACGAGGAGGCAAAGAATCTGGTGTATTTGTACACAGAGGGAAAAAAGCTTGGCGCGGGACTGATTTTAAACGGTATACTTTACCCGGGAGTCGGCAGCTTTGCAGGAGAAGTGGGCTATATGCAGCTCGGAGGGCGAAGCGTAGAGGAAATCATGGAAGGGGAGGAAAATACATGGTCCCTTTTAGACCTTTTGGCGCAGGTGGCGGTCAATCTGGTATGCATGTTTAATCCGGAAAAAATTGTGTTTGCGGGCAGGGAAGATATGGAGCAGCTTTTGCCAAAGCTTATACAGGAGTGCAGGCGTATGCTTCCGGCGGTGGCGCTTCCGGATATGGACATTGCAGAGCCGCAGAAAGATTATTATTTGAAGGGACTGGGCGGACTGGGTGTGGCGCTGCTCAATCAGGATATTCACATTATATGACAGGGCATATCAAAACTTGACAATGGAGGAGCATTATGAAAATTATCAGGGCAAAGGATTACAGGGACATGAGCAGAAAGGCGGCAAATATTATTTCAGCGCAGATTATTATGAAGCCGGACTGTGTGCTGGGACTGGCGACCGGTTCCACGCCGGTGGGTGCCTATGAGCAGCTTGTGGAATGGTACAATAAGGGAGATTTGGATTTTGCAGGCGTGACAACGGTGAACCTTGACGAGTACAGGGGGATTGCCAAGGAACATCCCCAGAGCTATTACCGGTTTATGCAGGAGAAGCTTTTTTCCAAGGTAAATATCAGACCGGAGAGAACCTTTATTCCGGACGGTATGGAGGCGGATGCCGAGAAAGCGTGCCGCGCATACAATGAAATTATTGAGAAGATAGGCGGCATCGACATGCAGCTTTTGGGGCTTGGGCACAACGGGCATATTGGCTTTAACGAGCCGGGGACGGCATTTGAGGCGCAGACGCATCTGGTGGAGCTGACGGAATCTACCAAAAAGGCAAATCAGCGTTTCTTTGCATCTGACGAGGATGTACCCCATCAGGCGTATACCATGGGAATCAAGACCATTATGCAGGCAAAGCGTATTGTGGTGGTGGTGAGTGGGAGGGACAAGGCGGAAATTTTAAAGGCAGCCGTAGAAGGACCGATTTCCCCCGCAGTACAGGCATCTGTCTTACAGCTCCACAATCATGTGACGATAGTGGCGGACGAGGAGGCGCTTTCCTGCCTGCCATGAGCATGTGCATTTTGATGACAGAGGTGCAAAACCTATGGATATTATTATCACTGCCGCAGAAAAAAAATGATGTTTCAATTAAGTAAGGTCTCGCAGAAAATGCGAGACCTTGTGATATAGAATACTACTTTTTTAGGGACAAACCGTCTTTGAAAGCTTCGCCTACTCTTTCTGACACTCTGTAATAGCCATGTGTATAGGGGTCGAAAGCAATAGCGTTTACCAGAGACATATCGAGCCTGCCGTCTGCCATAACACTTTCATCTGCGGTAACATTAACGACCTTTCCTATCACGCCGCATCCGTATTCATTGTCCTGATACTCAAGAAATTCGCATTCTAAGCAGAGCGGAAATTCATTGATAATCGGTGCATCCACAATTTCGGACTTACTTGCAGAAAGACCGCTGTTCTTGAACTTATCTGCAACTTTGTTGCCGGATTCAACGCCAAAATAGTCTGCTTCAATCACATGAGCAGCATCGGCAATACTTACTGTAAAAGCATGTCTTGCCTTGATATTTTTCACTGTTTTGTGAGACTCCGTCAAATTGAGAGCTACATTGCCTCTTTCCTGCATCGTACCCCATGCAGCATTCATTACATTTACGCTGCCATCTTCATTGTAGGTTGCCACCATTAAAACCGGCATCGGAAAAATACCTTCTGTTATACTAAGCTTTTTTCTCATAGCAGTTACCTCGCTTTTCTCTGAAATTGACAAAACCTGTTTCTTTCCATATAATTGTAGTCGGTAATAGAAAAAATACAAGTACTACTTTAAAAGATAGGTACTGGTAAAAAGGAAAGCGTAGATGATAAAAGATTATATTGAGAAGTCAAATTTTGAAGATACAGGTTTCAGCTATACGTTATCACTGATATCCGGCAAACATAAAATGATTATTCTCTATTGTCTGCTGGAATTTGAAATTGTAAGATTTAATGAATTAAAACGATATATAAAAAATATATCGGATAAAACGCTTAGCAACAACTTAAAAGAATTGGAAGCCGATAAACTCATCATCAGAAAAGAATATCCTCAAATACCGCCAAAGGTGGAATACCGTTTAAGCGACAGGGGGAAAACTCTGATGGATGTTTTAGACCAACTATGTATTTGGGGTGAAAATAACAGAGAATAGTATGGTTATATTTTTATGGCGCATTTTATTTTGCAAAAAAGAATAAAAGATTGCGTAAAAAGTACTTGACCTTGACGCTGCGTCATACTGTATGCTCTTCTTACACGGGAACAGGAAACAAAGAAAGGAGCAGTCATGCGGACAATAAAGGAAGTGAGCCGGCTTGCGGGAGTGAGTATACGCACTCTGCACTATTATGATTCTATAGGATTATTGTCGCCTGAAAAGGAAACGGAATCAGGCTACAGGCTGTATGACGATACGGACTTAGAGCGGCTGCAGCAGATATTATTGTTTCGGGAACTGCAGTTTCCGTTAAAGGAAATCAAAGGGATTTTAGACAGCCCGGGGTTTGATAAAAAGAAAGCGTTGGAGCAGCAAATCAAACTGTTGGAGTTGAAAAAGGAACATCTGGAAAACCTGATTGATTTTGCCCGCGGAATCATAATGATAGGAGTGAGACCATTGGAATTTTCAGTATTTGACACAAAAAAGATTGACGAGTATGCCAAAGCGGCAAAGGAGTCCTACGGAAAGACAAAGGAATATCAGGAATTTGTTGAAAAAAGCAAGAACCGTTCAAAGGAGGAGGAAGCGGCGATAAGCGCCAAAATGATGGGTATTTTTATCGGTTTTGGGAAGCTTATGGATAAAAAACCTTCCGACTCTGCCGTGCAGGAGCAGGTAAAATACCTGCATAAGTTTATCAACGAAAACTTTTATGCCTGCTCCAAAGAAATACTTTCAAACCTCGGCAAAATGTATGCAGGAGGCGGCAGCATGACGGAAAATATCGACAAAGCCGGCGGGGAAGGAACAGCCGAATTCACATCACAGGCAATCGAAGCCTATGTTTCGTCCGGCTTATAAAGGACAAAAACAAGAGGAGAGTCCCAAGAGTCATGAAATGGCCCTTGGGACTCTCCTCTTGTTTCTTGCAAAAAAATAAAGGCGGCAGAAAAAGATTTGTGTAGAAAAGGATTACAGGAAAGGCAAAATGCTGTTATAATAATAAAGAAAGATGAAAAAAGGAAAAATAAAAAAGGAAGAATAAAGAAGAAAATGGACATACAAAAATTATACATACGCAAAGCAGAACCGGCGGATATTCCCACGCTGCAGGCTTTGATAAAGGGGCTTGCCGCCTATGAAAAAAGGCCGCAGGATATGACAGGGACAAAGGAGCAGTTACATTACTGGCTGTTTGAAAGAAAAATCGCCGCTGCCCTGATTGCGGAATATGACGGCGCCGCGGCAGGGTATGCGTTGTATTATCCTGTGTTTGGCTCCTTTGCGGCAGCGGGTAAAGTGCATTTGGAAGATTTGTTTTTAAAGGAGAATTTTCGCGGCTGCGGTTTTGGCAGGTATTTTCTTGCAAGGACAGCGGAAGCGGTGCTTGCAGAAGGCTATACGGAAATGGAATGGAGCTGTCTTGACTGGAATCGGGCTTCCATTGACTTTTATAAAAAATTGGAAGCCAAGCAGGAAACAGGAAGGGTGTATTTTGCATTTGACAAACAGGGGCTTAAGACGGCTGCTGCCTGGCGGTAAGCTGACGGAGGTGCAGGAATATGGCAAGAATCAGAATTTAGAGAAAATCGGCGCGCTGGTGACGGAAGATTTTACGCACTATTGGTTTTATCAGGTTGAAAACAACAGCGGGTATGAAATATATTATGTGAATGCAGAAAGCTTTGCCGGTGTGGTAAGCGGCTGTGCGGGACTGACCGGCGCTTTGATGCTTTGCAGCGTATGGCTGGAAGATATACTGGGCGCTATCTTCTTTCTGCCGTTTATTTTTATCCTGATTGCCATTATAGTTGTGAACATGGCGAATACATATTCTGACAGAATCAAAGGGACGGAAGGAAGGCGTTATGATAAGAGTTACCGTATGGAATGAATTTAAACATGAAAGAGAGTTTGCGCAAATCCGCCATGTGTATCCCGAAGGGATTCACGGCTGCATTGCCGGTTTTTTGGGAGAAGAACAGGATTTATTTGTGCGGACGGCGACTTTTGACATGGAGGAGCATGGTCTTACGGAGGAGGTTTTACAAAAGACGGATGTATTGATTTTCTGGAGCCATGCTCTGCAGGAGGAATTTTCGGACGAGGTCGCAAAGCGGGTCAGGGAGCATGTGCTCTCAGGCATGGGGCTGGCAGCGCTGCACTCGGCGCATTACAGCAAGATTATGAAGCTCCTTTTGGGAACCTCCATGACCTTAAAATGGCGCCACGGCGATAAGGAAAAGCTCTGGTGTACTGCGCCTTCACATCCGATTGCCGCGGGAATTCCTGAGATGATTGAGATACCGCAGGAAGAGATGTACGGCGAGTATTTTGATATTCCCAGACCGGATGATGTGGTGTTTACGGGGTGGTTTTCCGGCGGTGAAGTTTTTAGAAGCGGCTGTACTTTTACAAGGGGCATGGGAAAGATTTTCTATTTCCAGCCCGGACATGAGGAGTATCCGGTATACCGGCAGCCGCAGGTACAGCAGATTATCAAAAATGCGGTTCGCTTCTGCGCGCCGGCGGGTGGAGAGAGAAGAGAGCTGTGCTGTCAGGAAGTGAAAAGGCAAGGATAGGACAAGGGGGGAAAGTTGAAAATTTCCGTATTTTATGACCATATTCTGCAGGCGGCAGAGCAGACGAAAAAGCCGCTGCCTGTTTTGCTGCAGGAGATAAAGGCGGCGGGTATCGACGCTGTTGAACTGCGTCTTTCGGCATTGCTTGAAAAGGAAAATATCGTAACGCTTTTGCGGGAGGCAGGCTTGCGGATAAGCTGTCTCTATGAATTTTATGAGATGGGGAAGGGGATTGCTTCGCCCGTGGAGGAACGCCATGTGCTGACGGCGGCGCAGGTGAAGGCAGAAAAAATCCTTGTGGTCCCGGGATTTTTGGAAAAGAGCGAGGCAAAGCAGTATAGGGCGTGCGCAGGAAGCTATGAGAAGAGCGCCGCTTATATGGAGCAAAACGAGAGTATCCGCCATATGGCTGAGGGGCTTTCCCGTATGACGGCGCTTGGCAGGAAAAACGGCGTGGCGGTGACGGTGGAGGATTTTGACGATGCAGCATCGCCGCTAAACGGTATGTACGGTATCCGTTGGTTTTTGGAGCAAGTCCCTGAGTTGGGCTTTACGCTGGATATGGGGAACTTTGCCCATGCGGGCGAGGACGTACTTGCTGCCGCCGCATTTCTTTGGGAACGCATTTTGCATGTGCATTGTAAAGACAGAGGAGAAGAATCCTGTCTTGCTTTGCGGGGCGGCGCAAACCGCGGGCTTTTGCCGGTTGCGGCGGGGGACGGCTACCTGCCAATCGGCACATTGGTAAAAAGGCTGGTGCATAACGGTTATGACGGCTATTTTGCCATAGAACATTTTGACGTGTCAAATCAGGAGGAGAGCATCCTGCGTTCGGCGGCGTTTTTAAGGCAGATTGCGGACTGCGCTGCCGGAGGGGAAGAATGAGGACGTGCTGCAGCGTCAGGCAGAAAGACGGGATAGGTAAAGGAAAAGGAAAATAAAATGAGCAAATATCGCGACGCAGTCAGAAAATATTTTTATTGTTTTCTCTTGGGACCTTTTTTTATGGTGTTGGAGGCATGCGGGGAGTTTATATTACCCTTTCTCAATGCCAATATTATTAATAAAGGAGCGGCAAAGGGGGATATTGCCTATATTGTGGAAAATGGCATCTATATGCTTTTGATAGCGCTTTTTATGCTGGCATCGGGCGTGCTTGGCGCTTATTTTGCCGTAAAGGGTTCAACGCATCTGGCGGCGGATTTGCGGAAAAAAACATTTATGCAGATTCAGAAATTTTCTTTTGCCAATATAGACGATTTTTCGACCGGTTCTCTTATCACGCGGATTACCAACGATATCACGCAGATTCAGATTTTTTCTCAGAGCCTTTTGCGGGGCGTGTTCCGCAGCCCCGTTATGCTGGTGGGCGCGGTTGTCATGTCTTTTGCCCTAAACCCCCGTCTTGCATTGGTTCTCTGCGTTGTGGTGCCTCTGCTGGCGCTTGCCATTGCCCTTATCATCAAGACGGCGTCGCCGCGCTATACGGTGATGCAGAAAAGGCTGGATGCGCTGAACAACAATGTCAATGAGACTATTACCAATGAACATGTTATCAAATCCTTTGTGCGGGAAGCATATGAAAAAGAAAAATTTGCCGCCGTCAATGAGGAGCTGATGGGAAAAAGCGTAAGGGCGCTGAAAATGATGCTTCTGCTGCAGCCGCTTTCTACCTTTGCCATCGGTGCGGCTACGCTGGCGGTGGTCTGGATTGCCGGAGGGCAGATTATGGTGGGAAGCATGGAAATCGGCACGCTGACGGCATTTATCACTTACTTGACGCAGGTGTTGACGGCGTTGGATTTTCTGGCAAATATTTTTCTGCAGGGCACCCGTGCGGCGGCTTCCGACAGGCGTATTGCGGAAGTGCTGCAGGCAAAAATCGGTTTGGACGACAGCGGTGCGGAATATGCGGACAAAAAGATTACGGAGGGGAGCATTGCGTTTGAAAATGTGTCCTTCCGGTATTTTAAAAAGAATGCAGAGAAGGTGCTCGACGGTATCAGCCTGCGGATAGAGGCGGGAGAATTTGTGGGCATTGTGGGCTCCACGGGAAGCGGCAAGTCTACGCTGGTTTCCCTGATTCCGCGGCTTTATGATGCGGACGAGGGCTGTGTTTTGGTGGACGGTGCGGACGTAAGGGAGCTTTCCTTAAAGCATTTGCGGGAAGGGATTGCTGTTGTACTGCAGAAGAATACGTTGTTTTCCGGCACCATTGCGGAAAATCTCCGGTGGGGAAACGAGGAAGCCACAAAGGAGGAGCTTATTTGGGCATGCCGGATAGCGCAGGCGGATGCTTTTGTGCGGGCTTTGCCTGAGGGCTATGAGACGGAATTGGAGCAGGGCGGAAGCAATCTTTCCGGTGGACAGAGGCAGCGGCTTTGTATTGCCCGCGCCGTATTAAAGCATCCGAAAATACTGATACTGGACGACTCGACAAGTGCAGTGGATACGGCGACCGATGCGCGCATCCGCAAGGCGTTTGCAGAAGAGCTTACGGGGATGACAAAGCTTGTCATTGCCCAGAGAATCAGCTCCGTGCAGGAGGCGGATAAAATCATTGTGCTCGAGGAAGGCAGAGTGGCAGGAATTGGCACCCATGCAAAGCTGCTTGCTTCATGCGGTCCCTATCAGGAAATTTATTATTCCCAGAAGGATGGAAAGGTTGAAAGAGAAGCGCTTTCCACTATTGAATTTGAGTCAGCCAAAGCGGAAACGGGATATCAAGACGAATAAAGACATGGGGAGGTTTTTATGAATAGCACGCGGGTGGAAAGGCTGCAGAAGAAATACGGCAATATGCAGGTAAAGGCCGGACAGAAGGAAATGAATATCGGCAGAATGGCAAACAGGGGAAGGGCGCTTTCCATGAGCGGAAAGCCGAAGGATGTGAAAAAAACGGTATTCCGCCTGCTGCGGTATTTGGCTGGAGAGAGGAAGCTTCTTTTTGCTGCGCTTGTCAGTGCGCTGCTCTTTACCGGCGCCACGCTTGCCACTTCTTATATGCTGCGCCCCATTATTAATAAATATGTGTATTACACGACGGATGACGGGGAGATAAGAAGGCTGCTTGCGGGACTTTTTGGTGCACTCGCCGTCCTTGCGGCCGTCTATGCCTTGTCGGTGATTTCTCAGTGGCTGCAGGCGCGGATTATGCTAAGCGTTTCGCAACGCTCTCTTTTCAGACTGCGCAGAGAGCTTTTTGCCAAACTGCAGACCCTGCCGATACGGTATTTTGACAATCATGTGGCGGGGGATATCATGAGCCGTTTTACCAACGATATCGACACCATTGGCGAGATGCTCAATACTACGCTGATACAGATTGTCTCCGGCGCCATTACCATTGCAGGCACGATTGTCCTTATGCTTTATACCAATGTGCTGCTGGGCATGATTACCATTCTGATGACGCCGGTACTGACTCTTGTCAGCAGGGCAATCGTCAAAAAGAGCAGGGGAGCCTATGTGCGCCAGCAGCGTACGCTGGGCGCGCTAAACGGCTTTGCACAGGAGACCATAACAGGACAGAAAGTGGTGAAGGTTTTTGGACATGAGGAGATTGCCACGGATGAATTTTCTTATCTCAATGAAGAATTGTGTAAGGCGCAGATGAATGCGCAGTTTCGGGCGGGTATTATGGGGCCTGTTACTCATCAGCTCTGCAATATGAGCTACGCTCTGACGGCATGTATCGGCGGGCTTTTGGTGGTACTGCGCGGCTTTGACTTTGGAGGACTGGCAGTTTCTGTCCAGTATACCCGCCGTTTTAACAGACCCATCAATGAAATTTCCATGCAGATGAATACGGTGTTTGCGGCGCTTGCCGGTGCGGAGCGTGTGTTTGAGGTGCTCGACGAGGCAGAGGAAGCGGACGAGGAGGGTCTTATCCCGCCGAAAGAAATGAAGGGGCATATTGTGCTGGAGCATGTGAGCTTTGGCTATAAGCCGGAAGCTGCCGTACTGCATGATATTTCCCTGTACGCAAAGCAGGGGCAGAAGATTGCTTTTGTAGGCAGCACCGGCGCGGGAAAGACTACGGTGACGAACCTGCTGTCCCGCTTTTATGATATCAGCGAGGGGACGATTACCATCGACGGAATTCCGATTGAAAAGATACCGAGAGGCTTTCTGCGGAGCCATATTGCCATGGTGCTGCAGGACACCCATCTGTTTACGGGGACGGTGCGGGAGAACATACGCTACGGCAGGCTTGACGCAACGGATGCGGAGGTGGAGGAGGCGGCAAAGGTGGCGTCGGCGCACACCTTTATTATGCATCTGGAAAACGGATACGACACGGTGCTTGTGCATGACGGCGCCAATCTGTCGCAGGGACAGCGGCAGCTTTTAAACATTGCCCGCGCCGCGGTTTCCAAAGCGCCCATACTCATTCTGGATGAGGCTACCAGTTCCGTGGATACGAGGACGGAAAAGCATATTGAAAAGGGTATGGACGCCATTATGAAAAACCGCACGACTTTTGTCATTGCCCACCGCCTTTCCACCGTCAGGACCTCCGACGCTATCATGGTATTGGAGCAGGGCAGGATAATCGAGCGTGGCAGTCATGAGGAGCTGCTTGCCGCAAACGGGCGCTATGCGGATTTGTACCATGAAATAGCGGAGCTTAATTGAGCAGGCGGCTGAAACGCTTGCGATAAAAATTCTTTATTCATTATAACATATTTTGACTTTACAGAAATTTTTATTTGCGTTACAGTGGAATATGCACATCGGAAAAGATACCATGTGCGCCGCTTTGCGGCATAAAGGGAAGTATCATGGAGGAAATCAATATGATTCATACGATAGTAAAGCAAGTGAAGCAGTATAAGAAGCCTTCTCTTTTAACGCCTTTGTTTGCCACGCTCGAGGTAATTATGGAGGTTCTGATTCCCTATGTGATTGCAGCGATTGTAGACAAAGGAATTGACGGGGGCAATATCAACGCCGTCTACCGGTATGGCGCCATTATGCTGGTGCTTGCCATGTGCAGCCTGATGTTTGGCATATTGGCGGGAAAGTACGCGGCGGCGGCCTCCGCGGGGCTTGCCTGCAATCTGCGGGACAGCATGTATGCCAATATCCAGCGCTTTTCTTTTTCTAATATTGACAAATTCAGCACGGCGGGGCTGGTGACCCGTATGACTACGGATGTTACCAATATACAGAATGCATACCAGATGGTTATTAGGATTGCGGTGCGTGCGCCGCTTATGCTTATCTGCAGCATGTTTATGTGCTTTTTTATCCATGTCAGGATGAGTCTGATTTTTGTAGTGGCAATTATCTTTCTCGGCATTGTATTAATTTCTATTGTGCTTACGGCAATGAAAATTTTTGACGTGGTGTTTAAAAAGTACGATGACTTAAATGCCAGCGTGCAGGAAAATGTAACTGCGATTAGGGTGGTAAAATCCTATGTGCGCGAGGACTATGAGAAAAATAAATTTGGGAGCGCGGCAGAAAACCTTTACCGGCTTTTTTCTAAGGCTGAAAGCGTTGTAGTGCTGAACAGTCCGGTTATGATGATAACCATTTACGGCTGTGTTCTGGCGCTGTCATGGTTTGGGGCAAAGTATGTGGTGGCAGGCAGCATGACGACAGGGGAGATGACCTCTATGTTCAGTTATATCATGGGTATCTTAATGTCTCTCATGATGCTTTCCATGATTTTTGTTATGCTTACTTTAAGCACGGCGAGCGCCAAGCGTATTGTGGAGGTGCTTACGGAGGAGCCGGATTTGCAGAACGGGGAAAATCCCGTTACGGAGATTGCAGACGGCAGTATTGATTTTCATCATGTGTCCTTTTCTTACAGGCAGGGCAGTGAAAGAGAGACCTTAAAGGATATTGAGTTACATATCAAATCGGGAGAAACCATTGGCATTATCGGCGGCACCGGCTGCGGCAAATCCAGTCTGGTAAGCTTGATAAGCCGCCTGTATGATGTGACGGAGGGCTCTGTCTGCGTGGGCGGGCGCGATGTGCGGGAGTACGACTGTGAAGTGCTGCGCGACAATGTGGCGGTGGTACTGCAGAAAAATGTACTGTTTTCAGGTACGATTTTGGAAAATCTGCGCTGGGGCAAGGAGGAGGCCACGGAGGAAGAGTGCCGTGCGGTATGTGTACAGGCGTGTGCAGATGATTTTATACAGCAGTTTCCGGACAAATACAATACCTATATTGAACAGGGCGGCACCAATGTGTCCGGCGGGCAGAAGCAGCGGCTTTGTATTGCGCGCGCTCTGCTGAAAAAGCCGAAAATACTGATACTTGACGATTCCACCAGTGCGGTGGATACTGCCACGGATGCAAAGATAAGGAAAGCCTTTGCGGAAAGTATTCCCGGAACGACCAAGCTGATTATTTCGCAGAGAATCTCCAGCGTACAGGATGCAGACAGAATTTTGGTGCTGGAAAATGGCAGGCTTGATGGCTTTGGCACGCATGAGGAGCTGCTTGTATCCAATGAGATATACAGGGAAATCTATGAGGCGCAGATAAAAGGCGGCGGCGATTTTGACGAAGCGGCAGGAGGTGAAGGCTGATGAAAAGAGTACTGAAATATGTCTGGAAGGATTATAAGGCTTCCTGTATTGTCGTGCTTTTGTGTATTGTCCTTGCGGCTCTGACAAACTTAAAGGGGCTGACGTTTATGGAGGTGTTGATAGACGATTATATCACACCGATGATCGGCAGCGAAAATCCTGATTTTGGGGGACTCTTTTTAGCGCTGGCACAGCTCGCAGGATATTTTGCCGTAGGGATTCTCTGCGTTTACCTCTACAACCGCATTATGGTAAATGTGACGCAGGGAACTATGCGGAATCTGCGGACGGCGCTTTTTAACCGTATGGAAGCGCTGCCTATCAAATATTTTGATACACATGCCCACGGTGATATTATGTCTGTTTACACCAATGATGTGGATACGCTCCGCCAGCTTATCAGCCAGAGTATTCCGCAGACAGTCAATTCTGCGGTGACTATTGTGAGCGTATTTTGGGGCATGATTACCAACAACATTCCCTTGACGCTGCTTTCCCTTTTTATGGTAGGCATTATGCTGTTTACCACAAAGCGAATCGGCAAAAAGTCCGGCTATTATTTTGGTGCGCAGCAGAAAGACTTGGGGCGTGTCAACGGCTATATCGAAGAAATGATGGAAGGGCAGAAGGTGGTAAAGGTGTTCTGCCATGAGGAAAAGAGTCTGGAGGAGTTTCGCAAAATCAACGAGCAGCTCAGGAACAGCGCCGACAATGCCAACAAATTTGCCAATATCATGATGCCGATAAACGGCAATATCGGCAATATCAGTTATGTGCTCTGTGCGGTGGCGGGCGCGATGCTTGCGCTGAACGGCTATGCGGGGCTGACGCTGGGAGCGCTCATTACTTTCCTCACGCTCAACCGGAATTTTACCCAGCCCATCACCCAGATAAGCCAGCAGATAAATGCCATTGTCATGGCACAGGCGGGCGCAAAAAGAGTGTTTGAGCTGATGGATGCACAGCCGGAGACGGACGAGGGTTATGTGGAGCTTGTCAATGCCATGCAGGAAGCGGATGGAGAGATAAAGGAAGTGCAGGAGCGGACCGGCTTCTGGGCTTGGAAACATCCGCACAAGGCAGAGGGCACCGTGACTTATACGCCGCTTACGGGCGATGTGGTATTTGATGATGTGGATTTTGGTTATGATGATAAAAAGATGGTTCTGCACAATATCAAAATATTTGCGGCGGCGGGGCAGAAAATTGCCTTTGTAGGAAGCACGGGTGCGGGCAAAACGACGATTACCAATCTGATTAACCGCTTTTATGATATACAGGATGGCAAAATCCGTTACGACGGTATCAATGTCAACAAGATAAAGAAAGCGGATTTGCGCCGTTCTCTGGGCATTGTGCTGCAGGATACACATCTTTTTACCGGCACGGTCATGGACAATATCCGTTACGGCAGGCTGGAGGCAACGGACGAGGATTGTATTGCCGCCGCGAAGCTGGCAAATGCGGACGGTTTTATCAACCGCCTGCCGGACGGCTATCAGACGCTTCTTACAGGCGACGGCAGCAACTTAAGTCAGGGACAGCGCCAGCTTCTTGCCATTGCAAGGGCGGCTGTGGCGGATCCGCCTGTACTGATACTGGATGAGGCGACCTCCTCCATCGATACCCGCACGGAGCGGCTGGTGCAGGAAGGTATGGATCATCTGATGCAGGGCAGGACTACCTTTGTCATTGCCCACAGACTGTCCACCATCAAGAATGCGGACTGTATCATGGTAATGGAGCAGGGACGTATTATTGAGAGAGGAAACCATGAGGAGCTGATAGAAAAGAAGGGAAGATACTATCAGCTTTATACGGGGAAGTTTGCGTCGTAGAAAGGATAATGGATGAAAAAGAAAACCCACTGCAAATTACTTTTAGTGCCGCTTGGCATGTACTGTCTGATGGCTGCCATCGCCCTATTCTGGTGTCTGGCGCAGTTGTTGCATCTGACAAAACAGGTATGGCTGGATATCGGGGTGGCGACAGGGATTTTATTTATAGTGCTTTCTTTTATTGCGCCGCTTGCGGGACTGCTTACAGGAATTGCAAGCTTGATGCTGAAACGGAAATATGATGTGGCGGTTTCCATGCCTGAAAAAGCGCAGGATGCGGTGAATAAGGAAAGAAAAACAGAGCGAAGTTATCGGATAGCGGCAATTTTGAACCTTGTGCTGAGTATGGTATCCGTGGTGCTGTGTTTTTACTGGGTGGCGTTGATTCGGTCATTGTGACGGGCAGCGGGAAAGCTGCAGGAAGGAGTGTTTATGCGGATAGGAGCGCTGGAAGCCGGCGGCACCAAGATGGTGTGTGCAATCGGCAATGAAAACGGAGAAATTTTAAAACGGGAGGTATTTCCGACTACCACGCCGGACGAGACCATGCCGCTTATGATTCATTTTTTTCAAAAGGAAGAAATAGAAGCGCTGGGAATCGGCTGCTTTGGTCCCATCGACCCGAGAAAAGGGAGTAAAACCTACGGCTATATTACTTCCACACCGAAGCTTAAGTGGCAGAATTATAATATTGTAGGAGAATTTGAAAAGGCGCTCGGCTGTCCGGTGGGTTTTGACACGGACGTCAATGCTGCTGCGCTGGGGGAAGCTGCTTACGGCATTACGCGAGGGCTTGCAAACAGCATTTATATGACGGTCGGCACGGGTATCGGCGTGGGTGTATATTCGGAGGGCAGGCTGCTGCACGGCATGATGCATCCGGAAGCGGGGCATATTTTGTTAAAGAGACATCCGGCGGATACCTATGAGGGCTGGTGTCCCTTCCACAAGGATTGTCTGGAAGGGCTTGCGGCGGGACCCGCGTTGGAAGGGCGCTGGGGCGCAAAGGGAGATACCTTGACGGACAGGGCAGAAGTCTGGGAGCTGGAGAGCTATTATATTGCGCAGGCATGCGTCAATTATTGTATGCTGCTGTCGCCGGAACGCATCGTGCTGGGCGGCGGCGTGTTAAAGCAGCCAGCGCTTCTGCCGCTTATCAGGGAGAAATTTACGCTTCTTCTGGCGGATTATATCCGAACCGAAGAGGTGCGTGATGCAGCGCATTATATTGTGCCCGCAAGCTTAAACGACAATCAAGGCGTGATGGGCTGTATCAGGCTGGCGCTGCTGGCACTTTAGGAAAAAGATTCAGGGCTTTTGACACCTGAATCGGAAAAATAAAAAAGCAGGTATGACTTTGGAAGTTTGTCATACCTGCTTTCATTATTTATGACTTACTCTTTTCGGACAAACCACTTTGGCAGCAGCAGGACTTCATGCATAAGGAGCGGCATGGCGGAAAGAAGCAGCAGAAGCTTCCAGTCGGCGGCGGAGAGCAGGCAGGTGCCGAAGGCATTGGTAAAATACGGCACGGAGGTGACAAGCATCTGCAGGGCGATCCCAACCAAGAAGGCGGCAATCATCAGCTTGTTGGCAAAATGCTTCATTTTAAAGATGGAACATTCCACATCCCGCATGCCGATGGCGTGGAAGAGCTGGGACATGCCAAGCGCAGTAAAGGCGTAGGTCTGGGAGCGGGTCAATATTTCGGGAACCGCGAGCAGGCGCTTTATGCCGTGGAGCGTAAGCGGCAGGTCATTCCGCAGCAGAATCTGCACGGGGAGCAGCAAAAAAGCAGCCATGCTGACGCCGGCAATCAAAAAGCCGTAGAGGAGCGTGCAGGAGAGTCCGCCCTCTGCAAAGAGGTGCTCTTCTTTTGAGCGGGGCGGTCTTTTCATGAAGTGGGAAGTATCACTGACATCGATGCCGAGTGCCAGAGCGGGCAGGGAATCCGTTATCAGGTTAATCCACAAAATATGGCTGGGTTTTAGCGGTGAGCGCAAGCCCAGCAGGATTGCCGCCAGCATGGTGATAATTTCTCCAAAATTAGAGGAGAGCAGGAATAATACCGCTTTCTTAATATTGGCGTAGATGCTGCGCCCCTGTTCAATCGCCTTGACAATGGTGGAAAAATTGTCATCCGTCAGAATAATATCCGCCGCATTTTTGGCGACGTCCGTGCCTGCCATTCCCATGGCGATGCCCACGTCGGCAGATTTTAAGGAGGGCGCATCGTTGACGCCGTCGCCGGTCATGGCAACAATATGCCCGCCTGCCTTTAAGGAATTGACAATCTTCGTCTTGTGTTCCGGAGAAACCTGTGCAAAGACCCTTGTTTTCTGCAGTGCGGCTGAAAGCCGTTCTCCCTGCAGGGCATTTAGGACTTCTCCCGTCATACATTCTGAAATATCTTCCGCAATAGAAAGCTCTTTTGCAATGGCACATGCCGTATCGACTCTGTCGCCGGTAATCATAATGGTTTGTACGCCGGCGCTGTGACATGCGGCTACAGCGTCTTTTGCCTCGGGGCGCAGGGGGTCTTTCATGCCGACAAGCCCGATAAAGGTCAGGTCTTTTTCCACAGGCTGCGTGTCGCCTGTCCGCATACCGAGCGCGAGCACTCTGAGCGCCCCGCCTGACATCTGGCGGATGGCGTCATAGATAGCGCGCTTGTGCGAAGGCGTTAAGGGTATGTTTTGGTTGTTTTCCCGTATCAGGCGGCAGCGCCTGATAATTTCGTCGGGGGAGCCTTTGGTGTAGGACAAGCAGGCGCAGCCTTGTTTGTGCAGAGTAGTCATCATTTTCCGCTCTGAATCAAAGGCGATTTCCGCGATGCGGGGCAGCCGTCTTTCCAGAACGGGACGAAACAGTCCGAAGCGTGCCGTCATATCAAGCAGCGCAAGCTCCGTGGGATCGCCGATGCGGGCGGCTTCCTCGGCAGCGTATAAAGCGCTTTTTTTCTCCCGCTCATTGGAAATGACGGCGTCATTGCAGAGGGCAAAGCCTTCTAAAAAGGAACGGTGGCACTGGGCGTCCAGCTCTTCGGGAGAAAGGAGCCTTCCGTCTGTATAACATTCCGTCACGGACATTTTGTTCTGTGTCAGGGTTCCGGTTTTGTCGGAGCAGACTACGCTGACGCAGCCCAAGGTTTCCACGCTGGGCAGTTTTTTTACGATGGTATTGACTTTTACCATACGGGAAACGCTTAGGGCAAGCACCATGGTGACAATGGCGGGAAGCCCTTCGGGAACAGCCGCGACTGCAAGGGATATGGCGGTAATCAGCATCTCCAGCACATCGCGCTTCTGCAGCAGTGCAATGCCAAAGAGCAGGGCGCAGAGCAGCAGGGAGACGACGCTTAATACCTTGCCCAAATCCGCCAGCCTCTTCTGCAGAGGGGTAGATTCGTTTGGCGCTTCGTTGATGAGGCGCGCTATTTTTCCGATTTCCGTGTCCATGCCGATTGCCGTTACCACGCCCATGCCGCGCCCGTAGGTAACGTTGGTTGACATATAGGCTTTGTTGTGTTTTTTGGTATCCTTTTCCACGGGCAGGGATTCCCCCGTCAGTGCGGATTCTTCGATTTTCAGGCTTAAGGCTTCCGTCAGCGTTAAATCGGCAGGAACCTGCCTGCCTGCATCAAGCAGCACAATGTCCCCCAAAATCAAATCGCTGGCGGGAATTTCTCTTGGCATTCCCTGTTCTAAGATAAGCGCTTTCGGGCTTGTCATTTCTTTTAAGGCGTCAAGCGCGCGCTGCGCCCTGCCCTCCTGAATGACGCCGACAATGGCGTTTACCAAAATGACGGCAAGGATAATGGCAGTGTCGCTATACTCCCTTAAGAGCAGGGAAATGGCGGCGGCGATAAACAGGATAAAGATGAGCGGGTCGTTTAGTTGTTCCAGAAAACGCTGCAGAGCGGTTTTGGGAGGGGCTTCCTCCAAAACATTCTGTCCGCGGACCTTGGTAACTGGCGATTGTATGGTATTCATAAAAATCCCCCTTGCATGGTGCTGATTTACCCAGCCGGTGCCGGCGGCAGAATTTACATTGCCGGCAGGCTGTTTATTGCAACATATGAGGCGGTGGGACAAAATATACTTGTCTTAGTTTTAAAAAGAGATGATGGTAGTTTATGTAGTTTTTGTTGCGTAATAAGCCGCATAAGTTTATACTATAACTACGAAAAGCGCAAAAGCGCCGCATAATATGGAAAACATGTGCCGGATGGCAGCCTTTCGGCAAAAGAGGAGTGGATACAGAATGGAAATTTCCTATACGCAGGCTTTAGAGAAGTTGAAACAATATGGACAGGAGCATATCCTCAGATATTATGATGAGCTGGAGGAAGCCGGAAAAGAGGAGCTTTTGCGGCAGATAGCGGAGACAGATTTTTCGGTGCTTGATTCCCTGAAACAAAAGGATAAGGGCGTGCCAAAGGGAAAGATAACGCCCCTTGGCGCGATGGAGCTTACGGAGATAGAGGCAGACAGGGAGCATTATTACCAAATCGGTATGCAGGCGATACGGGCAGGAAAGGTGGGCGCCGTGCTGCTTGCCGGCGGTATGGGAACGCGCCTTGGTTCCGACGAGCCGAAAGGCGTATACAATATCGGTATCACGAAGGAGGTCTACATTTTTGAGCGGCTGATTGTCAACCTGCTCGAAGTGGTACGGCAGGCGGACACATGGATTCCGCTTTTTGTGATGACAAGCGATAAGAACCACGATGCCACGGTACGGTTTCTTGCGGCACATGATTTTTTTGGATATAAGGCAGAGTATGTTCATTTTTTTCAGCAGGAGATGGCGCCTGCGGCAGGCTATGACGGCAGGATATATATGGAGAGCAAAAGCAGGATGAGTACTTCGCCCAACGGCAACGGCGGCTGGTATATTTCCATGAAAAATACAGGAGTGCTTAGGAAGGCAAAGCAATACGGTGTGGAATGGCTCAATGTATTTGCGGTGGACAATGTGCTGCAGAGAATTGCCGACCCGGTCTTTGTGGGAGCCGTAATAGAGAATCAGTGCAGCGTCGGCTCCAAAGTGGTGCGCAAAAATGCGCCGGATGAAAAGGTGGGTGTCATGTGCCTGGAAGACGGCAGGCCCTCCATTGTGGAATATTACGAGCTGACAAAAGAGCTGATGAATGCGAAAAATGAAAAGGGGGAGCCGGCATACAATTTTGGGGTTATTTTAAATTATCTTTTTAAGGAAAGCGCCCTGCAGGAGATGCTGGAGAAAAAGCTGCCTCTGCATGTGGTGGAAAAAAAGATTCCCTATATGGATAGGGAGGGGAATCTGGTGAAGCCTGAGGAGCCGAACGGTTATAAATTTGAAAGTCTGGTACTTGACATGATACATGAGATGGATAGCTGCCTGCCCTTTGAGGTGGTGCGGGGCAAAGAATTTGCGCCGATTAAAAATAAAACGGGTGTGGATTCCGTAGAGAGCGCAAGGGCATTACTGACAGAAAACGGAGTGGAATTATAAAATAAGGAGGAAGAGACATGGCTATTTTGGTAACGGGAGGCGCCGGTTATATCGGCAGCCATACGGTGGTGGAGCTGCAGAATGCGGGTTATGACGTGGTGGTAGCGGACAATTTAAGCAATTCCAGCGAGGAATCGTTGAAGCGCGTGGAGAAAATCACGGGAAAACCGGCGGCTTTTTATAAGGCGGATATTTTGGATCGCGGAATGCTGGAAGAAATTTTTAGCAAAGAAAAAATCGAGACGGTGATTCACTTTGCGGGGCTGAAGGCGGTAGGCGAGTCCGTGGAGAAGCCTTGGGAATATTACAACAACAATATTACCGGTACGCTCACCCTTGTGGATGTGATGCGAAAGCACAATGTAAAAAATATCATTTTTTCTTCTTCGGCTACGGTATATGGCACGCCGAAACAGGTTCCGGTGACGGAGGATGCGCCCAAGGGAGAATGCACCAATCCTTACGGCTGGACAAAGTCGATGCTGGAGCAGATTCTGACGGATATCCAGAAGGCGGATAATGAGTGGAATGTGATTCTGCTTCGTTATTTTAACCCCATCGGTGCGCACAAGAGCGGCAGTATCGGAGAGAATCCCAACGGCATTCCCAACAATCTGATGCCCTACATTACGCAGGTTGCAGTCGGTAAGCTTAAAGAGCTTGGCGTATTTGGGGACGATTATCCTACGCCGGACGGTACTTGTATCAGGGATTATATTCACGTGTTGGATTTGGCGTCGGGACATGTAAAGGCGCTGAAAAAAATAGAGGAAAAGGCGGGGCTGTGTATCTACAATCTGGGAACCGGAATCGGTTACAGTGTGCTTGACGTGATTCGCAATTTTGAAGAAGCCACGGGCGTAAAAGTACCCTATTCTATCAGGCCGCGCCGTGCGGGTGATATCCCTGAAAACTATTCCAATGCAGAAAAAGCGTACAGGGAGCTTGGCTGGAAAGCGCAGTACGGCATCAAAGAAATGTGCGAGGATTCCTGGAGATGGCAGAGTAAAAATCCGGAAGGATATGGAAGGTAGGAGCATATAACAAAAAACCCCTTTTATCAGATACGAAGGAAAGTCTGATGAAAGGGGGTTTTATTCTTATGCCACGTACAAATACATAAAGATGAAGTGGCAGGCGCTTCCCGCGATACAGAAAAGATGAAAAATTTCGTGGGAGCCAAAGCCGGCATGTTTGGAGTTGAAGATGGGAAGCTTCAGCGCGTAAATCACGCCGCCGACCGTGTAAATCAATCCGCCGGATAAAAGCCAGAGGAAGCCGGAGAGAGGGAGTGTGCTGACGAGCTTTCCGAACACGAACACGCAGACCCAGCCCATCGCAATATAGATGATGGAGGAAAACCATTTGGGGCAGTTAATCCATAAGGCTTTGACAAGCATACCTGCGATGGCGATGCTCCAGACTACGGTGAGCAGGGTATAGCCCTCCCTGCCGCCCAGCACAATCAGGCATACGGGCGTATAGGAGCCTGCAATCAGGACGAAAATCATCATGTGGTCAATTTTGCGGAAAACCCGCAGCGACCTTCCGCTTACGTTGACAGAATGATACAGAGTGCTTGCGCCATAGAGCAGAACCATGCTGAGCATAAAAATGCACATGGCGATAAAATGTCTGCCGCCTGCTTCCATACCGGCTTTTATCAGAAGGGGAACCGCTGCAAAAAGCGCCATCATCATGCCGATAAAATGTGTAATTGCACTGCCGGGTTCTCGAATTGTAATATGCATAGGATTACCTCCAGTCTCAAAGAATGTTCGTTTATTTTCTGATTAGAGTTTTGACACCCTATCATTTTCTGCAAAAAATTCCAAATAATACATTGCAATAAGAATAAAATACAACAAGTAGTTTTAAAAACTACGTTTAGTTTTAATACATACTACAATATAAAGAAGAGTATGTCAATAGGGAAAATGAAAAAATCAATTACCATTCACACCATATTTCTTGCCGCTTGCGCCGCTTTCGGTCAAAGGTTCTGTTCTTGTGATAAAATGACTGTGTGCGGGCGGCGGCTGTTTTGCTGTTCGTATGCAAAAAAACAGAACCATGTGCGGTCTTGACAGGATTGCGTCAAAGGCAGCGCAGAAAGAAGGAGGAAAATGTGAAAGGAAAAAGAATTTTAAGTATTGTACTAGCTTGTCTTTTGAGTGTGTCTGTCGCTGCCTGCGGCGGAAAAAACGGAAAGGACGAGGCAAAGGGTGTATCGCAGGGCGGACAGGATGCATCGCAGGGAGGCGGCGGTGATGAGCGGGAAGAGAGCGATACACCGTCCGTATGGGAGCCGGAAAAGGAAGAACCGGCGTTAGACTGGTCTGCGGTGGAGTTTGCGCCGGAGGAGGATTTTTATTTTTACGGAAAGAAGGTTAGCGGAAGTACGGGAGTGGTGATTGTGGAATATTTGGGAGAGGGCGGCGTGGTAAAAATTCCGTCAACGCTCGGGAGAGAGCCTGTTATCATGATAGACAAAAATGTTTTTAGTGAATCGGGCGTGACGGATGTTTATTTTGAGGCGGAAGAATTTGTTTATATTGAGCCATATGCGTTTGCCGAATGCACTACATTAAACAGCGTTGTCATAAAGGGAAATGAAAAAACGGAGATTAGAGACCATGCATTTGCAGATTGCAGCAATCTGACCAGCGTTGTGCTTTCGGAAGAAATTGCAGAAATTTGGGAAGCTGTCTTTTGGGGTACGCCATGGCTGGAAAATAAAAAACAGGAAGCACCGCTTGTGATTGTCAATCGTACTGTGATAGATGCAACATTATGTACGGGCGATTTGGTAATACCGGATGGCATCATTAAGATTGCCCGGTATGCTGCATGGGAAAATGAAAACATTACAAGCCTTACGGTTCCGGACAGTGTGCAGCGGATTGAGGTGGCGGCATTTGGAAAATGTACGAAGCTGACTCGCGTATCTTTGCCGGATGGGATTCACACCATGGGCGGAGTGTATGGTTTTGCAGGTGATGAGGATATTGTCATTACCCATATGGGAATAGAATATACCTATGAACAACTGGAGGAGCTGGATAATAAGGTTTGGATGGCGCATCTCAACAGTCTTCCTTAATCACATGGATTTCCAGATAATCGAAATCGACAGACTCGATAAAATTATCCTGTGTAAAGCGCGCCTTGCTGTGACGCTTAAATTCTTTTATGGTGGTGTCCAGCCAGATGGGATTGCCTAAATCGAACCGGCAGCAGATTTCATCCAGCGCATGAAACACCTTGTGCGTGCGTGTGTCATCGCTGTCGTCTTCGATGACGGTATCCTTTATCATACGGTTATCCTTAAAAATTTTAGCCCACAAACGAAACATATCTTTTGGCATCCTTTCTGAAACAACAAAATATGGCTGCTTTTTTGGTATAATAGCATAATAACAGAAAAAGCTTTCTCTGTCACGTTCGCATAAAGATATCATAATTCACATAAAATCTTAAAAATATGTTAAATCATTGTATAAAATGTACAAACCCTTAAAAATGTGCTATACTGTTTTAGAGGGGAGAGCAAAGGAGAAGGTTTTGTTATGGAATGGAGCGAATGTGAATACAAGGACAACGGCATTGACAGTTGGAATGAAGTGAACCTGATTTACAGCGCGGCACTGAAGCAGGTACAGACGAAGATGGAAGTCCTGAACGACGAATTTCAGCATGTACACAGGTACAATCCCATAGAGCATATCAAATCGCGGATTAAGACGCCGGAGAGCATTGTAAAAAAACTAAAGCGCGGAGGCTATGAATCCACGATTGAAAATATGATAAAGTATGTCAATGATATTGCGGGAATACGGATTATTTGTTCTTTCACTTCAGATATTTACCGGATTGCGGAGATGATTGGAGAACAGAAGGATATCAAAATTCTATGCATTAAGGACTACATTACATACCCGAAGGCGAGCGGCTACAAGAGCTATCATATGCTGGTATCAGTGCCGGTGTATCTCTCTAATAAGATGGTCGCAACCAAGGTGGAGATACAGATTCGGACAGTCGCCATGGACTTCTGGGCGAGCTTAGAGCACAAGATGCACTACAAATTTGAGGGGGATGCGCCGGAGCACATCAAGGCAAAGCTGATAGAGTGTGCCAAGATGGTGTCGGATTTGGATGCCAGAATGCTTTCGCTGAATGAAGAAATTTCCAGTCTGAGCACCCAGCAGGAGGTTTATTCATAAGACTGTAGTGCCGGCTGTTTGTTTCAATTTCTGTGCACGGACTGTTCGTTCAAAAAGGAAATGCTTTTCAGGATTTGCCGGAACTTTTGCGTAAATTTTGCGCAGAGGTTCCGGCAATTACCTAATCCTATTATAATGGCATAAAATGAGGAGTGCCCCGATACATTGCTGTACCGGGGCTATTATGAAAAAATTTATCTATGTGTGCAATGGAAGTTTACATTTGCTACAAGAAATAGTATACCAATTAATTGTGAACAGATTATGAATAAGGTGTAAAGAAATAGTAAAAGTTGCAAAAGAAAAGCGTGCAGCGAGGAAAGAAAATATACAATATGCACAAAAAGTAAGCGGCTTTGTTTTGTGTTGTTTTTTGTAAAGAAAAATGATAGAATATATGATAGAATATAAATGATAAAAACTGATTTGTGTGATACATTCAATATTTTCCCGGTGGGATACGAAAGTGGTAAGGACATGTTTGGAGGAAAGTGGATGGATACGTTTATGGATAAGCTGGCGCAGAGACTGAATGCCCAGGAAATCATCAAAGCCAACACAGCGGCGGAAGCAGCGGAGTTATCCCGCTTAAAGGAGCAGAATGCATTATATGAAGAGGTTCTGCGGCAGGTCAGGGAAGAAGGAGAAAAGGGAGCGCTGCATGTACAGAGACTGGAGCAGGGCGCTGTCCGTTCCATGCAGAATGCAGAGCGTATGGAGGAGGAACTGGACAGGCTGGAGCAGAGTGCTGACAAGCTTGGCAGGAGTGTGCTGCGGACGGAGCAGAATACGGAAAAATTTGAAATAAACGCGGCAAAGGTGGAAAGCAGCGCAGAGCAGATAGAGCGCGGAGCGGAGAGGCTTGCACAGAATGCGGATAAAATTGCACAGAGCTTTGCTTCGGCAGAACAAAATAAGGTGCAGCTCGAGGCGGCTGTGGCAAAGGCGGAGCAGGGCAGTGTGCGGCTGGAACAAAACGCAGCACAGATAGAGCGCGGTGCGGAGAGACTTGCGGCGGCTGCAGCAAAGACGGAGCAGGGCGTCGACAGGCTGGAACAAAATGCGGCAAAGACAGAAGCCTTGATAGAGAGTGGAATGGCGAAGCTTACAGAAATGCAGGCGGCAGGACAGAATACGGAGGAGCTGAATGCTTTGCTGACTGCGCTGAAGGAAGCGCAGTCGGAGCGGTTCGACCAGCTTGCAGAGCATATGCATAAAGAGAGCGTAAAAGTATACCGCAATGTACAGGCGGTAGTAGTGGACGGAAATGCGAAGCAGGGGGAAGCGTCAGGCAAGAATGCTTCTTCCCTATCCGGCAAACTGGGCGCCGTGCTGGGAATTTCCCTTGTGGCGCTTCTGGTGTCGGCGGCAGGGCTTGCTTTTCAGATACTGGTATATCTGCATATCATTTAGAGAAACGCTTCGGCAGGGAGAAATCTATGGGAAAGCAGCTTTGGAAGCCCGGCAATATGCTCTATCCGCTTCCGGTGGTTATGGTGAGTGTTGCAGGCTTACATGGAGAAAAGAATATTATCACAATTGCGTGGGCGGGGACTGTGTGCAGTGAGCCGCCCATGGTGTCCATATCGGTGCGTCCGGAGAGATATTCCTACGGACTGCTGCGGGAGACAGGAGAATTTGTTATCAATCTGACGACAAAGGAGCTTGCGTTTGCCACCGATTATTGCGGTGTGAAGAGCGGCAGGGATGTGGATAAATTTGAAAAGATGCACCTGACTCCGCTGCCGGGCGAGGTAGTAAAAGCACCTTTGATTGCGGAAAGTCCGGTCAATATGGAGTGCCGCGTGGTGCGGGTAGAGCCCCTTGGCACCCATGATTTGTTTTTGGCTGAAGTAGTGGCGGTACATGCGGACGAAAAGTATATGGATGAAAACAACAAATTTCATTTAGAAAAGGCGGAGCCCATTGTATATTCCCACGGCGCATATCTTGCGACGGGAGAGTTTTTGGGCACCTTTGGTTATAGTGTCAGAAAAAAATAGGGACTGCTCCCTATTTTTTTTGTTTTTGACACCCTAATCCCAAGAGTCATTATCCGGCGGAGAAAGAAGGCTGCCTCTGACAACTGCGCCTTGCCCATACTTATTCCGTATGGAATCGAGGGCGGCGTCCAGCTTCTTCTGTTTTTCGCTTTCAGGTG
>ERZ778503.594-NODE-594-length-29301-cov-20.710114_pt1 | contig 29301 bp, 23 predicted proteins | sample MGYA00510047_ERZ778503 | MGnify/ENA primary metagenome ERZ778503 (study PRJEB29527, sample SAMN07138965) | mouse gut metagenome | material: feces | host: mouse | place: China:Nanjing | collected 2016-01-25 ... | reverse complement strand
AGTACACACCTCAGGAAAACGCCTGTACGTCAGCAGTATGCCCACGGATACTCCGCAGCCCGGAACCATCGTACGCAACCACTGGTCGATAGAATGCATGCACTGGGGGCTGGACCACAATCTTCAGCAGGACAATATAAAACGCAAGTCGTCGAGAGCTGCCCGAAACCTCGACACCATACAGAGAATCGTTTACTCGGTGTTCTCAATATGGAAAGGACTTCGCAAAAAGCAATCGGATAAAAATAAGGGAATGGCCGAAATTATGAGACATATCTCGATGAGCTTTACCCGACTAATGCGATTTTTAAGCCAAAAATGAAAAAAAATAAGATTTCAACGAAGAGATAAACAGCTGAAATACAGACACAACAGATTACCCGCTTCGGGCTGAAGCGGGTAAGGGCAGGTATACGCTTTATTTTAGCTTAAATGAAAAAGCCGTGAGGCGGTGAATGAAAATGGGCTCAAAAATGGACTCTGGGTTCAAAAATGGGCATTGCAACAGTTGATTCTGCCACACTTCTGGGTAATAGAATTTACATTCAAGGTACTTTTTGGTTGGCCCCTCTTGGGCCTGGAGTGTATCGGAGATTGGGTTCGGCCTCGCTGCATCTTGAGTAGCACAGGCTTCCTTGTGGAGACTATAAGTTCACATTAAAGCTTGCCCCGGTGTCCCATAGACAGTATGGCTGCTGAGTATAGACGCAGAACGTCCAGGCAAAATGTATCGCCTGGACGTTTTTTCCATTGTCTTATGTGAGGTAGTGCTGCTCAATCATCCTGCCTGTGGAGCCGGTCATATTCTGCGTCTGAAACCGGTTCGAGCCAGATGTTTTCCGTGCTTCCGCCGGGTACACTGAATGCGAGGTGCGCAAACCAAGAGCCCCTCGCCGCTCCGTGCCAGTGCTTGACGTTGGCGGGGATATGGATTACTGTGCCGGGAAGAATTTCCACCGCAGGTTTCCCCTCTTCCTGATACCAGCCACGTCCGGCCACACCGACGAGCATCTGCCCGCCACCCGTGTCGGCCTTGTGGATATGCCAGTTGTTGCGGCATCCTGGCTCGAATGTCACATTGGCAAACGGAACCTGAGAGTCGGAAATCGTGGCGAGATAGCTGTTGCCGATGAAATACTTGGCGTAAGCTGTGTTAGGTTCGCCTATAGGGAATATCATCGAGCGTGCAAACTCTGCCTTTGCATCATCTCCCTTGATATCATCGTTCCATACATCCTTTGCGAGACGGAAAGCAGCCCATGCCTTCGGCCATCCGGCATAGAACGATATATGTGTCAGTATCTCGGCAATCTCGGTGCGGGTTATGCCGTTTTTTTCGCTTCCTGTAGATGATATGTCAGCGAACTGTCGGTTATCCCTTGCGAGATAAGCGATGTGATTGTCACAAGACTGCGGTCGCGCAATGAAAGGAGGTCATTGCGGCTCCACACCTCGCCGAACAGGATGTCATCGTTAAGTCGGGCGAACTCCGGCGCGAAATCGCCAAGTTGCTGTCGGCCCGCCTCTGAACTATTTTTTGTTGAGCCATCACTACTGTCCACTAAAAATGGACGGGGTTAAAAATTAAATAAATTCGGTTCACTTGAACCATAGAGAACTTTGACATCGTTGATATTCTTTTTGTCGAACAGGTCCCGTATATGGGTTTTGTCAGTAAGCGAGATTCCAAGAATCTGAAGAACTTCGTAAACGCTTCGCTCCAGCTGCATATCATGTTGCATTATCGCCACGAGGCAATAAGTAATTATGGCACAATATATTTGGATGCGTACCGCATTTTCAGATGTTCCCCAGAATTTCTTGATTTTGAGGTGCTGCTTGACCCATTTGAAAAAAAGTTCCACGCTCCATCGGTTCTTGTATAGGTTGGCGACAACGAGTGCGGATGACTCCATATCGTTGGTGAGATACGTGTAGATCACACCGGTCTCCTCATCCTGAAACACTACTCTACGCAACTTTTCGGGATATACCTTGGCACTTTTATAGACGGTAAACTCTATAATCGAATCCGATAGGACGCCCTTTGGCAGCCTTCTTTTCCAGCTGACAACCCTGTACTTGAGGTTACTTTTGGCCCGGACTACGAAGCAGGCTCCGATGGTGTGTATGCGGAAAAGATTGGCGAAATCGTTATAGCCCCGGTCGAATATGTAGTACGCATCAGCTTCAAGCGGAATCTCCGGCATGGCCTTTGAGTCGTGAACCGATGCTGTGGTAATATGCAAGAATGCAGGAACTTGTGCTTCGATATCGTATAGCGTATGCACCTTGACGCCGCCTTTGTTTCGTCTGAATTTTGCCCAGTCGAACACGGCAAGACATAGGTCTATCGTTGTCGAATCAAAAGCATAAACGTTCCCTCCGAGTTTGAAAATATCGGTCTGTCTCTTGCTTCTTGCCTGCGCTATCATGAAGTAGGCGAACTCCTCGAAAATGCGATAGTCGCGCTGCTCGTTGGCTTTGCTAAGATTGCTGCGAGTTACCGATTTTCCCATGCCGAGATGGTAGAGTTTTCCCGAGTGAGCTTCGGTAGCAACAATCAGATCGCGGAGGCTCTCGCGGTTGGTTAGTTGCCCGAACATCATCGTAAGTAACTGATTCCAACACGAAAAGCTCTTAACATACTTGTCACTGTCATACTTCTTGACGATTCTACGGAATTTGAATTCGTCCATAAATTTGACTAATTGGGCAAAAACGTATGGGTCTTTATTCATAACAGTCTGATTCAGACAGTAAAAATAAATTCAAATCGTTGCGCCCGCAAATCAGTCGTAACAATCAGAATATCAATAATTTCAAAGGTCTATTATGATTTTTTAGTGGACACTAATGTTGAGCCATGATAAAATTAAATATCATTGCCGATATGATCAGCAGCGTTGTTATGTTTCTTCTCATTGTCGAAAGAGTATCACATTGCAAAAATAATGATTCTCATAACGATTGCAGCTACCAAAATTACGGATAAACATACCATTGTCCGTGATATAACTCGCTATAAAGGTGTTTGAGCAATCAAACGCTTATGGCGCGTTTCATACAGGGGTGGACTGGTCTTGGCAGAGGCGCCTGAGGACTGTCTCTGAAATCCGGGCCATGATGGCGGCGGCCTCTGTCTCGCTTCCAGTGAAGTCGCGTATCATCACGGCGAGACAATAACTTCTGCCGTCAGGCAGGCTGATGTAAGCGACATCGTTGAACGCCACCAGCTCACCATTCTCGTTGCGGTAACCGCTGCCGGTCTTATGGCCGAACACAACTCCTTCGCGTCCGGCTAATGGCGCGCCAAGCCGGTCCTGGCCTGTTGTCGCGGTGGTCAGCGCCTTCTTGATTGCCTCCTGATGTGGCGTGGAGAAAAGCCTGGTGTTGAAGACCTGGCCGATGAGTAAGGCGGCCGAAAGCGGCGAACTGTGGTTGAGGTAGCTCAGTCTGTGTTCATTCTTCATCTCCGACTCCGAGTAGCGGATTATGAAAGTGGTGTCGGCGGCTATCGATTTGACGTAAGTGTCGGTCTCGGACGGTGATACTATCCGGTCGAAAAGAATGTTACTCGCGTTGTTGTCGCTTGACACCAGGGCGTAATTGACCAATTCGCCTGCAGAGATGGTGAAGTCGCTGTCACCGTAGGTCTTTAGCATGGGACTCCATGTGGTCCGGTCAAGGTCAGCTGCGCGGATGACGAGCAGGCTGTCGAGTGTTGCTCCTTTGCGTTCGAGGGCATCAGCCACGGCCAGGGCCTGGTGGAGTTTGAACACGCTCATCATCGGGAATCTTGCCCCATTGTTTATGAGTACGGTGTCGTTGTCGTCCACAAACGCTATGCCGACGGTGCCTGGAGCCTCGTTGACGATGTCCATCAATTGCGCTTCCAGAGAGGTTCCGGTTTGACCGGAGAGGTTGGTGCGGCCTGCAGACTCTGAACATCCTGCAAGTATTGCGACTGTGGCCCCGAGCAGGGCCGCGGTGATTGTCTTCTTCATCTTGGTGTAAAGCTGATTATGGAGCAAAGGTAGCAAAACAAAATTATTGCTGTCCGGTAAAACTTTGACATGATAGGAAATGGACTATTTTTATCTCATACAGCATGAAACAGACTCGTATAGATGTCTTTTAAGGGCTTTTTGATGCTTAATGCTACCAATTTCACATCGCCTCAAATGACAAGCCCTTTTTCGTAAAACAGGTGTAACTTATTATATTTGTAGAGAATATATGATTTTGTCTTTTTTTACCGGACAGCAATAAAATGAAAAAGAGAGGGGGCTTCACAGCTGCCTCTCTCTCCATTCATCACATTATGCTTACAATTAAGTGCTATGTCACTCTTCTAGTTGCTGTTCCGCTGTTCAAGCGGGGTGCAATCTTGTTATCTCAAATGCTTGCTGTCTCTAATTGTCTCGTTATCTATGTCTGTCTGTTTGATATTATAACGTCAATGGATATACGAGGGTTGAGATGTTTGTGATTAATATCGTTTAATTAACAATCGTTAGCGGGTGGTTTGCCTTGTCAGAAGCGCCCTTCCACTATGGGCCAGTCGATGATGTCCCAGAGCTTTTCCAGGGCATCCTTGCGGCGGTTCTGGTAGTCGAGGTAATAGGCATGTTCCCATACGTCGAAAGTCAGGATGGGGGTGAGGCCCTGTGTCATCGGGTTCCCGGCGTTTGACTCCTGGGTTATGAAAAGCTTGCCGTCATTGTCGCGCGACAGCCATACCCAGCCGGATCCGAAGAGCTTGACTCCGGCATCGACAAACTCCTTCTTGAAGTTGTCAAACGACCCGAATTGCTTGTCGATGGCCTCGCGGAGTTCCCCTTCAGGCTCGCCCCCGCCGTCGGGAGAGAAGGAGAAGAAGTAGAAAATGTGGTTCCATGCCTGCGAGGCGTTGTTGAAAAGCGCTCCTTTTGAGTCACGGATGATTTCCTCCAATGGGAGTTCCTCAAACTCGGTGCCCTCGATGAGAGCGTTGAGATTGTCGATATAGGTCTTTTCGTGCTTTCCGTAGTGGAAATCCACTGTTCGGCGCGAGATTGCAGGCTCCAGAGCGTCGTTGGCGTAGGGGAGCTGGGGCTGGGTGTATTTCATATCTGACGATAATTGTTAGGTTAGTAACTGGATTAATTGGATTCAATGTTATTAATCTAACATCGTCGGGCGGCAAATGTTCAGTCGCGTTTTCTGCGGCGCAGCCTGCGGGCTATCGAGCGGTGTCGGTCTGCCTCATCATTGTCGCCCATCTCCTCGTTGAGCGATGCCAGGCGGTCATGCAGCGGTGCCGATCCCGGGTTGGCTTCCTCGGCGGCCAGGAGGTAATTGAGCGCCTTGTAGCGCTCTTCGTCTGGATTGTCTGACTGCGAGGCGATAAGACAGTGGAGCTTGCCTATGGCAAACAGCGCGTCGAAATTCTTGGGATGCTCCTTGAGGATTTCACCGAAACATTCGGCCGCGCTCAGATGGTCGCCGCCATCCATGGCCGCTTCCCCTTTAAGCCGCAAGGCCTCGGTGAATCCCGGTGAGATTTTCAGCGCTTTGTCGAAATTGGCGATGGCCGCCCCGTAGTTCTCGTCGGAAAGGCAGTCAAGCCCCATCGAGACATATTCACGGGCAAGTTCCAGAAACCTCATCTCGGCCTCTTTGAGTCTCTTCTCCAGCATTGATATGCGATTACCCGCTTTGCCCAGACGGTAGAGCTTCTGCTTCACGAGATGGTTCACCGCCGGATTGCGCAGTTCGTCGCGGGCATAAAGCCCTTCGGTGAATGAGTCGACCGCTCCGGCGAAGTCGCCGGAATCGAATGCCTTCGCGGCCCGGTGGAAACAGTCGTCGGCCCTGGCCGCCGTCATCGCCGCCGCGAAAATCGCCGGATTGTTGAAGAATCCGCTGAACGACCGTATGGCCGGATTGACGAAGAAGTCGTATGGATTGACTTTGGTCAGGAGGGTCAGCCCCTCCAGCGACTGGCATCTTGACAGGGCCACATAGGCCTGGCCCGCGGCGAAAGCTCCGCCCTGCATGTCGATTATGACGCGGGGAAATGTGAGCCCCTGGCTCTTGTGGATGGTTAATGCCCATGCCAGCCGGAGGGGATACTGTGTGTATGTGCCCAGCACCTTCTCCTCGATTTTCCGGGTCTCCTTGTCATAGCGGTAGCTGACATTCTCCCATACCTCGCGGGTGATTATATGTGTCTGTCCGTTTTCAAGCGCCACCTCGAGGGTGTTGTCAGAGATTGAATGTATCTTCCCGATGGTGCCGTTGACCCAGCGTTTCTCGGGGTCGTTTCTTACAAACACCACCTGCGCGCCCACTTTCAGCTCAAGCACAAGTGGCACCGGCAGGGAATTCTCCGGGAATTTGTCCCTGATCTCGCCATGGAATGTGTGGAGCTTTCTGCGGAGTTTCCCGAGCCGTGAGGTGTTTATCGCGTCCACCGTGTCGCGTTTGGGGGCGAGGGTCATGGTGAACTCTTTCTGCCGCTCCGCGGTCGCCGCTTCCGGGTCGACACGCTCGTTGAGCCGCGCTATGTCATCAGCCGATATCGCCCCGAGCCTCATACGGTCGAGCATGCCGATGAACATGCTGTCTGACTGGCGGTAGACTTTCCGCAGCTCGATAGGCACAAGAGCAAACTCCCGGAACACGCGTGCCGAGAAGAAATACAGGTTGGGGTAGAGGTCGCGGAAGATGTCGCGCATCTCTGATGTCACCACCGGCTCAAGCTGGAAGATGTCGCCGACAAGCAGCAGCTGTTTGCCCCCGAACGGTTCGCGGAAACGCCCTGAATAAAGTCGCAGCACCTTGTCGACGAAGTCTATGATGTCAGCCCTGACCATAGATACCTCGTCGATCACAATCAGCTCAATCTCGCGTATCAGCTTCTGTTGCTCGGCGGTGTGCTTCAGACGTTGTCTCAGGTTGCGTGGCTGCAACTCGGGGTCATCGGGCAGAAGCGGTTTGAATGGCAGGTGGAAAAAGGAGTGGAGCGTCACGCCGCCGGCGTTGACGGCGGCGATGCCGGTGGGAGCCAGCACCACTGTGCGTTTGCGGGTGTTCTCCACTATATGACGCAGGAAAGTTGATTTCCCGGTTCCGGCCTTCCCGGTCATGAAGACCGACTGGCGGGTGTAGGAAATCAACTTCCAGATATCCTGAAATTCAGGATTGTCAAGGTCTATGGTCTGCGACAATCTTAGCTAATCCTTAGGTTTTACATCTTGTTGCGTCCGGAAGCCGCCTGATCAGAAACGGTAGCCGATGGTGGCCACGATCTGCGAACTGTTGTCGGTCAGTTTTGCTGTCGGGGCCTGCGTCCATACTTTGTCGTAGTCGACAAAGGGAGTGAAGGCGTTGAAGGTCGACGTGCGGTGCTTGTTGACATAAGCCAGGTCGAAGTAGAATCCATTGACCTTGTAGCCCAGACCGCAGGTGATGTAGCGCGTCGCGTTGTTGACATTGTATGACGGGTTCATGCCGGCGGTCGAGACCTCCATCCCCGACTTGTTGAGGTCGGTGTTGGCGTTTTCCAGCTCTGAGCCGGAGGCGGTGGAGGTGTGGCTGTAGCCCGCGCGCAAAGAGAGCCGTGGGGTCAGTCTGTACTCGGCACCCACCCTGATGGTGCTTGTCCCTTTGTAATAGCGGGCGATGTTGTCGTTGTTGAGTGTCATCGCGTCTCCTCCGCTGTATTTGAGCTTCAGGTCTCCATATGCGTCATACTGGTAGTCGACGCTGAGTATCGCGCGTCCGCCGATGACTCCGGCCACACCGGCCATGAGCTTCCATGGGGTGTGGAGGGCGAACTGGTAATCATCCCAGGGGGTAGACTCCGAGCCGCTGAACTTGTAAGAGGGATCGGCGGTGGTGAAGTTGAAGGCGGTGCTGCCATAGCTCGAAGAGTTCAAAGTGTAATAGGTGGGCGTATGCACGGCCACACCGATTCTCAGCTCGTTTATCGGCTTTATGATGGCTCCGACCTTGAAGTTGGCACCTGTGCCAGAAATCCTCTTGAAAGAATACAGCTCGGAATAGTTGGCTGTGCCGAGCTGGTATCCGGCGGGATAATTCGGCACCAGGGCGCGGTCAATCTGCTCGTTGTACCAATACTCCTGAGAATAGTCGAGGTCTGTGATACCTACGCCAATGCCCCAGTAGACGAGATTCATGATGCTTCCGCCAAGGGAGATGTTGTACTCGTCGGCGTGTCCCTTCTCGCGTATCTGGAAGTCAGCCGCGCCGGTAGAGGGTGCCACCTTGTTGCCCAGGGCATCGGTGCCGCCATGCTGCCACAAGCCTCGATACTGGCTGTCCTCATATATCACGTTGCCGTCGGCGTATGTCTCGGCATTGATCATGCCTGAGTTGTAATAAAGGACACTCATCCAGTCGGGCGCGTTGTAATCGTAATTATCGTAAGGATAAAGGTCCTTGCCGTCAGGGCCTACCGCCCACAGCGATGACGGGTCTACCCCGTTGGTTATTGCGGCGATGTAGTTTGACAGTGAGGTCTGCATGTTGCCGAGTCCACCGGTGTAGGTGCGGTTGAAGCGGTATAGGCGGTTGTATGTGAATCCCCATGACACACTGTTGTCGCGGTTCTCGCCAAAAAGCATCGTGCCGACATATCCAGCGCTGTTTAGGTTGGCGAGGGTGGAGTTCTGTGAGTTCTCTCCGCCGTCCCATTGCGTCTTGTTGGAATTCATGTCTATGCCGAGGGTAAGGCCGATGTCGCTGCCGCGATACATGCCGATGCCCGCCGGGTTCTGTCCCACGGCTGAGATGTCAGCCCCGAGGGCCGTGAAGGCCCCGGCCATTGACATGAACCGTGCCGAGCCGCGCAGTTCGGTCTGTGACAGAGCCATGGCGTCAACCGGACTTTGGGCGAACGCTGCCGCTGCGGGGGCTAACGCGAGGGCAGATATGATTAGCTTTTTCATTTTCAATCGATGTTGGTCAAGTTTTAGAGGATGTCGGGCTTAGGACGGAAGCCCTTTGGAGAGGGTAGGGGTGTGGCTCGGCAGCCAGGGGTCAGCGGCTGCGGTGTCCGCCGCCGCCAGAACGCCCTCCGCCGGAATAGCCGCCTGAACGGCTGCCGCCGGAGTAGCCGCCCGACGAGCGGTTGGAGTTGTAGCTTCCCGAACGGTTGGAATTATAGCTGTTGGATGAACCGTTCCTGGTCGACTGTGAGGCTCCGAAATTCCCCCGGTTGTAATTGCCGTTGGTGGCGCCTGGCTGTCTGGTGCTGCCCGAGCCGTGACCGGTGGAGGGCCTGTAGCCAGACGAGCCGGTGCCGAAATGAGAGTTGCGCCCGGAGCCGGTGCCGCCATAGTAGCCGCCGTTGGTTGAGCCTGCCGCTGCCGGTGGACAATAGCCGGGACGTGTCGACGAGCCGGGAGTGGAGTGGCCGTAGCGGTTCCCGGTCCGATAGTTGTAGCCGGTGGAGCGCGGACGGTGGGCCGCCGAAGGTGATGGACGGTAATTCACGCCGCCCCAGTGTCCGGGGTAATATCCCGGATATCCCCATGCCCAGGAGGGGGAGGTCCATCCCCATCCCCAGCTCCAGGAGGGATAGTAGTCCCATCCCCACCAGGGGTTGTACCAATAGTAGGGGTTGCGCCATGAGTAATATGGCCATCCCCATGTGTTGTAGTAGCTGTAATATCCGTAAGGGTAACCGGGACCGAAGTTGATGCTCAGGGCTGTCTGAGGGCTGGCGTTGTAGCCTGCGTCATAGCCCGAGGAATATCCGGCATTGTAGATGTCGGCGTATTGCTCCCCCTGGCCGGGAGTGATTGCCTGGGAGGCGAGCGCCTCTTTCGCCACCTGGGAGTCTCCGAAGCGCGCAAGGTGTTCAGTGGCCGACATGGCCTCGAAATCCTGGAGCGAAATCGAGTCGGGAGCCGCGGTCTGGTAAGCGCCGCGGCGGTTGTACTCGTCGACATCACGGGTGGAGCCTCCGGAAGGCAGGTATACCCCGGCTGCCTGGAAGTCGCCGACACTGTCCCAGGGGACATACGCAGCCCCGTCGTAATAATACATTCCCGAAGCCGCCCCGGGCTGTGAGGGGGTGGCGGCCTTCGATGGCTTGGTCGCTACGGTCTTGGGTGCTTCTTTTTTCGCCTTTGACGCGTCGTAATACAGGTCATCGTCATAATAACCCTGGGCGGACGCCAGCATAGCGGTGGCGCATAGCGCTACCGGAAGAATCAGGGCCTTGGGCCGGAGCGACAAGAGTCTCCGCTCCAATATGGATTTGAGAGTTTTCATATACGAGAGTCTGTTTCTTTGTGTTTAGACTCGGAAAAAACCGTTGAGTTTAATCCGTTACAATGCCTATTGTATCACAAAGATACGCTTTTATTGTGAAAGAGGCAAATTTTTGCATCAAAGCGTTGAGGCGAATGCAGGTGTGGCGTGTACGGCATCATCTGGCATTCCTTGTGAATCCTGAAAACAACAACCCGGAAGGGTCGATTGCTCTCATCTTCCGGGTCTGTGTCTTGCATTTTGGCTGGCCAGATGTCAGGCCTGCCGCGTTGGATTCATTCCCTTGACCGGGGCTTCATGTCGTATGAGGTCATCGCGATGGTGAATCCCCAGTAGATGAATGCGAGAGCCGACAGGAACGATACCATCATCATGTCCTGTGCCCAGCCTGCCTCAAGGAAGAAGAAGCCGATGAGAAGGAGCAGGATACCGTTGATGAGGTACATCCACCAGTAGCTGTGGGAACGGCTTGACACCGAGGCGATGATCGAGGCCACGCCCCAGAAGATGAACACGATGGCGAGGAAATAGGGGAATACGATTTCCGACAATACGATTGAGCGGACAAGCAGGAAGCCGACAAACATGTCAATCACGCCTCCGCAAATCCACCATCCCCAGCCCCTTGGACGGTTGACGCCTGCGGCCACGCACAGCTGCACTATGCCGGCCAAGATCAAGAGCCATCCGAAAATCTGAGAGGCCACGGCAAATCCGGCTGCGGGCCAGAACCAGTAGGCGAAACCACCGAGTACGAGGAGGATACCCACGATGAGGACAATCCACCAGTATTTGGTCTGTCCCCAAAAGTTTAATGATAAGGCTTTCATAATATTTGGTTTTTGAAACAGTTGTTGGCTTGATTGTTTTGTGATATTATAACAATGGTTAATCTGAAATGGTTGGTGGTTTCCGCCGAAATTAGTAATTTTGCATTGTCCTTCCAGTTAAGGATATGCGGCATGGGGCGCAGTCGCGCTTCCCCGCTTGGAAAACAGACAAAACTTATTTCCCCATTGATATATCCCGATTCTTTTGAACACAAGACCGGATTCAACGCCGTCAGAACCCGGATTTCGGAGCTGTGTACATCTTCGGTCGGCCGTAATGAGGTCGAGGACATGGCATTTATGACAGATTTCACTGCCATCTCCCGGGCCCTTGGCTCGGTCGACGAGATGACCAGGGCCATATCTCCCGAGGGCGGCTTCTCGCTTGGGGCCGTGCCAGAGCTGGCCGCCCCTATGGCGCGGGCCCGCGCCGAGGGGGCGTTCCTCTCCGCCGAGGAGTTCCTGCTTGTCTCCAGGTCGTTGGCCACCGCCGCTGAGGTGGCGCGTTTTTTTGCCGTGAAGTCGGCCACTGAGGAGGATGAGGCTGCTGAGGACTATGTGTCCTATCCGTTGCTGCGCGAGCAGGCTTCGTCGCTTGAGCCGCTGCCGTTGCTGGCCAGGGAGATAGACAAGGTCATAGCCCCCTATGGCAACGTGCGCGACAACGCTTCACCCGAACTCGCGCGGATACGCTCGGAGCTGTCGCGCATCTCAGGCACTGCAAACGCGATACTGCGTCGTGTGATGGCCCGTGCGGTGGAGGAGGGGCTGCTTGAGTCAGACGCCGCGCCGTCGGTGCGCGACGGCCGTCTCGTGATTCCGGTGCCGCCGATGAACAAGCGGCGCATACAGGGTATCGTCCATGACCAGTCGGCTTCGGGAAAGACTTATTTCATCGAGCCTGCCGAGGTGGTTGAGGTCAACAACCGCCAGCGCCAGCTGCAGCTTGAGGAGCAACGTGAGATTGCCAGGATACTGATTCAACTGACAGCCTCGTTGCGGCCGTTCATGGCGGAAATCCTGGAGAACACCCGCAGGCTCGGCTGGTTTGACTTCGTGCTGGCCAAGGCGCGTTATGCGGGGGAGACCGGCGGCATGATGCCCCGCCTCTCTGCCGGGCAGGAACTTGAATGGTACCACGCCGTCCACCCGGTGTTGCTGCTCTCGTTGCGGTCTAAAGGGAAGGAGGTGGTGCCGCTTGACATCCGCCTTACCCCTGCCGAACGCATCCTGGTGATTTCCGGCCCGAATGCCGGAGGAAAGTCGGTGTGTCTCAAGACGGTGGGCATTATCCAGTATATGACCCAGGCTGGTGTGTTGCCCCCGCTTTACGAGAACTCCAGGATGGGGATATTCGATGACATTTTCATCGACATAGGCGATGACCAGTCTATTCTCGATGACCTGTCGACCTACTCCTCGCATCTACGCAATATGAAGCTGTTCCTGAAAAACGGACGTGTGGGCTCGTTGATGCTGATAGATGAGTTTGGTGCAGGCACTGAGCCGCAGATTGGCGGGGCGATGGCCCAGGCGATTCTTGGCTCGCTCAACCGTCTCGGGGTGTGGGGCGTGGTCACCACCCATTTCCAGAATCTCAAGCTTTTCGCCCGCGACACTGAGGGGCTCGTCAATGGTTCGATGCTTTATGACAGGCAGCAGCTGCGCCCGCTCTTCAGGCTCGCCATAGGTTCGCCTGGAAGCTCGTTCGCCCTTGAAATCGCCCGCACCGCCGGGTTACCCAAGGAGGTGATTGACAATGCCCGCGAGATTGCAGGGTCAGACTATGTCAATCTCGACAAATACCTGCTCGACATCGCCCGCGACAGGCGCTATTGGGAAAACAAGAGGCTCGACATCAAGCGCAAGGAGAAACAGCTCGACCAGACCCTCGCCCATTACGAGGAGGATGCTGAGACCCTGAGGGCGCGGCGCAAGGAAATTATCGCCGAGGCCCGCGAAGAGGCCCGGCGGATTCTCGACTCATCTAACGCCTCGGTGGAGCGCGCCATCCGAGAGATTCGTGAGGCCCAGGCCGACAAGGAGCGTACCCGTATGGCGCGAGAGAAGCTCGCCCAGGAGAAGCAGGAGTTGACAGACAGGCTCTCCGACGGCAGGGACGACTCGGAAAACAAATTGCTGAAAAAGGCCCCGCGCCCCAAAAAAGCGGGTTCTCATGCCAGGGAGCCACGCAAGGCCGAAGAGCCGCTTAAGCCTGGCGATTTCGTGAAGCTTGACGGAGGCGGAACGGTAGGCACTGTCATCGAAATAGCCGGAAACAATGCCGTATGCTCATTCGGTATGCTGAAGACCACCGTTAAGGTGCAGCGCCTGAGCCGTACCATGGGCAAACCCTCGTCAGGCGCCAAGTCCTCATCGTTCCTCAGCCGCTCTACGACCGACTCCCTCAGGGAGCGGCAGCTGTCATTCAGGTCGGAAATCGATGTCAGGGGGATGAGGGCTGATGAAGCCCTTCAGGCGGTGACCTATTTCATTGACGACGCGATACAGTTTCAACAGTCGCCTGTCAGGATTCTGCACGGCACCGGCACAGGCGCTTTGCGCCAGGCCCTGCGCCGTTATCTCGACACAGTCCCCGGGGTTGTCTCATATTCCGACGAGGATGTGCGTTTCGGCGGGGCCGGGATTACGGTGGTCAACCTGCGGTGATTTTCTAAGAGATATGCTGGAGATTGTGACTACCCGTTTTGGGAAAATGGCCATAGGTGTATGTCAAGGACAGGTACGCCTGTGTGACTGGGTCGGGTCGCGGCGCTTTCCCGGCCACTTGGCCGCATCGCGAAAGGCGTTCCCCGGAATTGACACGGTTTGTGAGGCCGATGTGGAGCTTGTCTCGTCGGTCGCGGGATGGATTGGCCGCTACCTTGACGGGGAGCGTGAGAGCATGCCGTTTGACATCGCTCCGGTCGGCACACCGTTTCAGAAGAGCGCATGGGCCGTTATCGCCGGAATCCCGTATGGCGGCACACTCTCTTACTCCGCCCTTGCCTCGGCGACGGGAAGGCCTGACGCGGTCAGGGCCGTGGCTTCAGCCTGCGCCTCTAATCCGGTCTCGCTACTTGTGCCGTGCCACCGGGTGGTGGGTTCGGATGGCTCCCTATCGGGATACGCCGGCGGCGTGGGTGCCAAAGCCTCCCTCCTGGCCATGGAGCGTCTATCCTTGGATTAACCGGAGATAGGGGAGTGGGGCCGCCTGAGCCGCCGTGATGCCGGTAGGGACATTCGGAAAGAGGGCCGTGGAAGTTTTTCGGGGTAATGTTGGGAAAACCGGGATAAATTTCGTAAATTTGCGTGTTAAACCATAGCTAACGATATTTTCTAAAGTATACAAGACCGACAATGAAGTTCACTGTATCCAGCCGGGCCTTGTACTCGACTCTCTCGGGAGTCAGCAAGACCATCAATTCCAAAAACACCCTGACGGTTCTCGACAATTTCCTTCTGGAAGTTGACGCCGAGAAGGAGTTGCTGACCGTGACGGCCTCCGACACCGAGAACACTCTGGTCGCCCGTCTGGCCATAGGCCATGCCGATGAGAGCGGCAGGTTCCTGGCCAATGCCAAGCGTCTCTGTGACATCGGCAAGGAGCTTCCGGCTGTCGATGTCGAGATTTCAGTCGACCTCGACTCCCTGGCGATGCAGATTGACTTCCCGGGCGGCAAATTCGACCTGGTGGCCCTCGACGCCAACCAGTACCCGGTGAGCAGCGACCCCCTCTCGGAGATTTCCGCCGCTGACGGCGATGTCCCCGCCGAGTTGCTTCTCCCCTCGTCGATGCTGATGTCAGGAATCGAGAACACCATTTTCGCGGTGGCGACCGACCAGATACGTCCCCAGCTGATGGGTATCCTGTGGGATGTGAAGCCCGACGGCATCATATTCGTGGCCACCGACACCCGCAAGCTTGTCAAATATGAAAACAAGTCGGCGGCCCCCGGCATAGAGCGCCGTCTTATCCTGCCCCTGAAACCGGCAGTGCTGCTCAAGCAGCTTCTTGCCAAAGAGGAGGATGTGAAGGTGGTGCTGACCGACAAGTCCGCCACGTTCACCACCGAGAGACTTACCCTGTCGTGCCGCCTCATAAAGGGCAATTTCCCCCCGTATGAGCGGGTCATCCCGGCCGACAATCCCTACGTGGCCACATTCGACCGCGAGTCGATTCTCACCGCAGTGCGCCGTGTCAGCGTGTGCGCCGATCCCGCCCATGGGCTGATGAAGCTCCGGTTCACCCACGGCCTGCTTGAAATAAAGGTGGACGACACGAGCCACTCCACTTTCGCCGTCGAGAAGGTGCCTTGCGACTACACCGGGCGTGACATCGTCATCGGATTCTCCGCCGGATATCTCATCGAGATATTCAACACCCTCCCGACCGAGAACATCCTTATGAAGCTCGCCGATCCCTCGCGTCCCGGAGTCTTCGTGCCCGAAGAGAACGCCGAGAACACCGACCTGGTCATCATCCTCATGCCGATGACCGTCCAGGATTTCTGACAATCCCGATTAAATAAAACCAAAACCAATACCGCGCGCCTGACTCCGCAAAACGTCTCGGGCGCGTGTGGTCTAAGATAATGAAACTGAAACTCGAAAGACCGGTGATGTTCTTCGACCTGGAGACAACCGGTACCGACATCCTGCGCGACAGGATTGTCGAGATCTCAATGATAAAAGTGATGCCCGACGGGTCAGACGTGCAGCGTACCGTCAGGGTCAACCCGGGGTGTCCTATCCCGGCCGAGGCGACCGCCATCCACCATATAACCGACGAGGATGTCGCCGACAAGCCCTCTTTCAGGGAAATAGCGCAGATGCTCGCCGACAGTTTCGCGGGCTGTGACCTGGCTGGCTTCAACTCCAACCGTTTCGACATACCGCTGCTGGCAGAGGAGTTTGCCCGCGTCGGCATTGACTTCGACTTCGCGTCGGCCAGGTTCATCGATGTGCAGACCATCTTCCACAAGAAGGAGCAGCGCACCCTCTCGGCGGCCTACCGTTTTTATTGCAGCAAGGAACTTGAAGACGCTCACTCGGCCAACGCCGACACACGCGCCACATATGAGGTGCTGATGGCCCAGCTCGACCGTTACTCCGACCTCCCCAACGATGTCGCGTTGCTGTCTGACTATTCGGCGCAGAACAAGAATGTCGACCTGATGGGCCGTCTGATTTATGACGACCAGCGCCGGGAGGTGATAAATTTCGGCAAATACAAGGGGCAGCTCGCGGCTGATGTGCTGCGCCGCGATCCCGGCTATTTCAGCTGGATACAGCAGGGTGATTTCCCCTCCAACACAAAACGCGCTTTCATGGCCATAAAGCTCCGCGCCCAGAAGCACTGATTCACGCCAGACATGAAAAAGCATCTTGAAGGAAAACATATCGTTCTTGGCATAACAGGTGGTATCGCCGCCTACAAGTCAGCCATGCTTCTGCGCCTGCTTGTCAAGGCCGGAGCCGAAGTGCAGGTGGTTATGACCCCCTCGGCAAAGGAGTTCATCACTCCTGTGACGCTGTCGGCCCTGAGCGGAAAACCGGTGGTGAGCGAGTTCTTCACCGCCAACAGCGGCGAATGGCACAGCCATGTCGACCTCGGTCTGTGGGCTGACGCCATGGTGATTGCCCCTGCCACCGCCTGCACCATCGGAAAGATGGCCAACGGTGTGGCCGACAACATGCTTGTCACCACCTACCTCTCGTCAAAGGCAAAGGTCTTTGTGGCCCCTGCGATGGATCTCGATATGATGGCCCATCCATCCACCACCGAGAACCTGCGCCGTCTGCGCGGTTACGGCAATATCATAATCGAACCTGCCGAGGGGGAGCTTGCCTCCCACCTTGTGGGCAAGGGACGTATGGAGGAGCCTGAGAAAATCGTCGATGTGCTTGCCTCATATTTCAGGGACAAGGAACTGACATCCCCCCTGGCCGGGAAAAAGGTGCTGGTTACCGCCGGACCCACACGCGAGAAGATAGACCCGGTGAGATACATATCAAATTACTCCACCGGCAAGATGGCCTATGCCGTCGCCGACGAGCTTGCCTCGCGCGGAGCCGAAGTCACAGTGGTCTCCGGGCCTGTGACGGTCAAGGCCGCCGAGCCTTCGGTGAAGGTGGTCGAGGTGGAGTCGGGCCGCGAGATGGCCGATGCCTGTCTCGGGCTGTTCCCCGCGTCTGACATAGCAGTGATGTGTGCGGCGGTCGCTGATTACACCGTTGAGAACCCCTCTGCGACAAAGTTGAAACGCGAGGGCAACCTCCCCCCCGAAATAAAGCTGGTGAAGAATCCCGACATAGCCTGTCTGCTCGGCGGTATGAAGAAACCGGGCCAGTTGCTGGTCGGTTTCGCCCTTGAGACCGACAATGAGGTATGCAATGCCCTTGACAAGATGCAGCGCAAGAATCTTGACATGATTGTGCTGAACTCGCTCCGCGACAATGGCGCCGGGTTTGCCACCGATACCAACAAGGTGACGGTCTTCACCCGTGGCGAAGAATCTCCGGCTGAGTTCCCGCTCAAGTCAAAACGGGAAGTGGCCGCCGACCTGGCCGACATAATGGAGACCCGCGTCTGACACCTCCCTTTGGTGTAATCAAATCCTGTCCGCAGGGGCGTTTCTCCCCTCCGGGCCATACTCTTTCCAGAACAATCCCCAGATGAGACATCATTTTTCAAAACATAATCCGTCTGACCGACACGCCTCGCGTGGCATCCTGCCGTTGGCCGTGTGGCTGATTGTGGTATTGTCGGCTGTCTGTCCGATGGCCCGCGCCCAGGAGCTGAACTGCCAGGTGGAGTTCAACACCGACCAGGTGCAGACCACCAACAAGAGTGTCTTTGAGACATTGAAAGAGGCGGTCACGGAATATATGAATGAAAATCATTTCACCAACCTGCAGTTTGCCACCAACGAGCGCATCGACTGCCGGATGTATTTCACCATAAAGGAGTACACCGACAACAAGATGGCGGGCGACCTGCAGGTGCAGGTCTCGCGGCCGGTCTACAACACCAGTTACACCACGACGCTGCTGAATTTCAAGGACAACAAAATCGAATTCGAGTATCAGGAGGGGGAACCGCTGACATTCAGCCTCAACACTATGGAGAGCCAGCTGACGGCAATCCTGAATTTCTACGCCTACCTGTTCATTGCCTTGGACAGCGACTCTTTCGCTCCCAACGGCGGCCAGCCGATGTTTGACCAGCTGGCGCAGATTGTACAGATGGCCCAGTCGTCAGGCGAAAGCGGCTGGAAAGCGTTTGAGGACAAGCGCAACAGATCGGCGGTGCTGTCGGCGTTCACCGACCCGTCGACATCGGTGCTGCGCCGCATGCTCTACGATTACCACCGTCTCGGGCTTGACGAGATGGCCCTCTCTCCCGACAAGGGGAGAGCCAAAATCACCGACTCGCTCGATGGGCTGACAACGGTGATGGATGTCGACGGGATGTCAGTGGGCCTTTCGATGTTCAAGGATGCCAAACTTGACGAGCTTGTCAACATCTACACCAAAGCCTCCCAGACCGAGCGCGACAAGGTGGTAGAGATACTCACCCCGATTTATCCCACCGAGATGAAGCGGATAAACATGATAAAGGCCGGGACAAACAAGGAACAGTAAACAACCCTGTGACGCCACGATGATAGAGAATCTCCACATATCAAACTACGCTCTGATCGACCGGGTCGACATTGCGTTTCATCCGGGTTTCAACATCATAACCGGAGAGACCGGGGCCGGAAAGTCGATAATGCTCGGGGCGCTTTCGCTGCTGCTTGGCGGGCGTGCCGATACCAAGGCTGTCCGCGACCCGAAGGTCAAGTCGGTCATCGAGGCCACTTTCTCGGTGAAAGGGTACGGCTCCCTTGAGACTGTCTGCACAGACAACGACATCGACTGGGATGCCGACCATATAATATTGAGGCGCGAGATAGCTCCCGGAGGTCGTTCGCGTGCTTTTGTCAATGACACACCGGTGACGGTGGCGGTCCTCCAGGAAATTGCTCTGCAGCTTGTCGACATCCACTCCCAGCACCAGAATCTGCTGTTGGTCTCCCCCCCTTACCAGCTGAGGGTCATCGACTCTCTCGCAGGCAATGGCGAGCGGCTGAAGAAGTTCGCCGAGGTGTATGGACGTTACCGCCAGGCCGTGAAACATTACCAGCTGACGCGACGCAATATAGAGCAGGCCCGTGATGAGGAGGAATACCTGCGTTACCAGTACCAGCAACTGGCCGATGCCCGCCTGGAGGCAGGCGAGCAGGACACCCTTGAACGCGAACGTGAGGTGCTGATAAACATGGCCGACATCAAGGACTCGCTCCGGCGGCTGCTGGATGCCCTCGGCGATGGCGACGAGAATGTGGATTCCCTGCTCAAGACAGCATCGGATGAGGCTGACTCGCTGACCGACCTGCTTGAGGGCACGGAGGGCATCACCGAAAGGCTGCAGGTGCTGAGGGTGGAATGCCAGGACATATACCAGACTTTCTCTGATGCAGACCGGCAGCTGTCGGCCGACCCCAGGGAGATTGAGGCTGTGGAGGAACGTCTCAATGAGATTTACGACCTCGAACGCCGCCACAAGGTCGACTCCGTGGAGGCCCTGATCGATATTCGCGACGGTATGGAGGAGAAACTTCGCGGGATAGACCTCGGAGACCAGTCGCTCCACTCTCTCGCCCTGGCCGCCAAAAGGGCCAAGAAGGAGGCGCTCGATCTCGCGCGGGAGATTTCAGCCGTCAGGAAAGAGACCGCTGTGGAGTTCGCGAGGATTCTGCGTGAAAGGGCGTTGCCGCTTGGCATGAAGAACCTCCAGGTGGAGGTGGCGGTTAAGGAGACCGAACTGACAGCCACCGGAATAGATTTCATCGAGTTCCTGTTTGCCTTCAACAAAAACCAGCAGCCGATGCCGGTTGGCAACACAGCCTCAGGGGGAGAGATTTCCCGTCTGATGCTCTCGATAAAGTCGATTGTGGCTGACAAGATGCAGCTGCCGTCAATCATCTTCGATGAGGTCGACACAGGGGTGTCGGGCGATGTCGCCAACCGGATGGGTGAGATGATGCATGAGATTTCCCGCAACATACAGGTTATGGCCATCACCCATCTGCCACAGGTGGCCGCCCAGGGCAACGCCCATTACAAGGTCTTCAAGGAGGACACTGACACATCCACTGTCACCCGTGTCAGGGAGCTGACTGATGACGAACGCGTCGATGAATTGGCCGTGATGCTTTCAGGCTCGGCTGTCAACGATGCCGCCCGTGCCAATGCCCGCTCGTTGCTCGGGCTGTGACAGCGGTTGCGAAATCATCATAATGAGAAAAAACTAACAGCGATGCTTGAAAAAAACGAATATATTTTCGGCCTGAGGGCCGTCATTGAGGCCATTGAGGCCGGTAAGGACATCGACAAGGTGCTTGTCAGGAAAGACCTGTCGGGAGAGCTGGCCAAGGAGTTCTTTGAGGTGGCGAGACGCTACGGAATCGTGTTGCAGAGGGTTCCGGCTGAACGCATCGACCGCGTGACGCGCAAGAACCATCAGGGGGTGCTGGCCATCCTTTCGGCTGTTACCTACCATTCACTTGACAACATTGTCCCGCAGCTTTACGAGGAGGGGAAAATGCCGTTTGTCGTGCTGCTCGACGGGGTGACCGATGTGCGCAACTTCGGGGCGATTGCCCGTACCTGCGAGTGTGCGGGAGTTGACGCCATCGTGATTCCCGAAAGGGGAGGGGTCGGTGTCAACGGCGATGCTATGAAGACTTCGGCCGGCGCGCTCAACTATCTCCCTGTCTGCCGCGAGAAGTCGATATTGTCGGCTGTGCGCTTCCTCAAAGACAATGGCTACCAGATTGTGGCCGCCACCGAGAAGGGGGCACGCGATTATACGGCCGGTGATTACACCGGGCCTGTTGGGCTCGTGATGGGGGCTGAGGATATCGGCATATCTCCTGAAATCCTGCGCATATCCGACACTCTCGCCGCCATCCCGCAGAGGGGCAACATCGGGTCGCTGAATGTCTCTGTGGCCGCCGGTGTTATGATTTACGAGGTTGTCCGCCAGCGTATGGCCCATTGACGGGTGCCTGCCCCCTGCTGTCATTATCGTTTCGCTATTGATGTATTATCACTGACACAAGTCGGTTTGTTATTTGCTATGTGTAGAAAATTTGTTATTGGCGCATTGGCCGCTTTTACGTCATTATGCGCCTTTTCCGCCCCTGCCGAAGGGGCGGCGGATGTAGAGAAGATAGACCGGATTCCGAAAGTCCATGGAGTCTTTCTCGGTCGTTACGAAGGGGAGTGGCCCGATTACCGTCAGCGGTTCCAGGTGCGCCACGCTCGTGTGTCGCTGGAAGGTAAAATCCTGGAAGACCTTGATTACTATTTCCGCATGGATTTGTGTGACCGCGGGTCGATGAAGTTTCTTGATGCGTGGGCGAGATGGAAATTCGCCAGTGAGTTCGCTGTGCAGGCAGGCCGGTTCAGGGTGCCATTCGGCGTGGACGCGTTCCGTGGGCCCGGCGGCTACATATTCGCCAACCGCTCGTTTATGGCCAAGGATATGGCAAACGTGCGCCAGATCGGTGTGCAGCTTGGCTATTATCCCGAGTCTTTCCCCCTGACCCTGGAGGCCGGGGTGTTCAACTCCTCGGCAGCTGCCGACCAGGAGGTGTGGCAGAAAGACCTTGACTATGCCGCCAAAGCCTCGTACAGAATCGGCAATGTCACGCTCTCGGCCAGCTTCCTGTCGATGAAGCCGTCTGGAGTAAGGATGAACATAGTAGATGGGTCGGTGTCATGGAGGGTGTCACGCCTGTTGCTCGAAGGTGAGTACCAGCATCTTGACTATTGCGGCGACTCTTACAAGGATGTGAATGCCTGGTTGGCCTTTGCCTCGTATGGAATACCGGTCAAATGGAAGCCGTTCAACCTGTGGAGCTTCCACGGGAGATTTGACGCTATGACCGACCACTCGACCGGCGCGCCAGGCCCTGATGGTTATCTTGTCACTGATGACGCGGCCCGCCGGCGTGTGACTGTCGGCACCTCGTTGGCTTGCAATATCAACAAGGTGAAAGCCGAAATAATCCTTGACTACGAGAAATATTTCTTTGACTCGGGAGTCATCGCCCCTGTTGGGCAAAACAACAAGATTGTGGCTGAGCTGGTGCTGAAATTCTGACAAAGCAGTGTGTCAGGGGCTATGTTCTACGGGATGTAGACCACCTGCATACGGCAGTTGCGGCAGTCAAAATCGAGGCGGAACCGTTTCCCCTCGGATGTGAGATACAACGGAGAGGGGAGTCTGTTCCCCTCTTTGTTTTTAAGGCATGCCCCCATCTCGCGCCGTAGGCAATATCGAGTCTCCATGACCCGGGTCTCTCCGGCAGGTTTTCCGCTGGTCTCCATCGCTTTGGGAATGGAAGATGCGGCCTGGCGCGACAGCGAGGCGTAAAAATCAGCCGCGACATGGTTGGCTATGTTGTCATGGCGCGACAGCTGCTTGCCTTGCGGAAGCATCACGTCGGCTGATGGTCGGCCTGGCAGTTCGCGCCTGTGTGTCATCTGGCGGGCGATATCGAGCATCTGAGCGCCGTTGCGTCTCAGCCGTCCAAGGGTCGAGGCCGGTATGAATGACTGGCCGCAGAGGTCTTTGACCGATGCCGCGTGGAAAATCGTGTCTCCAAGCTTCTCAAGTTCTTTCCGGCGGCGTTCCTCTTGTGGCGACCGTGCTTCCTGCCGCTCAGTTTCCTCGGCGACGGTCACTTCGAGTCCGGTCTCGTCGCGCAGAGAGAGCGTCACCTGGTTGCCGGTCCATTTCAGTTCCATGTCCACAGCGAGTTTCCGTGTGGCGGTCTTGCCTGCGAGTATGTCGGCGCGCTCCTTGTCGGCGTTGCGGTAGAGGATGGCTCCGGGAGGCACGGTTATTTCTCCGGCGGGGTAGAGGCGGTCGCCGTCAACGCGGTTGAGGCGGAATCCCCTGAACTCACCGTCGCAGGTGTAGAATCCAAGCCCGTCGCCGTTGTTAAGCGGCTTGTAAAGTGTGGCGGTGATGGCTTTGCCTCCTTGTGCGCGGCCGGTCACCTTGCCTACCTTTGTGCCGGTCCATTTCGGCGAGTCGAATGTGGCGAGCGAACCGGCTGCCGGAGAGGGGGATCTGAGGAAATAATTTGTGAACCCACGGTTGAAACTGAGTGCAGGGTCAGGAGTGAAGGTCAGTTCGGTGCGTCCGTATGATGCCCGACGGTAACGGTCGGGGTGCGCAGCTATGATGCTGTCGAGTTTCCGGCGGTATGCGCCGACCACATTCTTGACATACGCCTCATCTTTCAGCCTTCCCTCGATTTTGAGCGAGGTTGCCCCGGCATCGAGCAGTGCCTCAAGATTGTCGAGGCGGTTCATGTCGCGTAGTGACAGGAGATGCTTGCCTTTGACAAGTGTATTTCCCGCGTTATCCTCAAGGTCGAACTTGAAACGGCACACCTGGCAGCATTCTCCGCGGTTGGCGCTGCGCCCGGTGATGGCGAGGCTCGCCTGGCAGTCGCCGCTGTAGCTGACACACAAAGCTCCGTGGACAAACACCTCGAGGTCAGTGTCGACCGCTTCACGGATGCGGCGGATTTCATCCAAGGTGAGTTCGCGGGCGAGGACAAGACGGGTGAAGCCGCATTGCGCGAGGAAGCGGGCTTTCTCCGGGTCGCGGGTGTCGCATTGGGTGGAGGCGTGGAGCGCAATGGGGGGCAATCCCTCCATCCTTGTCAGCGCGAGGTCCTGCACGATTACAGCATCGACATCGGCCCTCCACAAGGCCCACATGAGCCTGCGGGCCTCTTTGAGCTCATGGTCATAGATGATGGTGTTGACGGTCACATAAACCCGTGCCCCGAAACGGTGGGCATGGCGGGCCACTGCGGCGATTTCCTCCACCGGATTGCCGGCCTGGGCCCTCGCCCCGAATGAGGCGGCTCCCATGTAGACCGCGTCTGCGCCATGGTCGATTGCGGCGATGGCTGTGGCCGCGTCGCGGGCCGGGGCGAGCAACTCTATTTCTGCTGGTTTAACTACTGTCTTGGTGTCTGTCATTGCGGGTTCAAAATTACAAAAAAGCGGCAAGTCTGGCAATAAAAACGGCTTTTAAAGAAATTTGTGAAGAAATCGTGACCGCCGTAACCGACTTTATTGCTAATTTTGCAATGCGATTGCCATGCACGGGCGCTCTTTACCCGCGACGGGGCTTAAACTTTGATAACAACAGACTAACATACGTTTCATTTATGAGTCTTTTTGCAAGATTGACAGCGAGGGCGAAAGACAACCTTCGCAAAATCGTGCTCCCTGAGGGAGACGAGACCAGGAATCTGACTGCCGCTGACCAGATTCTCGCCGACAATGTGGCGGAAATAATCCTTCTGGGTGAGCCCGAGGCCATTATGGCGAAGGCCGCCGAGCTTGGACTGCAAAACATCTCCAAGGCCACAATCGTGAATCCCGCCGACGAAGCTGTCATTGACAAATACGCTCCGCTGCTTTTCGAACTCAGGAAGAAGAAGGGGATGACAATGGAGGAGGCCCGCAAGAAGACCACCGACATTCTTTACCTTGGAGCCCTGCTGGTCAAGGCGGGCGATGCCGACGGCATGGTGTCCGGCGCGGTGCATTCCACCGGCGACGTGCTGCGCGCGGCTTTCCAGGTAATCAAGACCGCCCCCGGCATAGACACAGTCTCGGGTGCTTTCCTGATGCTTCTGCCTAAAGACTCTCCCTATGGCGAAAACGGCATACTGGTCTTTGCCGACTGCGCCGTCGTGCCTGATCCCGATGCGCGCCAGCTGGCCCAGATTGCCGTCAGCGCAGCCCAGACAGCCGAGCGTGTGGCCGGAATCGAGCCGCGAGTGGCCATTCTCTCCTTCTCCACCAAGGGAAGCGCCCGCCACGAGCGTGTCGACAAAGTGATCGAGGCGACCCGCATAGCCCATGAGATGGCTCCCGACCTGAAGCTTGACGGCGAGCTCCAGGCCGACGCGGCCATGGTGCCCTCGGTAGGTGAGTTGAAAGCCCCCGAAAGCGCGATTGCCGGAAAGGCCGACGTGCTGGTGTTCCCCTCCCTCGAGGTGGGCAACATAGCTTACAAGCTCGTGCAGCGTCTTGCCGGCGTGGAAGCCGTGGGCCCGCTTCTGCAGGGTCTCGCCGCTCCCGTGAGCGACCTCTCCCGCGGATGCTCCGCCGAAGACATATACAAGACAATCATCATGACCGCCAATCAATCCATAAAATAAAACGACTCCAATGAAGATACTCGTGCTCAACTGCGGAAGCAGTTCTGTGAAATACAAACTCATCGACACCGCCGACGAGGCAGTCCTCGCCGAGGGTGGTGTGGAGAAAATCGGTCTGCCCGACGGATTCCTCAAATACCGTCTGGCCGATGGCTCCAAGGCCATCCGCGAGCTTGGGATGGTAGACCACAAGGGGGCTGTCAAAGCTGTCCTTGACATACTGACCGACCCCGAGCTGGGTTGCATCAAAAGCTATTCGGAAATCGACGCCGTCGGCCACAGGGTGGTCCATGGAGCCGAGAAATTCTCCAAGAGCGTGCTGCTGACCGACGAAGTGATACAGCAGGTAAAGGATTGCTATGACCTCGCTCCGCTGCATAATCCCGCCAATGTCACCGGTATCGAGGCTGTGGAGGAAATCCTTCCCGGTATCAAGCAGGTAGGCGTGTTCGACACCGCCTTCCACCAGACTATGCCCGCCAAGTCATTCATGTACGCCCTCCCTTACAAATATTACAAAGAGGACGGGGTGAGGCGTTATGGCTTCCACGGCACCAGCCACCGCTATGTCTCCCAGCGCGTCTGCGAGATTCTCGGGGTGGACATCAACGATAAGAAAATCATCACATGCCATGTCGGTAACGGTGGGTCGGTGACAGCCGTGTTAAACGGCAAGAGCGTTGACACCTCCATGGGACTGACCCCGACCGAGGGCCTGATGATGGGCACACGCGTGGGCGACGTCGATCCCGGCGCGCTGGTCTACATCATGAAGAAACACAACCTCTCGGCCGACGACCTGCAGAAGCTGATCAACAAGGAGAGCGGCGTGATGGGCATAACCGAGCTTTCGTCAGACATGCGCGAAATCGAGTCTGCCGACAAGAACGGCGATGAGCGTGCCCACCTCGCGCTGGAGATGTATGAGCAACGTATCATCAAATATATTGGCGCGTATGCCGCCGAGATGGGCGGTGTAGACATCATCGTTTTCACCGGCGGTGTGGGCGAGAACCAGACCGGCGTGCGCAGCAATGTATGCCGTCCTCTCGCCTTCATGGGTGTCGAGATTGACGAGGAACTCAACGCGCGCACAAGAGGCACCGAGACTGTGATCTCCACTCCCGGCTCGAAAGTGAAGGTGGTGGTCGTGCCAACCGACGAGGAGCTGATGATCGCCCGCGACACAGAGGCAATCGTGAACGCTTCCAAATAACCGTCGATTATGCTCGATTTCATCACCTGGAATGTCGACCCGGTGCTGTTTCATCTCGGTCCGCTGACCGTGAGATGGTACGGGATGATGTTTGTCATCGGCTTCATCCTCGGCTACAAGATTGTCGAGAAGATGTTCCGCAGGGAGGGCGCTCCTGAAAGCTGGCTCGGCATATTGCTGATATATGTCATCGTCGCCACAATCGTCGGCGCGCGCCTGGGCCACGTGTTCTTTTACGCGTGGGATTACTACTCCCGGCATCCCATCGAAATACTATACACCTGGGAGGGAGGGCTTGCCAGCCATGGCGGCACCATCGGCCTGCTCATCGCTGTCATCCTGTTCTCGATATTCACCACGAAGCGCACGCCTTTCTGGACGTATGACCGCCTGGTCATCGCCATCGCCCTGGTAGGCGCGCTCATAAGGCTCGGCAATCTGATGAACCATGAAATCTACGGTCATCCGACCGATTTGCCATGGGGATTCAGGTTTGTCACCAACCTCGGGCCTTGGATGGCAGGCATGCAGCCGCCGGTATATTCCCTCCCCTCGCATCCGACACAGATATATGAGGCGCTGTGTTACCTTGGGCTGTTCGGCCTGCTGATGTGGATGTACTGGAAGAAGAACGCCGGCGAACGTCCCGGATTGATTTTCGGAGTGTTCTTCATCGTGCTTTTCGGCTCACGTTTCCTGATAGAGTTCATAAAGAATCCGCAGGAGGAATTTGAGGTAGGTATGACGCTCAACATGGGCCAATGGCTGTCAGTCCCGTTCATACTCATGGGCATCGGCTTTGTCATATATTCCATGATGGCCCCGAAGCTCAAAATCAGTTATCCCGGCAAATTCGCCGAAGAGCTGGAGAACGCGAAAAACGGCGTGTCGAAAAAGAAAAACTGACCACGCGCCACAAACGGATACTTGCAATATCCGTCGATATAGTCGATATACAAGAAAAATGGTGTTCCTCTACTCAGGAATGCCATTTTTTTTGTAACTTTGTATGGAATGAGTGACGCCTCCTGACGACATTCACATAGCAATCAAACCGATGATTAAACGTATCGACAAATCAACAGAAAGGAAATTGTATTGGTTGTTCATACCGATGGCAGTGGTTTGCGTGTGGCTGATGGTCTACCTGTTTTCCGGAGTCAACCTTCTGCTTGATTGGTTCGGCATTGATGTCGATGTGTTGACATGGTGCAAACCCGCCCTCATTGTCTCCCTGCTCATAGTCTTCTCGGGCTACTCCATTGCAGCCATACGGCAAAAATGCTGGGGAGAATTCGCCATAGGCCTGGTAATGCTCCTGGTGGTTCTCCTCAACATGGGGAATATCTTTGTCGACCTTATGACCCCATAATCATATCCTAAGCGATACCACCTCCGGCCATCTCTGGGACACAGTAATGGAAAAAATAGGCTGCGCCTATTTTGACACAGCCCCATCTGTCTTAAGAAATCAATGAGTTAATTTAATTGAGGTTTGTTGGATGATATGACTTATCTCGTTGAGAGAATCGGATAGTTTCTGCAACTCTGTCTCCGTGAAAGCGGAGGGTTTCCCGTTTACGACCGAACGGTTGAGCCTTTGGTAGAGCCATGTCCGGTCTTTGCTGAAATAACGTTTTGCGATGTACGAAAGGTTCAATATCTCGGTTGTTTCCTCAAGGATGTTTTTCACGTCCAAGTCGGGGCGTTTGCGCCGGGATATTGCATGCCGCAGGTATGCGCCTGCCTCCTGCTTCTCTTGCGGGGTTTTGGCAACTATGCCGGGACGTTTTTAACAATCTTTTTTGCCGTTGGATTTGTTTATAAGAAGAAATATTTCTACCTTTGCAATATGTTGAATCCAAAATTTATCAAATCATGAAGAGACTCAAGGTCAGGGATGTCTTGAAGATGTTGGAAGAGGATGGGTGGTGTCACATAACCACTAAAGGCTCGCATCGACAATTCAAGCATCCGCAGAAAAAAGGTCGAGTGACGGTTAATGGCAAATTATCGGAGACTATGGATCAAAATTTATTGAACAGCATATTTAAACAAGCGGGTTGGAAATAACGTATCGCTGTTTTATTGTAATTTATAATTGAAGGAGATGACGCAGGTCTCTCCTGTTAAAGTATAGGATTTTATTATGGAAACTATTAAGGTCGAAATCTACTGGACTGACAAAAACTACTGTTGTGCCTGGGCCTTGGAAGGCTTCGGGGCGGTAACTTGCACCAGCAAAACTCTCGAAGGCCTTAAGTCGGAGTTCGCCGACGCATTGCGGTTCCAGATTGAGGAAATGGTAAATGACGGCGAGGAAGTCCCGTCTTGGCTCGCCAAAGGTGAATATGAAATTGACTTCGTGCTTGCCGTGTCGGCTCTGTTGCGGCAAGCCGAACAGTTCACCACGATGGCCGCCATCAGCCGGGCAACCGGCATAAACCAGAAGTTGCTCAGCAATTATGCAAGCTCTGTCAAAATTCCCCGTGCACCGCAGCGTAAGCGTATTGTGGATGGCCTACATGCCATCGGAAGGAGCTTCCTTGCTGTTATTTGATTCAATGAATGTTTCATATGCACCCTCGCCCGTCTCGGCGGCACGGCTCTTTCATTTAAGATTCCGTCTCATTATCGAGAAATGTGTTATTTTATA
>ERZ778503.592-NODE-592-length-29356-cov-10.005392_pt1 | contig 29356 bp, 30 predicted proteins | sample MGYA00510047_ERZ778503 | MGnify/ENA primary metagenome ERZ778503 (study PRJEB29527, sample SAMN07138965) | mouse gut metagenome | material: feces | host: mouse | place: China:Nanjing | collected 2016-01-25 ... | reverse complement strand
GGTACTTCTACAAGAGGTCATAAAGGAGCTAAATCAAGATCTGGATACTCAAAGAAAATCGGTTTTGAAGGTGGTCAGATGCCTCTTCAACGTCGAGTTCCTAAATTTGGTTTTAAGAATATCAATCGTGTAGAATATAAAGCAATCAACTTGGATACTATCCAGAAACTAGCTGAAGCTAAGAGTCTGGCAAAAGTTGGTGTTAACGACTTTATTGAAGCAGGATTTATTTCTTCAAATCAGTTGGTAAAAGTATTGGGTAATGGAACTCTGACTAACAAGCTGGAAATAGAAGCTCATGCATTCTCTAAGACTGCGACTACTGCTATCGAGGCTGCTGGTGGAACTGTAGTAAAACTCTGATTCAATGAGAAAAGCTATTGAAACATTAAAGAATATATGGAAGATTGAGGATCTGAGACAGCGGATCCTCATTACCATATTGTTCGTAGCAATTTATCGTTTCGGATCATATGTCGTATTACCGGGTATTAATCCGGCAATGCTGGCAAAATTGCACGAACAAACAAGTGAAGGCCTTTTAGCCTTGTTAAATATGTTCTCTGGAGGAGCATTTTCTAATGCCTCTATTTTTGCATTAGGAATCATGCCTTATATCTCTGCATCTATCGTAATCCAGTTGTTGGGAATTGCTGTGCCGTATTTCCAGAAACTGCAACGTGAGGGTGAGAGCGGCAGAAGAAAAATGAATCAATATACTCGTTATCTTACGATCGCTATATTGTTAGTTCAGGCGCCTTCTTATTTGCTCAATCTTAAAATGCAGGCTGGCCCTTCCTTAAATGCTTCATTAGATTGGACTCTGTTTATGATTACCTCTACCATTATTTTGGCAGCAGGTAGTATGTTTATTTTGTGGCTTGGTGAAAGAATTACTGATAAAGGTATTGGTAATGGTATTTCATTTATCATTTTAATCGGTATTATCGCTCGTTTCCCTGATGCTCTATTACAGGAAGTTGTATCAAGAGTGGCAAATAAGAGTGGTGGTCTGATTATGTTTATAATTGAAATCGTATTCTTATTGTTAGTGATTGGCGCTGCAATTCTTTTAGTTCAAGGAGTGAGAAAGATTCCCGTACAGTATGCTAAGAGAATTGTGGGTAACAAACAATATGGTGGTGCGAGACAGTACATTCCTTTGAAAGTGAATGCAGCTGGTGTAATGCCTATCATATTTGCTCAGGCAATCATGTTTATACCTATTACATTTATCGGTTTCTCAAATGTAAATAATGCGGGCGGTTTCTTGCATGCGTTTACAGATCATACAAGTTTCTGGTATAATTTTGTCTTTGCGGTAATGATTATATTATTTACATATTTCTATACTGCAATTACAATTAATCCGACTCAGATGGCTGAGGATATGAAGAGAAATAATGGTTTCATCCCTGGCATTAAACCAGGAAAGAAAACAGCAGAGTATATTGATGATATTATGTCTCGTATTACTTTACCTGGTTCTCTCTTTCTGGCTTTAGTTGCTATTATGCCTGCTTTTGCCGGTATATTCGGTGTACAAGCCGGTTTCGCTCAATTCTTCGGTGGTACGTCTTTGTTAATTCTTGTAGGTGTGGTTCTTGATACGCTACAACAGGTTGAAAGTCATTTGTTGATGAGACACTATGACGGTCTGTTGAAGTCTGGTCGTATTAAAGGACGCGCTGGTGTAGCGGCATATTAATTCTTTAGATTAGAAATGATATTTCTTAAAACAGAAGATGAAATAGAATTGCTCCGTCAGAGCAACCTGCTTGTCGGAAAGACTTTGGCAGAGGTTGCTAAATTGGTGAAGCCCGGTGTAACTACACGTGAGTTGGATAAAGTTGCTGAAGAGTTCATAAGAGATCATGGGGCAACTCCAACTTTCAAAGGATTTCCGAATCAGTATGGAGAACCGTTTCCCGCATCTCTCTGTACTTCTGTAAATGAGCAGGTGGTGCATGGAATTCCAAACGATATTGTTCTAAAAGAAGGTGATATCGTGTCGGTGGATTGTGGAACATATATGAATGGTTTTTGTGGTGATTCCGCTTATACTTTTTGTGTAGGAGAGGTGGATGAAGAAGTCCGTAATTTGTTGAAGGTAACTAAAGAAGCGTTATATATTGGCATTCAGAACGCAGTGCAAGGCAAAAGAATCGGAGATATCGGGTATGCTATCCAGCAATATTGTGAGTCTCATTCTTATGGTGTAGTGCGTGAGTTTGTTGGTCATGGTATTGGTCATGAAATGCATGAAGACCCTCAGGTTCCCAACTATGGTAAGAGAGGATATGGTCCTTTGATGAAGAGAGGACTTTGCATAGCGATAGAGCCAATGATAACACTGGGAAATCGGCAAGTGATTATGGAACGTGACGGATGGACTGTTAGAACTAGAGACCGTAAATGTGCTGCACACTTTGAACATACGGTGGCAGTAGGTGCTGGTGAAGCTGATATTTTGTCATCATTCAAATTCATAGAAGAAGTTTTAGGAGATAAAGCAATATAATATGGCAAAGCAATCTGCAATAGAACAAGATGGAGTTATAGTTGAAGCATTGTCAAATGCAATGTTTCGTGTTGAATTAGAAAACGGACATGAGATTACTGCACATATTTCGGGCAAGATGCGGATGCATTACATTAAGATCCTGCCGGGAGATAAAGTGAGAGTCGAAATGTCTCCTTACGACTTATCGAAAGGAAGAATTGTGTTTAGATATAAATAAAATAAGATATGAAAGTAAGAGCATCATTAAAGAAACGCACGCCAGAATGTAAGATCGTTAGACGTAATGGCCGTTTGTATGTTATTAACAAGAAAAATCCTAAGTATAAACAACGTCAAGGATAATTTGTTATTTTTGCAAAAAAAATAATTTAGTATATGGCTATAAGAATAGTTGGTGTAGATTTGCCTCAGAACAAGAGAGGTGAAATTGCGTTGACCTATGTATATGGAATAGGTCGCAGTAGTTCAGCAAAAATTTTAGATAAAGCTGGTGTGGACAAGGATCTGAAGGTTAAAGACTGGACAGATGATCAAGCTGCTAAGATTCGTGAGATTATCGGTGCAGAGTATAAAGTAGAAGGTGACCTTCGTTCCGAAATCCAATTGAACATTAAGCGATTAATGGATATTGGTTGCTATCGTGGTGTACGTCACCGTATTGGTCTGCCTGTAAGAGGTCAGAGCACAAAGAACAATGCACGTACTCGTAAGGGTAGAAAGAAAACCGTTGCTAATAAGAAAAAAGCTACTAAATAATAATTGTTGATATGGCAAAAAAAACAGTTGCAGCTAAAAAGAGAAATGTGAAAGTAGACGCTAATGGACAGTTGCATGTTCATTCATCTTTCAACAATATTATTGTTTCTCTTGCAAACAGTGAAGGGCAGATTATTTCTTGGTCATCTGCTGGTAAAATGGGATTTAGAGGTTCTAAAAAGAATACTCCTTATGCAGCTCAGATGGCTGCCCAGGATTGTGCTAAAATAGCATTCGATCTTGGCCTTAGAAAGGTAAAAGCATATGTGAAGGGTCCAGGTAACGGACGTGAGTCTGCTATTAGAACTATCCACGGTGCTGGTATCGAAGTTACTGAAATCATTGACGTAACTCCGCTTCCACATAATGGTTGTCGTCCTCCAAAAAGACGTAGAGTTTAATTTACCTTTAACTTACAATGATCTTGATTTTGTTTTTGGATTACATTAATTTCTCTCTGTAATCGCGGCTGCAACAAATTGAGTTCATGAATAAACAATTAAATATTTAAAAAGAAATGGCTAGATATACTGGACCAAAATCAAGAATCGCCCGTAAATTCGGTGAAGGAATCTTTGGAGCTGATAAAGTTTTGTCAAAGAAAAACTACCCTCCCGGACAACACGGTAATTCAAGAAAAAGAAAAACTTCTGAATATGGTGTGCAACTTCGTGAAAAGCAGAAAGCTAAATACACCTATGGAGTTTTAGAGAAACAATTCCGCAATTTGTTTGAAAAAGCGGCTACTGCTAAAGGTATTACTGGTGAGGTACTCCTTCAATTGCTGGAAGGCCGTCTTGACAACGTAGTATTCCGTTTGGGAATTGCTCCTACACGTGCTGCTGCTCGTCAGTTGGTTAGTCACAAGCACATTACTGTTGATGGTGAAGTGGTAAACATTCCTTCATTTGCAGTAAAACCGGGTCAATTGATTGGTGTTCGTGAAAGATCTAAATCTTTGGAAGTAATTGCTAATTCTCTCGCAGGTTTCAATCATAGCAAATATGCTTGGTTGGAATGGGATGAAGCTTCAAAAGTTGGTAAAATGTTGCACATACCTGAAAGAGCAGACATTCCTGAGAACATTAAAGAACATTTGATCGTTGAATTGTATTCTAAATAATAATTAATTTCATGGCGATATTAGCATTTCAAAAACCTGATAAAGTATTAATGTTGGAGGCGGACTCCAGATTCGGTAAATTCGAATTCCGTCCGTTGGAACCGGGTTTTGGTATTACTGTAGGTAATGCATTACGCCGTATCCTTCTTTCTTCATTAGAGGGTTTTGCTATCACTACCATCAGAATCGACGGTGTGGAGCATGAATTTTCTAGTGTACCTGGAGTAAAAGAGGATGTTACCAACATTATCTTGAATCTGAAACAAGTGAGATTCAAGCAAGTAGTTGAAGAGTTCGAGAGCGAAAAAGTGAGCATCACTGTCGAGAATTCCAGTGAATTTAAAGCAGGTGACATAGGTAAGTATTTGACTGGATTTGAAGTGTTAAATCCGGAATTAGTTATTTGTCATTTAGATTCTAAGTCAACTATGCAGATTGATATTACAATTAACAAAGGACGTGGCTATGTGCCTGCTGATGAAAATCGCGAGTATTGCACGGACGTTAATGTAATTCCAATCGACTCTATTTATACACCGATACGTAATGTCAAGTATGCTGTAGAAAACTTCCGTGTAGAACAGAAGACTGACTACGAAAAGCTAGTGCTTGAAATTAGTACCGACGGTTCTATACATCCGAAAGAAGCGCTGAAAGAAGCTGCAAAAATCCTGATTTATCACTTCATGTTGTTCTCTGACGAGAAGATCACGCTTGAAAGTAATGATACTGACGGCAATGAAGAGTTTGATGAAGAAGTATTGCATATGCGTCAGTTGTTGAAGACTAAGCTTGTTGATATGGACTTGTCAGTTCGTGCCCTCAATTGCTTGAAGGCTGCTGATGTAGAAACACTTGGCGACTTGGTACAGTTCAACAAAACTGACCTGCTGAAATTCAGAAACTTCGGAAAGAAATCGCTTACCGAGCTTGATGATTTGCTGGAAAGTCTGAATCTGTCGTTTGGAACCGATATTTCTAAATATAAATTAGATAAAGAATAAAAAATGAGACATAATAAAAAATTCAATCATTTAGGTCGTACTGCTTCTCATAGAAGTGCTATGTTATCTAACATGGCTTGTTCTTTGATCAAGCACAAAAGAATCACTACGACTGTTGCAAAGGCAAAAGCTTTGAAGAAGTTTGTTGAGCCTTTGATTACTAAGTCTAAAGAAGACACTACGAATTCTCGTCGTGTTGTATTTAGCAATTTGCAAGATAAGATTGCAGTAACAGAATTGTTCAAGGAAATTTCTGTTAAGATTGCTGATCGTCCGGGTGGTTATACCCGTATCATTAAGACTGGTAACCGTTTGGGGGATAACGCTGAAATGTGCTTCATTGAGTTGGTTGACTACAATGAGAACATGGCAAAAGAAAAAGTTGCTAAGAAAGCGACTCGTACTCGTCGTTCCAAGAAGAGTGCCGAAGCTGCTCCTGCTGCTGTTGAAGCACCTGCAACTGAGACTTCGAAAGCTGAAGAACCAAAAGCTGAATCAGCAGAATAATTCAACTATTATTCTTATAGATATAAAAAGGCTATTCCATATGGGGATAGCCTTTTTTGTTAGGGGCTTGTTTGCTAGTCCTAAGATAAATTAAAAGATACCCCGGATGAACTTTTCATAAACAGAATCTGTTATATCTGAAAAAGAATATGGCAAAATTTATAAAGGTAATATTGTTTCTGTTGCTGATAGTTACCCTTCACGGGATCGCAGGCAATGTTTTCACCGAAGAACCGGTGGAACAGAAGGAGAATATTATTACATATTCCATGAGACAACACGGACAGATCACTGTTCCTGATTTTCCTTGTTCGCCTGTGGCTGAATTAACAAATTTACAAAGTCACCAAATATCCGTGACACGTATCCAGCGTGTGCAACTTGGGGAATACTTCACTACATTGAAGAACCTGCTACAATGTTGCGCTGAACGTGACAACTCTCTCTCACAACATTGGGGGCGGATTTATGACACTACAACTTCCTGTTATTGCCAGCCTTCGAGCGAATATTATGTATTTACTTTAAGGCATATTATTATTTAGCCGTTTATTTATTGGTCTTTTTCTTCTGTGATTACTAGTGTAATACGTATGCTGGTAGTCCTTTATATCTTTATTTACTAATAAATTAAACTTTAAATATTATGGCAACTACTCAAGTTATTGATGCTACTATATTTGCATCTTCACATCCCGATATCGCTAAACGTACAAGTATCTCCGGAATTCTAACCTCTTCTGTAATGTTATTGGTCGGTATTCTTGCATTTGGTTCTACCTTTGAGCTGGAAGACAAGTCTTCTACTATTAGTATGGCATTAATGGTGCTTGGAACCGGACTGTTCCTTATAGGAATTTTTCGCCTTTTCTGGAAATCCAAGGAGGTTGTTTATTTACCTACCGGAAGTGTAACAAAAGAACATAGTATCTTCTTTGATTTGAAGTATATGGACTCTTTGACTGATATGGTAAATTCGGGTTCATTCTCTGCAGGTTCGGTTATTAAAAGCGAGTCAAGTGGTAATATTCGTATGGATGTGCTACTTTCTGAAGACAAGAAGTTTGCAGCTGTTCAGTTGTTCCAATTTGTACCTTATAATTATCAACCGATCACGTCCGTGCAGTATTTTACAAATGATGGAGCTTCAGCAGTCGTAGCTTTTCTTACAAAAAGCAAACAAGGCTGATACGATATAGAACATAACTTTAATTTTCATACATTAAGATGGGGGGAAGTCGTTGGCAACGGCTATCCCCATTTTTTTCATCAAGAAGCAGGCATTCATGTTTTGGGCGACTCCGTCTCTCATTTGATAAGAGAAGGTGAGTTCATTATTCATAATATCTGCTTCGAAACAGTAGTTGCAGATATTCTGTGGGAAAGATTCTATTAAAGTTCCCAGTAAAAGGTCGTGGGTAGCGATAATACCATTGGTATTCATATTCATAAATTGCTTGATGAGGGCAAAAGAACCTTTTTGCTTGTCCATGGAGTTTGTACCTTTCAGAATTTCGTCAAGGATGATAAAAAGCTCTTCTCCTACTTCTAGTTTATCTATGATTAGTTTTAGCCGTTTCAGTTCAGCAAAGAAATAAGATTCGTTATCGGTTAGAGAATCACTGGTGCGCAGACTAGTCACAAGTCGTGCCGGATATATCTTCATCCGGTTTGCCCAAACAGGAGCGCCTATGCATGCTAAAAGATAATTCACCCCTATGGTACGTAAGTAAGTACTTTTGCCCGCCATATTCGCTCCAGTGACAATAATGAAGAAAGGACGTTTGTTGATGTTTATTCCATTGCGTACACATTTGTTACGGTCCATTAAAGGATGACCGAGCGCTTTGGCTTGCAGGTGGAAAGACTGAGAGCAAATCTCCGGATAAATATATCCGGGATGATTGTATGCAAATGTTGCCAGAGAACAGTAAGCATCTATTTCTCCAATTGTTTCTATCCAGCGGGGAAGGTTGTCGGCATGCATTTCTTTCCATTGCTCGATTCGCATCACTTGGCGTAATTCCCAAAATATAAGTCCATTGAGAATAGTACTCATTAGCAAATTGTTTCGTTGGTCTAGTGCATTCATTAGTTTGGAAAGCTGGCGAACTGCTTGAGAAGCAGTTTCATTCTTATTGGTAAGTTCCGCTTTTAGCTGTTGCAAGACAGGACTGCGCATCTCCTTTTTCTCTGTAAGAAGAATCTGGTCGGCATATGTAGAAAGAATTTGCAGTTTTTCACCATAAGTTGTTTGTAGTTTCGTGATTCCTTTGGAGAAAATAGAGCTGAATACTACAAAACTTATAAACACTCCGCCAGCAGCGCTGGCAGGTAAAATACCTAAAAAAGCAAGACTTATACATGCGAGATTGATAATACTTACCATTGTCGGGACAATACGTAATAAAGCATGTTTCCGGTAGTAACTCGGGTTGTCGGCCCATTTCTTAATTTCAGCAGTATCGGCAGGCTTTCCTTTATATAGTAATCCGAGTAAGCGGATTTGCTGCCGATATTCCAGTTCGGTTGATAACTCTCGGATAGCTTCCTGGCGTTGTTCAATGGCTTCCTTTTTTTTCAGATGAGTATTGAACCAGTCGGCAAGATGTTGTTTGCCGACAGGTGTTGACGTACGATTGATATATTGGAAAAGAGAATGTTCACCGAATATGTCCAAATCAAATGTATAGAGATGTCCGGGGTCGATATATTCCTCACCATTCTCAAAATCAGAGAAATCATATTGAATAGCTCTCAATTCCTGTTCATTGATTACTATTTTCTTTTTCAGAAAATCCTTCTGGTGAAACCAGAAGTTGTGTCGTTTTACCAGCCAGATAAATAAGATAAAAGGCAGGATGGCAAATACGGAAATATACAGCCCCCCGTCAGACCAAAAGACAATAGCGCCCGTTATGGCGCCAATAAACAAAATCAACCGCAAAAGGCTGATGTAATAAATACGTTTCCGGGTATTTTGTAACTCCAGTTCTGCTTTTTGAATAATTTGTTGATATATAGAGATAATCTGTTCCAGTTTTTCCATGATAAATTCAATACTTTTTCACAAAGGTAATATAATTCATAACGGTCGTGACAAGAGCGTGTTTCAGTCGGAGGCAGATTTACCGTTTATTAACGGACGGTTATTGAAATATAGATTCAACAATAATCATCCGGATGTCTTTTGTGATAACATATGTAGAGTAATGACATCAAGGAAATAAATATTGGTTTTCAGTTCCTTTTTCTGATATTTCTGTATTTCCCCTTGCATTTATCCACTAAAATTTATAACTTTCCACACTAAAATGCGTTTAAGCAGGAAAGGAGGATGGCTTATGAAGAAAGGATGTATCTTATTGTTGTTGATGGGCGTAATTAGTCTTCCGATAATTGCGCAGAACATTATTTATTCCAACCTGAAAGAGTTGCTTGCTCAGGATGGTGATACCATTGCCGTGTTGCGGATAGAAAAGCGTTCCCGAAATCAGATAGTGTTGACAGGCGGAGCTGATTACCGGATAACTGTCGGTAATGATGAGTCTATGGGGCGAAGATTAAAAAAACGTAGTTTTGCCGTGCGCGATGAAAAAGGAGATTTATATTTGAATTGCCGTAAGTTGCGATATAAGAGATTACGTTTTGGGGCTTGGTATGCTCCGGCCGTCCAATTAGATAAAAAAATCTATTTCTGCGCCATGCCCTTAGGCTCGGTTGTCGGCGGAAATTTCGTAGAGGAAGATGATGTCAAACTGGGTGGAAATATCGGTGATGTCCTTGCGGCTTCAAGCTTGGTCACAAAACGCGTCTGCTATGAGCTGAATGCTGAGACAGGAAAGATTGAATTCCTGGATAAAGACAAGATGCTTGAACTATTGAAGAAACATCCCGAACTGAAGCAGGCCTATTTAAAAGATGACAGTCCTGAAGCGAAACATACTTTTAAATATTTGCTGGAATTGCGGGATAAACAGAAATAATAACTTTCTGACAAGAAAAATGGAGATTTTCTTGTCTTTTCTCTTCTTTTTTTCTATATTGCGAAGAGTTGTACGACTGTATTACTTACAGTTTGTAATCCTTAATTCTGTTTTATTATGAAGATAACTCTTGGCAACGCACTCCCAGCTTATCCGGGTTTTGTAGAAGGTATCCGGAAAGCTCCTGACCGCGGTTATACACTTACCCCGGCTCAGACAGTTACAGCACTAAAAAACGCTTTACGTTATATCCCTTCTGAATGGCATGAACTGTTGGCTTCCGAATTTATGGAAGAACTGCATACTCGCGGACGGATTTATGGATACCGCTTTCGTCCTGAGGGCGATTTGAAAGCAAAGCCGGTGGACGAGTATCGTGGTCGATGTCTGGAAGGCAAAGCTTTTCAAGTGATGATTGACAATAATCTCAGCTTTGATATAGCTTTGTATCCCTACGAACTTGTTACATACGGAGAAACCGGTCAAGTCTGTCAGAATTGGATGCAATATCGTTTGATAAAACAATATTTGGAAGAACTGAGCCAAGAACAAACCCTGGTGATTGAATCCGGGCACCCCTTAGGACTTTTCCGCTCCCGTCCCGACGCTCCCCGCGTTATAATAACTAACTCCATGATGATAGGGCAATTCGACAATCTGCATGACTGGCATATTGCCGCCCAGATGGGAGTTGCCAATTACGGTCAGATGACAGCCGGCGGTTGGATGTATATCGGCCCTCAAGGAATCGTTCATGGTACATTTAATACACTGCTCAATGCCGGACGTCTGAAACTCGGCATACCGCAAGATAAAGATTTGCGGGGACATTTGTTTGTATCTTCCGGTTTGGGTGGAATGAGCGGAGCTCAACCTAAAGCGGCCGAGATAGCCGGAGCTGCTTCCATTATTGCCGAAGTAGATAGTTCCCGTATCGAAACACGCTATCGTCAAGGGTGGGTGGCGCATGTTACGGAAGATATGGCGGAAGCCTATCGTATGGCAGATGAAGCGATGCAACGCCATGAACCCTGCTCAATAGCCTATCACGGAAACATAGTCGACCTGCTCGAATACGCTGAACAGAAACATATTCCCATCGAACTGTTATCCGACCAAACTTCTTGTCATGCCGTTTACGAAGGCGGCTATTGCCCTGTCGGGCTAACCTTTGAAGAACGCACCCGCCTTCTTCACGAATCTCCCGAACAATTCCGACGTTTGGTAGATGTCTCCCTGCACCGTCATTTCGAAGTTATCAAGAAACTTGTAGCCCGCGGAACTTATTTCTTTGATTATGGAAACTCCTTTATGAAAGCGATTTATGATGCCGGAGTAAAAGAAATCTCTCGCAATGGCGTGGATGAAAAAGACGGCTTCATCTGGCCGAGCTACGTAGAAGACATCATGGGTCCCCAACTCTTTGACTACGGCTATGGTCCGTTCCGATGGGTTTGCCTGAGTGGGAAACATGAAGACCTGATAAAAACAGACCATGCGGCTATGGAATGTATCGACGTCAACCGGCGCGGTCAGGATCTTGACAACTACAACTGGATACGCGATGCGGAAAAGAACCGGCTGGTAGTAGGAACCCAGGCACGCATCCTTTATCAGGATGCTATGGGAAGAATGAACATTGCGCTCCGTTTCAATGAAATGGTTCGTCGTGGAGAAGTAGGACCGATTATGTTAGGCCGGGACCACCATGACGTGAGCGGAACGGACTCCCCCTTCCGGGAAACATCGAATATAAAAGATGGAAGCAATGTAATGGCGGATATGGCTGTACAGTGTTTTGCCGGCAACTGTGCCCGTGGAATGAGTTTGGTAGCCTTGCACAATGGCGGTGGAGTAGGTATTGGCAAGGCAGTCAATGGTGGCTTCGGTATGGTCTGTGACGGTAGCGAACGGGTAGATGAAATACTCCGCTCGGCTATGCTTTGGGACGTAATGGGTGGAGTTGCCCGCCGCTCTTGGGCACGCAATCCGCATGCGATGGAAACTAGCGGAGCATTTAATGAATCCCATGTTGGAGACTATCAGATAACCATGCCGTATCTGGCTGATGAGGAATTAATAAAGAAAATAGTCGCACAAAATGCGCTTGTTTGATATAAAATATGTAGTGAATCATAACCTATATATAAGATATTTATTATGAACTGGAACAAAATCATTGAATGTGTACCCAATTTTAGTGAGGGACGCGATTTAGAGAAAATAGATCAGATAGTAGCCCCTTTCCGTGCCAAGGCAGGTGTAAAGCTACTTGATTACAGTCATGACGAAGACCATAACCGCCTGGTGGTCACTCTTGTCGGCGAACCGGAAGCCTTGCGTGACGCAGTGATTGAAGCTATTGGCATTGCGGTCCGTCTGATAGACCTGAACCATCATAATGGACAACACCCTCGCATGGGAGCAGTAGATGTTGTCCCTTTCATCCCGGTTAAGAACACTACAATGGAAGAAGCAATCGCTCTTTCGAGAGAAGTTGCTGCCCGTGTAGCCGAGTTGTACGACCTTCCTGTCTTTCTGTATGAAAAGTCGGCCACCGCACCGCACCGAGAGAATTTAGCCTCCGTCCGCAAAGGTGAATTTGAAGGAATGGCTGAGAAAATCAGGCTTCCTGAATGGCGACCGGATTTCGGACCTGCCGAACGTCACCCCACTGCGGGAACCGTAGCTATCGGAGCCCGTATGCCGCTTGTCGCTTATAATATCAACCTGAGTACGAATAATCTCGGAATAGCTACCCAAATAGCCAAAAATATCCGCCATATCAATGGCGGGCTCCGCTATGTCAAAGCGATGGGAGTGGATTTGAAAGAGAGGAATATAACGCAGGTATCTATCAATATGACCGATTACACCCGCACCGCACTCTACCGTGCCTTCGAATTAGTCCGTATAGAAGCCCGTCGCTACGGTGTCACGATTGTTGGTAGTGAGATAATCGGTCTTGTACCAATGGAAGCCCTGATTGACACAGCTTCCTACTACCTCGGATTGGAAAATTTCTCCATGCAGCAAGTTTTGGAAGCCCGCATCATGGAATAACTAGAAGTAACTATATGAGTGAAAATCTGATTATATTCAATGCCCGTATCGTTACCCCTATTGGCTTTTCCGCCCGTAGAGGAGAAGAAATGTCCCAATTGCAAATCATAGAGAACGGAACCGTGGAAGTTACCAAAGGCATCATCACCTACGTTGGTGAAAACCGTGGTGAAGACCGGGATGGTTACTACCAGCACTATTGGCATTATAATGCTCGCGGACACTGTCTCTTGCCCGGTTTTGTCGATTCCCATACCCATTTTGTGTTTGGCGGAGAACGTTCCGAGGAATTCTCCTGGCGTCTGAACGGTGAAAGCTATATGTCAATCATGGAGCGTGGAGGCGGAATTGCAAGCACCGTAAAAGCCACGAGGCAAATGAACTTCTTGAAACTTCGTTCGGCAGCCGAAAGTTTCCTGAAAAGAATGAGCATAATGGGCGTAACCACTGTAGAAGGTAAAAGCGGTTACGGATTGGATCGTGAAACCGAATTATTGCAACTAAAGGTAATGCGCAGTCTGAACAACACCGAGCATAAACGTGTTGATATAGTCTCCACCTTTTTAGGTGCCCATGCCCTTCCCGAAGAATATGCAGGAAGAAGCGACGAATACATCGACTTTCTGATTCGTGAGATGCTTCCCCTTGTCCGTGAAGGCGGGCTGGCGGAATGTTGCGATGTCTTTTGCGAACAAGGTGTTTTCTCTATTGAACAGTCCCGCCGCCTGCTTCAGGCAGCCAAGGAACATGGTTTTCTGTTGAAACTCCACGCTGACGAGATTGTTTCTTTCGGTGGAGCCGAACTGGCTGCCGAACTGGGAGCACTGTCTGCCGACCACCTCCTGCACGCTTCCGATGCCGGCATCCGTGCAATGGCCGATGGCGGAGTAGTAGCTACCCTGTTACCCTTGACCGCCTTTGCCCTGAAAGAGCCCTACGCGCGAGGTCGTGAAATGATTGATGCCAGCTGTGCCGTAGCACTTGCCACCGACCTGAATCCCGGCAGTTGTTTCTCCGGTTCTATCCCGCTGACTATTGCTTTGGCTTGCATTTATATGAAAATGAGCATAGAAGAAACCATCACAGCCCTGACCCTGAACGGAGCTGCCGCTCTTCAGCGAGCCGACCGGATTGGAAGCATCGAAGTAGGCAAACAAGGCGATTTTATCGTCCTCAATTCCGATAACTATCATATTCTACCTTATTATATAGGTATGAATTGTGTAATCATGACTATTAAAGGCGGTATGTTATATCCCGTCGCTTAATAGTCGGTCAACTCATTCATTAATCACTTAAAACAGAATACCATGTTAGCAGAATTAACCGTAAAAGATTTCTTAGATAAAGTAGCTTGCAGTGAACCTGTGCCAGGTGGCGGTAGTATTGCAGCTTTGAATGGAGCACTGGCTTCCGCCCTTTCCACAATGGTGGCACGGCTCACTGTAGGAAAAAAAGGATATGAGGCTAGTGAAGATGTGATGCTGCACGCGCAAACAATCACTCTCCGTTTGCTGGATGAATTTATTGCGCTTATCGATAAAGACTCCGCTGCCTATGAAGAAGTTTTTGCCTGCTTTAAACTCCCTAAAACAACCGACGAAGAGAAAGCTGCCCGAAGTACCGCCATTCAGGAAGCAACCAAACAAGCCGCCCTCGTCCCGTTGGAAGTGGCCCGTAAAGCGTTGGATATGATGTCCGTCATAGCAGATGTTGCCCGCTTGGGCAACCGCAATGCCATCACAGATGCCTGTGTAGCCATGATGGCAGCCCGTTCCGCCGTGTTAGGAGCCTTGTTGAACGTTCGTATCAACCTCGGTTCGCTCAAAGACAAAGAGTTTGTCCTCCAGCTACAAACCGAGGCTGATACGATTGAGCAAACCGCTTGCCGGAGAGAAAAAGAATTGTTAGATGCCGTAAATCAAGACCTGCGCGTATGAGTAAGAATGTATATTATATCGGTTCCGGAGTATTAACCTTCGAAATCATCGAACGAATCATCAACGAAAACCTGAAACTGGAGCTAGCTCCCGAAGCCAAGTTGCGCATCCAGAAATGTCGCGACTACCTTGATCGAAAAATAGCTTCTTCCGAAGAACCATTATATGGTATAACAACAGGCTTCGGTTCTTTATGTACTAAAAACATTTCTTCCGACGAATTGGGTACGCTCCAGGAGAATCTGATAAAAAGCCATGCTTGCAGCATAGGTGAAGAAATCCGCCCCGTCATTATCAAACTGATGATGCTCCTCAAAGCCCACGCTCTTTCATTGGGACATAGCGGCGTACAAGTAATCACCGTGCAACGCATCCTCGATTTCTTCAACAATGACGTCATGCCCATCGTTTACGACCGCGGTTCTCTTGGAGCCTCCGGCGACCTCGCACCGCTCGCCAATCTTTTCCTCCCTCTGATCGGTGTCGGCGATGTCTACTATAAAGGGAAAAAGTGCGAAGCTATCAGTGTGCTCGACGAATTCGGCTGGGAACCTGTCAAACTAATGAGCAAAGAAGGATTGGCCCTACTCAACGGCACCCAATTTATGAGTGCCAACGGTGTGTTCGCCATACTCAAAGCCTTCCGCCTTTCGAAAAAGGCCGACCTCATAGCCGCTCTTTCCCTCGAAGCTTTTGACGGCCGTATCGATCCGTTTATAGACTGCATCCAGCAAATCCGCCCCCATCGAGGGCAGATTGAGACAGGCGAAGCCTTCCGTAGGCTACTGGCCGGCAGCGAACTTATCGAACGTCACAAAGAACACGTTCAAGATCCCTATTCCTTCCGCTGCATCCCACAGGTGCATGGTGCTACAAAGGACGCCATCCGCTACGTTGCTTCCGTACTACTGACCGAAATCAATTCCGTCACGGACAACCCTACCATTTTTCCCGATGAAGACCGGATCATCTCCGGCGGAAACTTCCATGGGCAACCGCTTGCCATCTCTTATGACTTCCTTGCCATCGCTTTGGCCGAATTGGGAAATATCTCCGAACGCCGTGTCTCCCAACTGATTATGGGACTCCGCGGACTACCTGAATTCCTGGTTGCCAATCCCGGTTTGAACTCCGGTTTCATGATTCCGCAATATGCCGCCGCTTCGATGGTCAGCCAAAATAAAATGTATTGTTATGCTGCTTCGAGCGACTCTATCGTCTCCTCCAACGGGCAGGAAGATCACGTAAGTATGGGCGCCAATGCTGCTACCAAACTCTATAAAGTGATGGATAATCTGGAACATATCCTTGCCATCGAACTGATGAATGCTGCACAAGGCATCGACTTCCGTCGTCCGCTGAAAACTTCTCCCGTTCTTGAACGTTTCCTTCATGCCTATCGGAAAGAAGTGTCTTTTGTGAAAGATGATATCGTGATGTACAAGGAGATACGTAAAACAGCCGCCTTCCTGAAGAGGACACAAATTGACTATTGACCGTAAACCAACCCTTTTTCGTTTTTCGTTAATGATGGTGACTGTTGTTGCCGGGTAAGTGTTGATTCTACCGACATTTATCCGGCATTTGTCGATTATAATCCCTCTGCGGGCGATAACGATTTACTTCGTATTCCCCTCCTTTTTACCTTTACGCTATGTTTGTTCCATATCTCCTATTAACACTTGTTTTCATTTCACTCTCCTGAATGATAATAATTCCCAAATGCATTATAAATAGATGGAAACTTGATTTCTTAATTAAGTTTTCTATATATCTTTGTTCCGTTTTTCCTTTGGAGATGAAAGGAAAGCGAACTCCCGCATTTTATTAAAATAGAAAAACGGATGATGGCAGAGCATGGAAAAGACGCTTCCCAACGGGTAGAGTTAAGAGAACGGATCATAACGGCAGCGACAGAAGCTTTTACTTCAAAAGGCATCAAAAGCATTACAATGGATGATATTGCAGCAGCATTAGGAATATCCAAGCGTACGCTTTATGAAGTTTTTTCGGATAAAGAGTCGTTGTTGAAAGAATGCATACTGAAGATGCAGGCAGAAAGAGAAAAATATTTGCAGGAAGTCTTTGAGCATTCGCACAATGTGTTGGAAGTGATACTGACGGTTTTTCAGAAAAGCATCGAGGTATTTCATCAGACGAACAAACGCTTTTTTGAAGATCTTAAGAAATATCCCAAAGTATATGAGATAATGAAAAATCGGCAGGACAGCGATTCGCAGAAAACGATGTCCTTCTTCAAGACAGGAGTAGAGCAGGGCATCTTCCGTGCGGATGTAAACTTCGCCATTGTCAATCTGTTGGTGAAAGAACAGTTTGATGTACTTTTGAATACGGACATCTGCAATAAATATCCCTTTGTTGAAGTGTACGAATCTATCATGTTTACTTACATACGCGGCATCTCTACCGAAAAAGGAGCAAAGGTGCTGGAAGATTTCATACAAGAATATCGTAAAAACCGCATCGTGGACTAGAGCGCGAATGGGACTCTACCGACAAACAATTAAGATTAAATTTAGAAATACAGAGTTTATGGACAAGATGAAAAGATTAACAGGTCGGAAACTTCTTCTGACAGCCGTGGCATTCTGTGCATTTGGTTTTGCAAAGGCTCAGGACACACAGGCGGAGAAGAACATACTAACCTTAACCTTAGACAAAGCCCTGGAAATTGCATTGGATGAGAATCCGACAATAAAAGTGGCAGAAGAAGAAATCGCTTTAAAGAAAGTGGCCGGCAAAGAAGCTTGGCAAAATCTGTTGCCGGAAGCTAGCATTACCGGCGCGCTAGATCATACTGTTAAAGCGGCTGAAATGAAATTGAACGATATGTCGTTCAAGATGGGACAAGATGGTACGAACACCGCCAATGCAGGGTTGAGCATTAATCTGCCACTCTTTGTGCCGGGTGTTTACCGTGCCATGTCGATGACAAAGACGGATATTGAACTGGCAGTAGAGAAGTCACGTGCTTCCCGACTGGATCTCGTGAATCAGGTAAGCAAGGCTTATTATCAGCTGATGCTTGCGCAGGATAGCTATGAAGTGCTTCAGGGCAGTTATAAGTTGGCAGCAGACAATTACGATGTGGTCAATGCCAAATATCAGCAGGGAACTGTGAGCGAATATGACAAGATCAGTGCGGAAGTGCAGATGCGCAGCATTAAGCCAAACTTGATTTCGGCTGCTAATGCGGTGACTTTGGCTAAGTTGCAGTTGAAAGTCCTGATGGGTATTACAGCCGATGTGGAGATAAAAATTAACGATAGTCTGACCAACTATGAAACGGCGATGTTTGCCAACCAGTTGAAAGAAGAGAATATCAATCTGGACAACAATACCACCATGAAGCAGTTGGACTTGAACATGAAGTTGCTTGAAAAGAACGTAAAGTCCTTGAAAGCGAACTTCATACCGACTCTTTCCATGAGCTTCTCCTACAAATATCAGTCTTTGTATAATCCGAACATCAATTTCTTGGATTATAACTGGAGCAACAGTTCCAACCTGATGTTCAACCTCAGCATACCTTTATATAAGGCAAGCAACTTCACGAAAGTGAAATCCGCCCGTATACAGATGCGTCAGCTCGATTGGAACCGTATTGATACCGAACGGCAGTTGAATATGCAGATTGTCAGTTGCCGCAATAACATGAGTGCCAGCACAGAGCAGGTAGTCAGCAATAAGGAAAATGTGATGCAGGCAAAGAAAGCGGTAGTGATTGCCGAAAAACGTTATGATGTAGGTAAGGGCACGGTGCTCGAACTGAACAGTTCTCAAGTGTCGCTGACACAGGCACAACTCACTTATAATCAATCCATATACGATTACCTGGTTGCTAAGGCAGACCTTGATCAGGTTTTGGGAAAAGAATAAAGATAGACAATTAAAAAATTACAAGTAAGGAATATGAAAAGAAGTATCCAATTGGTAGCCCTGCTGTTCACTGTGTGTATGGGCTCATGTACAGGTGGAAAAGACAAAGTGGCTACGGAAGAACATGTAGACGAGAAGCCCATTGTGAAGCTGGCAGACGTAACAGCCCGTCCCGTAGATCAAATACAAGATTACACAGCAACGGTGGAAGCTGAGGTAAAGAACAATATAGCCCCTTCGTCCCCCGTACGTATCGACCGGATTTTTGTGGAAGTGGGCGACCGCGTATCCAAAGGCCAGAAACTTGTGCAGATGGATGCAGCCAACCTGAAACAGACGAAGCTGCAACTAGATAATCAGGAAATAGAATTCAACCGTATCGACGAATTATATAAAGTGGGCGGTGCCTCCAAATCAGAATGGGATGCTTCGAAGATGCAACTTGATGTGAAGAAAACCGCTTATAAGAATCTGCTGGAGAATACCTCTTTGCAAAGCCCTATCAATGGTGTAGTCACTGCACGTAACTATGATAACGGCGATATGTACAGCGGTGGAGAACCGGTACTTGTAGTAGAACAGATCACTCCGGTGAAACTTCTGATTAACGTGTCCGAAACCTACTTCACGAAAGTGAAGAAAGGCACTCCTGTCGACGTGAAACTCGATGTATATGGTGATGAAGTATTTACAGGAACCATCCATCTGATTTACCCTACCATAGATGCCGCTACCCGTACATTCCAGGTGGAAATCAGACTGGATAATAAAGATCAGCGTGTGCGTCCGGGAATGTTTGCCCGTGCGACATTGAACTTCGGTACAGCAGAAAACGTCGTTGTTCCCGATTTGGCAATCGTCAAACAGGCAGGTTCCGGCGACCGTTATGTATTTGTTTATAAAGACGGTAAAGTATCTTATAATAAGGTCGAACTGGGTAGGCGCATGGGTACGGAGTATGAACTGAGATCCGGTGTGCCGGATAACTCACAGGTGGTAGTTGCCGGACAGTCACGTTTGGTAAACGGTATGGAAGTAGAGGTGGAAGCCTCTTCCAAATAAGAAGTGTCCAATATCTTTCGCCCAATGCTTTTATTAATTAACCTGATTTCAAAACGATCTTCCGGCTCCCTCTTTTGGGGAGAGGAGCGGGGAGAGGCTTTTAAATAAAATAACATGAGTTTATACGAAGGTGCGGTTAAGAAACCGATTATGACCTCCCTCTGCTTCCTGGCAGTGGTGATTTTTGGTCTTTTCTCTTTGTCCAAGTTACCTATCGATTTGTATCCGGATATTGATACGAATACAATCATGGTAATGACCGCTTATCCCGGCGCAAGTGCCTCGGATATAGAAAATAATGTGACTCGCCCGCTTGAAAATACCTTGAACGCGGTGAGTAACCTGAAACATATTACCTCTCGTTCTTCCGAGAATATGTCATTGATTACATTGGAGTTCGAGTTTGGTAACGATATTGACGTTCTGACCAATGATGTGCGTGATAAACTCGACATGGTAAGTTCGCAGCTTCCCGACGACGTCGAGAATCCGATTATCTTCAAATTTAGTACGGACATGATTCCGATCGTGTTGCTTTCCGTACAGGCCAATGAAAGTCAGTCAGCGCTTTATAAGATATTGGACGACCGTGTGGTAAACCCGCTGGCGCGTATTCCGGGAGTCGGAACCGTGTCTATCAGTGGTGCGCCGCAACGTGAGATTCAGGTCTATTGCGACCCCAATAAACTGGAAGCCTATCATCTGACCATCGAAACAATCAGTTCCATTATCGGCGCTGAGAACAAGAATATCCCCGGTGGTAACTTTGATATCGGTAGTGAAACATACGCATTGCGTGTAGAAGGTGAGTTTGATGATTCCCGCCAGTTGGCAGATGTAGTGGTAGGTACGCATAATGGGGCAAATGTCTTTCTGCGTGATGTAGCTCAAATCGTCGATACTGTGGAAGAACGTGCACAGGAAACCTATAACAATGGTGTGAAAGGTGCTATGATTGTTGTTCAGAAACAGTCGGGAGCCAATTCGGTAGAAATCTCCAAGAAAGTGGCCGATGCATTGCCGAGGCTTCAGAAGAACCTGCCGAGTGATGTGAAGATTGGTGTCATTGTCGATACTTCCGACAACATCCTTAACACCATCGATAGTTTGACGGAAACTGTCATGTATGCATTGCTCTTCGTGGTAATCGTCGTGTTCCTCTTCTTGGGACGCTGGCGTGCAACGCTGATTATCTGTATTACCATCCCGCTTTCGTTGATTGCCTCGTTCATTTACCTGGCCATCAGTGGGAATACGATTAATATCATCTCCCTTTCTTCTCTCTCCATTGCTATCGGTATGGTGGTGGATGATGCGATTGTGGTGCTCGAAAACGTGACGACCCATATCGAACGCGGTTCCGACCCCAAACAGGCGGCAGTACACGGTACGAACGAGGTGGCAATCTCCGTAGTCGCTTCTACGCTGACGATGATTGCCGTGTTCTTTCCCTTGACGATGGTAAGCGGTATGTCGGGTGTGCTTTTCAAACAGTTGGGTTGGATGATGTGTGCCATCATGTTCATCTCTACCGTTTCGGCACTGTCGCTCACGCCGATGCTCTGTTCGCAGTTGCTGCGTTTGCAGAAGAAGCAGTCGAAAGCCTTCAAGCTTTTCTTTACTCCGATTGAAAAGACGCTCGACGGACTCGACGCTTGGTATGCAAGGATGCTCAACTGGGCGGTTCGTCATCGTTCGATTGTCGTTGTAGGGTGTATTGTTTTCTTTATTATCAGTCTGCTGTGTGCAAAAGGCATCGGTACGGAGTTCTTCCCGGCACAGGATAATGCTCGTATTGCCGTGCAGTTGGAGCTTCCGATCGGTACACGGAAAGAGATAGCACAGGAACTTTCGGAGAAATTGACCAACCAATGGCTGACGAAGTATAAAGACATCATGAAAGTCTGCAACTACACCGTTGGGCAGGCAGATTCCGATAATACTTGGGCATCTATGCAGGACAACGGTTCGCATATTATCTCGTTCAATATCAGTTTGGTTGATCCGGGCGATCGTGATATCACTTTGGAAGCAGTCTGTGATGAGATGCGTGAAGATTTGAAAGCCTATCCGGAATTCAGTAAAGCGCAGGTAATTCTCGGTGGTAGTAACACGGGGATGTCCGCACAGGCAAGTGCCGACTTTGAGGTTTACGGATATGACATGACAATGACCGATAGCGTGGCAGCCCGTCTGAAACGCGAATTGCTGAATGTGAAAGGCGTAACCGAGGTAAACATCAGCCGTAGCGACTACCAGCCGGAATATCAAGTAGACTTCGACCGTGAAAAACTGGCAATGCATGGCTTGAATCTTTCAACCGCCGGTAGCTATCTGCGCAATCGTGTCAATGGTGCGGTAGCGTCTAAATATCGTGAAGACGGAGATGAATATGATATCAAAGTGCGTTATGCACCCGAATTCCGTACAAGTCTGGAAAGTCTCGAAAATATCCTCATTTACAATGCGCAAGGACAACCCGTTCGTGTGAAAGACGTTGGTGAGGTAGTCGAACGTTTTGCACCTCCTACCATCGAACGTAAAGACCGTGAACGTATTGTGACCGTTTCTGCAGTAATCTCCGGTGCTCCGTTGGGCGACGTGGTGGCTGCCGGTAATAAGGTGATAGATAAGATGGATCTTCCGGGAGATGTCACCATTCAGATTTCCGGTTCGTACGAAGACCAGCAGGATTCATTCCGCGATTTGGGAACACTTGCCATCCTGATTGTTGTGCTCGTATTTATCGTGATGGCAGCGCAGTTTGAGTCACTGACCTATCCGTTCATTATCATGTTCTCCCTGCCGTTTGCGTTTAGTGGTGTCTTGATGGCATTGTTCTTTACGGGTAGCACATTGAGTGTCATGAGTTTATTGGGAGGTATCATGCTGATTGGTATTGTGGTGAAGAATGGTATCGTGCTTATCGACTACATCACCCTCTGTCGTGAACGTGGATTGGCAGTATTGAACTCTGTAGTAACAGCCGGTAAGAGCCGTCTCCGTCCGGTATTGATGACCACTGCCACTACCGTTCTCGGTATGATTCCGATGGCTATCGGTGGCGGTCAAGGTTCTGAAATGTGGAGTCCGATGGCGATTGCCGTAATCGGTGGTTTGACGATTTCTACTGTTTTGACATTGATTTTGATCCCTACTTTATATTGCGTATTTGCAGGAACAGGTATCAAGAACCGTCGTCGTAAGCTCCGTCGTCAACGTGAATTGGATGTTTATTTCCAGGCGAATAAAGACAGTATTATTAAGAAATAATAAAGAAGAAATATGAAATCAGTATTGATAACATTCGATCAGGCTTATTACGAGCGAATCATTGCGTTACTCGACCGTTTGGGATGTCGTGGTTTTACGTACCTCGAAAAAGTGCAGGGACGTGGTTCGAAAACAGGCGATCCGCATTTCGGAAGCCATGCTTGGCCAAGTATGTGCTCGGCTATCTTGACGGTAGTAGATGATAACAAAGTCGATCCGTTGCTGGACACCTTGCATAAGATGGACTTGGAAACACAACAGTTAGGCTTGCGTGCATTTGTGTGGAATATTGAGCGGACCATTTGATAATTGGTCTGCCGACTCAATAAACGGAAAGGAGAATCTACATTATTTATTAGATTCTCCTTTCTTTTTATGGCTTTTGTCTATCTTTGCGGTCGTTTTCGGATTTAGGAACATTATGGAGATTATAAAGAATTATTTGAAATATTCGTTGTGGTTTGTGCTGGTTGTGTTTGTAGTCCTGCTGGGGCTTCATTGGCTTCCGGTCATCACCATAGACGGACACACGATGAGGCGTGTAGACCTTTTGAGCGATATTCGCTATCTGGGTACAGATACAGCCGTGGCCGATTCGGACAGTATTCCTCTGCCGCCTGTAGTGAAACCGGTTTTCGTAGATACCTGCCGTGCGGGGATGACCTGCATTGAAGATTACAGCGATTCTACCCATCGTGGCATGGCTCCCTTTTATGAAGCCCTCGACCGTGTCTCTTCCGGGGCTTCCGGTTCCAGTGACAATTTAGTGCGTATTGCCGTATTCGGTGACTCCTTTATCGAAGCGGACATCTTTACCGCCGACTTACGCGAAATGCTTCAGAAACGTTTCGGCGGTTGTGGAGTAGGTTTTGTCACCATCACTTCCATGACAAGCGGCTATCGTCCTACGGTGCGGCATATGTTCGGTGGATGGGCGAGCCACGCAGTGACGGACAGCGTCTATTTTGACAGGAAAAAGCAAGGCATCTCCGGTCATTATTTCGTTCCCCGAAATGGGGCTTATGTAGAACTGCGCGGACAGAGCAAATACGCCTCATTGCTTGATACCTGTCAGCGCGCTTCTATTTTCTTCTATAATAGAGATTCCGTCCACCTCTCTGCCTGTGTGAACAAAGGAGACAGTAGAAGCTATGCTTTGCCACCTTCCGGCGGCTTGCAGGAAGTTCAGGTAAACGGACGTATCGGATCCATCCGTTGGACGGTAGACCGTGCCGACTCCACACTCTTTTATGGCTTGGCAATGGACGGAAAGAAAGGAATCATTCTCGATAACTTCTCCTTGCGTGGCAGTTCCGGGCTTTCCCTGCGTGGCATTCCGCAACAAATGCTGAAAGAGTTTAATCGCCAGCGCCCCTACGACTTGATTATTCTCGAATACGGGTTGAACGTCGCTACCGAACGAGGACGCAATTACGATAACTACCAAAAAGGACTGCTGACAGCCATCGAACATCTGAAAACGTGCTTTCCACAATCCGGAATCCTGCTGTTGAGTGTCGGTGACCGTGACTATAAGAACGAGAACGGCGACCTTCGCACCATGCCGGGTGTCAAGAACCTGATTCGTTATCAGCAGAACATTGCCGCCGAAAGCGGTATCGCCTTTTGGAATATGTTCGAGGCAATGGGCGGCGATGGCAGCATGGCGAAACTGGTTCACGCCAAACCGTCTATGGCAAACTACGACTATACGCATATAAACTTCCGAGGCGGCAAGCACCTGGCAGGACTGCTTTATGAAACATTGATATACGGTAAAGAACAATATGACAGGAGAAAAGCTTATGAGAAAGAATAACCTGCTGTCTGTCTTTATACTTATATTGACGGGAATCCTGACTGCTCCTTGTTTTCTTTTAATGATAACAGCACAAGACCGTATTCCCGCCTGTCCGCCGTTAGGCAAGACTTTAAAGAAAATCAAGCCCTTGCGCGAAATGACTTGGGCGAATGATACCATCTCTGCACAAATCTTCTTTCCGACAGTTTTCCGCGAAATCGGACGGAATGAGATTATCGACAGCATTGCCTTGTTGGCTCCCGTATTCGAGCATCTCCGCCAAGTGCGTGCAGGACTCTCCGAAGATACAGTCCGCATCGTTCATATCGGTGACAGTCACGTGCGCGGACATATTTACCCGCAGACTACCGGAGCCCGTCTGATCGAGACTTTCGGGGCTGTCTCTTATATTGATAAAGGAGTAAACGGTGCTACCTGTCTCACTTTTACCCATCCCGACCGTATCGCTGAGATCGCAGCCTTGAAACCCGAGCTGCTGATTCTTTCTTTCGGGACGAATGAAAGCCATAACCGGCGTTATAATATCAACGTACATTACAACCAGATGGACGAACTTGTCAAACTCCTGCGCGACAGTCTTCCCAACGTGCCTATTCTTCTCACTACTCCGCCGGGCTCATATGAAAGTTTCCGGCAAAGAAAGCGCAGGCGTACTTATGCCATTAATCCCCGTACGGTGACAGCCGCAGAAACGATCCGTCGCTATGCAAGGAATAACCGCCTGCTGGTGTGGGATATGTATGATGTAGTCGGTGGCAAACGCCGTGCCTGCACCAACTGGACGGAAGCCAAATTGATGCGTCCCGATCATGTACATTATTTACCCGAAGGATATATCCTTCAAGGAAATTTATTATACCAAGCCATCATAAAAGCATATAACGACTATGTTTCCCATTGATATAGATTTCAGTAGACTAAAAGAGGTACTTATCTACGACCCGCAAGCGCCGATGATATTCAGTAGCGGTATCTTTCTTTGGCTGTTCACAGCTTTCATGGTAGTGTATGTGTTGTTACAACATAAATACACTGCCCGTATCTTGTTTGTTACCCTCTTTTCCTATTACTTCTACTACAAGAGTAGCGGCACTTATTTCTTTCTGCTCGCCCTCGTCACCGTTTGTGACTTCTTCCTGGCGCAACTCATGGCTTGTGCCGAAGGGTATTGGAAACGTAAGGGATTGGTGGCTCTGAGTTTAAGTGTCAATTTGGGGCTTCTCGCTTATTTCAAATATACCAATTTCCTGGGGGGAGTGATTGCATCATTGATGGGAGGAGAATTTACCGCTCTCGATATATTCCTGCCGGTCGGCATCTCCTTTTTCACTTTCCAGTCCTTGAGCTACACCATCGATGTTTACCAAAAAGAAATAAAACCATTGACCAATCCTTTGGACTATGCCTTTTATGTATCTTTCTTCCCGCAGTTGGTGGCAGGACCTATCGTGCGTGCCCGCGACTTTATCCCGCAGATACGGAAACCGCTCTTTGTTTCGCAAGAGATGTTCGGACGGGGAATCTTCCTGATTTTCTCCGGCTTGTTCAAGAAAGCGATAATTTCCGACTATATCAGTGTCAACTTTGTAGAGCGTATCTTTGACAATCCCACTCTCTATTCGGGAGTTGAGAACCTGATGGGGCTTTATGGATATACTTTGCAGATTTACTGCGACTTCTCAGGATATAGTGACATGGCTATCGGCATCGCCCTGTTACTGGGATTCCATTTCAACCTGAACTTCAATTCTCCTTATAAATCCGCTTCCATTACCGAATTCTGGCGTCGGTGGCACATCTCCCTGTCCAGTTGGCTGAAAGACTATTTATACATCTCCTTAGGTGGAAACCGGAAAGGAAAGTTCCGTCAATACTTGAATCTGATAATCACCATGTTTTTGGGTGGACTATGGCACGGAGCGTCCTGGAATTTCGTACTGTGGGGAATCTTCCACGGTGTAGCTTTGGCATTGCATAAAATGTGGATGACAATCACCGGGCGCAAGAAGGGTGAACAAAGCCATGGCTGGCGTCGTGTATTCGGAGTGATTATTACTTTCCATTTCGTATGCTTCTGTTGGATATTCTTCCGCAATGCTGATTTTCAAAACTCGATGGATATGTTGAAACAGATATTCACCACTTTCCGTCCACAGCTATTCCCGCAATTGTTGGAAGGCTATTGGAAAGTCTTTGCATTGATGCTGCTTGGCTTTCTGCTTCATTTTGCGCCTGATAGTTGGGAAAATGCAGTATGCCGGGGGGTAATCCGTTTGCCGTTTGTGGGGAAAGCGCTGATGATGGTCGTTCTGATTTATGTAGTCATCCAGATGAAAAGTTCGGAGATTCAGCCGTTTATTTACTTCCAGTTCTAAACTTTCTTTTATATAGGCTAACCCTATTTGAAACAAAAAGTTTCACACCGAGGAACAAAGTGTTTCAAGTAGCGAAACAAAGTGTTTCATACCGAGGAACAAATAGTTTCAAAGCATGAAACAAAAACTTTTTCTAGATGAGTGGATTGGCTAATGTAGGATAATCGAGTTATTTTATTGATTAGTAGAAATATTATCTGGCATATTTTTTCTTTCTTTGTAAAAGGAAATAACAAAAGAAATAACAAAAGAAATCATGAATCATATGGATAATTCATTCACTTATCAACCGGCAACCGACCGTTATAACCGTATGCAGTATAAATATTGCGGCAAGAGCGGTTTGCAGTTACCTCTTATTTCTTTGGGATTATGGCACAACTTCGGTAGTGTGGACGACTTCACCGTGGCAACCGATATGATAAAGTACGCTTTCGATCAGGGTTTCACTCATTTTGACTTGGCAAACAACTACGGCCCTGTCCCCGGAAGTGCGGAAACCAACTTCGGGCGAATTTTGAAAGAGAACTTCCAGGGATATCGGGATGAAATGATCATCTCTTCCAAAGCCGGACATGAAATGTGGGCGGGACCTTACGGCGGCAATAGTTCTCGCAAGAATCTGATGGCAAGTATCAATCAGAGTCTCCGCCGTACAGGTCTGGAGTACTTCGATATTTTTTATAGCCATCGTTATGATGGAGTAACCCCGGTAGAAGAAACGATTCAAACATTGATTGATATCGTGAAACAAGGCAAAGCCCTCTATATCGGCATATCCAAATATCCCCCCGAACAAGCCCGCATAGCTTATGAAATGATGACAAAAGCAGGTGTACCCTGTCTTATCAGCCAATACCGTTACAGCATGTTTGACCGTGCAGTTGAGGCCGAAACCCTTCCTTTGGCTGCTGAATACGGTTCCGGTTTCATAGCTTTCTCTCCTTTGGCACAAGGTTTACTGACGGATAAATACCTGAATGGTATCCCGGAAGGCTCACGGGCAGCGCGCTCTTCCGGCTTTCTTCAACGTTCGCAAGTAACCCCTGAGAAGATAGAAGCTGCTCGGCAGTTGAATGACATCGCCCGTCTCCGTGGGCAGACATTAGCAGAAATGGCTTTGGCATGGATACTGAAAGACGAGAGAGTGACATCGGTCATTGTGGGGGCAAGTTCCGTGAATCAATTAGCTGATAACTTAAAAGCATTGGAACATTTGGATTTCACACCGGATGATTTGGCTGAAATAGAGCAAATATTAGCCCGGATGATTTAACTTACTTAAAATATTTTCGCAGGCTTGCTGTTAATTTGCGAATAGCATTGGTCATATGTGTATTGACAGTTCTTTCGGATATGTCCAGTGCTTCGCTGATTTGTTTATAACTCATAAGTTCCTCTTTCGCCATGCAATAAATGATTCTTGTTTTTTCGGGTAGTTGCTGGATGGCCTGTTGCATATTCTCCTCCCAGCAGTTTCTCTTCCGGAGTGAGATCATTTCCGGGTATTTCTATTACGATTTGGTTGATGGAACTTAGATTATACTGGCGGTGTTTCTCCAAAAATGAAAGAGCACGGTTTTTGACTGTGATAAATAAATAAGAATCCCAATCCTTCACATCTTTCAGGTTCTGACGTTTATCCCACAAAGTGAGAAATATCTCAGACAACACATCTTCAGCGACCGAAGAGGAGGGACGCAACTCACGGATACTGATCCCGTGACGGGAAAGCCAAAGACACATACCATGATAGTTTACATGGCGTTCACGACAATAACTACGAAGAGTTAAGGCGGGAGAAGAACATAAACAGGATTTATAATCCGATAAGGTAAGAGTATACAAGTCATGTGCAGTCATAAGATGTGTTTTTTATTATGACACAAAGCTAAAAGGAAAAATTGAGATAGAAAATATGGCATCGCCGAGACGCTTACATTTTATTAAGAAAACGCGCTTAAAACGTAACTATTCAGCGAATCTAATACAATCAGGTCGGTCAGCAACAATTTTAGAAT